>PVBE010753717.1_pt1 | contig 15390 bp, 12 predicted proteins | sample 1631181 | NCBI WGS metagenome assembly PVBE01 (sample SAMN08397723, study PRJNA350692) | Marine metagenome, whole genome shotgun sequencing project. | isolation source: water | place: Pacific Ocean | collected 2012-04 | reverse complement strand
TTCGATAGACCTGCATGTTCGTCATGGCGCCGCTCGGCGTCGGCACGATCGCAACTTCGTGGCCCAGATAGGGGACGGTCAACGGAGGTGAGACGCCGGGCTTGTAGTCGTGCAGGTCCTGAGCCGTCAGAACTCCGCCCGCGTCGCGCATGTAGCGGCCGATCTCGTCGGCGACTTCGCCCTCGTACATTGCCGCGGCGCCCTGTTTGCCGATCTTTCGCAGCAGGTCGCCGAGCTCACGCTGCACGACCTTTTCGCCGGGCTGAGGATGGCTACGCGGCGCCCGTCCTTCGGGCATCCACATCGAGGCGATGTAAGAGTCTTTGCCGAACATCTCGGGGTTGTTCGCCGTATACAGCGTGAGATGCCAGTTCGAATGGAATCCGTCCGACGCCAAGGCGACCGACGGCTCGACGACCTGCTCCAGCGGCAGCGAGCCGAACCTCGAGTGCGCCTCGCACAATCCGGCGCAAGTCGCGGGGACGGTGATCGACAGCGGACCGTCCTGGTTGGCGCCACCTTCGACGTCGAATAGCTGGATGCCGCCCGCCGGGGCCGCGCCGATCACGTTGTACATGTCCGTATGTGCGGCCCGAGGAGCACGGCCGTTGAAGTCGATCGCGTAAGTCTTGCCTTCCCCGGCCATGTGCACCAGCATGTAACCCATGCCCGCGATGGTGGCCATGTACGGCTCCAGCACGATGTTGCAGAACGCCATCGCGACCGCCGCGTCGACGGCGTTGCCGCCGGCTTTCAGCATCGCCATGCCAGCTTCCGCAGACGGAGGTTGCATCGCGGTGACCGCTCCGTTTTCGGCGACGACTTCCAGTTTGCTCGGGTTCCAAACGCTTCTCAGTGCCATGACCTGACCTCGCTGATTCTTGTCTCGATAGTGTACAATCTTGCCGTCATCATGCAAGTCGATTCCGCAATCTCAGTTCACACCCAAGTTCGCTCGACGTGGCAGTAGAGGACGCCGGGACGGACCCGGCGTCGGGCCGATCTGAGAGCGAGCCCGCTCCCGACATTCCGCCGTCGCTCCCGCCGTGGGCGGCTTTCGCGTTCCGCGACTACCGCATCCTTTGGTTTTCGTCTGTCGCGTCGCTCATCACGATGCAGCTCCGCATGCTCGTGGCCGGCGTCTGGCTCTATGACGCGACCGGCTCCGGCGTGCAACTCGGCATGCTTGGCGTGGTCCAACTGGCGGTCCAGCTCCCGGGAATCCTGTACGGCGGCGCACTCGCCGATCAGATGGACCGCAAGAAGCTCATCGCGTTGACTCAGTCCGCCAGTTTCGTCGTGATTGCCATTCTAGCGGCGCTTATGGCTGCTGATGCGCTGGCGCCCTGGCACATCTACGCCTCGACCGCGTTCCTCGGCCTAACCAGCATGCTCGGGAACCCGGCCCGGTCCGCGCTCACCGCCAACCTCGTGCCGCGTTCACACCTGATGCACGCCGTCACAGCCAACACCGCCACGTTCCAGATCGGTGCGATTCTTGCGCCGCTGGCGTTCGCCGCCGCCGTCACGCGATTCGGTATGACGCCAACCTTCGTCTTGGCCGCCGTAATCGCCATACCCGCGTTCCTGATGCCTCTGATGATCCGCACTCAGGGCATGCCAATAGATCGTCAAGGCGAGGGCTCAATGGTGCGCAGGATCGTCGAAGGCTTTCACTACGTCCGCGTGCACCCCATTTTGCCAGGACTATACATTATGGACGTCGGCGTAACCATAGTCAGCCACTATCGCCTGATACTGCCGATGATCGCTGACAAGATGTTCCGTGCCGGAGCGGGCGCAGTTGGCATACTCAACGCCGCCAACTCGTCGGGCGGCGTCCTCGGCACCTTCGCGGTTCTGTCACTGACGCGATTTCGGGCGAAGGGGATGCTGGTGGTCTATGCCACGCTCATCTACACCCTGCTTCTGATCGTCTTCGGCTTGAACACATGGCTCTGGCTCGGAACGATCATCATCATCGGCATGGGGGCGTCCGACGCAATCGGAATGACAACGCGCCAAACGACCGTTCAACTCACCACCACGGACAACATGAGAGGGAGGGCGGTCAGCTTCTCCTCAATGTCCGCGATGAGCGCAAACAACCTGGGTACTTTCGAAGTCGGCTACATGTCAGAACAGATCGGAGCTGGCAACACGATGATCTTGGGCGGCGTCATCGGCGCTGTTGTGGTGCTGGCAATGTGGGTTCTGGTGCGAGGCATGCGGGAGTACCGGTACCCGTGAGGCAGTCGTTTGGGCGCCGGCGCCTAATGCCAATCCAAACCTCTGACGTCCGCAAATGGGGCCTAGATCAAGGACTGGTCAGGTTGCCTTATGCTCTAAGTATGAAGCCCTCGTATCCTTTGTCGACGATCTCGTTGCACTTTTTGCGGTAGGTCCCGACGCCACCGGCGTAAGGCATAAATACGCGTGGCTTTCCCGGAATGTTCGCCCCCAGATACCACGAATCGGCAAGCATGTACATCGTCGACTCGGCCACCTTGTTTACGTGAGACACCCATTCGATCTCCGAGTTAGGATCAGCCTCTGCAACCTCGATATCGTTTGCGCGCATGTAGTCGAGGAAATCGGAGATGAACTCCTGGTGTTGTTCGATCGACACTGTCATATTGCTGAGAACGGAAGGGCTGCCCGGTCCGGTAATCATGAACATGTTCGGAAATCCGGCGACTTGGAGACCTAGGTAGGTTTTCGGCCCTTCTGACCATTTGTCTTTCAAAGACAGATTGTTTCTGCCACGTATGTCGATCTTGAAGAAGCTGCCGGTCATCGCGTCGAATCCAGTGGCGAATACGATCATGTCGAGCTCGAATTCGCTGTCCTCGGTCCGAATTCCGCTCGGGGTGATCGTTTGTATCGGTGAATGTCGGATATCAACCAACTCGACGTTCTCACGGTTGTATGTCTCGAAGTAATCGGTGTCGATCAGAGCGCGCTTGGATCCCAACGGGTGGTCCGTGGGCAGAAGTTTTTCGGCGGTTTCCGGGTCCTTCACGATTTCGCGTATCTTGGCTCGTATGAACTCCGCGGCGGTGTCGTTGGCCCGCCGGTCTTTGCCGATGTCTTTGAACGATCCCCACAGAAACTTGTGTCCGCCTTCGGTCCAGCCAGCCTCATAGGCTTCCTTGCGTTCTTCCGCGGTTGCATTCAAGGCCAACTGTTCGCTGAAATTCACCGCGTTCCCGCTTTTGGACCATCTCGCTTTTTCCAGGATTTTTTCGTAGTTGGGCTTCACTTCTTCTTCAAGGAACTTCCGGTCTATCGTTCCGTGGCGGGCTGGGATTGTGTACTGTGGGGTTCGCTGAAACACCGTCAGGCTTCTTGCCTGTTCTGCGATCACGGGGATCGCCTGTATGCCGCTTGAACCGGTGCCGATGATTCCGACCCGTTTGCCCGCGAAATCTACGCCATCGTGAGGCCAGTCGCCCGTGTGATGCCATTCCCCCTCGAACGACTCCAGGCCATTCATTGTCGGGACGTTGCTTGTTGAGATGCATCCGATCCCGGTGATGAAGAATTTCGCCGTGACTCGATCGCCTGTGTCTGTTTCGACTTCCCATCGATTGGTTTCTTCGACGTATCGTGAGGAGACGACTTTGGTGTCGAACTGGATGTTGCGACGCAAGTCGAATCGATCCGCCACGTGATTGAGGTAGGACAGTATCTCGGGTTGTTCCGGGTACTTCCCGCTCCAATTCCAGTCCTGCAGCAGTTCCTTCGAGAACGTGAAGCAGTAGATGTAGCTCTCGGAGTCGCATCTGGCGCCTGGGTAGCGGTTCCAATGCCAGGTTCCGCCAACCCCGTCGCCCGTCTCGTATATCCGGACGGACATCCCAAGCTCGTCTCGTAGTTTCCGAAGCATGCCCAGTCCGCCAAAGCCCGCTCCGATAACCACGGCGTCGAACTCCTGCGTTGTTGTTGTTCTCCCGGATTTCATATTCACCTCGTCATCTTCACATCCAACCCCGGCGACTCCGGGGAATTAGTTCTCGCTAGCGGGTTTGTTCGACTTTTCGCGCCTGATAGACACATGCTTTGACAGCCTTTACGACCTGTTGGAAACCGAGCTCGCTGCCAGGCAACATCAACAAAGCAAAGAACCCGTGCATCTGCCCCGCGTATCTTCGGAGATCGGTTGGCACGCCGGCCTGCTTCAGTCGCCCTGCGTACGCCTCCCCTTCATCGCGAAGGACGTCATATTCGGCGGTCAGCACGATGGCGGGCGGAAGCCCTGAAAGATCCTGTGTGCGTAGCGGAGAGGCGTCTGGCTCCGTGCGCCGAGTGGGGTCGGGAAGGTAATGATCCCAGTACCATCCCATCCCGTCTCGGGTTAGGCGCAGTTGGTTTTCGGGATCGGTGTACGAAGGCCGGTCGAAATCAGCGTCAGTGACCGGGTATACGAGCACCTGAAGCGCTATGGACGGCCCGCCTCGGTCCCGGGCGCGTATCGCCGTCACTGCGGCGAGGTTCCCGCCAGCGCTGTCTCCGGCAACGATCAACGGCGCATCTTCGTATGCAATATCAGCCAGGTGTTCCTTGACCCATTCGAGCGCGGCGTAGGCGTCATCGACGGCCGCTGGGTAACGGTGCTCCGGCGCGAGGCGATATCCGACGACGACAACCGCACAAGAGGTCCGCTCGGCGAGTTTACGTGCGATCGTATCGGAGTCGTCGATGGAACCGATGACCCATCCGCCTCCGTGGAAGTACACCAGGACGCCTCGCGGGGATTCGACAGGACCGAGGATTCGGAGATCGAACGCGCCGTCCGGAACTTCGACAGTCGTCTCCTCCACGCGCACCATGTCCGGCGCGGGTCCGGCGAGTCCAGCCATCGCCGATCCGAAAACCCGCACCTCTTCAAGCGTGCTTTCGCGCAGCGGCTTCCCTCCGGCGGCTGCCATCCGCTCGAGAAACTCTGTGGTTGCCAAGTCGAAACCCATGCGAACTCTCCCAATTCCTGCTGCCATGTTGCGCCCGAGGTTATTGTCCCACAACTCTCGACGCCATCAACAACAAAGACGGCCGGGCGGGCATCCGCATCCAGGGACCCAGTTGGCGCCATGTCAGCCTAGTCTGCGGCATGCGATTCGACCGGCTCCTCTAAGGCGGCGGTGATCGAGGCGACCAGCGCCCTCGCGGACTCCTCGGTGAGCTCGACAGCGATGCGGGCGTCGACGCCCAACCCGGTGTTCACGAAGTCGATGTTCAGCGTGTGCTCGGCTTGTGTGTAGAAGGGGTGGTCGAAGTACACCCTGGCCTCCGTGACCGGGATCCAGCCTTTGGCGGTCTTGCCGCTACCCGTAATCTTGGCTATCTCAGTAAGCAACGTGCACATGTGTTCCTCCGTCGGCGGGGGGTGTCCCGTACGTGAATTCGATTGTGAAAGCTCGGCTGCGATTTAAACCACGATGGATCGAGCCCGGACGCTACGCGCTCAAGTGCTGCTCGTACCAGGCGAACACCTCGCGCCAGCCGTCGACTGCCTGTTCGACTCGATACGACGCTCGATCGACGGCAAAGAAGCCGTGCCCCGCGCCCTCGTACCGGTGGAACTCGTACGTCATGCCGTGTTCCTTCAGCGCCGCTTCGTGCCGGTCTACGTCTGCGGGTGACGGTGATCGGTCTTCCTGGCCGAAAATGCCAAGCAACGGGCATCGCAGGTCGGGCGTCATGTCGATAGGCGCGACGGGCAAATTCTCCGAGAGTTGATCGGCGCCCATTATCACGCGACCGCCCCAGCAGTCGACCGCAGCGTCTACGTCAAGGTTCGACGCGACAACCACGGTCTGGCGGCCTCCGGAGCAGAATCCGATGACGCCAACCTTGCCGTTGTGATACGGCAGCGAGCGCAGGTGGGATATCGCGCCGTCAACGTCGCCAAGGCACTGGGCGTCGGATACGCCGCCTTCCGTTCGAACTCTGGCCGCTACGTCGTCTACGCTTCCCGGACCGGCGCGATGGTGGAGGCTGGGCGAGATGCAGGCGTAGCCGTGATACGCGAACTTGCGAGCCATCTCTTTGGAAGCTTCGTCATCCGGGCATGTGGTGAATCAACACCACTCCGGGATACGGACCGGCTCCTAGCGGGCGTGCCATGTACGCGTCGATCATGTCGCCGTTGTGTCCCTGCACGCGCACCGTTTCGGCCATCAATCCTTCATACGTCATCACATCCTCCAGAATTGTTTTGCCGAATGATCCGAACGCAGAGGCGTGCCGACCGCCGGCGGGAGTTCAGGCGAACTCTCCGATTGGTGAGTCTTTGTGTTGCACAGCAATATCCGCTGGCGTTCGGGTGATGTCGAGAAGAATACTAGAATGACGAAGGCGTGTCAATACATGATGCGAATGCACCATGAAGTTATCCGAGAGCCGTGACGACCTCAAAAACTCGCTCGAAGTGAGGCAGCAGCGAGTCCATCGCGGACTCGACGGTCACCGGCCTGCCCAATTCCCGCGAAATCGATGTGGCTTTGGCTTCGGGCAGCCCGCACGCGACAATCTGATCGAAGTACGTCAGGTCGGGGTCGACGTTGAGAGCGAAGCCGTGCATCGTGACGCCGCGGCTTACCTTTACTCCGATGGCGGCGATCTTAGCGTCGCCGATCCACACGCCGGTCGGGCGGTCCTCGCTCTCCGCTTCGACTCCGAGTTCGGCCAGCGTGTCGATGATCACTCGCTCCAGGGCTCGAACATAGTCGAGGGGGCCGCTGCGCCGCGCTCGAAGATTGAGCATCGGGTAGCCCACAATCTGTCCCGGCCCGTGGTAGGTTACCTGGCCGCCTCTATCCGTATGCCGAACCTCGACGCCGAGCTCTCTCAGTTTGGATTCTCCGACGAGTATGTCGGAGTCTTCCCCTCTGCGGCCCAATGTGTAGACGTGAGGATGCTCCAACAGCAGCAGAGCTTCTGTCCGAAGCCCGTCGACGATCTCCTCGTGCAGCGCGCGTTGCAGGTCCCACGCATCGTCATAGGCGACTAGGCCCGGGCGGAAGACGGTGCAGGTCGTGAGGCCGGCAGTTGGTTGGCCGCTTGAAATCGGCATAGGTTCAGTACACGGCGGTTTACGGGGTGATGGCTTCGATGTGGCGACGAACGGTGTTGATGAACGCGCTGGCCTCGGCCCCGTCCATGATTCGGTGGTCGAACGTCATGCACAGGTTCATCATCGGGCGGATCGCAATGGCGTCATTGATCACGATCGGGCGTTTGACTATCGCTTCGGTCGTGAGTATGGCCGCCTGAGGGTGGTTGACCAGCGGCTGGGACGCGATGGAGCCCAGGGCGCCGGTGTTGTTGAGAGTGAAGGTTCCGCCTTGCACGTCTTCCAACCGCAACTCGCCTTGTCGCGCCCGAGTCGTCAGATCGTGAACCTTGTGGGCCAAACCGGCGATGCTGAGCGAGTCGGCATCGTGAATGACAGGCACTACCAGACCGTCGGGCGTGTCCGCCGCGATGCCGATATTGATTCGTTTCTTGAGGATGACGGCGTTGCCGCCCCAAGAAGAATTGAGGAGCGGGTTCTCTTTGAGCGATTCGGCAACGGCCTTGATCACAAACGGCAAGTACGTGATGTTGATCCCTTCGCGCGCTTCGAAATCGGCTTTCGCCGTCGCTCGCCGAGCAACCAGCCCGTGCACGTTGGCCTCCACTAGTGTCCACGCCTGCGGAATCTCGGACGCGCTGCGGATCATGTGATCGGCGATCATGCGACGAACAGGCGTCAGCGGTACGCGCTCTTCGTCCGCCGAGGACGCTGCGACCGGAGCAGCCGGCGTTTGGGCGGCCGAAGCATGGGCGACCGGACCGGCGTCGATCAGGGCTTGGACATCCTTGCGCGTGACGCGGCCGTTGATCCCAGAGCCGGTGACCGTGGCTAAATCGACGCCGTGTTCTTGCGCCAGGCGAAGCACAGCAGGCGAGTGTCGTTTGTGGCCTGACTGGGGCTGTGCCACCGGCGGGCCAGCGATCGGTACTGGCGTGCCCGAGCCTGTGGGGCCGACCGGAGCCACGTTCTTCAGCAGCTCGCCCGTGCGCCCAACTGCCGGAGGTTCCGCCTGCGTCGGGGGCTCGCCCTCAACCTGAATCTCGGCGATGACCGCGCCCATTGGAACCGTCGCGCCTTCGTCGGCGAGGATCGCGGTGAGAACGCCGGATTCAGGCGAAGGCATCTCCATGTTGACCTTGTCGGTGACGACTTCGACGAGCGGATCGTATTTGTCGACCCGATCCCCGACCTGTTTCAGCCATTTCCCGATCACGCCTTCGGTGACCGATTCGCCAACCTGGGGCAGCTCGATTCTCATGTTGTGTTGTCCAGTGTCGTGATTTGGCTCCCGATTCCGGCAGACATTCTCTCTGCCAGGGCAGGACTCAGTACGTCGCGAGCTCGCGCATCGCGGCGGCGATCTTGTCGGAATCCAGCATGAACTTCGCTTCCATCGGCGGGCTGAAGGGCATCGCGGGAACTTCCGGACCGGCCAGGCGCGTCACCGGTCCGTCCAGATGGTCGAACGCTTCCTGGGCGATGATGGAGGCCACCTCGCCGCCGATGCCGCCGGCCTGCGTGTCCTCATGGACGATCAAGGCTTTGCCCGTCTTGCGGACCGAGCTCAAGATCGTCTCCGTGTCGAGCGGCCGAAGCGTGCGAAGGTCCACGACTTCGACGTCGACGCCTTCGCCGGCCAGGACGCCCGCGGCTTCGATGCAGTGATGCACCATCAGGCCGTAGGTGATGACGCTCAAGCCATCGCCTTCCACTTTCACGTCGGCCAGCCCTAGTGGGATCGTGTATTCCTCTTCAGGCACCTCACCACGTACAAGCCGATAGGTGCGCTTGTGCTCAAGGAACACCACCGGATCGTCGTCGCGGATCGCGCTTTTGAGCAGGCCTTTGGCGTCGTAGGGAGTTGCAGGGGTCACTACTTTCAGCCCCGGCGTGTGGGCGAAAAAGACCTCGACACTCTGGGAGTGGTACAGCGCGCCGCGCACGCCGCCGCCCTGAGGCGCCCTCAAGACCATAGGCACGTTGAGCTTGCCGTTGGTGCCGTATCTGACGCGGGCGGCCTCGCCAACGATCTGGTTCATGGTGGGCCAGATGAAGTCCGCGAACTCGATCTCCGCAATCGGACGCATACCGTTAAGGGCCGCGCCCAACGAGACCGCGGCTATCGACGACTCCGCCAGCGGAGTGTCGATGACGCGTTGCTCACCGAACTCGTCCTGAAACCCTTCTGTGGCTAGGAATACGCCGCCTCGAGCGCCAATGTCTTCGCCCAAGACGAATACGCGCTCATCACGACGCATCTCTTCGCGCATGGCGTCTCGTACGGCTTCGAGGACGGTCAGGACTGCTATGGTGCACCTCTCGAATTGCTGGACTTATGAGGCATTGTTGGCGGTGGTGACGAATGGCGGGGCCAATCACCCGGATGCGAATCTTCACCTGTGCGAATGGCGCGGGAGGATTCGAAACCCTCCCCTACAGATACAGAATCGTGCAGACTTGCGCTACTTGGCATATACGTGCTCGAAGAAGTCGTCTGTTGCGGGGTACGGAGCGGCGTCGACGGCTTCCGTAGCGTCGTTCACGATGTTCTTGGCGCTGTCTCGGAGCTGTTGATCGATCTCCTCGGTCAAAATATCAAGCGTTCTGAGATGATCGGAAAGGATCCTGAGAGGATCGCGCTTGCGAGCTTCTTCGAGCTCCTCGCGGGACCGGTATCGGGTGTCGTCGTCGTCGCTCGTGTGAGGCAGGTAGCGCTCGACGTGAGCTTCGATCAACGACGGACCATCGCCTCGTCGAGCTCGCCGCGCGGCTTCGGTGGTGGCCTCATGCACGGCTACGATGTCGCATCCGTCGACCTCGACGCCCGGCATGCCGTACCCCTCGGCACGGCTCGCTACGCTGTCCACCGCCATCTGCTTGGCCAGCGGCACCGAAATCGCGTACTTGTTGTTCTCGCAGAAAAATATAACAGGCAGTTTGTGGACGGCGGCGAAGTTCATCGCCTCGTGGGTGTCGCCGGCGGACGCCGCGCCGTCGCCGAAGTAGGTGATCACGACGGTCTCTTCTCCGCGCATCTTCGCCGCCAGCGCCGCCCCCGCCGCCTGGGGTATGTGCGTGGCGACCACGTTCGAAAGGTTGACGATGCCGTACTTCGGATATGCGCCGTGGGTCGGGAACTGTCGTGCGTTGCTCAGCGGCTCCCCGGCCTTGGCCAGGAACCCGGCCATGATCTCTTCGGGGGTCATCCCCAGCGTGAGCAACACGGCGAGGTCACGGTAGTAGATGTAGAACTGGTCGACGCCTTTTCGAAGCGCATGTACACTGCCGATCTGCCCGGCTTCGTGGCCCTGTGCCGAAGCGACGATAGCCGCCTTGCCCTGACGGTTCAGCATCCAGATCCGCTCGTCGAGGGTGCGGCACAGCACCATCTCACGATACATGTCCAAGAGGCTCGTGTCGTCGAGTCCCGAACCGCCGTGTTCCGGTTGTTGTGCCGCTGTTTCGGGTACGGATTTCTGCATGGCTGGAGTTCTCCGATTCGGTGTAGCAGCTAGCATTCGGATTTTGTCGATGCGTCACGCCGCACCTTGCTGACAGCACGGTAATTATATTCACGGGCCGGATAGCCGTCAAAGACAGAACTTTGCCGCGTTTCCGTACGTAGTGTACTATGAGGATGGTGCTTGCCGCCCTGACGGGATCGTCCAACAATGGCTTTCACCAGGAGAATCGATGAACTCTCGCTGGATGCGCAACAGCTTCATTTACCTGCTGATAATCGTCGCGGTCGTCGCGATTTTCTTTACGCTTTTCTCCCAACCGCTCAGCGGCGGGCGAGACATATCGATCAACGAGGTTATCGCGCAGACCGCGAGAGGCAACGTTGACGCAATCGAGGTTAAGGGCGACGCCCTCACTCTGAGAACCGTCGACGGAGATACGCTGACTTCACGGAAGGAAACCGACTCTTCGATCATCGAGATCTTGGAACGAGCCGGCGTCGACCCCGTGACCAGCAAGGTCAAGATTGAGGTACAAGGGTCGAGCGGTTTCTCAAGCCTATTGGGATTGCTGTTCAACTTCCTGCCGCTGATTTTCTTTGGCGCGATATTGCTGTTCATGATGCGCCAGGCTCAAGGAAACTCGAGCCAGACGTTCAGCTTTGGGCGAAGCCGTGCCCGCATGTTCGTGGGAAACAGCCCCGCCGTGACGTTTGAAGACGTCGCTGGCGTCGAAGAGGCCAAAGAGGAACTCCAAGAAGTAGTCGAGTTCCTCAAGTTCCCGGAACGCTTCCTCGCGCTGGGAGCTAAGATCCCCAAGGGCGTCCTGCTCATGGGCCCGCCGGGTACCGGCAAGACCCTTATGGCCAGAGCGGTGGCGGGCGAAGCCGGCGTGCCGTTCTTTTCGATCAGCGGCTCCGAGTTCGTCGAGATGTTCGTAGGTGTAGGCGCGAGCCGGGTTCGCGATCTGTTCGATCAGGCCAAGCGCAACGCGCCGTGCATCATCTTCATCGACGAGATCGACGCCGTGGGCCGCCACCGTGGCGCTGGATTAGGCGGCGGGCACGACGAGCGCGAGCAGACGTTGAACCAGATCCTCGTCGAGATGGACGGATTCGACCCCAACACCAACGTGATCGTGATGGCCGCGACCAACAGGCCCGACATCCTGGACCCGGCGCTCTTGAGGCCGGGTCGCTTCGACCGGCGAGTGACGCTGGACAACCCCGACATGAAGGGACGCCTTCAGATCCTCGCTGTCCACTCCCAGGGCAAACCGATCGGCGCCGATGTGGACATGGAGATTGTTGCCCGCCAGACAATAGGCTTCAGTGGCGCCGACCTAGCCAACCTCGTCAACGAAGCTGCACTGTTGACCGCGCGGCGAAATAGGACCGAGATCGGCTCATCGGAGTTCGCCGAGTCGATCGATCGAGTCATCGCGGGACCTGAACGACGCAGTCGCACGGTCACCGCTCACGAGAAAGAGATGACCGCCTACCATGAGGCTGGCCACGCCCTGGTCGCTCACGTGCTCCCCGCCGCGGACAAGCCGTTTAAGATCACGATCATTGCACGCGGCCAGACCGGCGGACACACGCGGTACCTGCCGGAAGAAGACCGCCACATGTGGACCAAGAAGCAGTTCAAGGACATGCTTGCGGCCGCCATGGGTGGCCGGGTGGCCGAAGAGATCGTATTCAACGAAGTTACCACCGGCGCCGGCGACGATCTGGAGCAGGCGACGAACATCGCCCGAACAATGGTCACTCGGTACGGAATGAGCGAGAAGCTTGGGCCGCGAACTTTCGGCAAACGCGAAGAGCTCGTCTTCCTGGGACGCGAAATCTCCGAGCAGCGGGACTATAGCGATCGGGTCGCGCAGACCATCGACGAAGAGGTCCACGATCTCATCGAAGGCGCGCACCAGAGTGCAATCACCGTGATCAAAGAGCACATGGCCAAACTCACCGAGCTGTCGAAGTATCTGATCGACCATGAGACGGCCGAAGGCGACGTTCTCGACAACTTGTGGAAGGGCCCGCCCCCTGAGCCCGATCCTATGCCGGCAGGTTAGCTCCTCTTAGCTTTCAGCTTTCGGCTTTCGGCCCTTTCACCCAACCCGCGCATGCCGTCTGAGTCGCCGTCTGGGTGTAGACACTTTCTGTATCGCCACCTCCAGCCGGCGGAGCTACTCTCGTGTCCCTCGACCGCGGGTGATCACGTCAAAACAAGATGTACAGGCGGGCCCCTCCAGGGATTTGGGAACGCCCGAGACACTTTCGGAAATCAATCCCATTGGATTGGTCGAAATCTGCGAATGGAGCTGACACCAGCGATCCCGGAACCGGGCTGACCGCTTTGTGGTCACCAACCAGTTACTTGCGCATCGAATTTGCCGTCTTGATGCTTTCGCTGAAGGACAGCGAAAGGACGGAGGATCTGGGCCCCACCAGGGAATCGAGTGCGTTGTGTGGCTAGATTCTTCGCCTTCAGGCTCAGAATGGCGAGATCAGTTCGCGGCCACTGATATTGATCATCGCCATAAAGCGGGATGCAAGGGCGCAGCCCTGCCGGGGCATGGGGTGTCCGGTTCATACAGTCCCCATAAACATCCTTGCGGGCGGGCGGGTGGGACAGAACGAGCCCCGCAGTCGTATCTCGCTCGAGTAGCTTCGACATCAATCCGACCGGCACATGCGAAAATTGCGCATCGAGCCTGCAAAAAATCGAGTGCACAAAGATAAACGCTCGATCGCAGATCCATCGGTCGCACCAGGTTCGGCGCGCCAGATGCTGTCCGCGTCGAGTTTCCTACCCCGTGAATCCCGCCTGCGGCAGCACGATCTTCAGCGAGTCGATGACATCTTGTATGTCTTCGGGCGTGGTCAAGCCGAGGTGACCGATACGGAAGATCTGGCCGGACAGGGACCCTTGTCCGCCGGACAGAACGACATCGTGCTCGGTCCGCATCAGCGTCAGCACCTTTGCAGCGTCCACGCCTTCCGGGATGCTGACCGCGGTTATCGTGTTGGATGCCGTGCTTTCGACTTCAGGGAAGATTGACAGTCCCAGTCCCCTGACGCCGTCGCGGGTTTGCCTCGCAATCGAGGCATGTCGCTCGAACACGCTGCCCATGCCCTCGGCGAGCATCTTGTCCAGCGCCAGATCCATCGCGAACATGACAGACAACCCCGGAGTGAACGGCGGCTGGCCGATTTCGTAGTATCGCTTGTAGAGCGCGGCGTCGAAGTAGAATCGTGGCATCTTCGCCTCGGCGTGGGCGTCCCATGCTCGCTCGCTCATGCTGATGAAAGCCAGTCCGGGCGGGAGCATCCAGCCCTTCTGCGATGCTGTGGCGACCATGTCACAACCCCAGGCGTCGGTCGACAGCGGCATCGAGGCGACGCTGCTAATGCCGTCGACGAGCAGCAGGGCGTCGAACTCGCCCTTGACGACGCCGGCGATGGCTTGCAAGTCGTTGGCGACGCCGGTGGACGTTTCGTTGTGTGTGACCAGGACGGCCTTGGCGTCGGGATTCTGCTTCAGCGTCTCGCGGAGCTCATCCAGGTCGAGCGCCCTGCCGAACTTCGCGGCCAGCGTCACGACCTCGGCGCCGTACGCTTCGGCGATCTCGCCGAACCTGTTGCCGAACACACCGATAGTGGCGTTGATCACCTTGTCGCCCGGAGACAGCACGTTGACGATGGTTGCCTCCATCGCGCCGGTCCCGGATGCGGTCAGGATCCAGACGTCGCCTTGGGTCTCGAACACCTGCTTGAGGCGGTCCGTGGTCTTGTATAGGAGGTCTTTGAACTCCGGGCCGCGATGATTGATCATCGGCTGGGCCATCTCGTCCAGGATATCTTCGGGTACGGGGATCGGTCCCGGGATTCGCAGGTTCACGATTGTCCTCCATAGGCGATGTAGGGGCGCTCGAAAGCCCCGACGATTGTAGCAAAACCCGAGCACTCCCGTCAGGCCGTCCGTGACCACGAACTTGAGCTCAGTCCAGCGACTCCGACGATCAACCCGCACCGCGGAGCGCCGATACCCGTGCCTCGGGATCGCGAGACTCCAGCTTCGCGGCTGTGCGGGAAGCCGGCCATCTTAACGTCCCCGATGCGCAACGCTTGCAAGTGATCTGCAAGTGGTCGTGAGATATTGTCCGAAACACCCCGTTCTTCGAGCGCTGGAGGTCACCGCATCTTCGATGGCATAGCTCGCCAGCGCGCCGCATCGGACGCATATCAGCGTGGCTCGGTGCATCTGTAGGCGTCTGGATCAGCATCGCGATTGGTCGAAAACATGTTGACTGCGATATTGCTGCGATACGTCCTGGATTGTGAGGTGCTCGTCGTGGATGTGCCGAACGAATGCAAAGGTTCGATCAATGAGACCGCAGCGAAGAGTTCAGTACTTGACGCTTTCCGATTGTGCGATGACGGAGTGTGGATTTGCGTCCGGTTGGTGACAATTCCCATCGGCGATCGGAGGATGTCGGTGTTGCCCGGCACAACATTCACGAAAGGCGTCGACTTTATGGGCGTGGATGTCGCTGGGTGGATCGAACGAAACGGGCCGTAGATTTGCCCTCCGGCCGGATTGCAAGAGACACGGCTTCCGCTACTGCCGAATAGATTTAGAGCGCGCCCGTTGCCGGTGCCATGCAAAAGAAGAGGGCGGACCGTCATGGCCCGCCCTCTTCGAGTTTCAACGTTGTCGCTGGTCCCCTACGTTGTCAGCATTATCGGGTTGCGCAGAGGCGGCGCGATTTCTGTTTCCGAAAGCTCGTAGGCCTCCTTCTTGAAAACCTGGATCCGGTGGGAGCCGAAATCGCAGACGAACAAC
>PVBE010379255.1_pt1 | contig 15390 bp, 14 predicted proteins | sample 1631181 | NCBI WGS metagenome assembly PVBE01 (sample SAMN08397723, study PRJNA350692) | Marine metagenome, whole genome shotgun sequencing project. | isolation source: water | place: Pacific Ocean | collected 2012-04 | reverse complement strand
GGTGGGTGCACCGCGCATACAGCACGCTGACCTGGTCGTCGTAGCGCACGACCACCAGGTCCACTTCTGCGACCCGGGCCGCCGCGGGGCTGCGGTCTGCGAGCGTCGTCCACGTCGCGACCTGGGCGGGCCGGGACGGGTCAGTCGTAGCGCTCATCGAGGAGCACCTCCTCGTAGGCGCGCTGGGCGTCGTCGGCGATCCCCTCCAACGTGCGCACGATGTGGTCTGTCTTCAGCCGGCTGGCCATCTTCTGGTTGGTCTCGGCGATCCGGTCGTACAGCGGCTTGGCGCGGCGGGCGCCGTCGAGGTAGGCGCTCACCTCGTCCAGGGTCAGGAACCTGGTGCCGCTCTCCCTGCCTGCGTACAGCGCCTTGATGGCGTCCATGCGCACCCACTGGATGGTCGGATCCGGGGAGCGGCGGAACAGCGGGATCAGGGCGAACGGGCTGGTCTCGTAAACGGCAGGCCGGGGTGCAGGGCGGCCGTCGCCATGTGGTCGGAGCGCGGCAGCCGGGCGTTGGTGAACGCCACCAGGTCCTGGCAGAACACGTGCCAGGCGTTGGGTTCCACCTCGATCAGCGGCATCACCACCTGGACCACCGCCTGGGCGGGGTCTTGCGCCACCTCGGTCAGCAGGTCGACGAGCCAGTCGGCCTCCGCCTCGGGGCTGTCCGCGCTGGCGTAGTGGAAATACCGATAGGTCAGGCCGTCCCGCCGGCCCTTTCGGGCGTACGGGCAGAACGAGAACTCCTCGACGAAGTCCACGACGTAGCGGTCGTTGGCGCAGTACGCCGCCTCCTGCAGCGCGGCCTGGCGGGCGGGGCCGACGGGCTCGAGCAGCTCGTAGGGGATCCGCAGCTTGTCCGGAGGGCCGCTCTTCTTCATGCCGCCCTGTCCCTCAGCCGTTCGCGCACGGGGTCCGGCTCGAGCGTCCGCCCGGCGATCAGACGCCTCTCCTCGAGCGCCGCGGTCGCGTTGAGGACCGTCCCTACGACGGGCCCCGCGAGCCGCGCGCTCAGGCCGAACACCGCATGGAGGCCGTCGAAGAGCGCGCCACACTCGGCGACGGCCCGGCTGTGCTCCGGTCCCGCGCGGCGCAGGCGACGGCGGGCGGCCCACGCCAGGCCTGCATAGGCGGTGGGCAGGTTGTCGCAGCTCCGGCGCACCCGGCGGCGCACCCTCGGATCGGGGTGGTCGCCATGCTTCAGCCAGGAATCCAGCAGCGTCTGCCCTACCCGCACGACGGATGGTCCATTGATCTGGAAGTCCTTCCGGAACGCACGGACCAGCAGCTCGCCCTCGGCGCCCGGCGGGATGTGCGGGTGACGGTGGTTGAAGCGGAGCTGGCCGTGCAGGTCGGCCAGGTGGTCCTCACCCGGCGCCATCCGCCCGTCGTTGGCCGGGGTGCCCGGGACCTTCATGAGCAGCATGAACTGGTGGAAGTCGGTCCGGTGCTCGACCGCCCGGCGGATGACCGAGTCGATGTTGTCCGGCGTGTGGTGGTCGAAGCCGATGATGGTCGAGCCGAGCACGCAGATGCCCTGCTCCTGTAGTCGGCGGACCAGGGCGAGGGTGTCGATCCCCGAGAGCTTATCGTAGGGCGCCTCGGCGCCCTCCAGGCCCAGCCAGACCCACGCCACGCCCAGCCGAACGAGCTCGTCGTCGCTGTAGCCGGCGACCGCGTCGGCCGACGAGAAGACGTCGAGCGACCAGGCCTTGTCGTGCTCCTCCATGAGCTCGAGCAGGCGCAGCGCACGGCGGCGGTACAGCAGGAAGTTCTCGTCCATGATGAAGAACGACGAGGTGCCCAGCCGGCGCTCCAGGTCGACCATCACCTCGAAGAGCTCGTCGCCCGTCTTGAACAGGTGCTCGACCTTTCCCTTGCCGCCGAACAGCGCCGACGTCGAGCAGAAGTCGCACCCCATGGGGCAGCCCACCGACGGCAGCACCGTGGCGCCCACATCGTCCGGCCCCTCGGGCACCTGCAGCCCCATGATCCGGGTGCCCAGCGCCGACGGCATCGCCGGGTGGCGGATGGGGGCGGCCTCGTCGTCGCCGAGCAGGCTGCGCATCCAACGCACCCCCTCGCCTCGGCAGATGTGGTCGGCGTCGATCCGGGCGTGCAGGTCCAGCAGCCCGGCCACGTGGCCGCCGACGACGATCTGGGCGGCGGGCTGCTTGCGGCGCACGAGCTCGCACATCAGCCGGACCTTCTTGAGGTTGGGCATGATCGCCCCGACGCCCACGACGTCGTAGCGCTGGCGGTCGAGCTCCGCGGCGAACCCGTCGAGCGTCGGGAAGTCGAGCAGCGTCGTCGGCGGCGAGATGTTGTCCGCAATGAGCTTGGTGCCCCAGGTCCGATGGAACATGCGGAGCGAGAAGACGCCCTGCTCGCGGGTGACCTGGTTGGCGTAAAGCTCCATGGGGTTGAGGCGCCGGGACCCGTAGTCGTCATCGACCGCGAACGGCCCGAAGACGCTGGTCAGCAAGACGTCTCCGGCGGGTGCGGCCACTCCCATCGGGGCGATCATACTTCCTCGATCGTCATAATGCTCTTGCGGAGTCTGGGTGATTCAGGTTCACTGACTGCGTGTCACCGAACGTGAAGAGCGCCGCACCCCCCCCGCCGACCCGCCGGCAGAGGAAGCTGCAGACCCGCCGCACGCTGCGCGACGCGGCTCGGCGCTGCCTGCTCGAGCGGGGCTTCGCCGGCGCCTCCATCGCCGACATCGCTCGCGAAGCGGGGGTCGCCCACGGCACGTTCTACGTGCACTTCGCCAGCAAGGAGGCGGTGCTCCAAGAGCTGCTGCAGGAGTTCAACGAGGGGCTGGTGAGCAAGCTGGCGCCCGTGTTCTCGATCACCGCCGACGCACCGCTGCAGGCGGCGGTGGGCGCCATCGCCGAGGTCTTCCTGGACCACTGGCAGGCCGAGGCGGCGTTCGTGCGCTGCTACGCGGGCAGGAGCGCGGGCGGAGTGGATCTCGGCGACCTCTACGCAGGGGTCAACCCGCCCATGGTCCGGGCGCTGGGGGTCGCGCTGCAGGCCGCGGCGGCCCACCGGGGTCGGCAGCTCGTCCATGGCGATCTGGCGATCCAGGCCCTGCTGGCCCTGTGGCTGCGCGTGGGCCTGCAGCACCTCTTCAACGACTCGGTGGCCCGCGACGACGCCCGCGACACCCTTGTGACGCTCACCGTGGGCGCCGTGAGCGCGCTGCTCGAGCAGGCGCCTGTCCTTCCGGAGTCCGACCATGCATGACACCCGAACCGAATCGCCCGCCGGCCTGCCCGAGTTCAGCCGCTACCGCCCCCGTCGCGGGCACCCGGACTGGCCCCGGCTGGCTGCGGAGGCCCAGGAGATCGCTGGGCGCGTGCTCCCGGGGCTGGAGGCGCCGCGCGGGGGCCCCGCCGAGCTCCGCCGCAAGGCGCGGGCCTACGGGACCGCGCTGCGGAACTTCGTGGTGAACCGCCGCCTGGCCAAGGCCGGACGGGAGGACCTGCGGCCGCTGTACTTCATCTGGACCCTGCTGCGGACCTGCAACTTCGCCTGCACGTACTGCGACGACCACCAGGGTTCCCGCTACCCCGACCTGCCCAACGCCGGCGTGCTCGACCCGGCCGCCGGCCTGCGGCTGCTCGAGGTGATGCGCACGGGCACGCCCGCGGTGTACTTCGCAGGGGGCGAGCCCACCCTTCGCAAGGACCTACCCGCCCTGACCCGCCGGGCCCGTGACCTCGCGTTCCACCCCATCCTCATCAACACCAACGGCAGCCGGGTCCATCGGCTGCTCGAGCAGCCCGACTGGCGCACGTGGCTCGCCGACACCGACATCGTGATCGTGTCGGTCGACAGCCTCGATCTGGCCGAGCTGCGCACGATGTGGGGCCACCCCAAGCCCGGCGTGGTCCTGCGCAACCTGCTGTTCCTGCGCCACCTGTCCGGTCCCATGCGCTTCAAGCTCATGGTCAACACCGTGATCCAGCCCGGCCGCACCCACCTGGCCCGGGAGGTCCTCGACCTGGCCGACGACCTGGGGATCTGGTTCTGCCCGGTGCCCATGAACGAGGGGCCGGTGATGGCCGGCGCCCTGCGCGACGACCCCGGGTACCGGGCGCTGGCCGACCTCATCGTGGAGCGCAAGCGGCAGGGCCGGCGGATCACCGGCTCGAAGCGCATGAACCGGCGGCTGCTCGACGGCGCGCCGCTGGACTGCCGCAACACGCTCAAGCCCCACGTGGACTTCGACGGCCAGCTCTTCTGGCCCTGCAAGGCCTCGGTCAACGTCGCCCCCGAGCGCATCGACGTGCTCGACTTCGACAGCGTCGACGCCCTGTACGAGCACGCCCGCGAGCGCACCGACCCCACCGGCTTCCACGGCCCCGCGCCCGAGCAGTGCGGCGGCGACTGCAACTGGGCCCAGAACTACTCCACCGACGCCTACGCCCACGGGCTGACCCGGCCCTCCACCCTGCTGGGCGAGGTCGCGGGCTTCCTGCGGTCCGCGTGACGCGCTCCAGCGACCGGGCCCCAGAGCGCTGCCCGCTCGCCCTGGGCACACCCGGGCACGCCTCCGACCGCCGCTGGGGCCATCCCGCCGCCCTTGAATTGGCGTGGGGCCAGTCCTGCAGGCGTCGGGACGGCCCCAGCGACGGCCGGCGACGCACCCGGCCGTGCCCAGGACAAACGGGCAGCGCTCTAGCCATCGACCTGTCCGCCCTGGCGGTCGTGAGCGCGGGGATCTGCCTGGGTTCCCACCATCTGGCCGCGATGTCCGCGCTGGTGCCGGCGGTGATGGTGGCTCGCACGGTGGCGTGGCGGCTGCTGCCCGACACCGAGCGCGGGCACTCCGTGGGCTGGGAGGTCGTGGCCCTGGTGGCGTTTGCGGCCATCGGCGGCTTCAACGACTGGAACTCGGTCCACCATCACCGGATCTACGACTACGGCGTCCCGGTCGCCTTCCCTGAGCTGTCCAGCATCCCCGCCTGGATGCTGCTGTACTGGGGCCTGATCCTCCGGTCCATGGCGACGCTGGCCTGGTGGCGGACCCCGCACGACCAGGGGCCTTCCGACCGCGTGAGGCTGGGCCGGACCACGGTCCGCTCTGCGCCGCTGAAGGTGGGGCTTCAGCTGGCGCTCGTGCTGGTCACCCGCCAGTGCATCTACCGCCTGTACGACGACCCGGTGTGGTCCTGGGCGCCGTTCGCCGGGGCCCTGCTCCTGTACGCCCTGCTCTTCCGCCCGTCCCGGCGCGAGCTGGGGCTGGCCTGCGCGCTGCTCATCATCGGCCCCGCCGTCGAGGCCCTATACGTGCAGGTCGGCGGGCTGCACCGGTATCACCTGGGCTGGCTGGGCGGAGTCCCCGTGTGGATCGCCCTGTGGTGGGTGCTGGGGATGCTGGTCTGGCGCGACCTGACCGGCCGGGCCCTCATGGCCGCAGCGGGCGGACGATGGTCAGGCGCGGCTTGAGGCCGGGTGTGGCGAGGACCGCGCCGTCGTCGAGCACGAGCAGGGCGTCGAGATCGCGGTGCCACTTCGCGAGCTTCAGGCCCGCGCGCGGGGGGACGATCATGAGCGCCGTCGACAGGGCGTCGGCCAGCGTGGCGTCGCCGCTGACCACCGTGGCGCTGCGCACGCCCGTGCGCGAGGGCTGGCCGGTGCCCGGGTCGATGATGTGGTGGTATCGGACGCCGTCGGCCCCGACGAAGTAGCGCTCGTAGTCGCCGCTGGTGGACACCGACTTGTCCGTGACGTCGATGAAGGCGAACCAGTCGTCGGGACCGCCGCGGGGGTCGCGCACGCCCACGCGCCACGGGCGACCCCCCTTGTCGCCGCCGGCGTAGACCTGGCCACCCGCGGACAGCAGGAAGCTGCGGCGCCCTCGGGCACGGAGCGCGGCGGCGGACTCATCGAGGGCGCGGCCCTTGGCGATGCCCCCCAGCCCGATCTTCATGCCGGCCTCGGGCAGGCGCACGGTGCTCGCGGCGACGTCCACCTGCACCCTGCGGAACCCGATCAGCTTGAGCCGCCGGGCCAGCTCGTCGTCGGCCGGGGGCTTGGGGTCTGCCGCCTTGAAGTCCCAGAGCCCCCACATCGCCGCCCAGGTGATGTCGAAGGCCCCGCCGGTGAGCTCGCCGATCTCCAGGCCCCTGCGCACCACGGCCAGGAGATCGCTGGGCACGGTGACCGGCTCGGCGCTTCCGGCCGCGGCGTTGACGCGGGCCAGCGGCGCGTCGGGGCGCCACTCGTTCATCCGGGCCTCGACCCCCTCGAAGATCGCCCGCACGGCGGCGACGTCTGCCTGGGCATCCGCCTCGGAGGCGCCTGCGATGGATACGTCGATGCGCGTCGACATCGACTCGAAGCTCCTGCGGACCAGCTTGTCGGGGGCGGCGGGGCCGGCAGGCGCAGCGGCCGCGGGCGCGCTCGCCGGCGGCGCCGCCGGGGGCTGGGCGAGCAGGGCGAGCAGGGCGATGGTCGGCGACGGGTTCAAGACGTCAGGGGATCACTGTCTCACAGCGTCATGAGGTAGCCCATCAGGTCCTCGAGCTGCTCCTGCGTCAGGTGGCTGGTGCCGCCGTGGGTGTCGGGCACGCCGTCGCGCTCGTTGAAGCCCTCCTCACCCTCGCGCAGCGCTGGGTGGCCGGGCGTGGCCAGGGCCTGGCGCAGCCCGCGGGCGCGGCCGTCGTGGAACAGGCTCGGCGCCCGGTCCCAGATGCCCCGCAGCGGCGGCACGCCAAACGACACGTCCCGCAGGTCGTCGCAGGAGGACGGATCCTCGGCGCACATCGCCTCGCCGCAGACCTCCTCGCAGCGTTCCATCTCCGTCTCCGGGAAGGTCTCCATGAAGCCGGCCGCAAACAGGTCCAGGTTGACCCCGTCCGGGCTCCTCATCGGGCTGATCACCGGTCCCATGCGCAAAGGCACGGCCAGCGGGTTGTTGTCGGTGGAGACCGCAAACGTCGAAGCGGGGTGGCAGGCCGAGCAGCCCGTCGAGGGGCTGTTGAACAGGGCCTGTCCCCGCCGGACCGAGGCGGTGTCCGGGTCGTTGGGGTTGGGCAGCAGCCTCGGCGCCGCCAGCAGGAAGGCGCCCACCAGCCGCGTGATCCCGGCGAAGTCCAGCTCGACCGGCCGTCGCTGGCCGCTCAACAGGTCCTCGAAGAACACGGAGTCGCCGAAGGTGGTGGCCCGGCCGACGAGGCGGGCGGCGGCCTGCTGGATGAAGCCGTCGCGCCAGGCGTAGGCGGTGGGGCGGGCGTGCTGGAAGGGGGCGCGCGGCCCGCCCCGCTTGGTGTCGAAGCCGTTGGACGACGACGGGTTGGTCTCGGCCGCGCACTCGGGCGGCGGCGACGTCGAGCAGGCGGCGGGCGCACCGCCGGGCCACAGGGTGTAGTCGGTGCAGCAGAAGTTCTCGATGCGGGAGAACTCGTTGAGCACAGGCTTGAAGTTGTGCTCGTCCATGGACGACTCGAAGAACCACGGCCGGCTGTCGGCGGCCCCCCGGTAGGCCATCGTCATGCGCATCCCCCGGCCGCCGTACCGGGTCAGCGGCATCGAAAACGCCTTGTCGATGTTGCCGTCCTCGCGGTGGCAGTGGGCGCAGCTCTGGTCGCCGTCGACGGTCAGCGGCGCGGTGACGAAGTTGATGAGCTCTCCCAGCTCGGCGTCCGATGCGGGGAACGGCGGCAGCGCCGGATCGCCCACCGCGGCCTCGGCGACCGGGGCGAGGGTGCCCGCCGCGTAGATCCCCACCGAGTCGGACAGCCGATGGGCCACCACCACGTGGCCGCCCGCCGCGGCGAGCCCGTGGGGGTTATGCCCCGAGGTCGAGGCCGGCAGCCCCGGCGACAGCGCGCCCGTGGCCAGGTCGACGAGGAAGCGCTGCAGCTGGTTGGACGCCGAGTAGCTGACGATCACCCAGGTGCCGTCTGCGTCGTCTTGGACCGTCGCCTGCTCGGGCAGCGCGCCGCCGACGATCCAGGTGTCCCGTGGCGGCAGCAGGTCGCCCCGGCGCTCGGCGTCGTCCGGATCGACGTCTCGGTAGTCCCGGCAGCACAGGGTGTCCGAGGTGTAGCGGTGGGCCGGGGCGCCGGTGGCGCCGTCGTAGACCGCGATCTCATTCTGCAGATCCTGGAAGTTGACGTTGGGCGTGCCGTCGCCGGGTGTGCCGTCGCCATCGGTGTCGGGACCGTCGGTGGGCAGGTGGTGCGTGGAGGCGGACAGCGTGGGGACGATCAGCCAGGGGCCTGCGTACACCACGTCGTTGGCGGGCGCCCCGACCTCGATGACCGCTCGGACCTTCCGCGTTGTGGTGTCGACGAGGGTGACCGTCATCGCGGTCGGGCTCGCCACCGCCAAGGTGTCGCCATCCGGGGACAGCGCCATGTCGCGGGGGTTGACCCCTACCGGCAGCCGCCGGCCGGGGTGGTGGTCGGGCCGGGCCCCGCCCCGGGCGGCGTGCACGGGCCGCACCTCCACGTCGTCGCGCCAGCGGTTGGCGATCCACACCTCCGACCCGTCCGCCGAGAACGCTGCGGCCACGCTGTATGGGTCGACGGGCACCATGTCGACCACGTCGAGGGCGGCGGTGTCGATGACCGCGGCCCGGTCCGAGAACCGCGACAGCGCCAGGAGCGTGCGCCCATCCGGGTGCAGCGCCAGGCCCGACGGGCTGGCCCCGACCTCGACCCGACCCAGCTCCTCGCCGCTGGGCACGCCGATGGCGACCACGTGGCGGGCGGGGTGATCAGGGGTGCCTTGCAGGGCGACCCAGGCCACGTCGCCGTCCGGGCCCGCGACCACCACCAGGGGCTTGCTGCGGGCGGGGGCGAAGGGGCGGTCCGCGTGCTCGATGGGGCTGACGTACGGGGCCAGGTCCGTGGCGGGACCGCTGGGCGGTGGGTCCGCGGTGCAGGCGGCGGTCGCGACGAGCGCACCGACGAGCGCTGGGAGTCGGGCGTCGCTCACTCCGGGCATAGCGGGGCGTCGTAGGTGTGCAGGCAGGGATCCTCGTCGATGAGCTGCACGCCTTGCTGGCTGACGCACCACCAGTCGTGGGCCTCCACCTTCACCACGATGTCGGCGCTGCGGCCGGCGAACTCGGCGACGCTCGACGACTCGAGGAACACCAGCACGTCCTCGGTCTCGCTGTGTCCCTCGAACCAGTCCATGAGCTCGGTGCGAGGCTGTACGCCGCCTACCGGCTGGTCGTCCTCGATGCCCAGGCTGATCCGCACGGTCGCGGTTCCCTCGGCGGCGGCCTTGGCCCGCACGCGTACCCGGAAGAAGAGGAAGCCCTGGAAGCCCAGGAACAGCTCGGCCCGATCGTCGTCGCCCGGGTCCATCCAGGCCTCGTCGCGCACGAGGCCGATCTCGCAGTCTCGCTCGGCCTCGGGATCCGTCGGATCGACAGGCGGATCCACGACCTCCGAGTTGCCGCCGCAGCCAGGGACCGCGGTGGCGCCCAGCGCCATGGCGCAGATCGCCAGCGTCGCCGTGAGCCCAGCCCTAGAACTCCGCACTGAGACCCCCTCCGATCAACCATCCCTGCCGGTCTGCGTAGGTGTCGTCATCGTAGCGGTACCAGAGCCGCCCGAATCTCCCGTCGATGGCCAGCCGGCGGGTCGGGCCGACGCCGGAGAACGACAGGCGGCCGCGGGCGGCGAGCATCAGGTCCTGCAGCCCGGACAGCTCGCGGTCGGCGGTGCGGTGCTGGGGGATTCCGTCGCCCGAGTACCCGTCCCGGTGGAAGCCGACGGGCCCCTGGGTGCTGGCGCGGGCCTCGATGCGCCCGAGCACCCGGTCCGCCCACCCGCTCACCGCCAACGCGGCCTCGGCGGTGTCGCCGGACAGGCCCCAGTCGTCGGCGTATCTCCGCCAGCCCACGTGCACCGCCCAGCCGTCGCCGAAGCCCTGCACCAGGCGCAGGGAGCCTGAGCCCCGCACACGGCTGTCGGGGTGCCGCTCGGGGACGGCGGATCGGACCGAGTCAGCGCTGTGCAGCGCAACGTAGCGGTAGGCGCTGGCGTGGCACCCGAGGCGCTTGCCGCAGGCCGCGAACGCCCCGCTGGCCCGGGCGTGCAGCGCGGTGGCCGCGCCGAGCACGTGCACCCAGCCCAGATCCACGGTGTGGGTCGCGGCGGACTCGTCGAAGCTCTCGTCGATCACCGACGCCACCCGCTCCCAGGTCGTCTGGTAGGCGCCGGTCACCGTGGCCATGCGGTCGAGGATCTCGATGGAGCCGTTGAACCCCATCAGGTGGGTCGTGTAGTCGGGCTCGAGGCTGGTGCCGAAGCTGGCGCCGACGACCCACAGCGGCCCGCCTCGCGCCATCACCGAGGCGCGCACCTCGTGGCGCTTCTCCGCAAAGCGTGTGGCCGAGGTCACGGCGTCCGCGGTGAGCACCCGCGTGGCACCCGAGACCATGTCGACCGTGTAGTCGGCCCCGACCTCGATGCCCTCCACGGGGTCGGCGGTTCCTCGGATGGCCGGGGCGAGCACGGTGAAGCTGCCGTCGTCGTAGCTGTCCACACGGGCGGCGACGCCGCTGTCCGCCGACGTTACGCCCGGCCAGAGCAGCGCCCCGACGACGAGGTTCACGGCGGTCAGTTGCAGCCGCAAGACACCCCCGTGGTCGACGACGCGCCGGCCATGCCCTCGCGCTGGGTGTGGATGTGCTGCTCGAACCCGGCCGCCATTGGATCGCTCGACGGGTCCATGCAGGGCCGCTGCAGCTGGCCGCGTTCCCACGGCGCGAGGGTGCGGCAGCCGGCCAGGCCGAGGACCATCGCCAGGGCGAGCGCGGCCGCCGCCAGCGGGCGTTTCACAGCCGCCCTTCCAAGCAGGTGCGTACCCAGGAGACCAACGCCTGGTAGCCCCGCTCGCCCGAGTCCTCGTACTGCGAGCCGCCGCCGTGGAACACCCCGCCGGACGCCTGGGACAGGGGCTTGGTCACGAGCAGGCACCTCTCGGGTGAGGTGACGTCGAGGAGGAACCCGCGGACCCGCTCGAAGTTGGCGGTCTGCTCGTCGTCGTTGAGCGGACCGTCGAGGTGCACGTCGGCGGGGTCCATCCGGTACAGCCGCGGGGCGTACAGGGCCAGGGGCCTCCAAGGGCCGCCGTGGCAGGTGGGGTTTGCGCACTGCTCTTCGAGCACCGGCGCGGCCACGGCGTCGAACATCAGCCGATCGGCCCAGGGCGCCTCGTTGGGCGCGGGCCCCGGGCTCTCGCCGCAGCCCGCCGCGACGGATATCGAGGCCAGGGCGACCAGAGCGGCCAGGGTGGCGGCCAGTTGGGCCGAGCGCATCATGGCCGCCTCCACGGCGCGCCCAGATCGATCCACCGGCCCACCGCCCGGACCCATTCGTCCGACGCCCCGATCGGGTGGGGGCCGTCGGTCACCGCCTGGATCAGCAGGCTCGTCCGGGCTTGGCCTCGCTGCAGGTCGAGGAGCTCGTGCTCGAACAGGGCACCCCACGGGTCGGTGGCCAGGTCGATGTCGCCGGCGGGGTCGTCGGCGCCGTGGCAGCCCGTCGTGGCGCACGTCGCCAGCAGGGGGCGGATGTCCTCCTCGAAGCCGACGGACATCCGGGTGGAATCCCCGACGATCTGAGGGTCCATTGGTCGGCGGGGGTCGCCCCCTTCGTAGCGCGACAGGGTGACCGAGGCCATGGTGAGCACGTCTGGCGCCCGGAAGGTGTGATCGGCCTGGCCGTCGGCCGCCCCGTGGCATACGGCGCAGCGCTGCCCGTAGCCGCCCTCGGCGACGCCCTGGGTCACCTTCTGGCCGGGCGCCACGAAGTACCAGCGGTTGTGCATCACCCCGATGGTCAGCCCCGCGGCGTCGAGGCCCTGCAGCCGGAAGGGCACCCCAGCGGGCACCTCCACCTGGAACGTGCCGTCCTTGGCCAGCGGCAGCTCCGCCAGCACCCGGGCGGGGTGCAGCAGCGCCGGATCGCCAGGAACCACCAGGCGATTCGCGTCGTCGGGGGTCTGGGGAAGCGCCTCGACCAGCCGCACGGCCACGAACTGATCCACCGGCGCCTTGGTCCCGGTCGGTGGCAGCGCCGCGAGCACGGCGTCGATGACGGGCATCCCGTTATGGACGAACAGGCCCGTCGGCTCGTCCGGGTCCCACTTGTCCGGCCCATGGACCGGCGCGGGCGCTCGGACGTGGACCGGCTCGGGGTCGTAGTCGTGGGTGCCGGGTTCGTCGATCACCAGGTCGCGGGCCACGATGGCCGGTCCGGCACCGTCTGCGGAGTCTCGCAGGGTCAGCGCCACGATGCGCATGTCCGGCGCCGGCTCGTCCTCATCGTCCGGGTCCGCGCCGATCCCCCCGCCGTCCCAGCTCGCCAGGATCCGCCCGTCCGGCAGGGGCGCGGGGTCGCGGTAGGCCCCCTCCAGTCGGATCAAGGGGGCGGAGTAGCCCGGCAGGCCGGTCGGCACGTCGCCGAGCGCGCCGGGGATCTCGGGTCCGAAGTTGCGGTCGATGAGCCCGAGGCGGCCGGTCAGGGCTGGGGCGTCCAGGTCGCCGATGACGGCCACGAATCGACCGTCCGGCAGCTCGCGCATGTCGTCGAACAGGTTCTCGGGGGGCGTGATCCCGAAGTGCTGGTGGTACTCGGTCGTCAGCTCGGGCGGAAACCGGAAGGGGTGGGCTCGCCGCTGGGCCGGCAGCACGTCGCGCAACGCCGTGAACCCAATCTCGCCGCCGCTCTCCTCGCCCGTGACCAGGAAGACCGGCTTGCGCTCCAGGTGCGGGGTCCAGGTCCGCCGCACGACGGCGCCGGTCTCCGGATCCAGGGAGTACAGGTCGGTGTCGAGGCGGCCCCGGTCACCGAGCACGCCCGCCCGCGTGGACACGAACCAGATGAGCCCGGTCGGCCCGTACGTTGGGTCGCGGTGGGTCCGCACCGCCCCGCCGTCCATGGGCCCGGCGTCCTCGGTGAGCTGTCGGGCCTGTCCGGAGGCCAGCTCCAGCTCCCAGAGGTCGTGGCCACCGTCGGCAGCGGTGCGCATGGCGAACGCCACCCGCTCGCCGTCGTCGGACACGGCGGGGTCCCGGACGTCCGCCGGCGCCGCGTGCAGGCCGGCGGTCAGGTTGCGAGGGGCGGCCGCCGCCAGCGAGCCGTCTGTCACCTCGGCGAAGAACAGGTCCGAGCCCGGCAGGAACACGTCCGCGTCGAAGGGATCGTCGGCCCGCAGGGGTCCGCGGACGAAGACCAGGCCCTCGATGGGCGGCGCCGTCGGGTCGAAGCAGCCCACGCCCAGCCGCTGCTTGCGCTCGGCGCACGCCCAGTCGGCGATGGCCTGCACCCGGGGGTCCGAAAGGGCGTCGAAGAAGCCGTCGTTGCCGCCCTTGTGCACGATGCCGCCGGCGTGCAGCGGCAGCGACTTGCGGATGATCCGGGCCCGCCACGGGTCGGCGCCCGGGGAGAGCATGCTGCGCACGGCGTCGTAGTTGTGCCGGATGACCGCCGGCGAGCGGGCCCCGCCGACGCCCGGGTCCAGGCGGAAGGGCACCGCGGCGTCCAGGCCGTGGCAGTTGCCGTTGAGGCAGGACGCCGACTCCAGGGCGGGCAGCACGTCGTCTGCGAACTGCTGCTCCAGGGGGTTCAGGGGATGTTCGGACTCGCCCCCGGTCTCCTCGCTGGCGATCCACTCGGCCAGCGCGATGAAGCCGGGGTCCAGCGGTGAGGTGAAGCCGTCGCCGCCATGGTGGGGCGAGCCACCGTAGGTCACGGGCAGCGGCTTTCGCAGCAGCGAGGACAGCGCCGGATCGGCGGTGGGGTCGACGGCGCGCAGGGTGACCGAATAGGCCTCATCGGCGTCGAGGATCCGGCCACGCTCGTTGACGGCGACGAACAGCCGGGTGTGGTCGATGACCTCGCCGCGCTCGGGTGCGTCCACGGTGTAGCCGTGGCAGACCGGGGCGGTGCACCGGCCCTCGAGGACCGGCAGCGCCTGCGACTCGAAGCGCTCTCTGGGCGATTCCTGCGCAGAGCAGGCGGCCAACACCAGCAGCGTCACGGACACGCACGACCGGCCCGTGCCGGACACGGTCAAGGGCCGCCTTTGAGCAGCGAGAGCAGCTGGGCCTCCTCGCGCTTGGCGGTGGTGTCGTCCCATCCCTCGAACACCCCGCGGATCACGCCGCTGCGATCCAGCAGCAAGGCGGTCGGCATGGCCTTGACGCCCGCGGCGGACACCGCGGTCTTGCCTTCGTCCCAGAGCACCCGGCCCTTCAGCGGCACCTCCTGCAGGAAGCGGCGGGCCAGGTCCGCCGTGTCGTCGACGCTGATCGCCACCAGCTCGGCGCCGTGGCGGCGTGCGAGGGCGTCGTGATGGGGCAGCGACGTGCGGCAGGGCTGACACCACGAGGCCCAGAAGTCGACGATGACGACCTTGCCTCGGAGCGTGCGCAGGTCGAACTTGGCGCCGGAGGCCACGTCGGTCGCGGACAGGTCCGGGGCCGGCTGACCGATCATGGGCGAGCCGCCGCCGCCGCCGGCCGACGGGGCCGAGGCGCAGCCCACGAGGAGGGTCAGGAGACAGAGCGTGGTGGGGAGTCGGGACACGGCGTTACCTTCGAACTACGACGCCCCGCCAGCTGGCCGGATTGGGATCCTCGAGGTTGCCCCCGACCGCCCAGAGGCGGTCGCCGCCGTCCCCCCAGACGGCGTGCAGGGTGTCGGCGACGCCGGCCTCCTGAGCCTGCCAAGCGCCCCCCCGTCTGCGGACGAGCGTGCCGAAGGCGCCGGTGGCCCAGACCGCGTCATCGTCGGCGTGCGGCATGCAGACGCCGGACAGGCCGGGCGTGTCCTCGGGCGCGTCGGCTGTCCAGGCGGCGCCATCCCAGCGCCAGGCCCGGGCCAGGCCGCGCCCGCCCACGGCCCACACGTCCGTGGCGGACCGGCCGTGAACCGTGAAGATCGGGGCGTCGTCGAGCTTTTCGAGCTCCCAGCCGCCGTCGGTGTCGCGGCTGAGCACCGTCCCCGCGTCGCCCACGACCCACAGGTGATCGTCGATGCCCCAGACCTTGTACAGGACGTTGGGAAGCTGCGGGACGAGGGCGCCGAGGTCCGGGGCTGACGGGCCCTCCGGTCCCACGTGGGTCAGCTCGGGGAGGCCCTGCTGGGCGTCGCCGCCGACGATCCAGAAGTCGTCGGGCCCGGTGCCCCAGCAGCCGTACAGGGTGCCGGACAGCCCCGTCTCCAAGGCGGTCAGCCCCTCGCCTCGATCGAGCAGCACCATGCCGCCTTCGCCGACGATGGCGGTGGCGTCGTCGCCCAGCGCACACACCCACCACGCGGTCTCTGCGCCCGGGGCGGCGATGCGCGACAGGCGGTCGGCATCGGCCGATCCCCGCAGCACCAGGGTCTCGCCGGGGCGG
>PVBE011393536.1_pt1 | contig 15391 bp, 8 predicted proteins | sample 1631181 | NCBI WGS metagenome assembly PVBE01 (sample SAMN08397723, study PRJNA350692) | Marine metagenome, whole genome shotgun sequencing project. | isolation source: water | place: Pacific Ocean | collected 2012-04 | reverse complement strand
CCTCTCCAACACACTCTATCGTGACGCAGAAGAGCTTAATGGTAGACTAGCCATGATCGGATTCGTAGCAGCTATAGGCTCATATATTATTACAGGACAAATTATTCCTGGTATTTTCTAAATGTCAACAACAGTAACATTAACGAAACCAACTAAAAACTGGCAGAGTTTTTGTGACTGGGTTACTAGTACCAATAACCGCCTCTACGTGGGGTGGTTTGGTGTACTTATGATACCCGCACTTTTAACAGCAGCTACCTGTTTCATCATAGCTTTCATCGCAGCACCGCCTGTAGACATAGACGGCATACGTGAACCAGTTGCTGGATCTTTACTTTATGGCAACAACATCATCTCAGGAGCAGTGGTCCCCAGCTCCAATGCCATCGGAATGCACTTCTACCCAATCTGGGAAGCAGCTAGTATCGATGAATGGCTTTACAATGGTGGACCCTATCAGCTCGTTATCATGCACTTCCTCATTGGTATCTCTGCTTACATGGGACGACAATGGGAACTTAGTTACAGACTAGGAATGAGACCATGGATAACAGTAGCTTACTCAGCACCAGTATCAGCAGCCTTTGCTGTCTTCCTTATATATCCATTCGGACAGGGGAGTTTCAGTGATGGTATGCCTCTTGGTATTTCCGGTACTTTCAATTTTATGTTTGTCTTTCAAGCCGAGCACAATATCCTCATGCATCCATTCCATATGTTGGGTGTTATTGGGATGTTCGGGGGAGCTTTATTCGCTGCTATGCACGGAAGTCTCGTTACTTCCTCACTTGTTAGGGAAACAACTGAAAACGAATCGCTTAATTACGGATATAAATTTGGCCAAGAGGAAGAGACGTATAACATCGTCGCAGCTCATGGCTACTTCGGTAGATTAATTTTTCAATATGCGAGCTTTAATAATAGCCGTTCTCTTCATTTCTTCTTGGCCACTTTCCCAGTCGTTTGCGTATGGTTTACCTCTATGGGAGTCTCAACTATGGCTTTCAATCTCAACGGCTTTAACTTTAACCAGTCTATCTTAGACTCAAGTGGTCGAGTAGTACCTACGTGGGCAGACGTTCTTAACCGTGCCAACTTAGGTATGGAAGTAATGCATGAGAGAAATGCACATAACTTCCCACTTGACTTAGCTTCAGCTGAAACATCTGAAGTTGCATTATTAGCACCAACTATAGGATAATACTATGCCAAAAGGAAAAGGTACCTACGGTACTAAAAAGGGACGACCCCCTAAAAAATAACGCCACGTCCGTTCATCCTTAATTGGACGCATGACATCGAACCATGGAACGGGGGTTCGGTACTGGAGTTTACTATGTCAATCAAAGTAACCTACGTGTATCGTGGCACAAAGTACACCAAAACAATTAGTCGTTAATGGCTCAACAAACATCCGCAATGCAAGCAAGCATTACACGATTTGCACCAGAACCCGAAGCACACCATAACAAACCAGAGGAACATCCAGACACTCTACCGAGTGATATGCAACCTAAAGGTGTTGATGAAGAATACACTTCATTAGAACAAGCTTTAATGGGTGAATGAAATTCAATGAAGTATGGCTGGGAGTTTACGGACTCCTAGCTTTTTTTATATTGATACAAGTATTACATACTAATTATCATAGAAAAGCTGCACCTTATTGTGCAGGGATAGAAGCACCTCAGAGTCGGACTTCTATCTAATTGGCATTGGCCGGATACGTCCGATACCCTTTGCCGTCTAGACGGTGGGAAAGACCACAACGGATAAATTGATCAAAAAATTTTCAGCTGAAGAAACTATATAAACTTTTAAATTTACATTAAACAATGGCTCATCAGAGTACAGATTTGACCACCTCCTTGACGAGGCCAGGTCAAAGTAACGCAACTGGTGACGCACGTGCTTTATACCTAAAGCTGTTTAGTGGAGAGATGTTCAAAGGATTCCAACACAATGCTATTGCTAGGGATCTTGTTATGAAGCGTACCCTAAAGAATGGGTCTTCATTACAGTTCATCTATACTGGTCACACAAAGGCCGAGTATCACACTCCAGGAAACGCTATACTAGGTAACACAGACGGTGCGCCTCCAGTAGCACAGAAGACAATCACAGTTGATGATCTTCTAATCTCTAGTGCATTCGTATATGAACTAGATGAAACTCTTGCACACTATGAATTACGTGGTGAAATCTCTAAGAAGATTGGTTATGCACTTGCTCAAAAGTATGACCGTCTTATCTTCAGAGCTATCGCTCGTGGTGCTAGGGCTGCAAGTCCAATTACGAAGGCTAACTTCGTAGAACCAGGTGGAACACAAATTCGTGTTGGTGCTAACAATAGTGGTGCTGATGCGTATGTTGCTGCTAGCTTGGTAAATGCGTTCTATGATGCTGCAGCTGCCCTTGATGAAAAGGGAGTAAGCACAGAAGGACGTGTGGGTGTTCTAAACCCAAGACAATACTATGAGTTGATTCAACAAGTAGGTGACAACGGTCTTGTAAACCGTGACGAACAAGGTACATCCCGTCAGAAGGGTAATGGAATTGTTGAGATCGCAGGTATCAAGATCTTCAAGTCAATGAACATCCCATTCTTCGGTAAGTACGGTACTAAGTACGGTTCTGCTAATGCAACAACTCCAGGTGTAATCGATCCAGGTAACACAGGTTCCTTTGTTGGAGAAGCAGTAGAAGATGCTGCTAATGATGTAACAGGAATCAATAACGAGTATGGTGAAGAGACTGAATTCGCTAACAGCTGCGGACTTATCTTCCAGAAGGAAGGCGCAGGTGTAGTAGAATCAATCGGACCTCAAGTACAAGTAACCTCAGGTGATGTATCCGTGATTTATCAGGGTGACGTTATCCTTGGACGCTTGGCTATGGGAGCTGACTATCTTAATCCAGCTGCTTGTGTTGAACTTGTTGCTGGTGCTGCTGCTGGTTCATCCGGTAACGCTGCATTCTAATTATGCAATACGGGGAGTCTTATGGCTCCCTTTTTTTTTCTTACAAAATTTATTATGCCTTTTCCAACCACAAACGCTACCGTAGAATTACCAGCCATAAATCAAATATTATCATCTTGTGGTCAGGCTCCTGTAACCACTCTCGATCAAACCAACCCTGACGTTGCGATTGCATACGATACATTGTTACAAGTGTCTAGGGAAACACAGGCAGAAGGCTGGACTTTCAATACAGAATACCACTACGAGATGGCTAGGAATGCTTCTAATGAAATAGAGATTCCTAATAATATGTTACAAATAAAACTTACTGAAAACTCTGCTAATGCAGAATTTGATTGCGTTAGAAGATCTGGTAAGTTATATGATAGACAACACCATACTTATGATCTATCAGATATCTCAGGAGATACTGTAGAATGTGATATTGTATGGGAATTTGACTGGGTAGATTTACCTGAACCTGTTAGAGATTTCATTACTTGTAGAGCTGCTGTATTAGTATCTCAAAGAATAGTAGGAGATACAGGACAATATCAAATGCTACAACAACAAGAAGCATTTGCTAGAGCTAGAGCTTTAGAGTATGAAACACAACAAGGACAGTTTACTTTCTTTGGACACCCACAAGGTCAGCAAAACTATTACCAAAGCTATAAACCTTTCCAAGTACTTCAAAGATAATGCCAGCAGTAACTCAACGGGTTGATAATTACCTTGGTGGTGTATCTAGACAATCTGATGATAAGAAACTTCCAGGTCAAGTCCGAGAGTGTCTTAATGGTTATCCTGATCCCACCTTCGGTTTAACTAAAAGACCAGGATTTAAATGGATTGCTAACTTAGGTTCAGGTACTACATATGATTCCTCCTATTGGTTTTATATAGCGAGGGATGCTACCAATAAATACATAGGATGTATAAAGCCCGCAGGAGGCGGTACAGGAGACATTGATATATGGAATGCTACCACAGGGGCTGTATGTAGTGTTACATACGGTACAGGAGCTCAGGCATACCTTACAGGAGCTCGTGGTAACTACCATATACTTAACCTGCAAGATACATCTATAATAACTAACAATTTAATAACCGCAGCTAAACAAGCTGATCCTACTTTTGTAGCAAATAAACAAGCTACTCTTGTATTAAATGGATCATCTTTCAGTAATACATATACTATAGTTGTAGCTGGTCAAACTGCTTCAGTTACTACAGACAGTGATGATACTTACTCAGATGCTTTAACTAAAATTAAAACAGCAATTGATGCTCTAAGTATATCTGGACTAACAACTGTTAAGTATCAATCATCTTTACAATTATCTAAAGCAGCCGCATTTACTATCACCGCTACAGGTGGTCAGGCTGGTGATTCTATTACTGTATTCCAAGATCAAGTAGATAATATAACTCAAGTTCCATCTCAAAGCTTTAATGGTCATACTGTTAAAGTTATAAATACTGCATCAGATAAAGATACATACTTTGCTAAATTTGTAGCAGATGATGGTACGTCTGGTCCTGGATATTGGGGTGAAACAGTAGACCCTAGTAAATCAGTAGGATTAGATTCAGCTACTGTACCACATGAATTAAAAAATACAGCTGCTAATACTTTTGTATTTCAGAAAGCTGTATGGACAGATAGAAGTGCTGGTGATGACGTAACAAATAGTCATCCTAGTTTCGTAGGAAATAAGATACAAAAAGCATTTTACCACAACAATAGACTAGGATTCTTATCGGAAGATAATGTTTCCATGGGTCAGTCAGGTATTAATCATAGATTTAATTTCTATTTTACCTCTGCACAGACTATTACGGATTCAGATCCAATTGACTTAAAGTGTTCAACAATTCAACCTGCAGCATTACATGCAGTTCTTCCTACTACACAGGGTTTAGTTCTGTTTAGTAAGGATCAGCAGTTTCTTATGACAGCTGATAATGGAGTTTTGACACCAAGTACAACTACGATTCGTACTATATCTAATTATCAAGTAGATACCGATGTAGACCCTGTTGATGTTGGTACAAATATTAATTTTATAAGTAAAACACCAAGTTATACTCGTATATTTGGAATGGCCACACGTGGTCAGGATGAGAACCCTCAAGTTGTAGACGTTGGAAGAATTGTAAATGAGTGGGTACCAGATTCAATTGATACGTTGATTGCATCTGCACAAAACCAGTTCATAGTAATGTCTGATCAGAGTTCTAATAAAATATACTTTTATCGTACATACGGAGAAGATAATAAAAGTATTGTACAAGCATGGTTTAATTGGCAACTACCTGGAACTGTACAGACTATCGCTGTTGACTCAGATGATATGTACACAGTTACTAAACAAGGTACACAATTCACATTAAGTAAAGCAAGTCTAAGTCAAAGTCCAGAAGATGCAATTATCGTTAATAACGTCGGAAACAAAATTAATCCATGTATGGACTTATATGCAACAGCTAGTTCAGTTACATATGACTCCACTAATGATATATCTAAATGTTATATACCATGGGATAATATCACTACATTAACACCAGTAATTGTTATTAAAGGTACTACAGCTACAGGACAATTCATTGAGTCAGGTTTTACTACTACACCTAGTACAGGTACAGATGGTACTGGAGCTTATTTTGGTGTAACTGGTAAAGATTTATCTGGTGTTGCTAGTGATGTAGTTGTTGGATGGAAGTATGATTTCGATGTAACATTACCTAAGACATACTTTAGGGTGGATAGAGAACGTACTAGAACAGATTTCTCTGCTAATTTAACAATAGCTAGAATGAAGTTTGCAGTTGGTCTTTCAGGAGTAATGGGATTTAAACTTAAATCTACTGGTATCAGACAAGGTAAAAGAGAATACACAGGTTATGATTTAACTGTAGCTCAACCAGGTGACTTCCCATTCGTAGATGATGATTTATCATATGTAGATAGAGATCAAGTAAAATTAAAAATAAATAATATAGAAGAAACAGGATTCACTTTTGTTGATGATACAACTATAAGAATAACTACTTTACCTACACAAACCATAACAGCATCAGCAGGTCAAACTACTTTTACTTGGACATTTGATAGAACAGATGTTAGTAAAATTAGAGTACTTCTTGAAACTGGTAGTGGTACTGGAGTATATGTACAAGGAATAGTAGGTACAGACTATGTTATTACTGGTAAAAATGTTATCTTTATTGGAGGTGATGGTAACCCTACTGCAGTGACGACTGGAGCTAAGGTTAAGATATATAGTGCAGATGATATAGTTATTTATTTGGATGAATGGTATAACCTAAGTCCAACACAACAAGCTGATACATATTTAGCTAATGATATTGGTATAACTGAACAGTCAGTATTTACCTTACCAATACATCAAAAAACAAACAACTTCCAAATCAGGTTATTTAATGACTCACCGTTTCCAGTGTCTTTAAATTCAATGATGTGGGAAGGGAATTACTCGCCTAAATTTTATAAGAGGATATAAATTATGCCTTTACCCGTATTAATTGGTGCTGCTTTAGGCGGCCTTGGTGGAGCAGCTGTTGCAGGTACTACTATTGCAGGAATTACATTTGGATCAGCAGCTGCTTTATATGGTGCTGGTGCTGGTGCGCTAATAGGTGGTCAAGTCCATGCTGGTGGAGTAGCTGCTAAAGCTGCCAGACAGCAAGCCAATGCACAAAATGACTACAATGAAAGGTCTCATGAGTATGATGTTGAACTCTGGAATATGCAGAGGGATAAGATAATAGCAGACAGAGAGCAAGCTGTTAAAGTTATCCAAACCAAAGCAGCAAACGAAAACAAAGTTGCAGAGTATCGAGACCTTACAAACCTACAACGATATAGTCACGAGTTACAAATAAGAAATAGGCAGCAAGACTCGTTAGACGCACAATACAGTAAATCTACTGATATTTATAATAGACAGCTGACCTTGAATGAAAGATCAGCTAAAGCTGCCACAGAAGATGAATATGCTAGCCTTCAACAAATAGAAGCAGAGCAACGTTATAATCAAAATGATGCCTACATAGAGTTCTTAGAGAACGAAGGAGAGATGAGAGCTAGATTAGCTTCAGGAAGAACAGGAGGGAAAGGAGCTCAGACTAGTTACTATGCATTAGGACAGAAAATGTCTGCAATTAATGCAGCCTTATCTGGTGCTATGTTAGGTACAGATTCGAGAATACAAGAAATAATGAGAGATAGAGAATCCGCAGACTTAGCTGCAGAAGCTCAAAGAATGTTAGACCCAGGTGAACTACCTGAAACACCAGTCCCGTTTGCTACACCAAGATCTACCTTTGAATACCCAAGAGCTATTGGAGAGTATGATTTCGGACCCAAACCTATATATGGTGTCTATCACTCACCTAGCGCAGCTGCTAACCAAGTATGGGGTAATACTATATCTGGTATTGCAAGTACTGTTGGTTCCTTTGCTACTGCTGGTATTGGTGCAGCTTAAAAAATTTAATTTAATTTAAAAACAAATGTCAAAAACTGGATTCTTTCGTACTCGCCAAGGCGGTAGATTTAAAAAAGATGATCAGGGTGACCTCGGCTTACGAGCCTATAAAGAACAACAAGATACAATCATACAAGCATTAAAAGAACAAAAACAAAGTGTTCTTGCTTATAGAGATTCAACTGAAAGGGGACTGGAGTCTGTAGGAAGAAACGAACTCCAGAACCTTTCTATTCTTAATGATCTGAGAAACCAAAAATATCAAACAAGACGCTCTGCTATAGAAGTAGCTAAGAAAACTGAGCTAACAAAGATTAGTGATCAAGCTAAAATATTTGGTGATAAAGCTAAGTGGATGCAGGAGTGGGCTCCTACTTTCTATCAGAATGTATTTAAAGCAGGTGTAGCTACTGAAGAGTTATACTCTAGATATACAGCTGATAGAGATTATGCTGAATTAGTTAAGAATCCTAAATATCAAACTGCTTTAAATGAATTAGACTTGATAGATGAGGAGACATCTTCTGAAACCTTTAAAGCTATTCAGAATGCTTATACAAATAAAGATGAGAAAGGCACAGATTATTTAATAGGTCTTAGAGAAAATAGCAATCGTTTCCTTTCTGAAAAGATAACAGCTGATATAATTGAACGTTTCGATGGGATAGAGTCTGATCTTCAAAGGTTTATTACAAACCCAGGAGAAGGAAGAGATCCTATAGGTGAATGGAAGGCTGACACTGTATCAGAATATTACAGGATGAGAGCTAGAGAACTCATCAGAATGTTTGGTATCACTGGTAAAAGTTCAACAAAGCTCCTAAATCATTTTGAAACTAAAGGGGCTATTAAATCATCTGAACTAGCTGATTATGATAGATTAAAAAAGGATACAGAAATTAGAAGAACAACCGCTATAAACACAGCTACGCTGTACAGTACTTCAGATGGAAAGCAACAGGTAAATGTAGGTACACATAACTTTCTAAAACATAATTATCGACAAACAGAACGTGGTGAGATATTTAATAATGCTAATGCACATGATGCACATAAAATGCATTTTTCAGAGGTTATAGCGACAGGTAAAGTAACAGACTTTGAGGAATTAAAATCTTCATTTTTAGATTCTTGTATTCTTGGTGAATCTGGTAAGGATTGCACTACATGGAGACAGAAGCATAAAGGCTTAGAGAGTGAATTAGATGAGGTAATAATCATTGCTAAAGCAGCTCTAGCTGATAAAGCAACTAAGAAACAAAAAGGTGATGATGGCTTTGCTTTAGACAATTGGAAAAATAAGTTTAATAGTACAGGTATTTATGCTAAAGGAGGAGAAAAAGAAGGCCAAGGTTTAAATGGTGCAATTAGTAATGTAGCAGAGTTTGACGTAGCTTTAACAGATTTTAGAACAGCTGTATCTAATGGTCATACTGAAACAGCGAACTTCATAGGTAAGTATTTACACCTTAAGCCTGGTTCTGTATCTATGGATAGTAGACTCGAAGCATTTCAGCGGTCTGCATTGACTCTAGATTATCCAGCTATGATGGACTCTTGGGCTGCCATGCCTCAAGCAATGCGTGATAGACCTGAAATAGCTAATTTATTTAAACGAGCTACGATTTTACGTGATGGTGGTTTAAGTCCAGAAAAGCTGACTACGTTTTCTACAGAGTTATTAAAAAATTATTCATTCACTTCTAGCTGGCTAGGAGGAAAAACAATAACTCCAAGTGCTAAAGCTTTAGTAGATGGTGGTATAGTTCAAGATGTTTTTTTCAAAAACTTTAACACTCTATTAGATACTAACAAATATGATATTAATGATCCAAGTACATATAACAGTTTAATAGAAGCTGCAAAGATTATAACAAAAGAACAAGTTGAAAGTAATACTGGTTATTTTAAAGTTAGAGATGATGGGAAAGGTGGATTAACTTTTGTATTCGGTGAACTAACTTCAGGTCATGATACCGATTCAAATATAGAAGCTAATTTTAATGATATAAAACAAGCTATAACTAATACTAATGGTGATTTGAATCATGATTCTCTATATAGTGTAATTCGTCCGATAGATCTTAAACCTAGCATACAAAATTATCTTGGAGGTTATCCTGTTAGATTACCAGACTCTGTACATATACTATATGAAATGAGTGATAAGAGTATAAGTAAGCGTGATTATATTAATAGACTTTTTAAATATCATGGATTCGGACCAGAAAGCTCTAGTACTGATGATCCTAATAAAAATTCTTATCAATTAAATGAAGGTGTAGAAGATTTCGTTGATAAAAAAATAGAAGCTTTATGGGGAGGAAAGACACAAGAAACTTGGCAATCAGGAAATAGTCCTTTTAAAACACCAAAAACTATATCATTTGGTAAATGGAAAGGTAAAGATGCTATTGTATTAAATACTTATGCTGATATAGTTAATCAGATGGAAAGGGTTCCTATGAATTCATGGAACCAAACTCATGATTTAGCAGCAGCTTTAGATATGGATTTCCCAGGTATAGATACTAGTGGAATAATTTTTAATGCAGATAATGGGACTATACAACTACCTTTTGGTGATGCTTGGAAAGAAGTAATAAGAAATAGAAAGAAGTATGGAATAGATATGTTTATTGATGATAACGGAGCACTGCAGTTTAAATATATAAGACCACCTGCACCTATTCTTAACAGAGAACAAGGGCTACCACCTGATCGAACACCATCTACAAATATACGTGAGGAAGAGTTATGAGTATATTAGATCGTATTAGAAATGAAGAAATGGAGCGTGATGGTACTCCACCACCACCACAGGTGGAAGAACAACCTTCAAATAATAATGCTCCAATAACTACTACTCAACCTGAAGTTAATCAGTTTCCTGGACCTAATAATAGAGGGACAAGTCAAGTAGATTTATCTGATCCTAGGAATGCACAAAAAAAGGATGATGAATATAATATATTCTGGAATATGCCATTCAGAATTGATGGTCAGATAAACGAAGAAAGACAAACCCTTCAAGAAGCATGGTACCAAAAGTACTATGGAATGAGTAAATCAGATATAAATAGAAAGTATGGTGGTTTCTATGGTGGAGCTAATAATCCATTAGAAACATTAAATACTACCTTCAGAAGGTTATCTATTCCAGGTACTGCTATAGCTGACTTCTTCATGGATGGTATAGGCTTATTACCTGGTGCTGCAGGATTAGATGATAGATGGGATCGAGCTACTAAATATGATAATGGTGTAGAACAGAATGTACGTAGAGTTCTTTCTGTTGTAATACCTTCTATTTATGGCGGTGGTTTAGTAGCTGGTGGTTTAAAAAATTTACCTGCTGCTACAGGTACAGCTGGTAGAGTAGGTAATGCTTTAGTAGCTATGGGTGCTTACGGTGCTCAAGAAGCTGCTGTTATAGGTATAAGTGATGTAGGTGAAGAGCATAACTCTTTAAGAGTATTATCAGATGTATTCCCAGGTGTCTTCGGTGAGAAAGGTTCTATGCCTATACCTGATTGGGCTAAAACATTAGATGATGATAGCCCATCAGTAAGAAGATATAAGAATATGTATGATACCGCCATGCTTAGTTTGGTTGGTACTACGTTAGGAGCTTATATAAAACTTAAAGGTAATAAACAAACACTAGGTTGGTTTGAACCTTTAGATAATGCTGCTGCACGTTATAAAGATTCACAAATATTAAATGCTGCTGATCCTGAAAAGTTAATCAGGATGCAAGAAATTAATACTGCTTTATCTTCAGGTCAAATATCTAATCAAGTCAGAAGACAATTAGTAGAAGAATTAGATCTTCTAAAACAATCTTTAGGTAATATAGATAATCTAGATGACTATCTTAGACAAGTTGATGATAGCGTAGATGGTGAAATAGCTGAAGCTTCATCACGTAAATTAGCTAATAGAGATCCTTCTGATACTACATTTGATCCAGATATTACACCTATAACAGATCAACCTAGACAAAGTGTACCTCCTGGTAATGTAGCACGTAATATAGCTGATACAACTGCTATTAAAGGTGGTTCATCTCTTGGTGATCCTGCACCTATTATAACAGAATCTATGAGAACTAAGGGTCTAATGGTAGGCTCTACTTCTAGAGATGCTGTTTTAGGTGTAGCTGAAGAAGCTAGAGATCTTGGTAGATTCAATGCTTTAGTAGATGGCTTTAGGTTTACTACTAAACAAATGGATACTGCTGCATGGTCTATATATGAAAGTATAATATCTGCTGATAGTGTAACAGAAGTTAAAGACTTATTCTTAAAAGATAAAGATATTAAGAATATGCTTATGGGTAAGTTCAAAGTTGAGTATATCAATGAAGAACAAGCCAGAGCTGCAGCATTTGCTATGCGTGATTTAACAGATAGATTCTTAGGAAGGCATATAGCTAACAGTTCTGCTAGAGTTATGGATACTTTAGGCAGAGAAGCTTCAACTATGTCCCAAGCTATACAAGAACTACAACCTTTTGTAGATGATAATAAAGCTATGGATCTTGTCTTAGATAAGTTACAATTCTTACTAGATGAGTATGCTCTTAATAAGTATGTATCTGGTTGGCAGTTAAGGAATAAGAATTGGTTTGATAATGTACCTCCTCAAGATATAGATTCTGTTATCGATACTTTAACTAATGAGTTTAGAGATGCTGAAAATGCTATACATGCTAAGAATTTAAAGTTTACTGAAACATTAAAGAATTTAGCTGATACTAATCCATTAGCTATGCGTCCTTTAATTGATGCATTTGCTGAAAGTAGAGGTGATGTAGATACATTACAAAAACTAATGAAATGGGCTGCTGATAAAGTTACTCCTATGGGTATGCTTAGAAGTCCAGATCCTAAACAACTTAATCTTTTTGCTAGAGGTGCATGGGGTGTTAGATATAATAATGTACTTAGTGGATTATCAGCATTCAGAGCTGGTATAGGTAATGTTGGTCAATTAATAACAAGACCTATAAACTCAATAATAGGTCATGGTCTTTTAGGACCACTAGATGGTTTTGAAGGATTAAAGCGTACCTTATATTATAACGGTGCCTTATTTGAAACCAATAGAAGAGCCTTACATGATGCTTTCCAAATGATGAAGAAAGCTCATAAAGATCCAGAGTTAATGGTACAAGCTTATAGAAAAGATTTTATATTTAAAGAGAGTAAAGATTGGCAAATCTTAGAAGAGATGCGTCCTGTATGGGAAATGGAAGGTAACTGGGGTAGAATAGCTCAGTATGATATGGCTAAAACCATGCATGATTTAGCTAAATCTCCATTTATGAGATACGGTATGACAGGATTAACATTCCCAGATGCTTTTACATGGACTCATATGGCTCAATGGACTAGTAGAGTAAGAGCTTATGATGATGTATTTTCTGAATTTGGTTTTGCTGATTGGAAAAAGATTGCTGTAGCTGAAGGTGAACATTATAAAACAATGTTTGATGCTAACGGTTTACCAACAGATAAAGTTTTAAAATCATTATCTGGTGAAATAGCATTAAACTTAGATGATGGACTTGCTACTTGGATTAATCAAGCTACTACAGCTTATCCTGTAGCTAAAGAACTATTCATGTTCCCTAGAACTGGTAGTAATGTAGTTAAGAATGCTTTATCTTGGACTCCTATAAGTTCAATTCCTGGTATAAATAAATATAGTAAGACTCTTTATGCTGGAAACAATAAAGATCTTATAGAGATGGCTTTAAAAGAGCATGGTATAGATGCAAATACTACACCAAATGCATTAGTAATATATCAAAATCTAAGAGCTGAATATTTAGGTCGTCAAGCTTTCTCTGCATTAATGTCATATAGCTTATGGCAGTATGCATTAGGTGGTAATATAAGAGGTAATGGACACTATAATGCAAGTCGTAGAAATAAAGAAAGAAATCAATTAGGATATGAACCTAACACTATTAACATAGGTGGTAAATGGGTTAGCTATAAAGGTATTATAGGTGTAGAACAAGTGCTTAATATCGTAGGAGATATGGCATACTATGCTACTGATATAGAACAACCATTCCTTGAGGATTGGCAAGCTAAACTCATGTGGACTATCTCTGCTTCATTCCTTAATGAAACACCTTTACAAGGTATGGAACCACTTGTAGCTGCTTTGAATGGTGATTTAACTTCATTCAATAGATTAGCTGCTAACTCAGTAAGAGGCTGGATTCCTTTATCTAGTGGTCTTGGAGTATTAAGTACAGCTATTTCAGAAACACAGAAAGATCTTGAAGGTGAAATTCATGAATATGTTATGAATAAATTACCTGGATTATCTAGTTTACTAACTGAACAAGTTGACTTCTGGACTGGTGAACCTTTAAATGAACAAGGTAACTGGTTATTAAAAACTCTGAATGCAGTGAATCCAATGAAAATAAGCGATGGTGCTGAAGATTGGAGGATATGGTTAGGTAGAACAGGATGGAAAGGACATGCTAAAATAGGTAAGGATTCTACTGGATCTTATAACTATAGTGCAAAAGAAAGGCAACTCATACATAAGTTTATGGGTGAAGATAAACTGTTTAAGAAAATCAAACAGTTAATGAAGAATAAGAAGTTCAATGAACAACTTGATGTATTTAGAAAGCATAGACATTCTAGCGAACCTTATAGTGCAGAAAAAATCCAATTAGATGTAATGCAATTACCTGTTAATCAAGCTATAAGTAAATTAGTAAGAGAATCACAGATAAAAGCAGAAGCAAGATTGGCTAGAGATTATCCTAAGATAGCTAATGTTATATTACTTCAAAGAGCAGCAACAGTTGACTTAAGGAGAGGTAATGTAGAAGGAGCTATAGATAAACAAGACAGAGGTGAAGAAATTAGAACTTTAACTAACATGGCTAAATAACAAACAATGGCTGTTACACAAAATTCATACGTTGGGAATGGGTCTACCACCACCTATTCCTTTACATTTCCATATTTAAAAGCAACGGATATTAAAGCTCAGTTAGATGCAAATGTAACTACAGCTTTTACACTTCCTACTGCTACAACATTACAATTTAATACTGCTCCAGGCAATGGAGTTAAAATCAAAATATACAGAGAGACGAGTGATGATAACTTAACAGCTACCTTCTACGCAGGTTCTTCTATTAAATCAGAAGATCTAAATGATAACTTTACTCAGAATTTATATTCAACTCAAGAGATCAGTGCTAGATATCTAAGTAACCTTGGTGGTACCATGGTTGGAGACCTCACTATGGGTGAGGATGCTGAGATATTATTTGAAGGTGCAACTGATGATGCATATGAAACTAAACTAACGGTAGCTGATCCTACAGCTGATCGTACTATTACCTTACCTAATGAAACAGGTACTGTAGTAACGTCAGGTAGTTCTGGCGTAGTAACTTCTACAATGATTACCGATGGTACTATTGTTGATGCTGATATTGCTAACACTACTATTACAGGTGGTAAACTTGTAAACGATACCGTAACAGCTACACAGATTGCAGCTAATGCTGTTACAGCTAGTGAGTTGGCAGACAATGCTGTTGATACTGATGCTATCCTTGATGATGCTGTTACTTATGGTAAGATACAGAACGTCACAGCAACTGATAGAGTCTTAGGTAGAGACTCATCTGGAGCTGGTGTTATAGAAGAAATAGCACCTGCAGCTCTACGTACAATGATAAACGTAGAAGATGGTGCTACTGCAGATCAAACTAATGCTGAGATAAGAACTGCAGTAGAAGCAGCTTCTGATAGTAATGTATTTACTGATGCTGATCATACTAAACTAGATGGTATTGCCGCTTCTGCTAATAATTATTCTATCTCATCTGATTTACTAGATGAGGATGATTTTGCTACTGAT
>PVBE010118222.1_pt1 | contig 15392 bp, 11 predicted proteins | sample 1631181 | NCBI WGS metagenome assembly PVBE01 (sample SAMN08397723, study PRJNA350692) | Marine metagenome, whole genome shotgun sequencing project. | isolation source: water | place: Pacific Ocean | collected 2012-04 | reverse complement strand
GCAACTGGGGCTGACCGTTCTCAGCCATAACCTCCGTCTGCTCGCCAAACTTCGAAATCAAAAGAAACGGGAGTCAGCCGTTGAGAATACGCCTAGAATCGCGGCATAATAAGTCAGAAAGTCTGTTCGGGAGAAGGTGGCTGAAGGCCGGATGAGGAGTGGCTGATTTCATTTGGCAGTTCGCCCCCTCATCCTATCCTTCTGCGAGGGGAGAAGGGACTCGCTGCCGGCTTTTTCTCGTAGTCAAAAGCGAGAAAGTCTGTTTGCGGGGCAGGCCAAAGCTACGGCCCAGGACCGGTGGTCGATCTAGACAATAAATCGTGTTAGGTTGATGCCTGTTCACATTTGGCAAACAGCAGCAATTGAATGGACTTAGATCAGGGACTCAGCGTTGAATTCAAACTCTAAAACGGCCCTGGTCACGGGGGCCAGTAAGGGAATTGGTCGGGGTATTGCGATCGGGTTGGCGGAAGCGGGATGGGATCTCATCGTCAACTACAACTGCGATGCTGCCGGTGCCGAAGAGACCGCTGAGCGCGTGCGCGGGCTGAGTCGGACCTGTTGGGTCGTCCAGGGGGACGTGGGATACGGCGATCAGGTCAAGAAGCTGTTTGAAGAGGCCAGGCATCGTGTCGAGCGGATTGACTTGCTGGTCAACAATGCGGGTGTCCAGACGTGGGCGCCGCTGCTGGAGCTAAAAGAAGAAGACTTCGACCGCACGATTCGTACCAATCTCAAAGGTTGTTTTCTATGCACGCAGCAGGCTGCTCGCATGATGAACGAGCAGGGGGGCGGTGCCATCGTGAACATCGGTTCCGGCGCGAACAAGACGCCATTTCCCAATTTGGTCGACTACTGTGCGTCGAAGGGTGGCATTGAAACACTCACAAAGGTCTCAGCGGTCGAGTTGGGGCCGCTGGGAATTCGTGTCAATTGTGTTGCGCCGGGTGCTATTGAGATTGAGCGTACGAAACTTGAATCCCCCGACTACGCTGGCACGTGGGGGCCACTCACGCCAATGCGACGCGTTGGCCAAGTTGGCGATGTCGCGGCTGTGGTGGTCTTCCTGGCTAGCGACGCCGCGAAGTTCACCACCGGCCAGACGATCTATGTCGATGGTGGGCTCTGGACCGCTGGTCAGTGGCCGTACGACGAGTGAGTTTCGATTCATGCGGGTATGCGATTCAGTCGTCAGCTGCTCTGCAACGTAGACTCGACCGTTGGTACGCGAGTCACATTCCACCTCTGAATGTAGATTGCAGGGCAAGGTGACTGCGGCCGAATCACTCGTGTCGCAACGCCTCGATGGGATCCATTTGAGCGGCTCGCATGGCTGGGTAGAGGCCGAAGAAAACGCCGACAACCACGGAAATTCCAAAGGCAACCGGGATTGACCAGGGAACAACCTGAGGAGTCACGTTCTGCACGGCCTCGGGAAGGCTGTTCATCGCTTCCGGAATCGCTCTTTCCAATACACCGCGAAGCCACTGCATGGCCCAAGGACAGGTGAGCCCACCCGCGATTCCAACGGCACCGCCGACAACGGAGAGCACTACCGTCTCCGCCAGAAACTGCCAGGTGATGTCAATTTGCTTCGCTCCCAACGCGCGGCGAATGCCGATCTCTCGCGTGCGTTCAGTGACAGTCGCCAGCATGATGTTCATGATGCCAATCCCACCAACGATCAGAGAAACCGCGGCGATCAACCCCATGAATACCATGAACATCAAACGCGTTGTGCGGGCCTGCTCCAGCAGTTCCAATGGAACGACCACGGCATAGTCTTCTTTGTTGTGAAGTTTGCTCATCGTACGCTTGATGGCTGCTGCTGTGGGCTGCACATGGTCGGTCGAGTCCACTTGAAACGTCATCTGACTCAGCTGCACTATTTGACCGCTGCGTTGACCGGCACCCTGGAATAGGACCAAGTCGCCGATTCTCTGCCAGAATGCGGTCACCGGGATGTAGACGTCGCTGGTAAATTCTTGTGCGGCCAACGAACTTCCGATTCCCGCCATCGGCGTCCGCGGCTTCATTACACCGATGACCACATAAGGTATTTCGCGGATGCGAATGACCTTCCCAATGGGGTTGTCTACCGGGAAGAATTGACTAGCGACTCCCGACGCCAGTACGCAGACGTTTGCCCGCTGCCGGACGTGAATGTCCGAGATGAACTGGCCCAGGTCGATCTCGAGCCGCATCACTTCGGCATACTCGGGCGTACAGGCCACCAAGTGGCTCTCGACCGTGACGGAAGCGAAGTGGACTTCGCGCTTCACTTCCCGAATCCTGAGTGCGTTGGTGACCGTGGGGATCTGCATCAGGGCATCCACGTCCTTTCGCAGGATGCCGTATTTGACAAAAAACGTGGTGTCGCCTGCCATATCTTCGACGGGCAGGACGCTGCGCAGCATGATGTTGGTGGCACCTAGTTCTTCGATCTGCCGCTGGGCCTCACGACTGATTCCCTCGCTGATGGCCAGCAACCACACGACACTGGCCACGCCGATGAAGATGCCGAGCACCGTCAGCATCGACCGCAATGGATGCAGCAGCAGCGTCTTGACAGCGAGTCGCCAGATTCGGAATTGAAAGAGCATCACGAGGCAGGACCCGTTGCGGCGGTCCTACCGGAAACCGCTGCCCCAATCGAGTGCTTGTTGGAGTTCCTGTCAGCCGCAACCGTGGCCGGTTTCTCCTCGGGTAGATCGGACCGCTCGATGTACCGGAACGGTATCAGCGAAACCTGATCGCCTTCCGAAAGTCCTTCCTCGATAATGACCTGCGTGTTGTTGTTCGAGCCGATACTAAGCGATTGTGTGCGCCAACCGTCTTGCTCGCGAACAAGGCAAAAATGCTGCTGGCCATGCTCGATGACCGCGGCCAGTGGTATTTGGACGACGTTCGATTTCGATTCAAAGAAGATCTTGACCTTGGCCCGCAGGCCAGGTTTGATCATTGCGGGCGGATCGATGATTGTAACGACTGCGCCGTATTCCAACGGCGCACCGTTCCACCGCATCGGATAGGGGTATGCCGCGATTTCCTTCAGTTCGCCTCGCAACACATCGTCCGGATCCGCATCCAATTCGATCTCGACAAGCTGCCCTGTTTTGATGTGATTGACATCGGACTCGTTGATCTTGACGTCGACCTGCATCTTCCGGGTGTCGGGGAGCCGAATGACGATCTGGTTTTCTCGAATGATGGTTCCTTCTTCGATCACCTCGGTCGACTCACCGCGCCATCGCTCGTTGGCGTGCACCACTTGCCCATCCCCAGGAGCCGTGACATGGCAATGGGTGATCTGCTCTTCGATATCGGCGAGCTTTTGTTGACTCAATTCGAGCGTAAAACTGGCCGCCTCGCCTTTGGCCTCTTGCTTCTCAATTTCCGCTTCGTACTCACCGACCATTCTCTCGCGAGTAAATCGCCGGTAGACGTCGACCGCTCGTTCTGCCGCCGCGACTTCTTTCTTGGTTTTTTGGAAAGCGAAATCTGCGGCGGTGACTTGCAACTCCCTGATCAAGCCGCGAGACGCCAGCCGCTTGCTGGAAGCCAAATTAAGTTCGCTTTTTCGGAGTTCTTCTTCGGCAACAAAGACCAGGCTCTCGAAGACTTCGAGCTCCTGCTGATACAACCCCTCTTCAAACTCGCGCAACGTCCGCTGGGCATTTGCGAGATCGGAATTCGCCTGAATCAGTAGTGCTTTGTCATTGGCGACAACGATACGTTGCGCCAGCAGTTCGTTTTGCAGCACGGAATCATCAAACTGAATGAGGTCATCGCCGGTCTTGACGATTGTGCCTTCTTCGCAAATCTTGAGGATGGCCGTGCCCGCCGACCCGCGAGATTTGACACGGCATCGTATCTCCACATTACTGCTACTGGCCACATCGCCGGGTTCGGTCACGAAAGCCTCGAAGTCGCTTCGTTCAACACGGTGTAGCAATAGCGATTCGTTCGCGTCGTCATGCCCCTGGCGATTGGCGAGAAAAAAGACAGTGGCGCTGATCGTCACCATGACGCCGATGAGAACGACGAAAGTCACGATCGCGCGGCCGGCTCGTTGAGAGGAACGATAATTCATCTTTGCAGGTGGCAGGAGTTCGGGTGCGGTCAGTTTCTAGCATAGACTCAACACCATCACTTTCGCAAACCTGGGGTTCTCCAAGAATTCTCGGTCGTCATACTCTACGATGACCGGGACACAATGTATCACTCGTTTCCTGCCATCAAGCCAATACCACACACGTCTGGCGGCTTGCTTACTGCGAACATCCCTGACCAACCGGCCCAAGAGAAAGACTGATGAGAACAACCATCACCACAACAACGCTCATGCTGGCTCTGCTTGTCAGCAGTTCCCAGGCTCAAAACACCACGGATTTTCCACTGATTGGACATGTAGACCGCTTTGACTCGTCGCTCGACGGGCTGATTTCGCAGGACGCCACGATCGAAGTCCTCTGCGGCGGATTCGAGTGGGCAGAAGGGCCAGTCTGGGTATCGGAAGCGGAAAATAGATTTGGTGGCTTTGTGCTGTTTTCCGACATTTCGCACAACGCAGTGATGAAATGGCAAGAGGGCACTGGCGTGACAACATATATAAAGCCAGCTGGATATACGGGCATGGCGGATTACGGAGCCGAGCCTGGCAGTAACGGGCTTGCTCTGGACCCAAGTGGACGATTGGTTCTGTGCGAACATGGCGACCGACGAATCTCTGTGCTGACAGCAAATGGAGGAAAGCTGACTTTGGCGGATCGCTGGGAGGGGAAGCGACTGAATAGCCCAAACGATTTGGCAATTCGCAAGAACGGAAAGATCCTCTTTGGCGATCCGATGGATTCTAGCTGTCTTTGATGGCGAGCAACGGTTTGAGAAAGCGACCGGTGTGGTTGTCGGTGATCGCAGCGACTTGTTCGGGTGTTCCAGTGGCGATGATCTGGCCGCCGCCCGCGCCTCCTTCCGGGCCCAGATCAATCAGCCAGTCCGCAGTCTTGACGACATCCAGATTGTGTTCGATCACGATGACGGTGTTGCCCCGATCCACTAACCGATTGAGCACGTTGAGCAGACGCCGGATATCGTCAAAATGCAGCCCTGTCGTTGGTTCGTCCAGGAGGTAAAGCGTCTTTCCCGTATCTACTCGTGCCAGCTGTGTTGCTAATTTAATGCGTTGCGCTTCGCCGCCGGACAACGTGGTGGACGGCTGGCCCAGCGGTAGATATCCCAAGCCGACGTCGCGCAGACATTCCAGCGTACGATGGATGTTGGCGAAGTTCTCGAAAAACTCGAGGGCGTCTGCCACCGCCATTTGCAGGACGTCAGCAATAGACTTTTTCCGGTAGTGAACTTGCAGCGTAGAACGGTTGAATCGAGCGCCGTCGCACTCATTACACGTCACGTACAGGTCTGGCAGGAAGTTCATTTCGATCTTCCTGACGCCATGCCCTTGGCACTCTTCGCAGCGACCGCCTTTCGCATTGAAGCTGAAACGCGAGATGCGATAGCCACGTTGTTTGGCGTCGCGCGTGCCGGCAAACACTTTGCGAATTTCGTCGAATAAACCTGAATAGGTCGCGGCGTTGCTGCGCGGCGTGCGACCGATCGGCGACTGGTCGATCTGAATGACCTTGTCGATCTGACTGACGCCCCGCAGACTAGAGTAGTTGCCGGGCTTGGTGGCCAAGCCGCCAAGCCGTCGCACCAAGGCTCGGGACAGCGTTTCGTTAATCAGCGAACTTTTTCCGGAACCGCTGACACCGGTCACACAGGTCAAGCAGCCCAAAGGAAACGTAGCCTCGACGTTCTTCAAGTTATTTGTCGTCGCGCCATCGATCCGAATCGAACGCGATTTGGCGGCGCGGCGCCGCTTGGTCGGGATTTCGATGCGCACTTCACCGGAAAGGTATTTGACGGTGATCGAGTTAGCCGCGTCGACCGTTTCTGGCGGCCCTTGGGCCATGATCTGTCCGCCGTCCGCACCGGCACCTGGGCCGATGTCGATCAATTCATCCGCTTGTCGGATCATTGTCTCATCATGTTCGACGACGATCACCGTGTTACCTTGATCTTGCAAGTCGCGCAGTGCGTCAATCAACCGTTGATTGTCTCGTTGGTGCAACCCAATGGACGGTTCGTCCAAGACGTAACAGACACCAACCAGCCCTGAACCGATACTGGTGGCCAATCGAACTCGCTGTGATTCGCCACCGCTGAGCGTGTCCGCAGGGCGGTTCAGCGTCAGGTAATTGACGCCGACCTTGGCAAGGAATGCCAGACGTTTGCGAATCTCCGTCAACAACGGCGTCGCGATGGGCTCGTCGCGGTCGGCGAATTGTAGCTCGTCAAAGAAGGTACGTGCGTCGCTCACCGAAAGGCTGGTGATTTCGTGTATGGTGCGATCCCCGATTCGCACAGCGGATGCTTCGGCGCGGAGACGCGAACCATGGCAGTCGCGACAGACGATTTGACCGCGAAACGCCGCCAGTTGTTCCAGCCGGCCTTTACGTGTGGCGGTTGCGTACTCTTTCTCCAACATCGTCAGGATGCCGGGGAATTTCGATCGGGCATCGCCCTGAAGCAGTTTCCGCATCGACTTGTCGTTGAACTCGCGTAGCGACGTCTGCAAGTCCGCACCAATCGATTCGAGAAATGATTCGAGCGCCGAATGGATCTTTCGCAGCGCCGCTGGTGTCGATGTCCTCCAGGGAGCGACTGCACCGTCAGCCAGTGACAAGTCGAAGTCCGGCATGACCAACTCGGGATCGAATTCCTCGCGGATACCCAACCCGTCACAGGTTGGGCAGGCTCCATAGGGGCTGTTGAAGCTAAACGTGCGAGGTTCGAGTTCTTCGTAGCTGAGATTACATTTTGGGCAGGTGTAAATCGTGCTGAACAACTCGTCGCGCCATTGACCTTCTGGCGTTCTATCTTCCGGCTGTTTCTTTTCTTCCAAGTAATAGCAGGCGACCACCAGCCCCTCGCCGTAGCGAACCGCCAACTGCACCGATTCGCCCAATCGAGCTTCGATGCCGGGCCGGATGATAATACGATCGACGACGGCTTCGATGTGATGTACTTTGCGCGGCGCCAGCTCTGGCAGGTGTTCTATATCGTAGACCTCCCCGTCGATTCGCGCGCGAACGAACCCCACTTTTCGGATCAGCGCATAAATGTCCTTGTGCTGCCCGCGGCGGCCACGTACCAGAGGTGCCAGGATCATGGTCCGAGTGCCTTCTGGAAGTTCCATCAGGCGGTTTTGGATCTGGTCTGTCGTTTGTTGGCAAATCAAAGCACCACATTGGTGGCAACACGGCTGTCCAAGTCTGGCCATCAACAGCCGAAGATAGTCGTAGATTTCGGTCACGGTGGCGACGGTACTACGCGAGTTTTGATTGCCGGGACGTTGGTCGATGCAGATGGTAGGCTGCAGGCCTTCGATCAGATCGACGTCTGGCCGCTCCATCTGGTTCACAAACTGCCGTGCATAAACGGACAGACTTTCGATAAACTGGCGTTGGCCTTCGGTGTAGATCGTATCGAAGGCCAGGCTACTCTTGCCCGAACCGCTGGGGCCAGTCAGCACGACGAAGCGATTGCGAGGAATGTCGATATCGACGTCGCGAAGGTTGTGAACTCTCGCGCCGCGAATGCGAATTAGCTCGGCACCAACCAGCGGCTGTGATTCGGGGGGAGTAGAAACGTCTGTTGACATTAACGCGGACTATCGAGAATGTAGAGTTTTGAGCAGGGTCTACCGTAGCAAAGCGAGCAAGAAGCAACAACCGTTCAAGAACGCGGCAGAGGGCCTGATCGTTGGCCTGGCTGTGTTTTGGTCGATGTAGTCGCGCCCATTTCCGATCGAACAGAATTCGCACAAGATGTAAAGTGGGCAAAGCCTACCGACTCCCGAGGATTGTCGCGGGCTTTTCCCACTCTACCCCCAGGCCGCCGTTTCCAAAATGCAGCACGACGAGACAAACGCCAACCAAGACGAGGCCCCATGACCAACCAACAGATGCTGGCCCAACGCGAGCAGATGCAACTGGCGTCGTATGCGATGCACAGCGAGGATTCTATTGGGCGCAAGTTCGCAGAACCGGAGCATCCTTATCGTGGTGCGTTTCAACGCGACCGAGATCGTATTCTGCATAGTTCGGCCTACCGACGTTTGAGCGGCAAGATGCAGGTTTTCACCGGAGACATGGGTGACTATCATCGCACGCGGCTTACACACACGCAGGAAGTCGCCTCGATCGCGCGCACGATTGGCCGAGCGTTGCGACTAAACGAAGATCTGATCGAAGCGCTGGCCCTGTTGCACGACATCGGTCACCCGCCATTCGGGCACGCGGGCGAAGACGCGCTGAACGAATGTCTCGCCGACCACGGTGGTTTTTCTCACAATCGGCAAGCGTTGACGATCGTGGAGGAGCTAGAAAGTCGCTATCCAGGTTTTCCGGGCTTGAACCTGAGTCGCGAAACATTGGAAGGCCAGTTGATCCGCGCACATAAGGAGGCCCCCGATTTAAGTCCGCTGTTGGAGGTCCAGGTTGTGGAAGCCGCCGACAGCATTACCTACGACGCCCACGACACCGACGATGCCATCAAACTGAGAATGTTGACGATTGACCAAGTGTCGACTATCCCCTTGATTCATGATGTCGTCTCGCGAGTCCGCTTGCGGCATACAGGGTTGAGCGGCTCGATGTTGCGGAAGGCGATGGTGCACGAACTGGTCGACGTCCAGGTTAGCGATGTGCTCAGAGAAGCGTTTTCCGTTCTCAATAAATATGAAGGATGCACCGCGACCGAATTGCGGCAAGCGGACTTTCGCATCGGGCCAGGAGCAGACTTAGGTGCTCAAAAAGGCGAACTGGAGAAGTTCTTGCATGAGACCGTCTACCGCCATCCGCAGTTGATGGAAGTCCGCACGGTCTCCCAGAATCGATTGAAAGAGATGTATCTTGGGTATCTGAAGGACCCTTCGCCACTGCCCGACTTGGTTCAAAACCGTGCCGAAGTCGTTGGGATGCCCGTTAGCATTTGTGACTATCTGGCCGGAATGACGGATCGATTCTGCGACGCGCAATTCCACCAGCACTTCGAGAATTCTGCCCCGGGGTATTCTGCCAGGGGGAAAGTCGGTAAAATGCACCGTAAGTGATGCTGGATAACCTAGATATCTGTGCTGGCTTGGATGCTCTTTGCAGCATCGTCACGGTGAACTCGCCGCATAATTCACTCCCGCCCCACCTGCTTCCCGTCGGAACAAACTCATGGTCCTTTGGATTCTTCGAGCGATCTTCCTGCTTTCCTCTGTTGGTGTGGCGTTTTCGGTGATTAACCCGCCCGATGCGTCTGAGATCACGTTTGAATACCCATGGCTTGTGTTTGTGACGATCTTAGGCGTGACCGTTGTGGTGATCACGATGGACGTTTTCATCGCGAAGAAGCGCGTTGACGTCATCAGCTGCGTTTATTTTGGTGTTCTCATCGGCCTGTTCCTGACGTGGGTTGTTGGGTACACGATCGAGCCGTTGATGACGCAATTCGACATCGTCAAATTCAAGAGTTCGGTTCAAGTGGTTCTGGGGCTTGTGTTGTGCTACATGTGTATCAGCATGTTGCTGCAGACACGGGACGATTTTCGCTTCATCATCCCTTACGTCGAATTCTCCAAAGAAGTCAAGGGGGTCAAGCCCTATTTGTTGGACACCAGCGTCGTCATTGATGGACGCATCGCGGATCTGGTCGAGACGGCGGTCTTTGATAACCAACTGGTGATGCCCCGATTCGTGTTGGCCGAATTGCAAGCGATTGCCGACAGTAGCGACAAACTTCGTCGTTCGCGTGGTCGGCGTGGTTTGGATGTTCTCAACCGGCTCCGCACCGCCGAGTCGGTCGACATGATGATCCACGATCGCGAGACCCCCGAAATGGCCGGCCAGCCGGTCGATATGAAGTTGATTTTGCTGGCCAAGAGTCTCGGTGGAAAAGTCGTGACGGGCGACTACAATTTGAACAAGATGGCTCGAATTCACGGTGTGCCCGTCATCAATTTGAACGACATCGCCAACTCGCTCAAGCCAGTCTATCTTCCCGGCGAGAATCTCGAAGTCCGCATCGTTAAGGCGGGCGAAGAGGCCGGTCAAGGCGTGGGCTATCTGGACGATGGCACCATGATTGTCGTCGAAAGTGGACGCGACCACATCAATACGTCTGTCAACATCAGTGTGACCAGTGTGCTGCAAACCAGTGCCGGCCGCATGATCTTTGGGCGTTACGATGGTGCGTGATCAGTGATCGCGGTCGTTCAGCTTATGTCGTAGACTGCAACCGCTTGCGGGCCATCTCGCAATACTCTTCGACGCAGTCGATTCCGACGTAGTTTCTGCCCAACTCGCGTGCGACCAGCGGAGTGGTGCCGCTGCCGACGAACGGATCGCAAACGACACCGTCCGGCGGGCAACTGGCCAGGATGCAAGTTTCGACCAGCTGCTTGGGAAAGACCGCGAAATGAGCATCGCGGAATTTTGACAAGGAGATTGACCAGACCGTTCGTTTGTTCCGGCCCTTGGGATGAAAGGCCTGATCCCAGCGGCCGGAATGCAAGTTCGAATTTCCGGCGTTCTTGCCTTGCTCGGGCGTGCCTCCGCGTTTTCCGAAGTGGCTTCGCCCGCCGCGCATCTGGCTCTTTTCCGTGAAGGTCACGTGTGGCTCGCGAATCGCATCTGCATCGTAGTAGTACTTCTTGGACTTCGTGAACAAGAAGACATACTCGTGGTCCGTGGTCGGACGCGTTCGCACCGGCGAAGGCATGGCATTGGGCTTTTGCCAAATCACGTCGCTCCGCAGTCGCCAGCCGACGTCTTTAAGTGCCAGCGCGACGTTCCAAGGCGTACCGAGCAGTTCGCCGTCGACATATTTGTCGCCGATCACGACCCACAGTGAGCCGGTATCTTTGGTAACTCGTAAGCACTCGCCAAACACGGTTTGCAGCCGCTGGACAAATGCTTCAGGCGTCGCCTCAGCACCGATTTGCGCATCGGAAGGATAGTCCCGCTGTTGAAAGTATGGCGGGCTGGTCACGGTGCAATCGATCGATACATCTGGCAGCGTTCGCAGTCGTTCTACTGCATCGCCACAGACGATTTGATTCAAAATGCCACTGAGTGATTGCAATTGCGAATCCATTCTTGTCTGCTCGTTCCTGTTACATGCGTTCGACAACATCGATGCCCAGCAAGCTCAGCCCTTTGTGAATGGTGCGTCCTGTCAGATCGCACAACAAGAGCCGGCTATCGCGCGCGGCCTGTTCTTCGGCTTTGAGCACGGGGCAGTGCTCGTAGAAAGCGAAAAAGTCCTTCGTTAGTTCGTACAGGTAACCCGTCAGCAAGTTCGGCCGAAAGTCTTCGACGGTTTCGGCCAAGGCGTCGGAAAACTTCAAGAGGGCAAGTCCCAAGGCACGTTCATGAGCATCATCCAACCGAATGGCGACATCACTGTCACGCAAGGCATCGATATCGATATTACCTCGACTGAAAATCCCGTTGATACGGGCAAACGAATACTGCATGTAGGTGGCCGTATTGCCCTGCATGGCCACCATCTTCTCTTCGTCAAATTCGTAGTCGCTGCTGCGATTGTGTGACAGATCGGCATACTTGATCGCGGCGTGCCCAATCACATCGGCAATGCGGTCCCGCTCCGGATCGCTTAGCTCGGGACCGTTTTTCTTGGCGTCGTCGTTCTCTGCGACAATCGCCCGTGCCCGCTGTACGGCTTCGTCCAGCAACCCTTCCAGGCCGACGGTCGTGCCGGAGCGTGTCTTGAACGGTTTCCCGTCTTTGCCCAGTACGGTGCCGAAAGAAACATGGCGTAGTCGGACCTGGTCAAGTCCCCAGAGATCGACGGCGGCGAATAGCTTGCCAAAGTGCTCGCTTTGACGATGATCCACCACATACAGGATTTCGTCCGCCTGCCACTGCTCGATACGGTATTGGATCGTGGCCAGGTCCGTGGTCGCGTACAGGAACGCTCCGTCCTTCTTGCGGATGATCATCGGTGTCTCGAATGCGTCCATGAAGATGCAGGTCGCGCCTTCGCTCTCCTTGGCCAGGCCACGCGATTCAAAGTCGACGACAACGTCGGCCAACCGATCCTGATAAAAGCTCTCTCCTAATTCAAAATCGAAGGTCACGTTGATCCGCTCATAAATCCGCTCGATGGCTTTACGACAGGCGGGCAGGAACTCCTCCCAGAGTTGGCGGTTTGTGTCATCTCCGGCGTGCAGCAGGGCGGTTTCGCGAAGCGTCGCTGTACCAATGTTGGGATGTTGGGCCGCCCTCGCCGCCATCGTTGAGTCATCGTTAACGGCAGCAAGTTTCTCTTCGAACGACTCGATGGCGCTGCGCGTCGAAGTGACTTTTTCATCCAGTCGTCGCCGTGCCTTCTTCGCCGCTTTGTCTGCCGGCTTGTCGTCGGCAGCGAGCGTCTCCGCAATGGCTTGTATGGCCGATGTATGTTCGTCAAGCTGTTGCTTCAAAACGGGCAACCGCTCGAGGCCCGCATGATATTCGACCAGCTGGTTGACCAGTTTGTATAGCCGCCCCAGTTCTGTAACGGGTGACGCATCGTACGCCGCGCGTTCCACGAAATGCTTATACCCATAGATGATCATGCCGAACTGCGTGCCCCAGTCGCCCAGATGATTGTCGCTAATCACCTGGTGACCGAGAAACCTGAGCGTGCGGCAGAGCGCATCGCCGATGACCGTTGAGCGGATGTGGCCAACGTGCATCGGCTTGGCTACGTTGGGAGACGAGAAGTCCACAACGAATGTACGCGCCGGCGAGGCTGCTACTACCCCCAGACGCTGGTCATGGCTGGCTGCATTGACTTGCTTGTTTAGCCAATCCGGCTTGAGCCGCAGATTAATGAAACCAGGGCCGGCGATTTCCGGTGGCTCGCACATGTCCGCCGCGTCTAACCGGCTGACGATGTCGGCGGCAATCTCACGAGGTGGTCTGCCGAGCCGTTTGCCAAGCGGCATCGCGCAGTTCGCTTGATAATCGCCGAAGCGAGGATCCTGAGCGGGTCTTACCATCGAGACTAAATCGTTGAGGTCGCCGACAAGATCTACTAAGGCGGATCGAAAACGATTCTCTAATTCTGGCAGAATGTTCATTCGAGGCGCCAATCCTTGGTGCACGGCGTGAGGAGGTCGTTGGAATTTGAAGTTGCCGTCAGGCGATGCGCCGATGCTGTCACACGATCCAGCGGTTGAGTCACATTCTTTAGCGACGGGCACCGACCGCAGGTTGGTCGGGGAGCGGGTCGCCGCAACCGAGCGATAGCTCGTGTCGGTCTGAGGCACAGCCTCACTAGGGCGATTTGGTGTCTTCCAGCGGACGTGCCTGGCTCGGATCGACAACGCCTGCCAAGTCGACCTTAGGCGCACCGGCCCACAAGTTCTCAAGGTCGTAATAGCTACGCGTTTCTTGATCAAAAAGATGGATCACGACCGAACCATAATCCAGTAGGATCCAACGAGATTCATTGTATCCCTCGATCCCATCACGCTGGTCATTCATCTCGTCTTCCAGCGCATGATCGATCTCTTCGCTAATTGCGTGCAACTGCCGGCGACTCGTCCCAGTGACGATTACGAAGTAGTCGAAGATCGGTGTGACGTCACGAAGATCCAAAACCTGGATTTGTTGCCCACGGTTCTCGGCAGCGGTACGTGCCGCAGCCAGCGCCAACTCTAAACTGCGATTCGAATTCTGCAAAGTGGACGAATCCGCTTCCGATGTGCTGACCACCTGTTCTCCTTTTGACTGCGGTTGACTGTCCTGGCTGGAAGTCCCTCGTGACACGGCGCTGGAAATGCCGTACACCGACTTGGCAACTTGCAACGGCGGGGACATCACAGCGAGCCAGCTGATAAGCTGATTTTACCCAAAACTAGACGCTCGTGTCACGGGTCAGGTTCGTGAGATCACCACGATTTCAGAGAATTTGTGCGGGGCAGACCGCATCTGACGGCCGCCTTGCGTCGTCAACCAGAGTTGGGCGTACTCGTCGCCGATCTCTATTTCACTCGCTTCGTCATGGCCGTCTTGTCTACGGACCAGAATCGCTCGCTAGGCAAAGTCATCGACGTGATCAAGAGGCCGAACTTGTCGCCAACTTTAACGGCCTCCCCTTCGGCCAGCTCCTGCCGCCCAACTTCCATCGTCAATTTACTCTCACAGGTCTTCGTAAACTGCAAAATCGTCCCGGGGACCATGTCAACGACTTTGCTGACGGGGGTCTTCGAAGTGGCCAACGTCACAGTCACGGGAACTCTGATTCGTAACAGACTCTTCGCATACGCTGGAAGCTGGCGGATTCCATCCTCTAGGTTGTGGTAAGACAACCGCCCGCGCTTTGGTGGTCCCTTCGCCACCGCTGGCTCGGGCGCATCTTTCTTCTCAGCCACCGTTGTTGCGATCGGATCGATGAAACTGGTGACTGGCCAAATCAGCGAAAGCTGGGCTGACTCATCGCCCTTGGCAATCTCCAAGGACAAGCAGACACTCTCGCTGGTGGGTCCCGAGTCCCGCACCGCTGTGCTTAGTACGCGATGGAAGGTGGCGTCCGCAAGTTTCGATTCGGTTCCTGCCGGCAACAAAGCCGCCACCAGCTCGTTTCCCAATTGTTCTAGTTTCTGGGCACTTTCGTCGCCGGGTTCGGTGCACCAATGAGGCAGTAACTCGTCCGCCTGGGAGAGTACCGCCAAACACCGTGTTTTGTCGACCCAGATGGTAAAGACCAAGCCACCTCCGGAGAGGTTCTTGAGGAGGTCGTCCAGTTTGACCTGAGTTGGTTCTGCGGGGCGGGTTTGAAAGTCGCTGCCAAACGCAGCACCAAACGCGCCGCCTACTACTTCGCCCGCCGATCGACATTTGGCCAAAACGGCGTCCATTCGGTCTGGACTAAATACTGCCATCACCACATCCCTGTCTTCAATTCCACTGCCTCGACGATCCCCGACTGTCGAAGTTAATCGACCATCTCGTCCTCTAGAGGTTGTGCAGCTTTTTAGTAGTTGGTTTGCACCGGTTTTCACATCATGTCACCTCCCTTGGGAGAGATCGCGGCTTCAGCCGCGAGAGAAGGCTTTATCGGCTTTCATAAACTGAAACGGTTCGCACTGATCAACGTCGCCCTCTCTCGGCCGCTGCCGCGTCCGACCTCTCCCGGAGGGGTTTCTTCGCCGAATTTAGTGGGTGATTGTGGGCGTCAGATGGAGCTTTCCGCAGTAGAAGAGAATTCGAATTCGATAGTTCTCGAAGGATCGGAAGCCGCGAGCGGCCGACTTAATGGCCTGGATG
>PVBE011610480.1_pt1 | contig 15396 bp, 10 predicted proteins | sample 1631181 | NCBI WGS metagenome assembly PVBE01 (sample SAMN08397723, study PRJNA350692) | Marine metagenome, whole genome shotgun sequencing project. | isolation source: water | place: Pacific Ocean | collected 2012-04 | reverse complement strand
TTCAGTCCACCCGCCACGGACGCGAGCGAAAGATCGAGCCCGGTGTAGGAGGCCGAGGTGACGCTCAGCTCGGCAGAAAAAATGCTCTTCTTGCCGGACCAGATCGGGTTGGCGGCTGCCAACTTGGCGCCCAGGTCGGTCTTTTCCGGCGCGAGCTCCGCCTCGATCACCTCGGTGACGAGGTCCAGCCCCTCCGCCGTGATGGCCGCGCCGACGCCGTGCGGTACCAGCGCTCCGGAAGGCAGGGCCTCACCGCCAAAGAAACTGGATTTGGTCCGCCCCGTATTACCGAAGCTGTCGGTGACCTCAACCGCGACGGAATGGAGCCCGCCCTTGCCGACCTCCACCTCGAAGGCGAAACCACCGGGTTTCAAGCTGGAGGTCAGATCGTGCGCCACACCATCGAGATAGGCCGTCAGCTTGACCAGCGCCGAGCTGTCGAGAATCGTCCCGTGCACCGCGATCTTCGACCCGACCGCGTGGAACACACCCTTGGCCGGACTGGACAGGGTGATCTCGGGAGCGACGGTGTCCTTCTCCGGTACCGACCCTTCATCCTCGGAGCCTCCCAGGTAGCTGAAGGTGACGCTCTTGCTGTGTGACTTACCCGACGTGTCGGTCACGTCGATCGTGATTCGGTTGAGACCGATGACGAAGTGGCTCTTCGAGAGCGTGCCGCCCACCCGCACCGGACTCTCCGGGTCGGTCGACTCCGCCACATGGTACTCGGCAGGAGACACGACGACTCCATTGACAGCGACGCTCACCTTCTCGGCTTTCACCGGACGGCGAATCTCCGCCTCGAACAGAGTGCTCTTGACCGTGCTCTCTTCCGCCGGCGTCAGGAATGCGATCGGATCCCCCTCGAAACAGGCGTTCAGGAAGACAACGATCAGGGACAGCGACAGTAGCTTTCGGAGTTGGGTGGTCATATTCCTTTAATATGAAGCAACTCTCATGCCACGAGTTAATTGACGTAAGTCCTTCAGGGAGTACGAGCGGACCGGGAGAAAACGTAACGAAGTTACGAAAGTCCTCACCGGCACCCACTGGAGAAACTGATTCGATGTTTATAGAATTAGTTTATCGCAGCCCCACACAACGACTACCTGGCCGACCTCGAAGAGCATCGGCTGACATATCAGCAGGCAGCCAGCCGCTGCCGCGAACAGATGGACGAGGAAGGCTGGCGTGACGCCCAGATCAAGCTCGGCACACTGCGGGTGGCCGCGACGCTGTTCAGATACCACTTCGGCTCGGACTCGGAGGAGACTGCCACCACGTCACCTCACGCGCTGTTCGCGGCCCTCGCGGACCCCAAGCGGCTGCTGCTGCTGCAGTTGCTGCGCGAACACCCGGGCTATGTCGAGGCGCTCGCCGAGACGCTCGAGCTCTCTCCGTCCACCGTCTCGTTTCACCTGAAGAAGCTGCGCGAAGCGGGACTGGTCCGCTGTGACCGCGAGCAATACTACCGGGTCTACCGGCTGGAGAGAAACTGCCTGCGCCGTTCGCTGGATTCGGTGATCGGGAGGCAGTTCTTCCCACGAGAGCTGCTGGAGGCCAGAGCTGCGGCTTACCGGCAGAAGGTGATCGGTGACTTCATCAAGCCGTGCCAGTTACAGAAGCTACCGCGGCAACACAAGAAGCGACGGATCATCCTCGAGGAGTTAGCCCGACGCTTCGAGCCGAACCGCCGCTACACCGAACGAGAGGTCAATCGGATCCTCGCCGAGGTGCACGAGGACGTGTGCACCCTGCGCCGCGAGTTGATCGCGGAGCAGTTGCTGGCACACAACCAGAGTCTCTATCGGCGGGTCACCTGATCCTGGCTCGACCTGCCGATCTGTGCAACAATGGGATGTCGCTGATCGTTTCCTGGTGTTCCTCTTGTTGGCCCGCACCGCTTGTCCCTCGAGGGAAGCATGGAGCGCGAAACCCGCTTTCTGCTGCTGTCGCTACTGCTGATCGTCCTACCCAGCCTACTGCTCTCCTACTTCGGGCTGAAGGCCATTCAGAAAGAGAGCCAAACTCTCGAGATACAGTTCCGTAAAACCGTCGGCCGACTGGCCGGCGAGATCTCGACCGACATCGATCAGGCGATTCGGCATCAGGAGAGCCCCTTGCGCCAGCTACTCCAGTCCGTACCGGGCAAGACCGATCCCATCGAGGTGGCCGGTGTCTTCCGTGCGGCAGCCAGCGACTCGGACTACCTCGGAGAGGTACACCTGATCGACCGGCAGGGAGGAACGCTGACCCTGGCGTCCGCAGCGACACCCCGCGGAAAGGTGCTGACCCAGGACATCCGACTGCTGCGCGCCGAGCGACTGGAGACGGCCGGGCAGCTAGACTCGGCACTCGCCCGCTACACCGAAATGGCCGGAGAAACGACCCTCGCTCCGCGACGGCGAGCCAGCGCATTACTTGGCCGGGCCCGCTGCCTGGACAAGCTACGTCGTAGGCCCGAAGCCATCCTCAGCCTGCGTAAGCTGATCCAGGAGTACCCCCTGGCGGCGGACCACTCGACCGGGCTCGTCCTCTCGCTCGGAGCACGACGACGGCTGGCCGAGATTCAGCAAGAGAATGGTCAGCCATTGGCTGAGACAGCCGAGTGGCTCGAGTTGCTGACCTTCATCGAGAACCGGCGGCTCCAGATCCCGACCGAGCTAGCGGCCAGCTATCGCAGGCGGGCCGACGAGGCGCTGCAAGGCCTGCTGGGGCCAGAAGGTGGGAGCCCACCGGCGGGCGCGGAGCAGGCGGCCGAACGCTGGCGCCAGTTGCTGGCCCAGGCCCGCGAAGCGGAAACGCAGTCCCAGCGGTTGCGCGAGCTGGTGGCCCAGCTAACTCCCACCGTCGCCAGGGCCTTGGACGGGGATCTACCGAGGGTAGGGCACGTCGACATCCCAGGTAAGCAAGGCCGCCAGTTCTTCTTTTACGGCCCACTTCGAACACGTCAGGGGGCCACTTCCCTGGTCTTCGTCGAGGTCCATCCAGCGCAAGTGGTCAATGACATCCTGCCCCGCTACCGTGCCAGACATCCCGAACTGGAGCCGGTGATCCGGGACCTCGAACAGCGGCCATTGGCGCCGGTGTCCCTATCGAACTGGACGCTGCTCGAAGAACGCCCGATCTCCTCGATCCCGTTGAAGACGACCATCTGGTTTCGCGGACCAGACCCCTCAGCGCGCTACAGTGCGGTCCAGACCCGCTCCTTTGTCTGGGTCATCGCGCTCGCCCTGATCGGCATCCTGCTGGGCTGCTTCGTGATCCTGCGAGCGGTCACCCGCGAGCTCAAGCTGGCGCGCCAGAAGTCTGACTTCGTTTCGAATGTGACTCATGAACTGAAGACCCCGCTGACATCGATCCGCATGTTCGTCGAGACGCTCCAGATGGGGCGATTCCACTCCGACGATGATCGCCAGGAGTGCCTCGACCGGATCGAGCGGGAAACCGCCCGTCTGCAGCGACTGATCGAACGGGTACTGGAGTTCTCCAAGATCGACCGCGGGGTCAAGACCTTCGACTTCCGGCGAAACGACCCCAACACTTGCCTGGATCAAGCGGTTCTGTTGTTCGCAGCCGAGCACGGGACCGGGTCCTACGACCTGATCCAGCAACGCTCCGAAGACTTGCCCTTCGCCCGCTGCGACCTGGAGGCGGTGGTTGAGGTACTGCTCAATCTATTGCAAAATGCCTACAAGTACAGTGACCCGCCGCACGAGATCACCTTGGGAGCCTCAGCCGAAGACGGGGAACTGCGACTGTGGGTCGGTGATCAGGGCATCGGCATCGCGCCGAACCAGCAAAAAAAGATCTTCCGCAAGTTCTATCGTGTGGATGATGTCCTGGCTCGACGTGCAGACGGCGCTGGCTTGGGGCTGACGTTGTGCGCCGCGATCGTCCGGGCACATCATGGTCGGGTAACTCTAGAAAGCAGCCCTGGGCAGGGATCACTATTCACCATCTTCCTGCCACTGACTGGGCCCGAAGGCGAAACTCGGGAGGGACAACCCATACTCTCGGAGGCGACCTGATCGTGGAGACCATCCTGGTCATCGAAGATGACCCATCGATCCTCGACGGACTGGAGCGTAACCTTCGTTTCGAGGGCTACCAGGTGCTCCGGGCAACCGACGGGGAACACGGCCTCGAAATGGCGATCGACCGCCGGCCGGACTTACTGATCCTCGACATCATGCTGCCGCGGCTGAACGGGTTCGAATTGCTCAAGACCTTGCGACGCAACGAGATACATACCCCCGTCATCGTGATCACGGCCAAGGATCAGGAGATGGACAAGATCATGGGCCTCGACCTGGGGGCGGACGACTATATCACCAAGCCCTTCGCACTTCGTGAGTTGCTGGCGCGAATCAACGCGGTGATGCGCCGCAAGCGCCGATACGAGATGTCGGACGAGACACTCGAGTTCGGCGGTGTCCGGATCGACTTCGGCGGCCGATCGGTCCACCGCGGTAGTGAAGAAGTGACACTCTCGGACCGCGAGTTCCGGCTGCTCTCATTGCTGGTTCGCAATGCCGGGCGAGTACTCGATCGGCACAAGATCCTCAATGATATCTGGGGCTATGACTACTACGGCACAGCCCGCACAATCGACAACTTCATCACCCGCCTGCGCCAGAAACTCGAGGAGGACCCGAACAAGCCGGCGCTGATCCACACCGTCCGCGGGGTGGGGTACAAATTCCAGGTCAAGTAATGGACCGACGGGATTTTCTCCTCCAGGCTACCATCGCCGGCCTCGGCCTGCTCACCGGGTGCAGACGCAGGCCACCGCTCCCCGGGCTCTCCACGCCGGCCCTCGACATCCACATCCACGCCGCCGCGCTCGGCAATCAGGTCGAGGGCGCCTACGTGTCAGACAGCTTTCGCCGCAGCAACACCTTCAAGATCTACATGTGGGCTGCCGGAGTCAGCGAGAAAGACATGGCCGGCAACGACGGCACCAGTGCCTACATCCGCAACCTGCTGGCGCAGCTTCGCGGCGCTCCGTCGCTGAACCAGGCGGTCATTCTGGCAATGGACCAGATCTACGACCCCAGAGGCAAGCCGGATCGTGCTCGTACCCCATACTACGTGCCCAATGATTTCGTCATCGACCTGGCACACCGCCATCAGGAGCTACTCGCCGGAGTCTCGATCCACCCCGATCGCCCAGGAGCCGTCGAAGAGGTGACCCGGCTGGCCAACCGGGGGGCAGTCCTGATCAAGTGGCTGCCCAACACACAGAACATCGATGTATCTGCCAAGCGTCACCGGCCGCTGTACCGAGCGATGGCTCGTAACAAGCTGCCGCTGCTGGTCCATATGGGAACCGAGCATGCGGTCGACGTCGTCGACCAGGCGCTGGGCGATCCGGTCACGTTGCGAACTCCGCTGGAGGAAGGGGTCACCGTGATCTGCGCCCACTGTGCATCTCAGGGCAGCAGCCAGGGGGAGCATAACCTCGACCGCTGGCTGAAGCTCCTTCCCAGCTATCCCAACCTCTACGGCGACCTCTCCGCGCTGACCCAGCTCAACCGCAAGGCCTCCTTCGAGCGCCTGCTCGACCGCGGCGACCTCTGGCACCGACTGGTGCATGGAAGCGACTACCCGCTGCCCTTTTTCCCTCTCTCGAGCCCCTACTATTTCGCCGGACGAATCCCCAGAAGCCAGCTCGATGCCCTGCAGGCGATTCCTAATCGCCTGGAGCGAGAGATTCGTCTGAAGCTGGCGCTTGGGGTTCCGGAGCGTGTTTTCGAGCAGACCCGTTCGCTGCTGACCTGAGGGCCAGCCCAAACAGAACGGCCAGACCGCCGGGCAGCACCAGATAGCCAAACAAGATGCCGGAGACGCCCAGGGTCTGATCGGCGAAACGAAACAGCAGACCCAGTAGCAACCCGGCAAACAGAGGCATCCGGACTGAGCTCCTCGGGCCCCCACTGAGAGCTAGCAAGGCTGCTGGAACCATGCCTGCGATCGCGGCGTGAGCCAGGGCGACCTGCAGGTAGCGGCCCAGCGGCGCACCGGCCTCGCTGTCGACTCCCGACCAGATCATGTTGATCGTCAGCCAGCCAGCATACGACGCGAGGAAAGACCGCGTCAAGAACCCGGCTGGGTGTCACGCTCCTTTGCAGGAGCAGGCCTGTCCGGCATGTAGCGAATGATCCAGTGATCGATGACGATCTTGCCACCGGTGCTGAAATCGATCCGCCGAGTCTTCGGAAGCTCCATCTCCCTGCTGTCGACCTGGATCAGCCACTCCCCGCGCTCGATCTCGACCGGCTTGCTCATCCCCTGCTTGATATCCAGGTTGCGCATATTCTCCAGCCGTGGCCTGGAGGTGTCGAACTGCGGTTCGAAGACCACCTCGAGGTCGATCTTCATGTCGTTGGTGACCACCACTCGGACCTTGTCATGAGACTGACAAGCAACCAGGGAGCCCAAGAGCAGAAGCGGAAGACAGCGAAGCGCGGTTAGGGATCTCATGCCCAGAGTTTGCCCGATGAAACGGAAATTGCTAGCCTGTCTTGATGCGACTGTTGCTGGCGACCCTCTGCTGCCTTCATTTCTGCGGACCCCTGCTGGCTGACCGGGAGGTCGAGAAGCTGAACGAAGCACTCTATCTGGAGGTGGTCAGTGGAGAACCGGAGCGAGCGCTCTCACGTTACCGCAAGCTGGTCAAGGCGTCCACCGCGCCCTCACTGAAGGCACGCGCACAGCTCGGCATCGGGCGCTGCCTGCAAAAGCTCAATCGACACAATGAATCCCTGAAAGCCCTGCACGCGGTGCTGCACGACCACCCCGGCCAGGTCCGCGTTGTCCAGCTGGCGCTGGAAATGATCCGCGCCTACAAGAGCGAAGCCGAGCAGGCGATTCAGTCGGCACGCGACCTCAAGCGGCTTCGAGACGAGAAGATCCAGCTCGAAGCCAAGCTGAAGCAGGCCGAAGCGAAGGGCCAAAGCGTCCTGCGCAAACTGCGCAAGCAGCTGGTCAGCCTGCAGAGTAGCCTGAGGAAGCTGGAACGAGATGGAGCAGCCCGCCCGCAGGGAGCTAGCCAGTTGCTCAAAGAACTCGCCTCACGAGAGGCAGTGCGGCGCCAGACCGCTAGCGACCTGGCGGACCAGTTCCTGGATTCGGCCCTCGGGGAGCGCCGGAACGGACGTTACCGACAGGCCCTACGTCTCTCCCTACTAGCTCGCCACTACGCGCCGGAAGACACACGGGTCGCCAATCTGATCGCGACCATCCGGACGCTGCTGGGCGAGAACGAGACACCAAACGTCGAGCAATTACGCATCGAGGCGGCCGAGATCCGCAGCCGGATCGAGCGGCTGATGACGCACTACCGCGGCCAGCTGGACCAGATCTGGGGCAGCGGCCGCCCGCCGCTCGAGCAGCTCGGTGCGCTTCGCAGGGTGATGCGCGAGATGCCGGCTAGCCTCCTCGCGTCGCCGCTGGCCAACCAGACCCGCTCGCGGATCATCTCGCTAATGACCGGCCTGGCCGCCCAGCCCCGGGAGTCGGGCGTGCCGATTCCGGACCAGAGCGGCGATCGGCTGGCCTGGTATACCCTGCCTCGCTGGGTAGAGCCCCGAACAGTCCAGGTCGGCGGGATCCAGGCCATCACCCTGGATCGTCAACTGCGACCGATCAAGACCACGCCGTTCGTTCCCCCGGGTCCCGAGGAGCGCCGCCGGGACCTGCACCGTGCACTCTCCCAGCTCGTCAGTCTGGACGATCCGCGCGCAGCCTCCTTCGGACTGCCAGCCAGTGGCAGGCTGCTAGTGATCGCGCGCCCGGAACTACACCGCACACTCCAGACGGTACTCTCCCGCATCAGGCATGGACAGAGCCAGCTCTATGAGATTCGGTTGCGACTCGTGCAGTTCGCCACGGGCACGGCGGTGCCGTGGGCCCGCTGGGCCGTCAACCCGGTGGCAGCAGGCGACGGCTCCTATTTGATTCTAGACGCAATGGGCCAGCAGTCCTTGCTCAAGCAGCTCTCGGAGTCCGGCTCATGGCAGTACAACACGATCGGCCCGCTGCGGCTCTGGGCCGGCCAGCAAGGCGTGATGGAAGTCACCGGCAAGAGCGTCTTCCTGGTCGGCTACCGCCAACGGTTGATCCAGGGCAGGATGCAATCTCAGCCACAGATCCGCACCATGTCGGAAGGACTCGAGTTGAAACTGCGCACACTCGCCACACGGACAGGCATCCGGCTCGAGATGGACCTCGACGGAACACGACTGGCACGTCCCGTCCACTCCCTCAGCACCCGCGACGGCCGGATCCAGGTACCCAGTCGTGCCAGCCAGTCGATGCAACTCGACGTCGAGGTACCGCGCAACGGGGCACTGGTGATGTTCGGTCTGACCAATCCTATCAAGCTGACCCGCGGCTTGCCGGGGCGCCTGGCGGTGATCGTCGAACCACGGGTACTGGCCGGCACGGCACTCCCACCGGGACATCTTGTGCGCCACTTCTCACTCGGGTCCCTGGCCACCCTGAAGGATGATCCGATCCCCGATCTGGGCTCGGCCGAGTCACAGGCCGGACTATCGAGCACCGTCGAGCGCTGGCTCCAGGGCAAGGACAGGTCTCTCTCTTTGTCCTTTACCGGGTCCGGGGTGACCGCCAGCGGCACGCCAAAATCGCTGACCGCTTTCAAGCGACGCCTGGGCAACCTGAGACGGCTGGCCAACCGCACGGCGAACTGGACCATCCGCGGCTGGCACGTCTCCCCCAAGACTTTGCCTCCGATCGCCAAACTGATCGGCAAGCCACTGGTCAATGACGAGGGCAGGCTGGTCACGGTCGTTCTTCCGGCCAAGCTCGGCGATCGCGCGGCGAAAGCCATCGACACCAGCAAGGAGGCACGGCGCCTTGCCTTGCCTACTGGTCCCTACCCGACTCGCGGCGTGGCCAGACTGGTCGCCAGCCGCATCACCCTCACTCGCTACCTTCGAGATCCGGGCGGTGGCTCGTCTCGCTCACGCTTTGCCAACGTGGGTGAGGGAATCGCGCTGGCAATCCGCCTTCTGCCGAACGAGATCATGCATACCCACTTCATGATCGCTCGATTGAAAGAGATGGTTCCGACCAAGCGGGCCCACGGGACCGGCTTCGAGCCGAGGCGCCAGCTGGTGTCGGGTAGCATCTCCCCTGTCGTGCCGTCCGACACCTGGGTCCTGGTCACCGGCATCACCGACCCTGGTCAGCCGAAACGCACGGTGCTGTTGCTGATCAAACGCGGGAAATAGTCGACCAATCGCTGACAGAACGGTTACCTGCCCCTACCATGATGGCCCGATGAGTTGCATGCGAATCCTGGGCCTGTTCGGACTGTTCCTGCTGACTGCCTGCGGTAACGGTCAGAAGAACCGAGTCCTCCCTCCCAAGAGCAAGGGCTCGCCCCGCCAGCCGCAGGGCAAGCCAGGACTCCCGCAAAAGGGCCAACCGATCCAGTCCGAAACGACCTGGAGCGAGAGCAGCCCACCGTTCCGTCTGGTGCTCGATCCCGAGGGGCAGGTCTTCGTGGGCGCCGCAGGCCCACTCCACGCTGGCCTGGAAGTCTACGAGGTCCTCGATGCGTCTGTGCTCAGACGGCTGCTCGGCACGGAGGGGATCGACGGTCGCCGCCTGTCGGGAGCCTGCGCACGCGCAATCCAGCGCAGCCCCCTGTCGGTCAAGCCGGAGTTGACCATGAAGGTCCCGGCCAGCGCTCCGGCAGGTCTGCGGCTGATCCAGTTCACCCGCTTCTCGATCGTCGAGCCAGCCAAACCCTCTCGCCTACCGCTCGGCCAACTGGGACCCGGCCTGTACCTGGTCTGCCTGCGATCCGGGGGACGCGTCGCGATGCTGCCTCTGGGTAAGGGGGGCCCGAGCGTCACAGCGCTTCGCAGCAGCGGCCGGACAGTTCTTCTGCTCAGCCAGGCAGACCGCCCGCTGACCGGGCGCCGCCTGCTGCGACTCTGGCCGGCCGGTGCCAGATCCGTAGAAACGGGGAAAGACGGCACCGCCCTCTGGACCGATCCCGGGGGGCCTCAGTTGATCGCGGCACGCCAGGGAGGCGGCTGGGGAGTGGCCTATCTCCCGCCTGCTCGCAACAACCGCGGAGAACCCCACATCTCGTTGTCCCGGCCTGCTATCTTCCCCGGCGATTCTCTGGCGGTTCGCATTCGCAGCGAACGCTCGGCAAGCGGGCCACTCTGGCTGGTTTCCGAAGACAACAAACGCAGGCTGCTGGGCTTCGTCGGAGTGGGCCCAAGACAGCCAACCCGCTTCTGGTGGACCTCTCCCCCCCACCTGAGCTCCGGCCAATACCAAGTGGTCGCGGCCCTGGGCGACGACACGGGAGGCTCGATCTCCGCGCCACTGACCGTGCACGACGGCTACCGCTCCTCAGGCGTACTACAGACACAGCTGGTTCCCGCTCAGCCGATTGCCGGCACCCCGGTCAAGCTGACTGTCACGCTTGTTCGACCAGCCGGACCTGCCCGCGAGCCAATCGACCTGACGATCACCCACTGGGAACTCGGCGCCGACAATTACCGCGAGCTGGATCGTCGTGAAGTCCGCGCGGCAAAGGGCACGGTCACCGTCTCCCTTGGAAAGTGGGCCGCCGGACGTCAGCTGATCACTGTGTCTGGCCGCACACCTGAGGGCGGACACCTGCTGGCACGGCGCGCGGCCTGGGTACTCTCGCCGGCAGGCCACGCCATCGCCCCTCCCAGCAACCGCGCTGTATTTCCCCCAGGAGGGCCGATCCGCTGCACCGCGGTCAGCCGGCAAATCGGGGAGCACCGCCTTCAGCTGCAGGCTCGAGTAGCGGGGGGAGGCATCAAGGTCGTAGAGGTGCAGCACGTGCGGATCTCTGGTCAGGCCGAAGCCTACTTCAATGCAACCACACCCGGTCAACTGCGCTTCCGGATGATCGCCCCGGACGGGACGACCTCGACCAGCCCGTGGTTCCTGGTCGCAGGAACCGCCACGCGCTCACCGATCGACGCCGGGGTGGCGGTCGGAACCGCCATGCCGGGACAGGGCTGGCCCATCATCTTCGGAATGACCCGACGAACCTGCCACCTGGCCGTTCTGGAGGGAGGCAGCGGATTCCGACACATGGTGCTGGTGGGTCCGGGTCAGGCCCAGGTGCCGGGCGTCGTCCCGCCGCGATCCGCTGGCCCAGTGCGGGTGCGGTTGGCGACGGATGCGGGCCAGTGGACCACCCGACTGTCCGTCATGCCCCAGGCGATTCAGCTGCGCGGCGACCGACTGATCTCGCCGAAGGGGTTTTCCGGGCTGGCCATCTGGCAAGAGGCAGGCCATGCGCCGGCCGGTCCGGACCCGCCGATGTACCATCCAACGTTGCTGGAGGCAGCGAGCCTGACCGATAGCGCACGGCTCTATCCGCTGCGTCTGCGCACGACTCAAGTTCAGGGGTTTCAGGCACTGACGGCGCTATCCAAGAAGGACTATCAACGAGCGGACAAGATCGCCCGCAGGATCCTGGCTGCCTTTCCCCAACACAAGCTGGCGCGCAACATTCTGCGCCGCGCACGGGCGGGGCTGGCCAGCCAGGGAGCCGCCGTGGATCGATCCTCCCCGCTTGCCCGCCTCAAGGCCGCGAAACTGCAGCCTCACTGGCGCGAGCTTCCACTGTCAGCGGTGATCGCGGAACTGCGGGACGCCTCGGGCGTCATGCTCGAGCTGGGGGTCAGCCGCCCCCATCAGTCAGTCACACTCTCGTCCAACCAGGCGCAAGACGCCGACACTCTGCTGCGGACGCTGCTCGGGCGTCTAGGGCTGGCCTATCGTGCGATCCCAGGCGGCTTCCTGATTTACGAGGAGGTGCCACCGATCAAGAAACGAAAGGCGCACGAGCAGACCGTCGCGCCAAGCCCAGGTCGCTTCCTGACCTATCGTCGACTGGGCGAGGCACCATCAGCCATCTCGCTGCAGCGCGCCAGGGAGCTGGCCATTCCGCCGGGCGGCCCATGGGGCCTGTTCCTCTGGCCTGCGGGCGGTTGGCCTCGAATTCACATGAGCACGACGGGGACGGCTCCGGTGGACGGTGTCCAACCCACCTTTCTGCGCGCAGGTGACCGCTGCAAGACAACACTTGCCGCTCCGAAGAGCATGGTGGTGATTCCGGACGGCATCACGGGCTCGGCCCGGTCCCTCGTTTACGCGCCCACACGCACCGGCTCGATCGCCGCGACGCTGAGATTCGGAGCCCGTCAGCGACGCGTGACCGTCCCGGTGATCCCCAGCAGGGTGGCCAGCCTGCGGCTAGAGGGCCGCCTGTCATCCGGCAGCGTGACACTCCCAGGCGCAGGTGAAATGGTCCTCGACAGCGACCGACTGGCTCTGGCAATTCGCTGGATTCGAAGCATACCGGCTGGCATGGGTCCGCGCGCCGAAGCAGCCCGTCAGTGGTGCCGGGTCAAGGCCACACAACTCTGCCTGCTCCACAGCCTGCCAAAACCGGACTTCAGCCAGGTCCCGCTGGTCAGTTCGGCCTTTCGAACACCCGACTCCCATGGCTGGGGCAGCGGCGAGACCAGCGCCCTGGTTCAGCATGATCTGGTCCGCCTGGCCAATGGCGGAGCGGCCGTTCCACCGGCCTTCGTCGAGTCTGTTCGCCCTCGACTCGAAGCCGTCCTGGCCGACGAGAACACGCACCTCTCCTGGCGTGCCGCCGCTTTCCGCGCACTCGCCGCGGAGAAGCTGAGGCGTCCTAAACTCAGCGAAATAAAGGGGTTCGAGATCAACACCGCCAGCAGCATCGTCCTCGCAAGACTCCTCGAGGCGACACTCACCCTGCGAGACGCCAAGATGGCCGCGCAGCTGGCCGGCAGACTCAGCAAGATGGCAACCCGTCGAAACAAGCGCTGGCACTGGACGGCGCCCGGACACAATCCAACCGCGGTCACTGGCGAGGCAGCCGCCGCGCTGCTGGCCTTCGATCCCGGAGAGCCCCGCGCGCTGGACGCCGTGACTGGACTGCTGGATTCCAAGGAGGACTGGGGCAACCACGCGATGCTGCCATTGCTCAGAGCAATCCTGATGTCGGTGAACAGATCGGCACCCCGACCACCGGACCAGGTCACCCTCGGCCTGGGCGATCAGCGCCGCACACTGAAGCTCAGTCCCGGCTGCTCCGTATCGCTGCGCATTCCCCACGGGAAAACCGTCTTGCGGGGTTCTCAGGACTACCCGCTGAGCTACTCTTTTCTGGCAGACGGATCCAACCTCCCTCCTGCTCGGCTCCCCGTGTCGTGGTCGGGCAAGCCACGTCTCGGACAAACCGTCAAGATCACGATCGAACTGACGCGAAACCATCCCTCACGCGCACGGCAACTGGTTGTCCCGCTGCTACCCGGCTGCCGGGTTCGGCTGGCACGAGACGAACAGCGTCTGGTAAGCCGTGAAATTGGACGCCTCGTCCTGCCGCTTGCACCCGATGACAAGCGGCCGCTGGTGCTGCACCTGACACCCGCGATTCCGGGTGTTTTCCAGCTTCCCGGCCCCTATCTGGTCGATCTCATCGGTCGTACGGTGGCGGTTGCCAGCCCCCGTCGGGTCGAGCTCGGCGGATAGCCCGGACACCCCCGCAGTCGCGGCTGCAACAGCCATCGGCCGGAGGGCTCCACCAACCGCTGTCACGGGCCCCCAATAACTCCGCAACCCATTCCGACAAAAGACTTTACGAAACGCTGTTAAATCTGTTCCCGATTTGACTTTGGATGTGCGTGAGGTATTCTTCCTCGACGTCTGGGGCACCGAAGTATGTTTGGGCCCCGTCTGAGGTGAGGTGAGGTCGCGTTTCCAAGACACAAGCATGGTTGGCAAGACTGTCCTAGTTTTGCTGACTTGAGATCGGTCTCCATACGCGGAGGAACCTCAGTGAAGACCAAGACCTATCAGGCGAAGGAGTTTGCTCAAGTGCTGGGCATCTCCAAGAGCCATCTGCTGAAACTGGAGGGAGAGGGCAAGCTGCCCCCCGCCAAACGGATCCGCCGCGGTAAGGTGGATCATCGCTTTTACACCGTCGAGGACATTCCGGTGTACCGGGAATTACTCGGCCTGCCGCCACTGATCAACACGCGGCGCACCCAGTTGTTTCTCAACTTCAAGGGTGGAACCGGCAAGAGCAGCATCTCGGCCTCCTGGGCCTATCAACTGGCCGAGATCGGGCTGCGCGTACTGGCAATCGACCTCGATCCGCAATCCCACCTGACCAAGTGCCTCGGCGTGACGACCACGACCGAGAACTACTCGCTGTTCGAGGTGCTGATCGAGGACATCGACATCAACCGGGCGATCACCACCACGTCGATGCCGAACCTGGATCTGATTCCGGGGACACTGCGGCTTTCGATCATCGAAAGCCGCCTGCTCAACAAGGACATGCGCGAGTTTCTGCTGAAAGCCGCGCTGGAGAGGATCGAGACCGACTACCAGGTCATCGTGATCGATGCACTACCGACGATCACCCTCCTGAACAAGAACGCCGTGTTGGCCGCGGACGATTTGATCGTACCCGTGCTGGCCGACTACCTGTCGTATGACGGGCTGGGCCTGCTGTTCCACGAGCTTTCTCGGATGGAGCGCAGCTTCTCGATCTACAACCCGGATGGGGAAGCTAACGAAGCCCTGTTCGAGAACATCTACATCATTGTCAATCAGTTCAGCCAAAACGAGACGATCGCTCGCCAGAACCTCACGGCGTTACGCAAGCACTACGCCCGGTACCTCTGCGAGACGATCATTCCCCGTAACACCAAGGTCAGTCAAGCCACCGCGATGGGCATGCCTGTGATGCAATATGACCCGTCGTGTATCGCGTCTCGACGTATCCGTAATCTTATCGAGGAGGTTTACGGTTTCTGACGAAGCCGATGGAGCCATGATGACTAGCAAATTCGAAGGATTCGAAAAGAGCGCACCTAGAGGTATCCCCACGACCAAGATGGACAGCCCGGGCGCACCCGAGAAAGCGGAAGCTAACAGGCAAGAGAAGGCCGAGGCCCCCAAGCAGAAGTCGACCAGCGAGGTGCTACTGACCGAAGAATCAGTAGCCTCCAAAAAGAAACGCCGCAGGGTCGGCAAGACCCAGTCTGCGCAATTCTCGGCCCCCAAGCAGGTCGATCAGTCGACCTCAGCCGCCGACAGCGTTGTGCCACAGATGGAGCCGGAGCTGACCCCGCACGTCCAGCGTTCGGACAAGGCCAACGGCCAAAACAACCGAGTGGAGAGCGCATGGGACACCCCCAGCTACCCCTCCGTCCAGGAGTTCGCCAAGGCCTTCGTCGACCATACCGAGAGCATGCTCAAAATGGCCGATGCAATAATTCTCTCCACGGCTAGTACATCAATCTAGTACATCTCCCG
>PVBE010861638.1_pt1 | contig 15397 bp, 10 predicted proteins | sample 1631181 | NCBI WGS metagenome assembly PVBE01 (sample SAMN08397723, study PRJNA350692) | Marine metagenome, whole genome shotgun sequencing project. | isolation source: water | place: Pacific Ocean | collected 2012-04 | reverse complement strand
CCGCCGCCAACCGAGTAGAAGTTGCTACCGCCGCGACCGCGACCGCCGCCGAAGGCCGCGTTCATCGCCGCGGTGCTGTTGTCCTGCTGCGCGCCGTACACCTTGTACGGAATGCCGTCGTCGACGGTGACGCGATAGAACTCCGCCGTCGGCTGGTTATTCACCGTGGAGAAGGTGCGCCCGCCGTTGAGCGACACGTTGGCGCCGCCGTCGTTGGAATTGACGAGGATCTCGGGGTTGTTCGGGTTCAGCCACAGGTCGTGGTTGTCGCCGTGTCCCGGGCTGAGGCGAAAATCGAACGTGCGGCCGCCGTCGGTGGACTTGTAGGCGCCGGTATTGAGCGCGTATACGGTGTCCGGGTCCACCGGGTCGGCGAAGATGTGGGTGTAGTACCAGGCGCGTTGCTGCAGCATGCGCTGGTCGTTGACGCGGGTCCAGCTGTCGCCGCCGTTGTCGGAGCGGAAAACGCCGCCACGATCGTTGGCCGCTTCGACCTGGGCCCACAGGCGATCCGGGTTCGGCGGCGAAACGGTGACGTCAATCTTGCCGACCATGCCGGTGGGCAGTCCACCCTCGAGCTTCTCCCAGGTGGTGCCGGCGTCCTTGCTGCGGAAGATGCCGCCTTCGGCGCTGCCGGAGTGGATACTCCACGGCTTGCGGAACACCGTCCAGGCGCCGGCATAGAGGATACGCGGATTGGACGGGTCCATCTCGATGTCGTTGAAGCCGGTGTCCTCGGAGATGAACAGAAGCTGATCCCAGCTCTGCCCACCGTCGTTCGTCTCGTAGATGCCGCGCACTTCGCCCGGTCCGTAAATATCGCCGAGCACGGCGGCGTAGAGGTGGTCCGGATCCTCCGGGTGCACCACCATCTCGGGAACCTGTACGAAGCCCGGGCTCCACACGTGCGCCCAGGTCTTGCCGCCGTCGGTGGACCGATAGATGCCGTCGCCGGTGGAGATGTTGCCGCGCGGGCAGCCCGAGCCGGTACCGACCCAGATGACGTTGGGATCCGACGGCGCCACCTTGATGTCGCCGATCGAGCCGACGTTGAAGTACCCGTCGGAAACGTTCTGCCAGGAGGTTCCGGCGTCGGTAGTCTTCCACACGCCGCCGCCGGAGTAGCCTGCGAAGAAGGTGAACGGCTCGTCGGGAAGGCCGGTCACCGCGGTGGCGCGGCCGCCGCGATTGAAACCGGTGGGGCGGTACGACAGGTGGGAGAAGAACTTGGGGTCGACGGTGACGTTGGGATCGTCCTGCGGCGGCGCCGCCAGGCCGTAGTGCAAGTGGCCCTCGTGGACTTCCGAAACCATCACGCCGGGCAGCGCCGTGGCGGCTGCTGCGGCCACCGTTGGCGCGACCGAAAGCTGCTCCTGCGCCGTCGAGGCCGGTGCCGCACCAATGGAGATCACTGCGACCATGAAGGCGAACGAGACATACGAGACCAGATTGAGTTTCCTCAAAGCGGTACCTCCCGGGGGTTGCGAGCTTTGTCGGATCGGAGGGGTCCGACCCGTTGACAAGATGGGCCTTTGCATCGCATGGGTGTGGGCTGAAGGACTAATAGAATCGGTAACATGCCCACAGCGTCAACCCTGCGCCGCCGTTTCGCTTACGTACGCCTCTGCTTTTACATTCTTTTTACATCAGCCCGCCGGAATCCCTCGGTAACGCCAGAAACACGACGCGTGCGGGGGGAGGCCGATACTACGGGTCTCAGCGACGCTGCGCCGACCAGGGCCAGGAGCGATTGTCCAGGTCGGGCGCCCACAAGGCCCCCTCCAGCGTGCCGTCCGGCATCGCCCGAGCGTGCACCAAGCGGGCGCGCATCCCGTCGAACACCGACAGCCGCAACAAACCGTCGCGGTAGATTCCCTCCATCCCCGGAAGCCCGGGGTGTCCCCGGCTCACGATGTGCTCATCGTTCTGGACAATGAACTCTCCGGTGAGCAAGCTCTTATCACGGTTCGATGCCGGAAGCCCGGGGAGCAACGGCGCCGGAAGGAAGGGGGACACGAGACCGTGCGTGATGGTCTCCCAAAGCCCATTGAGGTCCGCGATCGCGGCGATTCCCTCGGGCACGGCGATCTCCAGCGTGGGGTCGTTGCGCTGGAAGCGCCGGGAATCGTTCCTGGTGGCGGAAAAAGGCACCTGCGTCACCGCGGGGATGCCGAGCGCCGTCGCTTGCTCGGGGTCGCGGCGGTAGCGCCAGAATCCCGACAACTCGGTGCCGCTGGGGGCCATCCTGGCGACGATCCCGGATTCGCCGGGGGCGGCAAACCGCAGCACGTAGCTGGCGGCACCCTGGCGGGACACCGACTCGATGGGCGACTCGAATCCGGCGTTGATCACCACCGCCGGCGGGTCACTTCCTTCAAGGTCGACGCGCAATGCGAAAGGCAGCTCACCGCCCGGAGAGAGAAGCACCCCACGCCACCGGCCGACGAGCGGCTCGAGCCCGGTGTCGTCGCCGGCAACCGAGGCGCTCGAGCAGGCGATCGTGCCGCCGACCAGCAACACCGGCCCGAGCGCCGCGACAAGACGAGACCTTCGCATCGATCTGACTCCCGCGGTGGACCTACGCCGCTCCCCTGCGGCTTCAGCATCCTCCGGCGCGCCTCGACGGGCTCGCCGCGCTGCGCTGCTCACGGATCGATCACCGCCCCGTACTGCAGGATGAAGTGGAACACGCGGGACACCTCCAGCATGTCGGCCCCGGTGAAGCTCACCGCGTGCGCATCCGGCCGATCGAACATCGGCAGCAGCGCCAGCACCTGGCTGGGACGATAGTTCTTGAAGCGCACTTCCGCGGTGATCGGAGTCTGCGGCGTATAGGGTCGGAACTCACCGATGCGTCGCACGGCGCGCCCTGCGGTCTCGCGAATCAGCGCTTGCGCCGCCGCCGGCGTCAACGTGCGCGCCGAGTGGAAGGAGATCGCCCGCTTGACCACCGCGGTCTCGATCTCGCCGATGATTGCCTGGGCCTCGGCGGCGATGGCGTCATCGCCCGACAACATGATCACGGGAACACCGAAATGTCCTGCAATGGCTGCATTTATGCCCGCTTCGGGCACCGAGACACCGTTGATGCGAACGTCCGCAAGACGCGCGCTCGACATGGTGTGGGCGCGCACGCCGTCGGGGTTGGTGGTGCCGGCGTGATAGCCGATGAAGATGACCCCGTCGAAGCTCTCGTCGATCCCTTCCATCATCATCAAGGGCCGCGGCCACGAGCGCACCACCTCGATGTCGTCGGGAATCATCTCGATGAGCAGGTTCTGGCCGTTACCGTGCGAGTCCGACACCAGGATCTCGCCGGCGCCGGCGGCGCGCGCCCCCTCGATCGCCGCCAGCACCTCCTCGGTCATGAACCGACGGAAGCGCTGGTACTCGAAGCCGGTGGGACCAAGCTGCTCGCTGGTCACAGCACCGGCCAGGCCTTCCATGTCGGCGGAGATGTAGATCTTGGGACCGGTTTGCTGCGGCACCGGCTTCCCGGGCTCGACCGGTGGCCGCGCGAAGGCGTCGCCGGCTGTGCCGCCCGTCGTGGCGATGACGAAGACCGCCGCGACCACCGCCGGCGAGAGAAGCTGAATCAACCCACGGGTGCGAAGACGAATCATGCCTCCTCCTCAGCGTGACCGCTTGGTGGGATAGAACGCCACGGTCAGTCCGTACTCCAGCTCGCCGTCCGGGTCGTGGCCGCCCTGGACATCGCGGATCCACTCCTGCAGCCGTTCGATCAGCATGGTCATCTGCATCGGCGTCATGCGAAGGTGCGAACGGACGAACACCGACTCCCCGGTGTCATCGCCGGCACGGATCAGCCCGCTGGCCATGGCGCCGCGGATCTCATCGAGGGTCTCGTCCAGCGAGGTGGCGATGATGGTTTCGAGCTCCGCCTGCTCGCCGTCGCTCTGAGATCGTACCTCCACCGCCTGGCGATCCATGACGAAGCGTTCGGCAACGGCCTCGAAGTACTTCTCTACAGTGCCGCGCTTCTTTTGCGTCTTGACCAACCGGATGAACCCCGCCGCCTCGAGCGTCTCGACGTGGTGATACAGCTTGGTGGGCTTCTCGCCGATCCGATCGGCGACCTGCTTGGTGGTGATCGGCGCATCGATCATCAACTCGAGGATTCGCTGTCTCAGCGGGTGGGCCAACGCCCTGATCTGATCGGGGGTTTCCACGGTGCGTGTCGGTTCCATCGCCGTCCTCTCCAACCTCGCGGTTGCTTAATATTCAGCTACTTCTTAATAGCAACGACGGCGAGAGTCAACCGCTACCGGGGCGTTGGTGAGGGTGTGGGGGGCATCGGGGCGCCGCCGAAGCGGCTGCGGATCCACTCGGTGATCAGCTCCAGAGCACGTGGCGAGAAGGTCTCTTCGATGTCCGCGTACTCCGTGATGCTGCCCGTTCGGGCGGCCTGGAACAGATGGTTGCGCCCCTCGAGCTCTTCGATGGTGACGTCGGGGTTCCCGGCTTCCTGCAGCGCCTCGCGAATGGCCGAGAGATTCGCCGCGGCCGGAACCTGCGTATCGAGCGAGCCGTTGAGCGCCAGCACCGGGCAGCGCACCTTCCGCAGCGCTGTGCGCGGATCGAAGGTGATGAAGAAGCGCCACCAGGGAGCCATGAGCTGAGCGGCCTGCGCCTCGATGGCCGGTTCGAGATCCTCGGTCGACGGCCGCTGCGCCTCCGGCAGTGCCGACACCTGGATGCGGGTGAGCTCGGCGACCGCCTCGGTCAGGGCGGGCAGGTCGGCCCCCGCACCTGCGAGCTCGAGCAGGCGTCGCTGCACGACCGACTGCCGGGCGATGTTTTCCTCCGGGCGGCCGATGGCGCGTTGCACCGCCTCGAGTTGCATCACCATGAGCTCCGAACCGGGAAACGCCGGGCCCGCCAGCAGGACGACGAACGCCACGGCGTCCGACTCCGCCGCGACCATGGGTGCAACGATGCCGCCTTCGCTGTGACCGATGAGGCCGACGGCAGCGGCGTTGACGCCCGGCTGCTCGGCGAGGAAGCGCACGCCGGCGAGAGCGTCGCCGGCGAAATCCTCGGTGGTGGCGTTGGCCAGATCGCCGGTGCTGGCACCAACGCCGCGATCGTCGACGCGCAGCGCCACGATGCCGTTGCGCGACAGGTGGTCGGCGATCACCCAGAACGGCTTGTGCCCGAGGATCTCCTCGTCGCGGTTCTGCGGCCCCGACCCGGTGATCAACAGCACCGCCGGAAACGGGCCGGCGCCCTGCGGCACGGTGAGGGTACCGGCGAGCTGTGCGCCGTCGATCTCGTTGACGTAGCTGACCTCGCGCTCGCTGTACGGAAACGGCTGCTGCGGCGTCTGCGGCCGCGGCGGACCCACCTCTTCCCCTGCAGCGAGCATCTCCATGGTGAAGGCGACCTTGGTGGCGCCCTGTTCCAGCTCGCCGGTAGCCGTGGTGGCGCCCGTGTCGCGCGCCGCCCGCCAGGTAGCGCCGCTCGGCGGTGCGATCGGTAGCGTGAAGGCAATCTCGGTGGCGGTGTAGACAATATCGGTGAGCTGGGCGCCGCTGAGACCCTGCGCCGGGATATCGAGCGTAGCGGTATATCCCGAGCCGCCGGCGGTGGGCGTAAAGGTGACGAAGAACTCGATCACCCCGGCGACGACGCCGCTCCAGGAGACTTCCCCCGCGACCTCCTGCAAGCCGGCCGCGGCGGCAGGCACGGCGGGCACGGTGGTCAGCGCGACGACGAGAGACAGCACGAAGAGCGGCGAACGACGTATTCTGAGGCGCATGGCAAACCTCCACGGCGGCACGAGGCCGAGTAAACCGAACGGAGACCCCTCTCTCTGATACTACGAGGTCGTGTTCCACGGGGTAGGGCTTTCTTCCGCTTGGGTCGATAATTCTTCGCGCACACCCCCAACAGTTCGCCTACCTGGCGCGTACTTAGGGGTGTGGAAAGGATAGCGACAATCAACTCGACCTCTCTCGACGTTCCGCTGCAATCGGGCGCCGCCGAGCGCCTAGGGGCGCTGTTCGACGCCCATCAGGCACGGCTCTACGGGCTCGCCATGCGCATGTCGCGGGACCCCGAGGAAGCGCGGGACCTGCTGCAGGAGACCTTCCTGCGCGCCGCGCGGCGGGCGGGCTCGATTCCGGCACACGACAAAGCGGCGCAGGCGTGGCTGGTGCAGGTACTGGTGAACCTCTGCCGCGATCGGTGGCGGCGCTTGAAGGTGCGGCGCGAGGCGGGGCCGGCGCCCCGCTGGAATGTCGACGCGCCGCACGATCCGGAGGCGATGGAGCGGGCGCGCCAGTCGGTCAGAGACGCGCTGGCGACACTGAAGCCGCGCACCCGGGCGATCGTCGTCATGCACGAGATCGAAGGCCTGAGCCGCCAAGAAATCGCCGTGCAGCTGAGCATGACAGAAGTAACGGTGCGCTGGCACCTGTCTACCGGCCGCAGACGCCTACGCAGCCAACTTGTCCCCCAAGGAACCGACCGATGACCGAAGACCGACACCATCATGATGGCACCGCGCGAGATCACGACGCGCTGACCCGCCTGCTACGCGACGCCGATCCCGCCGCCGACGGTGCGGGGCTCGACGCTGTGGAACGGGCGCACATGCGGCAAACCATCACCGAGGCCGCCGACGGGCACGCCGGCGATGGCCTCTGGCCCGCCGCTTGGCAGGGCTGGGGACGACCGGTGCTCGTCGCGGCAGCGGCGATCACGGTTGTCGGGCTGGCGTTGTGGGCACTCGATCGCAACCCCGAGGCTCCTTCCAGCGAAATTGCGGATGCTGGTGTGACGGCCCCGGAGGCGCCGAACCCCGTCCCGGATCCCGGCGAGACACCTCAGTTGGTGACCGCGCTCGATCCGGCGACCGACCCGGCCGCTCCCGAGGTGGAGCCCGCCGCCACCCCGAGCCCCGACGCCGCGCCTGCGGCCACACCTGTTTCGCCGCCCGAAAACACCGCGGTAGCCGCCGTCAACGACTCATCCCCGCTGGACCGGCAAGCCCGTACGGTGCAGTTCACAGCGCCGCGCGGTACCCGCATCATCTGGACGCTCGACCCGAACTTCGAATCCCCGATCGCCGAGCGCGAGACTCGGCAGGAGCAAGCACAATGAAGCACGACTCACTGCACCGAAGCGCCATGCAAACCCTGATGGTCGGTGCCGTAGCAGCAGCCCTGGCCTGCCTAGCTCCCGCCGCTGCAGCGACGGCACAAGAGCAAGCGGGTCTTCCCACCGAGCTGATCAAGGTCACCAACGTCAGCCTGGACAGCGCCTTCACACTGGCGAACGGCGTGTGTCGCGGCGCAGGCATGAGCAGGGTCTCGACGGGAGACCTCCAAACGGACATCCGACCGAATTGCTTTGACGTCAGCTACCTGGAAGACGAGCGCATGCTGGCGGTCACCGCCACACCGGAGGTCATCGCCCGCGTACGCGCGTTGCTGGCGGAGTTCGACCGCCTGCCGGCGACGCGCTCGTTCCAGATCATCGTGCTGTCCGCCGACCGCAGCGACGACGCCTCCGTCGACATTCCAGCGAACGTACAGCAGGCCTTGGACGACGTACGCGAGTTCCTCCCCTACACCAGGTTCAACGTCCTGGGGTCCGGATGGATACGCACGTCTGGCTACGGCGAAATGACGTTGCCGGGGCCGATGGAGCTGAGCGCCGAGCTCGATTTTCGCCCGACGACCGATCCGACTGCCCCACTGCTCGTCGAGCGGTTCAGCGTCTACCGGCGCTCGTCGGTCAACGTACCCGTCGAAGGCGGCTACACGACCCAGTTCACCAACCGGGGCATTCTGCAGACCACCTTTACCATCGACCCCGGTGAGACCGTCGTTGTGGGCACTTCGAAGCTCAACGGCGACGACACAGCGGTCGTGGTGTTGTTGACCGCCGTGCAGAACTGACGGGCTGAACGACAAGCCGTACGACGCCACGGTCGTATCTTCGGATGCGGCCGTGGCGTTTTTTTTTTCCGGGACGACGCCGTCACCATGCCGCGCCTCTGGACCCCGGCCCGGCACCTTCGAGGCCACCCCTCCGCGGGAGGGCTATGTTACCATTCGATTTCCCCGTTGATGTGAGTTCCCCGTCAGTTCTCCAGCCGCGATCATGCACCTCCTGAGTTATGCTCACGATTGGCGCAGTCTGCGCCCCATAGTCGTTCTTGTCGGCGTCTTGCTGCTCCTCGCCGGCGCGCCCGCCGTCGGCGCCCAGGAGCAGTCCACAGAAGGTCCCACCGCGCAACAGTCCGGCACCTCGCTTACCGGATTCGTGCTCGACGGCGACGGCAACCCGATGTCCGGCGCGCTGGTGAGGTTGTTCGGACCCAACCGGCTGCAAGTGGGCCAGGCGGACACCGACGGCGAAGGGCGGTTTCGCTTCGACGGCCTCGCCGCAGGGCGCAACTACGAGCTGCGCGTCACGGTGCCACCGTTCCGCGACCGCGTGGAGTTCGTGCGCCTCGTCGACGGCGACAACAGCATCACGGTCAACTTCGCGGCGCAGATCGAGGAAACCGTCACCATCAGCCGCAGCCGCGGTCTGGTGCAGGACGAAACCAAGATCGCCGGCACCATCCGCAGCCTGAGCCTCGACGTGCTGCAAGAACGTGCCCCGGATTTGCTGCCGCGCATGCTGACGGAGGAAAACGGCATCGTCGCGCAGCAGACCACCCCCGGTCAGGGCTCACCGATCCTACGCGGCCAGAGCGCCCAGGCGGTGCTCTACCTCCTCGATGGCATCCGCTACAACAACTCCACCTACCGCGCCGGCAACACGCAATACCTCGGGTGGATCCCGGGCGCCGTGGTCGACGGGATCGACGTACAGCTCGGACCCTCGGGCGTCAACTACGGCTCCGACGCCCTCGGCGGAGCCATCGACGTGTCGACGACGCAGCTTCCTGCCTTCGCCAACGCGCCGCGCTGGCAGTGGCACGGCAGCGGCCGTGCGTTCTTCGAGTCTTCAAGCACCGGCGTGGGCGGTGAGGCCACCGTCGGTGGCTCCACGGATCGCTTCGCCGGCGCGTTCACGGGTACCGGCGGTAAGCACCAGGAGATGCGCGGTGGCCGCGGCGAGGACTCGCACAACGTGCTGATCCGCTTCTTCGATCTGCAGCGCAGCACCGTGCAGGACATCCTCGGCAACCGCATGGTCGATACCGACTACGGATCTGCCGGCGTCACCGGCAAGGCCTCCTATCGGGTGCGCGAATCCGGCTCGGTCACCGGCTTCTACCTGCGTAACGAGCAGTTCGACATACGCCGCTACGACCGGCTGCTCGGCGGCGACGGGCGCCATACTGCCGCCTTCACCCCGCAGGTGCTCGATTTCGGCTATGCCCGGTACCAGGACGTGGTTGCCAGCGACGTCTTTATCGAGGCCACGTTCTCGGTGAATCGCCAAACCGACGGCCGTGAGGACCAGCGTTTCTCCGACAGCACCCTTCGCGTCGAGGAGAACGCCGTCACCGCCTACGGCTACGAGTTCATGGCTTCGTCGAACGCCAGCGACCATCTGATCAGCGTGGGCGCCGAAGTCTACGACGAGTACGTCAACGCCTTCCGTGAGGAAGCGCGCGACGGCGACGTGACAGCGGTGCGGGCGCGCGTGCCCGACGGCTCGCGCTACACCTCGATGGGTATCTTCGTGCTCGACGACTGGGCGCTGCTGGAAGACCGCATGCACCTGACCGGCGGCGTGCGCTTTTCGTACTTCCGCGCCGCCACGCGCGCCGAGGACAACGTCATCGACGGCGTGCCGGTGGTGCCGGACACCACGGAGAGCTTCTCGGACGTTACGTTCAACGTCGGTACGACATACCAGGTCACCGACGAGGCAAGCGTCTACGGCCGCGTGGCGCGTGGATTTCGTGCCCCCAGCCTGTTCGACTTCGCCGAAACCGGGCTCACTGGCGGCGGCTTCGAGGTGGCACCGCGGGAAGCGGCCGACTTCAACGCCTTCATCGGTGATTCCGCCGGCATCAACGCCACCAGCACCGGGCTGCCGTGGGTCGACCTGGCACCGGAGTTGCTGTGGAGCTTGGAGGCCGGCATCCGCTGGCGCGACGATCTCACCCGCGCCGACCTCGCCTTCTTCGACAGCGAGCTCACCGACAAGATCTCTCGCCGCACCATGATCGTGCCCGACAATGTCGTCGGCCAGACCATCGGCGGCCAGACCGTCGTCGCGCAGGACGAGGTCGGACGCATCTTCGTCGCGATCGACCCCGACCCGGTGGTGTCGCGCGCCAACATCAACCGATCCCGCGTGTGGGGTGTCGAGTGGCTGCTCGAGCGCGAGATCAACCAACGCATGCTGTTCATCTTCAAGGGCGGGGTGCAACGCGGCCGCGAGCTCGACACCGGCTTCTGGGCACGCAAGATCGCTCCGGACCATTTCGACGCGATCCTACGCTGGAACCGGACCGGTGGACGCCTGTTCCTGGAGGGAGTGTTCATCGGCATGTTGGCGCAGGGCCGCTTCAACCCCGCCGACTTCGAAGACACTCGCATCGGCGGGTTTCGCGACGCCGACAGCATCGCGCTGTACTTCAACAACGGCGCGGTGGATCTCGGCGTGGTACAGGACGGCATCCTGCTGGTCACCGGCGAGACGCTCGAGCAGGTGCAGCAGCGTGTCCTCGGCCCGGACCTCGAAGGCAACGCCCTGTTCACCGAGGCCCCCGCCTGGTGGACCGTGTCGCTGCGCGGTGGCCTCAACATCAACACCAACAACGAGCTGACGTTTTCGGTCAACAACATTTTTGACCGCAACTACCGGCTGCACGGATCGGGCTTCGATTCGCCCGGCTTCAGTGCCATCGCTTCCTGGGTGGGGCGGTTCTGAACGTCCTGAGAGCTCGCGAAAGTCCTTAGGCGCCCTGTTGTCCTCCGTAGTGCGTTATCCGTTATCCTTGGGGCCCTTCAAGAACACACGATCAGCACCTGATTAGAGGATCGGAGTGGCAGCCCGCCGGGTCCGCCATGGAGGTTGAATCCATGCCCGTGACCGTCCGGATACCCACTATGTCCCTGCGCAGACCGGCGTTGCCGCTGGCGCTCGTAGCCGCGCTGCTGCCCCTGCCGATGGCGATCATGGCGACCGCGTGCGGCGGCGACGGGGCCATCCAAACCGCGGCCACTGTAAACGACGTGCGCGACACCGGGCCCCCGGCCGTCGTCGAAGGTCAGACCCCGCAGCAGGCAGAGACCACCCGCCTCTCGCTGTCGCGCACAGCGACCGGCACGTTCCTCGACGAGCTGGACATCATCCACACGCCCTGGTCCGGCGACCTCGACGCGATGGTCGAGCGCGAGGTCATCCGCGCCCTCGTGCCGATGAGCAAGACCTTCTACTTCCTCGACGGCGCCGAACAGCGCGGCATCTCGTACGAGGGCGCCAAGATGTTCGAGGAGCAGATCAACGACAAGCTCGAGCGCGGTCACCTCAAGGTGCACGTGGTCTTGGTTCCGGTGGCCCGCGATGAGCTCATCGACGGCGTGCTCGAGGGATACGGCGATATCGCGCTGGGCAACATCACCATGACGCCCGAGCGCACCGCGCTGGTCGACTTCTCTGATCCGTTCATGGGCGACATCCGGGAGCTCGTCGTCACCGGCCCCGGCTCCCCCGAGCTCGCCGGCCTCGACGACCTCGGCGGCGAGGAGATCATGGTGCGGGAGTCGAGCAGCTACCACGCCAGCCTCCTGCGCCTCAACGACCGCTTCCGCGCCGAGGGGAAGGACGAGATCATCCTGACGCCGGCGCCCGAGATCCTCGAGGACGAAGACCTCCTCGAGATGGTCAACGCAGGGCTCGTTCCCATCGTTGTCGTCGACAGCCACAAGGCGCAGTTCTGGGCGCAGATCTTCACCGATCTCGTGGTGCGCGACGACCTCGCCGTCGCCACCGACCAGCAGATCGGTTGGGCCTTCCGCAAGGACAGCCCGCTGCTGGCGGCCGCCATCAACGAGTTCGTCGCCGACCACAAGAAGGGAACGCTGTTGGGCAACATGGCGTTCAACCGCTACCTTCGGGACACCAAATGGGTCGAGCGTGCGCTCGCCGAAGAGGGCCGCGCCCGCCTGCTGAGCCTCGTCGCCCTCTTCCAGAAGTACGGCGAGCAATACGACATGCCCTGGCTGCTGGTCGCGGCTCAGGGCTACCAGGAGTCGCGCCTCGATCAGAGCGTGCGATCCCCGGCGGGCGCCGTCGGGGTGATGCAACTGCTCCCCTCGACGGCGAGTGATCCGAACGTCGCCATCGCCGATATCCACGAGGTCGAAAACAACATCCACGCCGGCGTCAAGTACCTGCGTTTCGTTTACGATCGCTACTTCGCCGACGCGGAGAACGTGACCGAGCTAGACAAGGGCCTGTTCAGCTTCGCTGCCTACAACGCCGGCCCGGCGCGCGTCGCGCGCCTGCGCGGTAAGGCCGACGACATGGGGCTCGACCCCAACGTGTGGTTCCGTAACGTCGAGATCGTCGCAGCGCAGGACATCGGCCGCGAGACCGTGCAGTACGTCAGCAACATCTTCAAGTATTACGTCGCCTACGAGCGCATGCTGATGATGGAAGAGGCGCGGCGGAGCGTGCGGGAGCAAGGGTTCGGGACGGGTTGAGGCAGCGACTGCCCTACCGGTCGGGCTGACCCGGGCTTCTCAACGGGTTGCTACTACGCGAGCACGACGGCGCGCGAGTACCCCGTCGCGCTTGGCTAATCCTCGGCATCGCCGGCTTCGTTGCGGATTTCCAGCCGGCGGCGCGGAATGGCGATCTTCACGTCCGCCGCCGTAAGGACGTCGTTGACCGCCAGGCTCATCTCGGTCTTGATGCGCAGCATGTCCTCCATCGGCACCCAGTAGAGCAGCCGGAAGGCCAGCGAACTCTCGCCGAAACCGTCGAACACGGCGCTGGAGGACGGTTCGGAGAGAACGTCGGGATGCTCCTCGGCGACCCTGGTCAACAGCTCGAGGACGTGCCGCGGGTCGGTACCGTACTCGACGTTGAGCTTCATCTCGAGGCGCCGCTGCATGTCCGACAGCGTCCAGTTGGTGACCTCTTTCGAGATCAAATCGCTGTTGGGCACGACGACCTCGGAGCCGTCGAAGGTGCGCACGGTGCTGGCGCGGATGCCGATGCGCGTTACCACGCCGACCTGTTGATTGGCGCCGACGGCGATGCGATCGCCCACCGAGATGGGGCGTTCGAAGATGAGGATCAGTCCGGAGATGAAGTTGCTGACGATGTTCTGCAGGCCGAAGCCGATGCCCACACCGAGAGCGCCGAGCACAACGGTCAGCTGCGTAGCGCCGAAGCCGGCGGCGGAAGCGGCGACCAGCAGGCCGATGGTGAGGATGACGTAGTTCATCAACGAGGCGACGCCGTCCGCTGCACCGATCGGCAAGGAGAGGCGGGGGCGCACCTCCTCCATGAAGAAGAAGCGCACGACGCGCGAGATCAACGGCGCGATGATCAGCACGAGGATGGCCGCAAGGACATCGCCTACGGTCATCTGGAAGCCGCCGAGCCCGAGGTCGAAGCCGATGAGATCCTGTATTCGGGCCGCGATCGGCTCCCTCAACAAGAGCCAGGTCAGCGTGGCATCGAGCCAGATCCACAGCGCCGTGAGCTGTACAACGATGACCAGGACGCGGGTAACATCGGTGGCCCTGTGGCGCAGGCTCGGTAGCGCATCGCCCACGCGGGTCATCGGCAAGACCGCCGCGATACCCGACGCTCCGGCTGCAAAGAGCCACAGGATCACAGCAGCGTAGGCGCTCAGGATGGTGCCCGAGGTGATCACCCAGGAAAGTCTTGCCCAGCCGAGCAGGTTCGCCACCACCGCGGCGAACAGCAGCGGGACGGCGAGACGCATGATGAAACCGGCGATCTTCCACGCTGCGCCCCGGCCTTCGATCATGGGCTTCAGCCGCCGTCGGACGAAGCGCACCAGGCCGACCAGGGCGAGTATCGCGAGCACCAGCATGGTCAGGCGCCGCAGCCCCGAGCTCTGGGCCATCAAACCGACCAGCCTCATCGCGGCGTACAGGGCGAGCATTCCATAGAGCGTCGATCGATCCTCGGCGGCGAGCAACCGCGGCGCCAGGCGCATCACGGGCACCAGGGTCACGAGCAGGAACAGGTCGACGACCGAGGTCGGCATGGTGGTGTAGAACCATGTGGCGGCGAGCAGCGCGAAGATCGCCGCCAACGAGATCGGCCGCGACAACATGCTGTAGAGCGCATCGGCGCCGCTGATGTCCTGCCAACGTCGTGCTTGGCGCCGCATGGCGAAACCGACGGCGACGAATACGATGAAGGCGACAAGAAACGCCGCACTCTGCTCGGGGTTATCGACGAAGAAACGCTGGGCGACCTCGAATCGATCGCTAAGCGCATCGCGCGCATCGGAGCCAAGGCCGCTCACGTCTCCGGATCCGACGCCCCAGATCGGCGCGGCGTCCCGCGTCAGCACGCGTCGTCGCACGTCGGCAGCGAGCTGCTCGAGGTAGCTCACGTTCTGCCCGATCTCCGCGCTCAGCGCCGCGAAGTCGTTTTGCAGCGTGAGAGCCGCGTCGGATTGCTCTTGGAGGCGACTCCGGGTGGCGCTGATGGCATCCAGCACTTGGGTGGCGCGACCACGAAGCTCCGCGGCAAGCTCGGTGGGCACACCTTCCGGAGCGGTGAGCGAGTCGAAGGTAGCGCGCCACTGCGCGGCGAGATCCCCGAGCGTAACGAGTTGTTCCTGGATCTCGTCGTAGCGACCCCCAACGGCCGTCAGCGGTGAGATCACCCGGGCCTGGAGCCCCGTCCAGCTATTGAGCGCGTCCTCGATTCGGCGCGTCGCAACGGTGCGCTCGTCGACGGTCTCATACCGACCGTCGAGCGTTTCGAACTGTGCCCGCAAGCCCTGCAGCGTTTCCCGGAAGCCCTCGACCTCGGCCTCGCCCGCGAGGCTCGCTTCGATCCCCCCGAGCGTGCGGACGACCGCTTCGGCCGCCGCCTGGATCTCGGTGGGCGCAATCACGCCGGGCTGCTCGGGTTCGGACTCGGCGACGGGTTCTTGCTGCGCGCCGGGGTCCTGCACGGCGGCCGTTTCGCCCGGTTGGGTCAGCGCGAGCGCCGGCAACACGAGCGCCAGCGTGAGCACCGCGAGGCCCAGGATTCGGTAGCGAAGGTCGGTCATGAGAGGGTGGCTGGTAAGCGTTGGTCCGCGCGTGAGCGCGGCGCCCCGATTGTACTCGCAGCCCGTCGAAACCACGACCGGCGCCGGGCCAAGGAGGGATTCAACGTCCCCACGCGGTGCACGGTACCGGAATGTGAACCGGGCTCAGCCGGTGACCTGGACGATAATGCGGCGGTTGCGTGG
>PVBE010164384.1_pt1 | contig 15397 bp, 10 predicted proteins | sample 1631181 | NCBI WGS metagenome assembly PVBE01 (sample SAMN08397723, study PRJNA350692) | Marine metagenome, whole genome shotgun sequencing project. | isolation source: water | place: Pacific Ocean | collected 2012-04 | reverse complement strand
GTTTCGTGTTGCGGAGGTCCTTTACTTCCAGAAGGTTTTCGGCATTTGACAGATCCCGTGGAATGTACTGTTCGTACACCGCTTTGCCGATCATCATCTTGATCAGCTCAGCCCTGTCTTTGACCTCCTGAATTGGCTTGGTTTCAATATGTTTGCCGTCACGTAGGACCGTGACGTACTCGCCCAGTTCGAATACTTCGTCCAACCTGTGCGAGATGTAAATAACGGTCACATTCTTATGTTTAAGGCTTCTTATGATCTTGAACAGACGCTGAATCTCCTCTTCGGAAATGGCGGCCGTCGGCTCGTCCATAATGATGACTTCGGACTCCGATGCCACGGCCCTGGCAATTTCCACCATCTGTTTCTGGGCAACACTCAGACTGGAGACCTGTTGCCCGGGGCTGATCGACGGTTCGATACTTTGCAGCACATCGATCATCTTCTTGATCTTGTCGGTTTTTCTCAAAAAGCCGAACCGGGTGTCTTCCATGCCGAGCGTCAGGTTCTCCTCAATGCTAAGCTGATCAACCACGTTCAGCTCCTGGAACAATGTGCTGATGCCCTTTTGCTTTGCATCCCTGGGGTCATGCGCCACATATTCCTTACCGTTCATGAACACGGAACCGCTCGTCCGTGCGACTGCACCGGTGAGGATCTTAATCAGGGTGGACTTACCTGCGCCGTTCTCGCCGACCAGGCAATGAACGGTATTCCTTAGTATATTGAAACTGACGTCATCAACTGCGCGTACGCCTGGAAACTCTTTGGTCAGATTGCTTATTTCCAGTACAACGTCGGTCATCGTTTCTTTTCTCATTAATCCTGAAGCATTTGAAGCAGCGATCCGCGAGGCACCACCGGAGTAAGCACGGTGCTGGGCTGACGCTGCCCCTCCCATTGCGCACCCATATTCATGCCATATGGCATCCACAACCACAGAATGATCACGCAATCTGTCATCCTGAGCCTGTCGAAGGATCTCCATGCCACCGGGAACGCAGGAGATTCCTCGACAAGCTCGGAATGACAGTGAATTCGTTTTTATGGTCCATATTAGATGCCATCCAAATCCATATGGCAATGGCTGTGGGGTGCTACTCTCAATGCCCAATCCCCTGGGCGGGTTGTTTACGCGCTTTGTGCCGCTGTCAGTACTTGGGCAATTTCACATTGGCCTGGTATTCCGTGTTGTACCATTTCACGGCTTCATCCGGTTTCATGTTCCAATACCCGATAAGAGAATTCGGAATGAAGACCGGCTTCCTGTTGGCAACATCGATTTGCTTGATCTTACCTTCCTTAATCGCGAACAGATTGTCGATTCTACCCATGCCGGTTTCTTTCGGTGGTAAGCCCATCGACATCTTGAGTGAAGAACTGGGATCGAAGATCTCGAACAGTTCATTCTCAGGACAGTCGGTGCTGACAACGATTTCGGTCAAGGGAACACCTTTTCTCATTTTCCCTCTGCCTACTGCCCGCAGGCCGGGCATTGTGCCGTCAGTCAGATTGGACGCTTCAGAGTAGATGAGACACAAGGCCGGATTTGCCTGGACCAGGTCCTGAATCGTCTTCTTGGCAACATCCGGCCCCCTGCTGCAATCGAAGCAACCGAGATCCTTGGCATTCGGGGCCACTGATTTGACGCCTTTGACAAAAGGTACCGTGCGACCTTCCGAAACGGCTTCGTTGTCCGGCCACCCCAGTTGAACCATCACGATCGGTTTGCGTGGGTGGGCTTTTATCCACTGCTCTGCCGCTATTTTGCCCATGTTGAAAGAGACTTCAGCTTCACCGGGTCTGACAACCGGAATGTCGATAGGCATTCTATCGAAGTAGCAGGCAAGAATGATTCCCTTCTTAAGGGCTTCTTCAAGACCGGGTTTGGCCGAGTCTCCCTGCCAGATGTGAAGTGTAGCCATGTCCACACCCTGGACAATCATCTGGTCAACGTTCGCTGTCATGGTGGCAACGTCGGATTTCCCATCGAACACCTGTACGCGGGCACCATATTTCTCTTTGGCGTACTGTTTGGCCCAGTATGACTGTGCCTGGTGAAATCCATTCTTCAAGTCGGAGACGAAATACGCGATTTTAACAGACTTGGCACATACCGTGTTTACAGCCAGTGCCAACACAACAGTTATCAATAATGCTGTTCTTTTCATTCTTCTTCTCCTTCTTCGTTCTTACCAAAGACCGCTGCTACAAAGGATTAACCATACTGGGCACCTGGGCTGTACCCCAGATACGCGCTTCCTGAATGAAACAGTTTTCAGGAACGTCTATGCAGTGAACCAGCGTGCGGGCAAAATCTTCTGCGGAGGGAAAACCTTCCATCCAGTCATCATCAATACCAGCAGCACCACAGAAATTTGTACGTGCCGCACCGGGAACAAACATTGTCGCCTTGCCGCCCCACTCGCTCATTTCCATATGTAGACATTTGGTGTACCCGACCAGACCCGACTTGGCCGCCGTGTAAGCACCCCACGAAGCCCAGCTGTGATATGCACATGCAGATGATACGGTCAGGATATGACCCTTGCCTGCCTTCTTCATCAGTGGGATAACTTCCCTCGCGCCCTTCATGACTGAAATGATGTTAATATCCATCACCTGCTGAATAGTCTCATCATCCATTTCATCCGAGTTAGCGATCCTGACCCCCGCCCCATGATTCAGAGCCAACACATCAATCGTGCCCCAGGCACCAGTTACCTCAGAGACAAGCTTCTTCCAGTCTGCCGTCACACAGGCATCAGCCTGGACAGCCAGCAGGTTGTCACCCTCACCCAGATCCTTCTTGGCATCTTCCAGCCGATCCGCGCTACGACCCGTTATAGCCACTTTTGCGCCCATCTCCAGAAGCAGCCGCGCAGTCTCCAGACCGAACCCGCTTGAACCACCCGTTACCACCACAACTTTTCCATCCACATAATGCTTCATAAAAACTCTCCCTTATATCAAATCCCAGCTCTCGTTAATGATTCCACAAAGTACCACGTTAGCAAATCAAACTTGGTCCGCCAAGTCTGAGTCCGTGCAAACGGGATGCGGGTGGATACGCTCGTTGCTGAAACGTGGAATAGAACTCGAAGTTCACCCACTTTCTGCGTTTGCACCCAGTCTGACTCCGTGTCCAAATCGGCTTGCAACCTCCCCGTAGCTGGATCCGTGAGGATTCAGATGGAGTTGACAGAGCCGGCACCTTCGCAGGTGGGGCGCCCTTTTGTGCGGAATGTTTCAAGAGTGAACCGGTTGGTTCGCCGGTACCAGGGCGAGAACCAGACGGAGCGCCGGCATCGGCCTGGTCCGTGACGTTGATCGTGCCGGCGCCGTCTTTCAGCTCGTCCAGGTACTCGAGGAGCTGGTCGTGTGTGAGCTCGTCGCCGGTACCTACACGCGACGTAACGCCACCACTGGCGAGCTGTGCCTTGTCGAACGCAGTCCCGCTCACGATCGCGAGCTGTTGCACCGTGAGTTGCGCCTCCGAGTCGTTGAGAATCTCGATGAGTCGCGTCAGCAGCGCTGAGCGGCAGGCATGCCATCAACAGCGCGGCCGCTGTGGCGCGTACAAGCGCCCCCTAGAGACGATTCAATGTCATGGTTACTTCTTCTTTTTCTTCCTATCGCGACCAACCCTGTAGGCAGCCTGATCCTGTTTGACCGATGCTCGCCACTCGGTTTCCCAGGCGAGCAGTCGCTTGAGCACCTCGGGATTCTGGTCGGTGATGTCTATATCCTTGCGCTGATCGTCGTCAAACCTAAAGATCCGGCGTTTCTGCAGTATATACTCGTTGTCGATGAGCCGTAATGCCTGGCCGGAAACGAGCGGCATAGGCTTAGGTCGTTTCTCCATTTTGCCGTCAATCAGCGGCAGCAGGCTAACACCGTCAACCGGCCCCGCCTGGTCCTGCATCGTAACGTCCAGAAGGTCGAGAACTGTCGGGTAGAAGTCCAGGGTCCCGGCTGGTATGCGTGTGACGAACGGCTTCGGCACCCGCGCCGGCCATTCGAGAATACCCGGCACTCGCGTACCGCCCTCGGTGAGCCATTTCTTGCCGCCGGGCAGTCCGCCGGTCGACAGGGGAAACGCCCCGCCGTTGTCCGAACAGAACCACAGCATCGTATTGTCGGCAATCTCTATCTCACGCAGTCTTTTACGCAGCCGGCCCATGCTGCGGTCGACAGCGGCGAGCTCACCGTAGTAGTTCGCCTTTGCCTTGCCGTACTTAGCGTATGGAGCGGCGTCTTCGGGTACTGCGATGTGCGGGTTGTGAGGCGAAGGAAACCAAATCACTGCCAGGAAGGGTTTCTTCTTCGCAGCCTGCTTACCGATCCACTCCAACGCGACATCCATCAGTACATCAGCCGTGTCACCGGGTCGAGGCGGCACCTGCACACCGTTGTGGTAGACGTACTCGTGACCGATGTCGTAATGGTTCCCGACAGAAAACCACTCGTCGAAGCCCTGGTTCCCGGGATGCCGCGGCTTGGGGCAGAAACTCTCCGGAAGCCCGCGGCCGGTGCCGCCGGCCGCATTAGGGATGCCGCCCACGTGCCACTTTCCGAAATGACCCGTGGCGTAACCTGCGGTTCGTACTGCCTCGGCGATCGTGACCTCGCGCAGCGGCAAATCATGTCCCCAGGTCATGCAGCGATAGCGCACCGGACTCCGCCCACTGAGGCAGCTAGCGCGCGTCGGTGAACACATTGGATGGGCTGAATAGAAGCGGTCGAAGCGAATTCCCGCAGCCGCCATATTATCCAGTTCAGGCGTTTTCAGTTCCGGATGACCGTTGTAGCTCGTGTCGCCCCAGCCCTGGTCATCCGTCATGCAGAGGATGATATTAGGCTTGCCCTGAGCGGAGTCGATGGGCTTGCCTTCTGTCTCCGCTCGCCCGGGTCCGGCCGCCGCCAGGCCCGCAATGATCGTCACCAAACATAAATTCGTTCTCATCAAGTTCATAGGGCTCCTCTCACACATCTTCGTTGTCGGCAATCAAACGGACGACACGAAAACCAACATCGAAAACGGGTTGGAACCTGTAATAGCCCCAGCGCCACGAAGCCCGTACCTTATTAGGGCGGTCCCGCCACGAACCGCCACGGATCACCTTGCGATCAATACCCGACCCACACTTGCCGTAATCCGACATCGTCCATTCCGAAACATTGCCAAGCATGTTGTGTAGGCCCCAGGAATTGGGAAGATACGAATTAACTGAGGCCGTCACTCGATTCCGGTCTGAAATCTTATGATCGCGCGGAAGAAAATCCCTATTATAGTCCGCAAATCCCTTCATAGACGTGTCCGCCAGATTCGCATACCTGGAATAATCCGTTCCCAGTTCCCCAAAGAAATGAGGAGTATCTGTTCCAGCCTTACAAGCCCATTCCCATTGCTCTTCCGTAGGCAGGGTGTAGGTATCCCCGGTTTTTTCCGAAAGCCAGGCGCAGAAAGACATCGCTTCTTCCCATGTTATTCGCGATACCGGCTGCGATGGCTGATTAACACGGATTCCTATACCACCTTTCAGGACACCATGAACATCGATATAGCGAGTGTTATGTTGCGCATCAAACAGATTATACATCTCATTTGACGTCTCCATGGTGGCCATGTAGAACGCTTTCTTGATCCCGACCGCATGCTGCGGACTCTCGTCCAGATATCCCTTATCGGACCCCATCACAAAAGAACCGGCGGGAATTCTCACCAACTCCAGTGTTATGTTATCAGCGAGGCTGACCGAGTCCCTGTCCGCCGGCGCTGTGGCCTTGAACGGCCATCCCTCAACTTTGACCGGAACCTTCACGTCCGAAACCTGTTCGATAGCCCTTCGAGGTCCGGGCGGAGTCAAGGGAACATACTTTTGTCCCGAACGGGACAGGACCACATTTGCCGTATCGCTTTCCGCGCCCTGCGCGACCTCGCCATCCTCATTCACAAATGCATACTTCTTACGCAGCTCCAAACGCAGCTTCCGCTCAGCATCGACAATCTCCTGCTCATACTTGGGCTGCTGGGACCATGTTCCATAAGCCTGTACATTCATATCAATCCAGGTCACCAGGCGATCCCAGTCATCGGCTGTAAGCTTGACATCGTGATGCCCCTTCTCGAGTATCTGAATGAGCTCGCTCGTCGAGGCATGATACTCCAGCGGTTCCGCTACAGCGTAGTCACTCTCGGGGCCGGGACGTCTAACAAAAGGATGGAGCTGATTATACGAGCGAGGGAAACTCGCCATTACGCTCTTGCCTTCACCCAGGTTCGTGTCAGCGAAATCAGGACAGTCCTTATTCTTCTCAGAACCATCATGACACTTGATGCACTTGGCGTTCAGGATTGGTTGAATCTCACGTACGAAATCAATGCCACGCGTCAGGCCGTGCCAGGGCGTCAGATCGCGAGGGCCCCCGCTCGCGGCCAGCGGTCTGCCCGGTGGCGGCGCAGCATTCTGATTCTCATGGCAGCCCACGCAGGACACACTCTCGCCTGGCATGGCCGTAAACCAACTCCGCATGATCTGGAGAGCGCGCCCCTGCTTGTCGATGGGTTGAAGCACAATCGGTGTATTCGCTGGCACACGGAAGAACGCTGAACCGTCTTTCTCCACCGGAACTGTCCCAATGATCCGCTTCGGCTCCCAGCTCCCCTCAATTGCTACAGATGACCATCCACCCACTCCGTTGTAGCCATAGTGCAGAGTGAACACCCTCAGTCGATCGACGGTTCCTTTGGGCACACCCTTGAGGCCCGGCCCGGTATAGATGTCAGTGATAAGAACGGTAGCGTCTTTGCGCGCCAGGTCCACCTTGTCAGGAATCACCGGCGGCCTGGCAGTTGAACGCAGCGGTAAAGGCTCGACAAGTACATGCTCCTTCAGCTCTTTCAGGAGCAGCATGTTGTCGAACCTGTCCACAAGGTAGATCCCCCACAAAGAGTCGGGGGTCGGCTGACAGGAAACGACAAAGGTCTTCCCGTCAAGAGGGTACGGATGTAGAAATTTAGGCCATGAGCCGTTGACCAGTGCGTCACTGATGACCGCTTCAACCTTCTTGCCGTATCCCGGAATGCGCTGGACCACGCCCTTCGCCTCATGACGACCTTTTCCCGGGTCAAGGATCATCAGTTCACCTATCCGGGCGACCCCGTGATGCCCCGAAATTATCGCCGCGACTCTACCCGAGTCCCCCGGAATGGGGCGGGCAAAGAAGATCGAGTTCGGCCAAATCGAATTGCTCCCGTAGTAGGATACCTGGCGCGTGCCATCAGGATTCATATGAAAGAGCAAACGTGAATAATAGTGAGGAATATCCATATACTCCCAGCGGGTATAGAGGACACGCCCATCATTCATCACCGCGGGATTCCAATTATGGTCTTGATCAAAACAAAGCTGACGGACCTTATTGCGGTCCTGAGACAGCAAATACAGGTTAGCAATCGGAGCACTGCCGCCGATACAGGGCACGCCCTGCCGCACTGCTGTGGACGAGAAGATTATTCTATCGTCGGGAAGATAGCAGGCATCATAATTATGTGCGCCCTCGCCCATATCGGGAGTCAGCGGATGAGGCCCTTTGGCCAGCCAGCCCGTCTCAGGGTCAAGAATGATTTCACAGATCCGCCAGCGCCGAGTTTCCGGATCAACCGTGGAATAGAGCATTCGTTTGCCGTCCCAGTTCAGATCAAGATCAACCAGCGTCTTGCGCCCGGGCTTGAACACTTCCGTCAGGCGCCCGTCCTGATCATGCAAATCCATCACCACTAGTTCATCGTCAAGAGTTCCTTTCATGGAACAATTGCCCAGCCAGTTGGCGGGCAGCCCAAGTCCGCCCGCGCGCTTGACAAAAAGGAGTCGATCAAAATCAAGAGAAGGATTCGACAGCATGAGTTCTCTCTTGACCTTCTGGGCAGCGTCAACAATAGCTATAAGCTGATTATATTCCGCATTGGTCATCGGCTTTAGCGACAGCAACTGTTCAGCAGTAAGACTCTTTGTCTCACCTAACGGCAGGATCTCCTTTCCCGCGGCAGAATATTCCTTTTCCAGGCCGTCAAGCTGGCTGCGATACTTTGCCAGGCGAGGCAATCTCTCCTTTGGCCATGTCTTTTCAGCATCATCAACGGCTCTACGAAGTGCGGGAAAATCAGCCTTGAGCTGAAAGCATGTCCGTAACTGATAATTATAGAATACCGTGCGGACAGCCGTAAGGGCTTCAGGAGTGTTCGCACTGTTGGCCGCCCTCGATAACACCTTGATGAACCCCTCATTGCCCTTTCTCTTCATGATATCAGGATACCTCCTGGCAAGGTTCATGCAGATCAGGCCGTCATCCTCGGCGGACCAATTGATCTCGGCCCAGATACTTTTTCGCTGTGGACGAAGCTTGAACGCTTCGCTCTGCTGGAAGATGTCCCGAGGTGAGTTAAAGTCTCTTTGGATCTGCTTGACTATTCCTGCCTGAACATCCTCAAGCGTGCGGGACAGATCGTTAAAGGCTGTGTAGAAACCATACGTTTCGGAATCGCCGGTATTGTCAACCCGGATCAGCAACTCATTGCTTACATGTCTTCCGCCCGCCAGCGGCAACGTAACCTTTGCAGGATTCCTCGCATCAGCCTGCCCCGGCTTTATCTCCAGAACCTGTTCGCCGTTGAGCCAGAACCTAAGGGGCGCATCACAACCCACATACGCATCTAACGGACCGGGATTAGCCGCGGTAATGGTGCGATACAGGAAGAGAGTCGATTGCTTCGGGACTTTCAGAGCCATCAGGCGTCCATGCTGCAACTTCTGGGCATTAGTCCATATCGGCTTGTTATCCGGTCCTTTCTTCTTGAGATCAAGTTTTCTCAACGGGACACCAAAATCACAGTCAGCAAGGTTCTTACCCGCGGGACATGCAAAAGGGCCGCCCAACAGCCACGACCCTCTCAGTTGAACCCGACCTACGCCAAAAGCAGGATTGTCCGCACAGACCTTCTTCATTGAAGCCAGCAATGAATCTTGCCACGTATCCAATTTCACATAAGCTGAATCGGCCTTGACAGGCGGAAACGCTGCGTTTACCTGTGGTGGCGCCTTTTTCGGTGCGGCCTGAAGCGACTGCACAGACACCATTGTCAAGATCGCAGCAAAGGTTCTCAATGGCCTCACTGAAACAAGCCGTGTGAGCGATGCGAGTTCTTCGATACTTGCTGATACCTTCATTGGGGCACGTCCTGATTAGATTCTCAATGCAAAGACAGTATGGTATCGTTTTCCCCACGATTCAATCGTAGAAGGTATGTACATTAAGTACACCTCCGCACACAAAGAACGAAGAATTCGCCGCTCTGATCCGTCATCAGCATCCCACCCCCCACGTAACTCAAGAAGCAATCTATACGAATGACCGGTCAACGATAGCCATTCCTCCTTGAGACATGTCGTGAGGCCGAGGGACGTCCCAGACGTGATTGAGAAGATTGCATTGGCGTAGGAGGATGATGTACGCGAACGGCTGAGCCCTCGCGGCGGGACCGGTGTGTCCTCGATTTTCATCCCGGGCAGCAAAACGGAGCCGCTACCGGCCTCAGACCTGCAGCGACGGTTCGAAGCGCGTGCTTTGGCCGCTATCTTGACTGTCCAGCCCGATTCCGGCATGCTCTGACCCATGAAAACGCTGCCTCAGGCCGGTCTTCAGAGACTTGAGCCCTTATCGCCCGAAAAGCGATTGCTTATCAATCTAAACCCTGATGAACGCCTCCACCGTGCCAAACAAGAGGAGTCTCGTATGAAGTTGTCAGGAGCTACGAACCGTGCTGCCCGATTGGCTGCAGCAGTATTGTTCTTTTGTCTTGTCTCCATGTCATTGGCAGCACGTGTCAAACCGCGTGTGATAGCCACGACTGATGGTGAAATTGATGATCAAAGCACGATGGTTCGTTTCTTACTGTACGCTTGCGATTATGATGTGGCCGGTATTGTTCAAGTGAATTCAAGATTCCAAAGAAACGGGCATAGCAAAGACAAGTGGTGTGAGAAGCAACTTGAAGCCTATGCAGGTCTGGTTCCGCAATTGAGAAAACACAATCCAGGCTATCCCTCGGCTGATGCATTAAGAAAAGTCATGACAGTCGGCAATGAAACGCAAGCTGATTTGTATATTGAGCCTGCCAAAATGCAAACTCAAAATACAGAGGGCGAAAAGTTCATAATCGATATACTGCTTGATGACGATCCACGTCCAGTGCATATCGGTTGCTGGGGCGGGGCCAACACACCTGCATCAGCCTTATGTAGACTCAAGTATTCAGGTGATTATACCAGAGCACAGTTTGAAAAAGCCGTTGCCAAAGCGCGACTTTACTGCATCTGGTACCAGGACGGCGGCGGCCAGTGGATCGAAGATAATGTGAAGGAAGCACAAATCTTTGAAGCTTGGGGCTGGTGGCGTACATGGGATTATGGCAGCGGAGGTGGAAAAAGAAGCACCTACAACCCAAAAGAAGTTGTCGAATACATGACCTCTGAATGGTTCAACACCAACCAGAAAAAGAACCATGGACCGTTGGCCTCCATGACGCCTCAGAAATTTATCAGCGAAGGTGACACACCCTCCTGGCTCAATCTGATCAACAATGGTCTAGAGGCACATGTTGATTATACATTAGGCGGATGGGGCGGCCGCGCGATTTTTCCTTACCCTGATGCCAAACCGAACTACCTGACCGATGACCCGGGTGCTTCCAAAATAGGTGGAGGACCGTCTTCAAAAGCTATTACAGATGATGGTGACCCAAAGAAAATGAACTGGCGTTGGACCATTGCTGCACAAAACGACTTTGCCGCACGTTTGGACTGGTGTATCAAAGAGTTTGCCCAGGCCAACCATGCCCCACTCGCAAGATTCAACGGTACAACTGTTGAGGATGGCCCCATGGTGAAGATCAATGCCATGCCAGGTGAAACCGTTTCTCTTGATGCCACCGGTTCCATAGACCCGGATAACAACACCCTTTCTTATCAGTGGTGGGTGTATAAAGAGCCTGGGACCTATGGCAAGGCCGTGGAGATAAAGGATCCTGCCAACCCCAAGGCATCTATGACGATTCCTTCTGATGCCCAGAATAAAACGATCCATGTCATTCTTGAAGTGACAGACAACGGGGAACCGCCCCTAAAAGGTTGGCGGCGTGCCATCATTACTGTCAAGGCAGACTGACTCCAGTTTGCTGCCAGATAAGTAGACAGACAAACAGCGACAAACGATTCGTCACCAGCGACCGAAGTGGAGAGATCTGCTGGAATAAGTCTGCACTGCAGTTGACCGCAGCGGTCTGCCTGTGCGGGCCGGTTTCTCGGACAAGGAGATTGAGGCGGTACTGGACCGGAAAGGGGCGTTGACCCGCGGTCAGCTTCTGCATTGTCGCGTTCGCTACTTGACCGATGGTCTTGTATTAGGCAGCAGAACTTTCGTTGAAGACACCTTCCGACACTATCGCAAAGAGTTCGGCTTCAAACGTCCACTCGTACAGGGAGGATTTGAAGACGTTCATCCAGGCGAAGCTGGATTCGCAAACTGGATGGCGGATGAGCCTCGGATCACTTGATCGTTGTACGAGTAACCCGCGCCAGAATCTTCCCCATTTTCTCAGGAGCTGTCTCGGCCAGCATGGCATCGCAGTTCTTCTTTTTGGAGAAGGCTTTTGACAGTCCGGACAGGAGTTTCAGGTAGAAAGCACTGGCCGCGGTTGGAATGACTATGAAGAAGATGATGTGACTGGGCTTCGCATCCTTCTCGAACTTGACCCCCTTCTTACTGACTCCAACAGCCAATGTCAGTCCGCCACCCTCTACACATCGAACGTGGGGAAATGCAAGCCCGTTGACGAACGCGGTGCTGACGATTGCTTCACGCCTCAGCGCCTCTTCCACCAGCATATCAGCACCTTCGACAAAACCTTCCTCTTCCATTCTGAACGCCAATTCTGAAATGCAGGATTCCTTATCCTCTCCCTCGAGACACGGTATCATCAGCGTGTGTGAAGAGAAGCGGGATATTCCTACTTTCCGTGGCCCCGTCCGCCTGGTTCTTTCGCCCACGCGTTTCGGGGCGTCTTCAGGTGCGTAGAGCATTCGCGCACAATTGGGACAGCTATGAATCTCCTTGCCCATCCGGATCGTCTGCTGAAGACTGATAGGCAGCGCCATTCTACATACCGAACAATTGCTGCCGGAAACAGGGGCGATTGCAATGGGATCCCTTTTTTGAAGCTTCTCGAATGTCATTCGTACGTTCTTGGACAGCTGCCCCGTCATCGTTTTGATTGAAGCGTTTAACTGCTCAAGATGTTCACCTCTCTCCGCAGTGCGCTGCTCTTCGCGAATGAGCGTAAGCTCTTGAAGCTGAATGATGTGATTGGCTACAGGATGCATTAAACCTCCAGGTGCATTAAAACAAAGTACTAATAATTAACCGAGCTTGCTAGAAGCGGCACAAGATCCTAAACATGCTGTGACCAGGAGTCAACACGTTACTTTTCAAATTCGCGTCAAATTCTGCAGTGTACGCATCCATTCGTCTGCGGTATCGTACGGCACATAGACTTTACGAATGAACTGGTGCGAGATCTTCAGAAGGGAACCTTTATCATGAACAGCAAGCTGTTGGAACGCGTATGCAATGCTCCCGGTGTGGCAGGCTTTGAAGGTCCTGCACAGGATGTGGTGACAGAAGTTCTGCAGGGATGCTGCGACGATGTTCAACGCGACCGGCTCGGAAACGTGATCGCGCTCAAGAAGGCAACCGCTCCTCCCGCGAACGTCGAACGCCCGATCCGCGTGATGCTGGCCGCTCATTCCGACGAAATCGGAATGATGGTCAAACACATCAACGACAAGGGGTTCATCCACTTTATCCAGATGGGGGGACTCAATGCACAGGTCATCGAATCCCAGCGCGTCATCATCCACGGCAAGAAACCCGTACGCGGAGTCGTGGTCCCCAAGACCCAGGGCAAGGACGAGAAACCGGCAACTCTCGACGACCTGCTGATCGATACGGGCCTGTCGAAGAAAGAGCTTTCAAAGCGGATCGACGTCGGTGACATCGCCACGTTCGAGGATGACGTTTCACTGCTCAACGGGAAGATGTGGGTGGGACGCAACTTTGATGACCGCATCGGAACCTACACGCTGCTGGAAACCATGCGTAACCTCGGCGATACCTGCGTAGATGTCTACGCGGTCAGTTCCGTACAGGAGGAAGTGGGACTACGCGGCGCGCGTCCCGCCGCCTTCGGCGTGGCGCCCGACATTGGCATTGCCATTGACGGCAGCATGGCCCGCGGTGCCTATGTCGAGGATCACAAGAACCTGTGCGAGCCCGGCAAGGGCACAGGCATCTACATGGTAGACAACCTGACTATCGGTCACCCCGGCCTGGTGCGCTACCTGTTCGACCTCTGCAAGAAGCACAAGATCCCCTACCAGCGCAACATCGGGGGCGGAACCGACGCCCAGGCGATGCAGCAATCCCGCGCCGGCGTAATAGCCACCACCGTAGGCGCACCGGTCCGCTACATGCACTCAACCGTCCAACTGTGCCACGCCGACGACATGGACTCCACGGTCACAATGCTGGTAAAGTTCATGGAAGCCGCACATGAGTTCATGGCCTCTTTATGAAGATCACCAACATAAGCACCACGCCGATCCGAATCCCGCTTACGAAATTCTTTTACAACTCGGAGGGGGCCGGTACCAAGCGGGAATGGGGGGGGCGGCTTAGCCGCGTTTCCCCCAAGCGCCCCTCTCCCATTCTCGAATACGTTCTGGTGCACATCGACACGGATGAAGGGGTTTCGGGGCTGGGCGAAGCCCCGGCCGATATCGGGTTCTTCGGACAGACCATTGAAGCCATCCAGGTAGCCATCGACGACTACCTCGGGCCCCAGCTCGTCAACAAGGACCCTTTCGAGATCGAGTACCTCATGGACCTGGTCGATTACCGCGAGAACTCCTGCGCCAAGTCCGGCATCGATCTGGCCCTGCATGACCTCGCCGGAAAAGCCCGCGGGATATCCGTAAGCGATTTCCTGGGAGGAACACATCGTACCCGTATCCCCGTTGCCGTCGAGATAGCAGGCGGTTCCCCCGACGATATGGCCAACGAATGCCTCAAGTACATGAAGCAGAACGTACGGGCATTCAAACCCAAGATCGGGAGCATCCCCGAAGAAGATGCCGACCGCCTGCGCGTCATCCGTGACGCCGTCGGTCCGGACATCTCCATGCGCGCCGATGCCAACCGCGGCTATTCTGTCGCGGAAGCCATCAGACTGTGCCGGCTGGCGAACAAATATGACGTCGGCCTTGAATTGCTGGAGCAGCCGGTTGAGGCCTGGGACCTGCCCGGTATGGCCGAGGTACGGCGGTCGGTCGATATACCGATCGAAGCCGACGAGAGCTGCTTCACTGTACATGACGCACGAGCGATAGTCCGGGCCGAGGCGGCCGATGTTCTCAACATCAAGATCGGCAAAGCTGGTGGGCTGTCCAGGGCAATGGAGATTTCGCGCATCGCCGGGGAAGCCGGTCTCCAATGCGTGCTTGGCACCGGCTTTGGCATGGGAGTCAAGATTGCTGCCAAACTGCAGCTTGCCGCCGCAATAGAACAATTCACTGGTGCTGTCGAATTCACCGAGCTCGGCCTGCACGGCCCCATGCTCGAAGGAGAACAGGACACGCTACTCTCTCTGCCCCTCGACGAAGACGGCTGCCTCCCGGTACCCACCGGACCGGGATTGGGAGTGGAGATAGACCAGAAACAGATAGCGTCCATCTCCTAACGGTGGCGAGCGGAGAGAGAAAGGAACGGCCGGGCTTGTCACGGGGAATACCGTGTGCTTCAGGCGCGCCTTCCGAGGCGTCGCCTGGAAGCGTGGTTCGACAATCTGCCTTTGTCCTGATCGTTGTCTCGATCCTTGTCGTTCGCTATCGTCGTCTCGATCTTTGTCGAGGAAGATCAAGACAACGATCGTGACAATGATGAAGATCGACGACGATCGGGACAACGATCGCAACGACGATCAACCTTGTCCTGATTGCCTCATTTCATCATCTCTTCTTGTCGAACATGTCGATTGGCTACGGTAGCCCGTCAGCCTGATGATTCCCGCGAAATCCGTCCCGCTTCCGCCCCATACTCCCTGAACAAAGAGACGTACAACTGGTAGTCCTGGTACGACACGCCGGGAGGAGTCTGATGGTCGCAACTGATCAGGAGACCTCCCCCGGCGGCCGTGGGCAAAATCCGCTCGAACTCGGCCCGCATCACGGCCTCGCCCCTGTTCATAGTCATCTTGTCGAAATGACCAATGAACAGCATGCGG
>PVBE011800817.1_pt1 | contig 15400 bp, 13 predicted proteins | sample 1631181 | NCBI WGS metagenome assembly PVBE01 (sample SAMN08397723, study PRJNA350692) | Marine metagenome, whole genome shotgun sequencing project. | isolation source: water | place: Pacific Ocean | collected 2012-04 | reverse complement strand
TTAACTTGCTGCCCGCCTTCACGGCATTGGAGAATGTCTTACTGGGAATGACCTTTGCCCGGGGTAAACATGATCGGGGGCGGGCGGAACGGCTACTTGCTCGAGTCGGCCTGGCTGACCGCATGAGTCACCGGCCGGCGGCCATGTCCGTGGGGGAACAGCAGCGCGTGGCAGTGGCCCGTTCCCTGGCGAATTCGCCTCGGTTGCTGTTGGCTGATGAGCCGACGGCCAATATTGACCCCGCCAATCAGCAGAACATTATCGACTTGGTTCGGGAGACGGCCCGGGAAGAATCGATCAGCCTGTTACTGGTCACCCATGCGATGGAAGTGGCTGGCCAGTTTGATCGCGTCGATCGCCTGGAAGATATTAATCGAGTTGGTCAGGAGACCTCGCCCCCGCAAACGCCTGGCGAACCGGTCGCTACCCCGTAATAAAATTTCCATTCACGAGAATTATTACCAGAGCCATGCAAGCGTTACAACGATTTTTCCTGTTGCTTCGAGTTGCCTTGCGCAGCGTTCAACAGCGCGGTGTGGCATCGCTGCTGACCGCCTTTTCGATGGCGCTGGGAATTATGCTGGTCGTTTCCGTGTTGGCTATCCACGGCGTGATTTACCAGTCGTTCAGCACCAATGCTTCCCTGGGTTACAACATCATTATTGGTGCCAAGGGGGGCAAGCTGCAATTGACGTTGAACACGGTCTACTATCTTAGCCAGCCGGTCGAGAACATTCCCTACGAGTTTTACCTGGAGTTCAAGGACCAGGAAGCTCGCGGGTACGATTACCAGTTTGCGTTGACGCGTTATGCAGAGCATTTACAGCGATCGGTCGAACAATCCCCTGGTGCCATGTTGGCGGGTATGAATGGAGTGCTGGCGATCGGTTCACAGTGGGTGACATCGACGGCGCTGGAAACCATCCGCCAGGGACAGGATCCCACGGCACGCCCGGGACGGTTTCGGGCCTTTACCCAGTTGGCTATTCCGCTTTGCCTGGGGGATTATTATGGCCGGTTTCGAGTGGTGGGCACGACCCCGGAAATGTTTGGTGCACTTAGCTTCGGACCTAGTGGTGAACGGAGATATACCTTTGACGAGGGACGCAACTTCCAGGTCTACAACAAGGAACATGGTTATTTCGAGGCCGTGGTGGGTGCCACGGTGGCGGATGAAAAAGGAATGAAACTGGGAGACCAGTTTTCCCCGGCACATGGAGATCCTGACGGTCATGGACACGAGAGAAAGTTTACCGTGGTGGGTATCCTCGGCCGGACCGGTACTCCCAACGATCGTGCCGTGTTTGTCAACATGGAAGGTTTCTACCTCATGGACGATCACGCCAAGCCGATTGAATCAGAAGATGACGAGGAAGTGTTCGAGGAGGAAGAAGAGGTACCCGTGGAGGACACGGTCATGGTGGTCCCCCAGGATCGGTTGCAGCCGCTGCCGATCGAACAACGTGAGGTGACTGCTATCCTCCTGCGTACGGTTGATCCTATTTCGGCGCTCTACTTGCCCAATCGTATTAATGAAGGTCCTGTTGCCCAGGCGGTCTTGCCGACCAGTGAGATTTATTCACTGTTCGGAACCATCGTGCAGCCGATTCTCCGCGTGCTGGTGCTGTTGACGGGCATGATTTGTGTCGTCTCGGGAGTGAGCATCCTGGTCAGTATTTACAACTCGATGAGTGATCGTCGTCATGAGATTGCCGTCATGCGTGCCCTGGGTGCTCGTCGGGGAACCGTGCTACAGATTGTCCTCTGGGAATCGATCATTCTGTCAGTGGGAGGTGGTTTGCTGGGCTGGTGCATGGGGCACGGCCTGGTGGCAGCAGCCAGCCCTAAAATCGAGGCGCAAACAGGGGTCTCCATGGGATTTTTTGACCTCGCACCACCGGTCAACCTGCTGGAGATGCTGGGGGCGGAAGTTTCTTCCGCTTGGGTCCGACAGTGGTTTATGCTCTCGCCGGAAGTGTTGCTGATCCCCGTCTTAATCCTCCTGGCCGTCCTGGTAGGCCTGATTCCCGGGCTGGCGGCTTACCGGACTGACGTAGCAAAGTCACTGGGCAAGTAGGGCGCCAAGCCCCGTACCGATCTCTTGCCTTTGTCGAGATTTACTTTTCCGGGTACTCTTTTCGGTTGCGTTGAAGCGGAAAATATGGGTAAATGAAACGAAGCTTACCCGTGGTTTATCGGAGTTGTGAACGTTTGAGAAAAGGGGAGAAATCCATGGTTCATTCATGGTTCAAAAGCCTGTTGGTCATTTTATTAGCCGTGGTCCTCGTTTCCAGCGAGACCCTGGTGAGGGCCTGCCCGTTTTGTTCCGCCGTTTCACAGACGTTCAGTGAAGAGATGGCATCGATGGATGCGGTCGTGCTGGGCAAGTTGATGAAACTTCCGCCCGCTCCCAAGCCGGGTGAACCCAAGTCAGAAGAGGAAGAGGTTCCCAAGGCGCTCTTCGAGGTGGTAACGGTTTTGAAGGGCCAGGAACTGATGGGTAAAACCCGGACCATCGAGACGATTTATTTTGGTGAAGGTAAGGTCGGCTCGTCGTTCCTGATCATGGGAGTTGATCCGCCGAAACTCATGTGGTCGACACCGCTGCAGGTGACCAGCCGAGCCCAGGATTACATTGTCAAGCTTCCGGGGTTGCCCGCGGAAGGCAGTAAGCGGTTGGAGTTTTTCCAGGAGTATCTCGAGGACAAGGACGAGATGTTGGCTCGTGATGCCTACGACGAGTTTGCCAAGTCTCCCTATGCTGCGGTGAAACAACTGAAGCCCAGGATGAAGCATGACCAGGTCATTGCCTGGATCAAGGACGTGGATGTACCGGCCAGTCGTCGTCGACTTTACCTGACGATGCTGGGCGTCTGTGGTACGGCCCAGGATCTACCCCTGCTGGAGACCATGCTCAAGTCGCAGGACCGGAAGATGAAGGCCGGACTTGACGCGATGATTGCCTGTTACCTGACACTCAAGGGAGAGTCTGGTGTGACCCTGGTCGAGGAGCTTTTCCTGAAGAACAAGAAATCCGAGTATGCTGATACTTACGCGGCTATCATGGCATTGCGTTTTCATGGTACCGAGGCAGATATCGTTCCCAAGAAGCGGCTGTTGAAGGCCTTGCACTATATGCTGGAACGCCCCCAGTTGGCGGACCTGGTCATTCCGGACCTGGCTCGTTGGGAGGACTGGTCCCAGATGGATCGCCTGGTCAAGCTCTTCAAGGATGCTGATGACAAGACCAGTTGGGTGCGGGTACCTGTTATCAACTATCTGCGTGCTTGTCCCTTGCCGGTGGCCAAGGAAAGAATCAAGGAATTGGAAAAGGTAGATCCCGCTGCAGTCAAACGGGCAAATACTTTTTTCCCCTTTGGACCGAGCGCGAACCCCGGAAAAACGGAATCCACGACACCCGAAAAGTCCTCTCAGCAGGATCGCAACGATTCTACGGAAAAAGCAGTCGTTGCAAGTGACACCGTGCCAGAATCAGTGCCAGTTGCATCGGATCCTGCCGATGAAAACAACGGGATTGCACAAGTTACCGAGGCAGTGACAACTGCCATTTCACCGGATGTTCGCGTGCAGTCGCCAGAGGTGGTGCGTGAACCAATGAACCGATGGTTCCTCTTGGGCGTACCATGGGTTGTTGGAGTGGGCTTGTTCCTGGTGCAATGGGTCGTCCTCAATGGTGCCGGTCGTGGTTCGATCGAGTCCGTTGATCCATAGCAGGACAAAGTGATTTACTTTGTCGAATCAGCTCACGGGTATTTTCCTGAACCAGGTCCCGGGCGAGTTGCTTGTACGGGTTGGCTGGGTCAGTACAAGACCAGGTGAATTGATCGATATGTCCAGTTACAGTGATGCCGGTTCCGGTCCTGTTGACTCCCTTGCTTCTTCTGGCTACGAGGCAGAGCGGTTTGAAGTCTACCGGGCGTTAAGCAAGGCGGCGGTGACCTCTGCTATTTGTGCCCTCGTGGGATTGAGCGGTCTGCTCTTTCCGCTGATGTTAGTCCTGCCGGCAACAGGTTTTGTCTTTGGGGTCATTGGCCTGTTAAAGCTGAGACGCTATCGAAATGAATTGACCGGCTTCGGCCTGGCATTGGTAGGAACACTGGTTTCGATCGTGGTTTTTGTTAGTGGTTCGTGTTGGCATGTCTACAGCTATGCCAACGAGGTGCCCGAGGGTTACCAGCGGCTTAACTGGTACCAGTTGCGTGGAGAGGAAACGCAGCCGATTAATGCGCATGCATTGGAGATCAAGGATAAACCTGTTTTCGTGAAGGGGTATGTCCATCCGGGAGTGGATGGCTTTGGTGAAGTGAAGAATTTTGTCCTGGTCCCTGATATGAAAACCTGTTGTTTTGGAGGACAGCCCAAGCCGTGGGATATGATCGAGGTGACGCTGGGAGAAGATAGCAACAAGATCAAGTACAGTCGCAGCAAGCGCGGATTATGGGGTGTTTTTCGCGTGGAGCCGCCAGTAGGCAAGAAAATTGGTGACGTTCGTCCCGGTTTTTACAAGATGACCACGGACAATTTACGCTAGAATACGGCGATTGGTTATCCTGATATCAACCGGTAAGTTAAGAAGGTTTTTTGTCATGCCCTATTTGAACCAACCGTCCTGGTACCACCTCTACCCCCGGATGGTGGCTGTCCTGACGATGGTATTCTTGCTGGCAGCACCGATCTGTGTGTCGACCGGCCAGGCACCCAAGAAGCCGAAGGACCTGACCTTTGACGGCATCAAGTTTCCCATGAAAAAGGGAACCAAGTTCACACGGTCCATGTTGACCAAGGAAATCGAGGCTCTGCAGGGTAAACCGATTCGCATTCGGGGATATATCCTGCCGAGTTTTCAACAGAAGGGAATCAAGCAGTTTGTGCTGGTCCGTGACAACCTGGAATGTTGTTTTGGCCCCGGGGCCGCTCTCTACGATTGCATTATCGTTGAAATGGCAAAAGGTAAGTCGGCCTCCTTCACGGTGCGTCCGGTTGCCGTTGAGGGTGTTTTTTCGGTGCGACCCTTCAAGGGACCCGACGGGAAACACCTGGCAATTTACCACCTGGTCGGCCAGTCAGTGAAGTGATCTGCAGCCGGTGCTTCAAGCGTCGGAGCACCAGCCAGGTTGAGGCTTGCGGAAGATCTTCGGTTCCGCGGTGCTTTGTAGTTTCTCAATGCGCTGTTGCGTGGCCTGTACCTCGACGTCCGTGGCATGCCAGTTAATACCGAGATCGAAGCTGGCATGACCCCCGGGAGCGAGTTTCTGAACGCGACCTTGCTCTCCCTCGTACGTCCGCGGGTTCGGGAAATTAGTGCCCGGTTCAATGCCTGTTACACAGCCATCCTCGCGAGCCGTCGTGTTCTTCCAGACGGAGAAACAGGGTAGTTGCTTGACGTTGAAATCCAGGCTGACCCCTTTCGTTCCATGTGCATTTTTCAGCATCACCGAGGTGTTGTCCTGGCCATCTCCGAGCAGGTGAATGAAATAGACCTGTTCCTCGATACCCGGTTCTGCAGCGGCGTAGCTGTTCCACTGGTCAATACTGCTGGCCGCATGATCGTTACGGGGAACGACGGTTTTCAATGGTGCCACGAGTTGGGCGCCGGCGTCGAGCAGTCCAGGTTGCCCAAAGTTGGCGTGATAGAGGATCTGGCTTTCCGCCGCACTGGCAGAAAGATTGTGGATCTCGTCGTGGATCTGCAATGCATTCTCGTTGAATTTCATGGTCAACGTACTGACGAGTTTCAACTTAAGGAAGTGGAACCGTGTTTCGTAAACTTCTCCTGTAACCGAGATGGTTTGCTTGTCCGGATCGGCACTGACCGTGACACGCTGGGCGGGGCGATTGCCAATGCGGCCATGTAACGTGTACAGCAGCTTGCCCTGTTCATCGAATTCCGGGGCACCGTTACTTTCCAGGCCACAACGAACCATCAATTCATCGAAGCCATCCAGCCATCCCAGGCCACTGGGTTCACCCAGGTCGACGAGGCTGGGATGTACGGGACCCGGGACGGGTGAGTCCCAGCCAATCACATCGTCACCGGACCATGCCCGGTGCAGGCTCATCCCACGTGTGGGCAAGACATCGATAGCTAGTTTGCCATTATTCAGGCGCACCACGTCGACTCCGTCGCTGAGTCCACCGCGCAAGGTTCGTTTACTGATTTCCAACCCAGCCGGAGCTCCCGGGAGGTCCTTGGCAGTGAGTTGAAAAGAATCGACGTATTCTTGTTGGGCCACATCAGTCAGGACCCAGGTTTTGGCGGCCATCGTTTTTTCTCCTGGATGCGCAGAAGTCGAGTTGCGAGTGACAGGGTTTCGTATGATTCAACCGAAGTGGTTGATCAACACTGCTTCAATTTACGCTTTTGCCAGCTGCTTTACCAGCGTTGAAGAGGGAAGGAAAATCAGTTGGTTTACTTGTAAGTCATGCTGAAAACCGCTACAAAAAACGCCCTTGACTGCTAATTTCCTGAAACCCAAAGAGAGTTGAGACGAGCAAGATGGCAAGCGAAAATAACATGGTGAGCAGCGATAACGTGGCAGGGATTCTGGAACGGGCCTTGGACGCCGGCCAGGGCCTGTTGAGATTAACCCCCACCTGGGTGCCACGGAGCTTCCTGCATCCAGGCCGACGATTGCGGTTGCACACCGATGACCTGTACGCGTATGGAGCCGATCGTGGTGGCATCGATGAACGTTGGTTTGGTTCCACCACGGAGGCGGCCAACGAGGGCCGTGTCTGGCATGAGGGACTGAGCTTCTGTGCCTTCGAGGGGGAAACGTTTCTTTTGAAAGATGCCGTGGACGAGGCCGGTGCCCGTATCATCGGTGCCGATATCTACGAGAAATACAATCGCTGGCCAATCTATTCCAAGTTCTTTGACAACATGGGACCGATTCCGCATCACATGCACCAGAGTTCCGCGGATGCCGAACTCGTGGGCCAGGAAGGGAAGCCGGAAAGCTACTATTTCGCTCCCCAGTACAACAACGTTGATAATAATTTCAGCTATACCTTCATGGGCCTGGAGCCGGGAACCACCAAGGCTCAACTCCGCAAGTGCCTGGAAGACTGGAACAAGGGAGACAATGGTATCCTGGATCTTTCCAAGGCCTACCGACTCAAGCGTGGTACGGGTTGGTTAATTCCACCCGGTGTGCTGCATGCACCTGGATCACTTTGTACCTATGAACCGCAATGGGGCAGCGACGTGTTTGGCATGTTCCAGTCACTGGTCGAGGGCCGTTATGTTCCCTGGTCGTTACTGGTCAAGGATATGCCGGAAGATAAACACCAGGACCTGGATTTTATTATTGGCCAGCTTGATTGGGAGAAAAACGTGGACCCCAATTTCAAGGATAACAACTACCTGGAACCGATTGTTGATGCTTCTCGCAGTGGAGACGGTTACACGGATCGATGGATTGTTTACGGCGACGTGAATGGCGACCAATTATTTAGTGCCAAGGAACTGACGATTGAGCCGGGTGCCAGTTGCACCTTGCAGGATCCGGGTGCCAGCAGCTGGATCACCACGCAGGGCAAGGGTCGTATTGGCAACCTGGCATTGCAGACACCAGCCTTGATTCGATTCGGTGAGCATACCGAGGATGAGGTGTTTATCACCAGTGAAGCAGCTGCTGCAGGTGTCGAAATCGAAAATACAGGGGCGGAACCGTTGGTGGGACTTCGTTACTTTGGTCCGGACGTCCAGGAGAATTTGCCGTCGATGGGAGCTTACAAAGATAGTTAATAGGTCAGTGTGCATTGAAGCGTACGCTGTTTCATCAAACCAGGAATTTCCAAGCGTTGATCGAGGAGTCACGAAGTCATGAGCAATATTTTTCCAAAACTGCATAACGCGATGTGGCCAGGACTGGTTGGTAAGGGTGACGAAGAAGGCCAGGAGCCGCCGATCAGCCTGGAGAAAATGCTGGAACTTACCTCGGCTGCTGAGGTCGATGGTCAGAAGTTCGAAGGAGTGGATTATTTCCTCTTTCATCCCCATACGGATCCGGATGCCAGTGACGATGAACTGAAACGTATTGCGGACCTGATCGCCAGTCATGGCCTGGTCGTTGGTTCCCTGGTGGCACCCATCTGGCCGGGAACCGTCGGGGATTCTGCAATGGGTGACGATGAGCAACAAGGGAAGTTTCTGGATGCGATTCACAAGGCTTGCCGGATCGCGGCGGTTTTTAATGACATCGGGATTCGTACCGGTGGTGTGATCCGCGTTGATTCTGCGGAGTTTGGTGTGGACAAGTGGCGAGAAGATCCAGCAGCCGGAACAGCTCGCATTGTGGATACGTTCCAGCAAGCCGCCCGCATCGCGGCGGACCATGGAGAACGACTTGCTGCGGAAGGTGAAATCTGTTGGGCGGGCATGCACAGCTGGAAGGATATGCTTGACCTGCTTGAGGGTGTTGGCATGCCGGAAGCATTCGGCTTCCAGGCCGACCAGGCCCACACCTATCTTTACCTGATGGGCTATAATGCGCCGGAGCACGCACTTTTGCAGGATGGGTATTCGCAGGAAGAATTTGACAGTGCCTATGCCACGTTGACCGACAAGCTGCGACCCCACACGATTGATTTCCATGTGGCACAGAATGACGGCACGGTCCATGGTGCCGGTGCTCACGACAAGACGGGCCGGCATTGCCTGGCGGATGACCCGAATGGGAAGCTGGATATTACCGCCACGGCGGAGTACTGGTTGCGTGATGCATCAGCTCGCGGGATTAACCATATTTGCTGGGATGGCTGCATGTTCCCGAACGAAACCCTGGAGAATCCGCAGACGTGGAATACGATTTTGGATGCCATGATCAAGGTCCGTGATGCTCACGGCTGGAACTAAAAACGACTAAATCATCAATACGTAGAGAATCAACACATAGAGAGAGTTACAACAATGGCGAAGAAACCACTTAATATTGGCATGATCGGTTACGGCTTCATGGGACGGGCGCATTCGAACGCCTACTGCAAGGTCAGCAATTTTTTCGACCTGGAATACGAACCTGTACTCAAGGCCGCCTGTGCCCGTAACGAAGAGAATGTGCGTGCCTTCGCGGATAACTGGGGGTACGAGTCGATTGAAACCGACTGGCGTGCCCTGGTAGCTCGCGATGATATCGATGTGATCGATATCTGTGTTCCTAATAACCTGCATAAGGAAATGGCAATCGCCTGCGCCGAGGCTGGCAAGATGATTCTTTGCGAGAAACCGATCGCCATGGACACGGCCGAAGGTGAAGAAATGTGTGCCGCCGTGGAGAAAGCGGGCGTTGCCAACATGGTCTGGTACAACTATCGCCGCGTTCCCGCAGTGACCCTGGCCAAACAATTAATTGATGAAGGTCGACTGGGACGAATTTTTCACTACCGCGCACAGTTCCTGCAGGACTGGACCATCTCCTCGGAACTACCGCAGGGGGGTGAGGCCTTGTGGAGACTGGACGCCAAGGCCGCTGGCTCTGGCGTGACCGGTGACTTGCTGGCCCACTGTATCGATACCGCGATCTGGCTTAACGGTGGCATTGACTCCGTATCGGCTTTGACGGAGACCTTTATCAAGGAACGTGTTCACCAGGGAACCGGGGAAGTGATGCCGGTGACGATCGATGATGCCTGTACGTTCATGGGACGATTCAGCAATGGTTCGCTGGCCCTGTTCGAATCCACGCGTTACGCGCGTGGGCACAAGGCGCTCTACACGCTGGAAATCAACGGGGAGAATGCATCGATTCGCTGGGACCTGCACGACCTGCATCGCCTGGAGTACTTTGATCATCGTGATGATTCGCTTGTCCGTGGCTGGCGAAGCGTTCATGTGAGCGATGGTGACATGCCCTACATGGATAAGTGGTGGGTGCCCGGACTGCAGATTGGTTACGAGCACTCGTTCGTGCACCAGGTTGCTGATTTTATCATGGGCCTGTCCAGTGATACGCCTGCCTCGCCGACTTTCCGGGATGCCTTGGAAACCCAGAAGGTCTGTGACGCGGTATTGGCATCAGCCGATTCCGGTGCCTGGACGAACGTGGGCTAAACCAGCAGTTATTTGGGATTTGGTTCATGGCAGCGAGGTCGGTGGGAAGATGAATTATTTTGCCCACGGCCGAATGTTTCTTGACAATCCCTGCTTCCTCGCGGGGACTGCCATTCCGGACTGGATGAACGTGGTCGACCGCAAGACACGTCTGCGAGCCAAGTTGGCCGCACCGTTTGTTGACCACCACGATCCCCAACTGGCGGCCGTGGCCGCTGGCGTTATGCAACACCATCATGATGATGATTGGTTTCACCGGACACGAGTTTTCGCGGAATTAAACGCTCGGCTGACAACCGAGATCCGACAGGCGTTTCCCTCGGATACCAGTATGCGAGTCAGGTTCCTGGCACATATTCTCGTGGAGTTGCTGTTGGATGCCGCTTTAATCGAAGAGAATCCGGGCCAGTTGGATGCGTACTACGAGGTGATGGATGCGCTTGATAGGCAGCAGGTCGAGGATGCCTTCAACACCATGGTGCCCCGACCGGTCCAGGGGTTGGCGGAATTTATTGGGCTCTTTTCTGCGGAGCGGTTCTTGTACGACTATACGGATGATGACAAACTGCTTAAGCGTCTGAACCAGGTGATGCGACGAGTTCAGTTACCGTTGCTTCCCTACGACACGCGTGACCTGTTGCGAACCGTGCGACCCCTGGTTCGAGATCAAAAAGAAATACTGCTGACCCCGGAAACGCGGCAGGCAGTTTAACCTGCAAATAATTTGATATTCTCAAGGAGAGATACATGAAATACGGAATGAACCTGTTGCTGTGGTCCGGCGAGTTAAATGATGACCTGATGCCCGTGCTCGAATCCCTCAAGGCCATGGGATATGACGGGATCGAAGCTCCGATTTTCAATACGGACCTGGATTATGCCGAGTGGGGACGTCGCCTGGACGATTTGGGCCTGGAGCGGACGGCCGTCACGATTCGCCTGGAAGAGGATAATCCAATCAGCCCGGATGCCGCAGTACGTGCGCTCGGCGTGGAAGGGAATAAGCGAGTGCTGGATTGCTGCCAGGCCATGGGAGCTCAAACCCTGGTTGGACCCTACCATTCCGCCATTGGCCTGTTTAGTGGCCAGGGTCCCACCGAGGATGAATGGAAATGGGGCGTAGACAGTATGCGTCAGGTGGCCGAGCACGCGGGTGAGGTGGACGTCATGCTGGGAGTTGAGTGCCTGAACCGTTTCGAAACGTACTTGCTTAATTGCCACGCGGATTCTGCCCGCTTTGTACGAGAGGTTGACCACTCGCATTGCCGCATGATGTATGACACGTTCCATTCCAATATTGAAGAAAAAGATCCTGCTGCCGCCATTCGTGATTGCATTGACGTACTGTGTCACGTGCACATTTCTGAAAATGATCGTAGTACGCCTGGCCAGGGATCCGTGCCCTGGGATACCACGTTCAACACGTTGCATGAAGTTGGCTATGACGGGTGGTTAATGATCGAGGCTTTTGGATTGGCTCTACCGGAGTTGGTTGCTGCTACCAAGATCTGGCGACGGATGTATGAAAGCGAGGAACAGCTGTCCCGGGATGGCCTGGCATTCATGCAGTCTGAGGTGGCAAAACGCTGGTCCTAGTGACAAACATTCCACTTGCTTACAAGCGATCTTGCCATCTATAGTGGATGCATGGCTGATGTCCACAAGTCCAATTCCGATGACCCAGAATTACCGGAATCTGAAACGGTATTCGATGCTCCCGCTGGCGATTTGCGGTTGCCTGCCGAAGAGGAAGACGCTGCCGGCCGAGGACCATCACTGGATGAGTTAAGCGGTATCTATGCAGCCCTTCTCCAGCGGGAAAATGGAGAGACGCCCGAACCTGCGCCAGGCCCTGGCACCGATGATGAGCAGGTAGAGGACGCCACGGAGGATGATTTGGAGGAGGATCCAGAGGATCCTCGCGAATCCGAGACATCGGTCGAGGTAACTCCGATGAGTATCCTGGAAGCCATGTTGTTTGTTGGCAATCCGGAAAATGAGCCCTTGAAATCCAAGCAGGTCGCTGCCTTGTTGCGAGGGGTCAGCCCCCGGGAGGTGGATCGCCTGGTAACGGAGTTGAATGAACGTTACGAGCGTCGCGGTTGTCCTTACCGGGTAGATTCCGTGGGTGCCGGTTACCTGATGCGATTGCATCCGGACTTTGGGCGGTTTCGAGACAAGTTCTATGGACGTATTCGAGAGGCGCGACTTTCACAGCAGGCGATTGATGTCTTGGCCATCGTGGCTTACCGGCCAGGCGCGACACGGGGGCAGATTGATGAATTACGAAGTCGTAACAGTAGCAGTATTCTTTCTCAACTGGTGCGACGTCAGCTGCTGAGGGTGGAACGTACCGGCGACAAACCACGTAAACCCTGCTACTTTACCACGGATCGATTCCTGGCATTGTTTGGACTCGAACAACTGGAGGAGTTGCCCCAGAGCCAGGAACTGGAATACGAGGATTGATTAAAAGTAGGATTCCTGCGGAATCGATGCAGATACGGATTTCCGCGGATTAACCAGAGAAGGATGTTCTTGATGCCCGGACGAGATGTACTCGCTACTTTTCACGAAGGTGCTCCGCATATTCTTCCTTCCATGTTGCAATGTGATTTTGGCAACCTGGAACGGGAGGTACGTGAACTAGAAGAGGCCGGTGTACCTGCTCTCCACCTGGATGTCATGGATGGAATGTTTGTTCCCAATCTGACTTATGGTATGCCCGTGGTCGCTGCTTTTCGAAAGTTAACAGATTTGCCTCTTGATGTTCACCTGATGATTCAGGATCCCGGGCGCTATGTACAGCATTTTGCCGACGCAGGTGCCGACGTCTTAACCGTTCATGTAGAAACCACTCCCGATCCGATAGATGTTTTGAATCGTATTCGGCAGGCGGGAATGGCTGCTGGATTGGCCTTGAACCCGTCCACGCCCGTAACGGAACTGGAACCGTCGCTGGGGGCCTGTGACCTGGTCCTGGTAATGAGTGTCGAGGCTGGATTTGGAGGACAGGCATTTAATCCGGTAGCCCTGGAACGGTTGCAGGGTTTGCGAGATCGATCGGATCGGAAGTGGATTCTGCAGGTAGATGGCGGAGTCAATGAGTCGACGATTACCAGTTGTGCTCAGGCCGGTGCTCAGAGCCTGGTGGTGGGATCGGCGATTTTTGATCAGACTCCTTACCGAATTCAGATTGAGCGACTCAAGAATCTTGTCTCGACAGCCGACCTGTAAAAACCAGCTGATGGTACCATTTTCCTGGGTTCTTACCGTTCTCTTCTTTATTTTTATAAAGTGAATGATAGGGAGTGTTTACGTCAGTTTATGGTGGGTCAAGGGGCGGTTTTTATCGCGCTGATGGTCTCCCTGGAGCAGGGATTTTTACGGGTTCAGGGTGGCTGGGCTGCAAAGAGGCGTTGAGTCGAAGCACGAAGCAACATAAAACAAAGGGTATGGACCGATTTCGGTATCTCGGTTGTAACCTTTGGTTTCTTTCCACGGTGAGTTAAGCGGAAAAGATGAAACGGCCTAAACGTGGAGTTCCAGAAGGTTTATGGCAACGTTGTCCAGGTTGTCAAAATGCGATTTTTCGCAAGACTGCGGAACAGCGTCATAATGTCTGTCCGGAATGCGAATATCATTTCTATGTTTCCGGTAAGGAACGAGTTGCGCAGGTACTGGACGAAGGTACCTTCGAGGAATGGGACGAGGATTTGCGCCCGGCTGATCCCTTGGAATTCGAGGACAAGAAAAAATATATTGATCGATTGGCAGCGGAGCAGCGTCGAACCGGGTTGTCCGATGCCGCGCTCACGGGTACGGGTATGATTCGTGCTCGACGCGTTGCCTTTGGGGTCACGGATTCTGCGTTTATCATGGGAAGTATGGGGTCCGTCGTTGGTGAGCGGCTTGCTCGCCTGGTGGAACGTGCCACGCAAGATAAGCTCCCCCTGATCATCATTAGTGGTTCGGGAGGGGGCGCGCGGATGCACGAGGGCATCTTGTCGCTGATGCAGATGGCCAAGGTGTCTGCAGCGTTAGCCAATTACAGCCAGGCAGGTGGCCTCTTTATTTCGGTCTTAACCAATCCAACGATGGGAGGTGTGGCGGCTAGCTTCGCAGCATTGGGTGATGTTGTTTTCGCTGAACCGAAGGCTCTGATTGGATTTGCCGGACCACGGACCATCAAGGCGACGATTGGTCTCGAATTACCCGAGGGATTCCAGACCAGTGAATTCTTATTGGAGCACGGGTACGTTGATCGGATTGTTGCGAGAGAGAAACTCAAAAGCGAGATTGCTCGTACGATCGATTACTGTGGGAAATAAGATGGTCAATAGAGGTTGGGATTGGTATCGATCTATTGGACTGTCGGGCCGGTTGTCTGGGTTGGAGCGGGCAGCGTGAAACGGTTGATTTTCGACCAGGGACGCATGGCAGCGCCACGGAAAAGGGTATTAGGGTAGTCAGCGAAATGGGTTTGTTTGATCGATTCAAGAAGGGCCGCAGCTCCCGGCCTGTGGACCTGGAGACGCGATTTGAACTGAAACGCTCGGCGATTTCTGGGACGATGTCTAATTTCTTCATGGCCCATGATCGTACTCGGGAAGAGATCGTGGGCTTGAAAATTGCAGACGACAAGAAAACGGAAGCCTTTGAAATGCGCTTTCGCGGACTTGATAAACCTACCGAGGGAGAGATTGCCTTAAAATTTGATCACCCGAACGTGGTCAAAACGCACGAGCATGGTACCTCCACCAGTGGCAGTAAATACGTTGTCATGGAGTACATTGAAGGGCCAGGCATGCAAACGGTGATTCGCGAAGCGAATCCGTTGTTCAAGGGAAAATGCTTGATCTTGATTCGCCAGATGGCCGAAGCGGTAGGGTATCTCCATAAGCAGGGTTTCATTCATCGTGATATTTGCCCCAGGAATTACATTTGTAGCCCGGATGGCAACAAGGCCACGTTATTTGATTTTGGCCTGACCATTCCTGATCAACGGGCTTTTCATCAGCCGGGGAATCGCACGGGCACCCCTCTGTACATGGCTCCCGAGATTATTCGTCGTCGCTGGACCGACCATCGGGTCGATATTTTTGCGCTCGGTATTTCCGCTTACCAACTCTGTACGCTCCAGCTACCCTGGCCCGTGACAGACACGACGGGACAGGCTGCACTGGCACACGATACGCAGGAACCGACGGATATCCTTGAATTTCGACCTGATCTCAATCGTACGTTGGCCACCGCAATCAGCAGGTGTATTAAATCGAATCCTGACGACAGGCCGCAAACGGCAGATGTTTTCCTGAAAATGAT
>PVBE010066377.1_pt1 | contig 15400 bp, 14 predicted proteins | sample 1631181 | NCBI WGS metagenome assembly PVBE01 (sample SAMN08397723, study PRJNA350692) | Marine metagenome, whole genome shotgun sequencing project. | isolation source: water | place: Pacific Ocean | collected 2012-04 | reverse complement strand
CCTCATCCGGCGTATCGATGAGTTCCTGGATCAATAGCTCATCCCGCATCTCTGCTCGGATACTTTGTTCTGCTTGTAGGCCTCAGGTACGGTCTGTTCCTGAGAGAGCAGGACCTCGGCTTCTCTTAACTTGCCGATAATCTGCTCAGGCGTATGACGCTTCCTGGACATGAAAAATCCCCCCGATTCGGGCGGTCATGACGACAAAATACCGAAAACTCTCTCATCCAACATGGACCAATATGAGGGGGGCACGTCATAAGAACCCAACTCGTTTAAACAGGAATTATGCGGCAACGCTCTCCTTTTAGCAAAATATGGCCTAATTTCCTTCATCTGCGGTGCTTCCCGCCGAGAAGTCCATAAAGTCCGCAAAAAGATACACTATTGGGCGTCTCTTCCATCTAAATACACCATGAATAAAGGGTTTTCTCTATTTTGGGGCGCAATGATCCCTTCCCCTGCAGGTCCGACACCCCTTGCAGCCCCTCATCACCCGTAGCCGGGCACAGCCCGGTAGTAATGGGCCAAAGGGAAGGCCGGGGCGGAGGGAAATTTTCGATGAAAGTGCTAAAATCCCCGCATATTTTTTTCCCGCTCCTTTCCGCAATCGCTCCACGGGAGAATTTAGTTGAAAATCGGCCTTCACATCGGCCCCTTGAGGGAGTTCCCGCCCATCGACGAGTTCATGGATTTCGTCCAAAAGGCGGAGGACATGGGGTTCGACCCCCTGCTTTTCTCGGACACGGTTTCACTTTCCCATTTCCGCATCCTCGATCTCCTTCCGGTCATGACCTTGGCCGCACAGGCGACCAGGACCGCCGCCGTCGGCGCCTGCGTCACCAACCCCGTCACCAGACACCTCTCGGTGACGGCGAACGCCTTCGCCACAGTCGATCATATCGCCGGCGGGCGCACCGTGCTCGGCATCGGTTCGGGCGATACGGCACTCTACCTTCTCGGAAAAAAGTTCGTGAACCTCGCGGGCATGCGCGAGACGTTGACTGTCCTGCGTGCGCTTCTCGACGGGGAGCCCGTCATCTACGAGGGCCAGGAGTTGTGCTCGAATTGGCGAAAATCCGATTTGCCGATTTTCCTCGCTGCGGACGGCCCGAAGATGCTGGCGCTGGGTGGTGAACTGGCGGACGGCCTCATCGTCGGGGCGGGTCTCTCTCCCGAGGTGATCGATTGGGTTCGGGGGTGCGTGGCCGAGGGAGAGGCGCGGGCGGGGCGCGGGCAGGGGACCACTCCGATCTGGGTGGACGGGATCGTCAATTTCGGGCCCGACCGCGAGGCGGTGCGAAACGCCACCCGCCCGCGCATGTGCACGCGGGCCAACCATAATTTCCGCGTGGCCTATAACGCCGTTCCCGAGGGGCATCTGGCCGGAGTCAAGAATTTCAGGGAAAACTATAACGAGAGTGATGTCGGATTTAAAAATAAAAACGCCGAGCGCGTGACGGACTATCTCCTCGACCGGTTCGGTATCGTGGGCACCGAGTCCGATATAATCGAGCGCTTTGAAGAAGTCGCCGGCCAGGGGGTCGAGTCCTTTTTGGTCGCGATGCCGTTTGTTCTCGAGGAGCGCTTCAGGATTATCGATCTGCTGGCGCGGGAGGTGATCCCCCGTGTGGGATGAGCGCGGTTGTTAGTAGCTCCTGATATATATTTCCGAAAATTATCCCGCCCCAGCTTTATCTGATTTACCCATCCAAATTCCCCCGTCCTGGGGAATCGCCGCTGCTTGAGGTTCCGTGTCTCTTCGACCCGATATCTCAGGCGCCAGTAATCAGAGGAGAAGCAAGATGGTCAGCTTTGAACTGAGCGAGGAACAAAAAGGGATACAGAAACTTGCTCGGGATTTCGCGAATCAGTACATCCGGCCCTGGGCCGCCGAGGCCGACCTCGAACCGACGCCGGGGAAGAGCTTTGACTGGAACATCATCCGGAAAGGCAGTGAACTCGGATTCCGCACGCTGGCGGTTCCCAGCGAACTCGGGGGCGGCGGTGCGGATCTTCTGACGCTGTGTCTGGTCACGGAGGAGTTCGCGGCGGCGGATCCGGGGCTCACCGTGGCCTTCGATCAATGCTGGAAGTTCTCCCACCTCCTGGCGGAAAGCATCGGCGACGAACAACGCGAACGGTGGTTCCCTCTCTTCATGGATGATCCCGAATGCCTCCTCGCCATCGGGATCACGGAACCCGGCCACGGCTCGGACAGCTTCGGCCTCGTGTACGGCCCCAAGATCGGGATCCAACTCGAAGCGAAGCGGGACGTAGACGACTGGGTTCTGAACGGCACGAAGCATTACATCGCCAACGGCAATATCGCCAAGATATATTTTATCATCGCCCGCACGGACAACGCCGTGGGCATCGACGAGGGCTGTACCTCATTCATCGTGGCGAAAGGGCATCCTGGCTTCAGCTTTGGCCGCTATCACGACAAGATGGGCCACCGGAACGAGGTGAACGCCGAGTTGATCTTCGAAAACTGCCGAATCCCCGACCGCGACCGCGTTACGCCCATCGGGCAGGGTCTCAAGTTCCAGTCGGATTTGGCGAAAGGGAGTCATGTCGAGGCCGCCGCGATCGCGCTGGGCATTGCCCGGAGGGCGTTTGACGAGTCTCTCGAGTACGCCCGCAATCGGGTGCAGGGCGGAAAGCCGATCGCCGGGCACCAGTCGGTCCAGCTCATGCTCTCCGAGATGGCCATGCTCGTCGAGGCATCGCGGAATTTCGTCTGGCGAACGGCGATCCGCGGCGAGGAGGAGCCTTTCGAGCCGCACTACTCTCTTCTTTGCAAACCGTTTGTCGCTGAGGCCGCTTTTAAGTGCGCCAAGATCGGCCTGGAGATTTGGGCGGGCATGGGTTACATGAAGGAAGCTCCCATGGAAAAAATCATGCGCGACGCCGCCGGGTACCTTCACTCTGACGGCTCGAACAAGGTTCATCTCTTGAAAGCGGCCCAGTTCTTCTGCGGGCTTACGCAGAAGCACTGATTGTCTGTTTCTATGTGGAGGATTTTGAATGAAAGCCTTGGTGCTCCATGAATCGGGAACCCCCCTTTCCCTTGAGACCGTTTCCGACCCTAAGCCCGGTCTCGGGGATGTTGTCCTGCGCGTGCACGCCAACGCTCCCGATCAGCTCGACGTCACGGTGCGCGCGGGCCGTTTTCCGGACACGAAAATCCCTTTGATTTTAGGCCACGAAATTGCGGGTGAGATCGTCGAACTTGGAAATTACGTAGAAGGCTGGCAAATCGGCGACCGGGTGATCCCCTACACCTATATCACCTGCGGAAACTGCCGATTTTGCCGCAATGGCCGCGAAACGCTGTGTCGTAATCTGACGGGTTATATCGGCGTGCACGTCGACGGCGGTTATGCCGAATACGTGAAGGTCCCCGCCCGAAATCTCATCCCCATCCCCGAGGGGGTGAGCTACACGGATGCGACGACGATCCCCAACGCCATCTCGACGTCCCTCCGTGCCATCAAGGGGCGTGCTGGCGTTCGGGCCGGGGATGACATCGTGATCGTGGGCGCGTGCGGCGGAGTGGGAATTCACGGTGTCCAGATCGCGAAGGTGTGCGGGGCGCGCGTCATCGCGGTGGACATCGACGATGAAAGGCTCAAGGCGGCAAAAGAGCTGGGCGCCGATCTGGTGGTAAACGGAATGAAAGAAGATTTCTCCGAGGCGGTGATGGATTTCACCGGCGGAAAGGGCGCCGAGGTGGTGATGGAATTCGTCGCCAATGATGCAACCATTCAGAAAAGTTTCGACTCTCTGGCCACGGCGGGAACACTCGTTTTCGTGGGGACCCAGCCCGGCTCCGCGTTTTCACCCAACCCGCTTAAATTCGTGAGCGACGAATATGTTGTCACCGGCTCCCGGCACGTCAATCGGGCGGAACTCCAAGAGGCCGCCTCTTGGCTGGCGGAGGGTAAGGTGAAGCCCATTATCTCGGGCACCTATCCGTTGGAGGAAGGTGAAAAAGCACTCACAGCCGTCGCTGAAAACCGTGTGTTGGGCCGTGCGCTCATCCTCCCGACCCGCCCCTGATTGAAAGTGACCGCTTCAATCAGATTTTTGGAATCATGGGCGGAAGTCGAAGCGTAGGAGGATGCATTAAGCTGATGCTGTGGACAGTTTTAAATGGTCAGTCGGCGGGAAGGGGGCAAACCCTCAAAGAAAAAAGTCCTCGCAAGTCATTGAAAAAATTGTCGATAATGCGTGGGAATCGAACCCACCGACGAAGTGTCTAGCCTCGTCCACTGGATTTGAAGAGCAAAACCATCGAATACGAGTATCCTCTCATGCCTCAGTAACATAGGGATTTCCATTGATATCAAACAAGTTATTGGAAAGGAGCCTTTGCCTGAGTTGCCTGAGATTCGGTGCAATTTGCTGGTTGCGTAACAATTTCGTAGCAATAAAGCGTCGTTTAAATCTCTTCTGAATTCTCGACCTCATGACTGCCAGTCAATTATGAGGAAGACAGAAAGGTAGAGAAATCAAGGGAATCCCAATAAGCACAATGAATTGCTGAATCAGGATCTATGTCTGGTTGTTTATGGATATACCCCTTTAGGTGTGGCCAGCAGGAACGAAAACGGACACGGATAATTTATCCGACTCGCACCCCGCCTGAGCTAACCCCACCTGAGCTAAATAACGGCTCGGGCGGGGTTGTTTTGTGTTCATGCGTGATCAAACCGGGGAGGGCCGCCTGTGGAGGGGGGACCCCCAGGCCTTCGAAGCAGGGGCTGAAGCCCCTCTACGATGCGCGGTTTTTTTTCTGGGTTACGGTTTCTGTGCCGAAAATCCCCTTTAGCTTGGACCGGGTTTTTGAGGGGGGGGAGATCAGGATGTCTTTCGGCAGACTTGATTGCCATCTTCGCAAGAGGCACGGCCAGAAAGGGGACAAATTGGTCAGAATTTGGAAAACTGAGGTTATTGTCGCATAATCTCGGTAATTCGCCATGCACACCCATCCGGCGGCCTCCCCGGCGGCCTTTCGGGCGGGAAACCTTGACTGTCCCGCGAGCGGGAACTTAATCTCAATATATCCACGCGTTGGAAGCCTAGGATCTGAGGATGTCACGGACTCGCCGCTGGAGATTTTCTTGAGCGGCAAGGCAAGGGGGGGGTTGGCGATGGAGACCCGGGTATTGGAAAAGACGAGGTATCAGCTTCACATCGGCGGCGAGTGGACGGACCCGATCTCGGGCGAGTGGTTCGATTCGCACGACCCCTACGCGGGCGAGGCGTGGGCCGAGGTCCCGCGGGGAAACGCTGAGGATGTCGACCGGGCGGTCGAGGCCGCGCACGCGGCCTTCACCCAGGGAGATTGGCCCAAGCTCAGGCCGACGGCGAGGGGGTCGCTCCTTCGCAAGCTCGGCGACCTCGTGGCCGATAACGCCGAGTCCCTCGCCCGGATCGAGGTCCGCGACAACGGAAAGCTCATCGCCGAGATGCTGGGCCAACTCCGCTACATCCCTCAGTGGTTCTACTACTACGGTGGCTTGGCCGATAAGATCGAAGGCTCGGTCCTCCCCATCGACAAGCCGGGCGTCTTCAACTACACGGTGCACGAGCCTTTGGGCGTCTGCGCCGCCCTCACCCCGTGGAACTCCCCACTGCTCCTCCTCGCCTGGAAGGTGGCGCCCGCCCTGGCGGCGGGAAACACCGTGGTGGCAAAGCCCTCGGAGTTCACCTCGGCCTCCACCCTCGCCTTCGCCGAGATCTTCTACCAAGCGGGCTTCCCGCCCGGGGTGCTCAACGTCGTCACGGGCTACGGCCCGGAGGTCGGCGCCACCCTCGTCGAGCATCCCGAGGTCGCCAAGATCGCCTTCACCGGCTCGGAGCCCACGGGCCAGAAGATTTACGAGGCCGCCGCCCGCGGCCTCAAGCGATGCACCCTCGAACTAGGCGGAAAATCGCCCAACATCGTCTTCGACGACGCCATCCTCGACGACGCAGTGAAGGGCGTGGTCTCGGGCATCTTCGCCGCAACCGGCCAGACCTGCATCGCGGGCTCGCGCCTCCTCCTCCAGGAGTCGATTCACGACGAGTTCATGGAGAAGCTGCTCGAACTGGCCCGTAGCGCCCGCATGGGGGACCCCTCCGACCTGAACACCCAGGTGGGCCCCGCCACGACCCCCCCCCAATACGAGAAGATCCTCAAGTACATCGACATCGCCAAGGAGGAGGGGGCGAAGCTCGTCCTGGGCGGAGGGCCCGCCACCGGCCCTGAGTGCGGCAAGGGGGGATGGTTCATCCAACCCACCATTTTCACGGGCGTGACCAACGGGATGCGCATCGCCCAGGAGGAGATCTTTGGCCCGGTGCTATCGGTGATCAAGTTCAAGGACGAGGAGGAGGCCGTCGAGATCGCCAACGACATCGTCTACGGCCTCGCCGCGGGCGTGTGGACCCAGAACATCCGCCGCGCCCTTCTCATGGCCGACCGCCTCCAGGCGGGTACAGTCTGGGTGAACACCTACCGGGCGGTGAGCTTCACCTCCCCCTTCGGAGGCTACAAGCGCAGCGGCATAGGGAAGGAGAACGGCGCCGAGATGATCAAGGAGTACATGCAGGAAAAAAGCGTCTGGATCAGCACCGCGACCGAAGTCCCCAACCCCTTCGTGTTGCGGTAGACTGTGCCGCCGACCTCTTGGAGGGTGCGCCTCGGGTTGTGTCTTCGGGCGGACTTGTTGGCGTTCTTTGCAGGACCACGGCCATGGGGAAGATAAACAGGATTTAGGCAGGACGCCATCCCGTCAAGAATGCCTCGGTGAAATCTGACCTTCCCCCAATGGTTATGTCACTCACCTATGGGAATTTAGCTTCAAACCCTCTTGTCCCACATGGACCGGTTTATCGAAGCGTTTTTTCAGCTCTTACTTAAGCCACCGCGCGGCCTCTTTGTTGATTGGATCGGTCATGATGATCCCGTCCGATGTGACGAGAAAAACCCCAAAGTGGAAATTGTCCTGGTAGCGGTAAAGATCGGTGGCGATTTTCTTGTCCGAACGCTTTGGGGCTTTTCGGGCGGCACTTGCGGGGTGCGGATAGCTGCCACCTGCCGCGGCAAGGCCCAGCGCAATCACTAAACTCCATCCAAGCTTGAAATTAATACGGTCTCCTTGATTATCCGGCGGCAAATGGTGGCTCCGGCCAAGTCTCCTGGAGAGAAGGATTTGATTGAATAGAAACGTAACTTTACCAGAGTAACCAGGCATGGCCCAGAAATATTCCGCTATCATCCTAGGCTTTACATGCCGGAAGATGTCGGGCAGAACAGGGCAATAAGGGGGTTTTTCATGGAAAATCGTTGGGATGATCGGGAGGCGTCGGCTTGCGAGGGAGAACTGGCTCTCAGGGTCTACGCATCGCGTCTTCTTGGCCGGGATTTCTCGCTTGTGCTCCACGGCGGCGGAAATTCTTCGGTGAAGATCACCGAGCGAAACCTTCATGGCGAGGAGGAGGAGATTCTCTACGTCAAAGGGAGCGGGCAGGATTTGGCATTCATTGAAGAAAGCGGTTTCGCCCCCCTCCGGCTAGAGGGTCTTCTGAGGTTAATGCGGCTGGACTCGGTTTCGGACACTGATTTGGTCAACGCATTCAGGCTCCAGTTGACCCGGCCCGACGCCCCGCCGCCTTCGATTGAGACTTTCTTGCATGCCTTGATTCCGCACCGGTTTGTCGATCATACCCATGCTGACGCTTTGCTTGCCATCATGAACACTGAGAACGGTGAGGCCCGGATTCGAGAAATTTATGGTGGCCGCCTTCTCATGGTTCCCTACGCCAAACCCGGATTCACTCTGGCCAAGGTATTTTTCGATCAATTCACAGCCGGGGCGAGGGAGAGCGTCGACGGCGTTGTTCTCATGAACCACGGAATTTTTTCATTTGGAGAGACGGCGAAAGCGTCCTACGAAAAAATGATCGAGCTTGTGGGCATGGCCGAGCGGTATTTGGAGGCAAAAGGGGCCTGGGCGCTCCCGGAGGGGGATGAGCCGGCGGCTCAGCCCTTGGCGCCCCGTCTCCCGGAACTTCGAAAAGCCGTATCGGATGCCGCCGGAATTCCCCTTATTGTATCCACGAGAAAGAGCCGGCTGGGAAGTGCGTTTGCCCGGCGGCGCGATGTATCGGAGGTTTCTCAGCTAGGGCCCGCCACGCCGGACCATGTGCTTCTTACAAGGCGGCTTCCCATGCTAGGGCTCGACGCCGAATCCTACGCAGAGGCATATAAACGAGACTACGCCGCCTACGCGTCCTCCGGTCTGGAGGGGGGGGCGATGCTCGATCCTGCTCCCCGGGTCGTCCTCGATTCCGAAATCGGACTTTGCGCCGCGGGCAAAACGGCCCGAGAGGCCGATATGGCGGGGGAAATTTATGAGCACACCATCGAGGTCATCCTCCGCGCGACGGCGCTAGGAGGCTACCGGACGCTCCAGGCGTCTGAAATTTTCGAGGTGGAGTATTGGGGGCTGGAGCGGGCAAAGCTGGATTGCGAAGAGAAGGTCTTCGCTGGAGAGATTGCGCTCGTGACGGGAGCGGCGTCCGGGATCGGGCGCGCCTGTTTGGAATCGTTTCTCGAGCGGGGCGCTGCCGTCATCGGCCTGGACCTCAGCCCGTCCATCGTGTCCCTTTACGAGCGTCCGGACTATCTCGGGATCGAATGCGATGTCACGAGCGATGACGCGATTGCCGGGGTCATCGAGAAGGCTGCTCGCCGGTTCGGCGGGCTGGATATGATTGTTTTGAATGCCGGTATTTTCCCCGAGAGCCGCGATATCGCCCGTATTCCGGCAGCGGAGTGGCGTGCGGTCATGAATGTCAATTTAGATGCGAATCTGTCCTTGATGCGCGAATGCTATCCACTGCTCAAACTCTCGCCAAGGGGCGGCCGCGTCGTGGCCGTCGGCTCAAAGAATGTTCCGGCCCCGGGGCCAGGCGCGGCGGCCTATTCCGCCTCGAAGGCCGCTCTTACCCAATTGATGCGCGTGGCGGCGATGGAGTGGGGAGGGGACGGTATCCGGGTCAATATGGTCCATCCCAACGCGGTATTCGACACCGGGGTCTGGACGGAGGATGTGCTTAAATCGCGCGCCGAGAGCTATGGCTTGAGCGTGGATGACTACAAGAAACTGAACCTTCTTAATACCGATGTGGGGAGTTCCGATGTGGCGGAAATGGTGGCCGAGATGTGCGGGCCGTTATTTGCCAAAATCACCGGGGCCCAGGTTCCCATCGACGGCGGCAACGACCGCGTTATCTAAGTTTACCGGTTTTAGTCCGCTCCCTCTCCCGTCTATACGCCGGTAAGCTCGCCTTTGAGCGTCTCGTATAGATCAAATGCCTTTTCCGGCGTTTCGTCGTCATGGACGACGGCCCGGACGGCCTGGATCATGGCGACCGGCGACTCCGATTGAAAAATATTTCGTCCCATGTCAACGCCTAGAGCCCCCTGATCGATAGCCTTGTAGGCCATGGCAAGGGCCTCCAGCTCCGGCAATTTTTTTCCGCCGGCGATGACGATGGGCACGGGACATCCGGCGGTCACCCGCTCGAATCCCGGCTCGACGTAGTAGGTCTTGATGTAGTGGGCGCCGATTTCGGCTGCAATACGGGTAGCCAGACCGAAGTAGCGGGCGTCGCGCTGCATGTCTTTTCCGACTCCGGTCACCGCCAGTGTGGGTATTCCGTAGCGGGTTCCCGTATCGATCAATTTGATCACGTTGGCGATGGATTTGTGTTCATATTCTGAGCCGATATACACCTGAGCCGCCATGGCCGCGGCATTGAGGCGAATGGCGTCCTCGATATCAACACCAACGAGTTCGTTCGAAAGCTCGGTGTAAATACTCTGGCCCGCGCTGCACCGAAGGACGACGGGTTTGTTCGACTCCGGGGGGACACAGCTACGAAGAGCACCACGGGTGCACATCAGCACGTCGGCATGGGGAATGAGGGGATTGATGTTGAGGTCGATCCGCTCGATACCCGTGGTGGGACCCTGAAAATATCCATGGTCGAACGCCAGCATTACCGTGCGGCCGGTTTCGGGACTAAAAATCCGGGACAGGCGGTTTTGCATCCCCCAGTCGAGTGCCCCCGACCCCTTGAGGAAGAACGTCCGGTTCCTTTGGGGAATTCTAATTCCAAAATCTTTGCCATCTTTTAAGTCGTCGATATCCGCCATATCTCATCTCCGTGAATAATTAGATGGAGCCGGACGGCGTGGCCGCCCCATGCAGCAATTTATACCGTTGGCCGATTCGCTATCAATAAAATCGCCGGTCGATCACACCAATTCATTATAAGGGTGGTGCGAGAAATTGCAAAAAAGGATGCAACGAGGGAGGCGCCTGGCCGGACATCAGGTTTTGTCGGCCAGGCCTCAGGCCTTGACGGAGGGTTGATTATTCCACTTCTGTGCCTTTTGCAGCATCGAGGATGCCTCCTCGATGCCGGGTTTGACGGAAAGCGCTTTTTTAAGGAGGGTAATCACCTTGTCCCATTGTTTTTGAAGGACATAAATCAAGGATTTGCTGTAGTAATTAATGGCGTCCTGGGGGAAATATGAGATTGCTTTGTCGAAGGCGGTGGACGCTATCTCGAAATTTTTGTTTCGAAGGGCGAGAGTTCCGAATTGGCTGAATGATGGCCGGTCTTCCGGCATTACTTTAGCCTGGAGGATGCGCTCGTATGTTTCGTTGGCTTCCTCGGATCTGCCCATCAGTTGGCAGGCCTCGCCGAGTCCGATGAGGGCGGGGATGCTGCTTTCATTGAGAGATAGGGCCGCTTCGAATTCGACTTTTGCTCCGTCGTGCTATTTTTTTTTCGATGTATTTTTTGCCCCGTTCGATAAAAGTCTCCTCCCGGACATCAAAACGGGTGCGGGCGTTCGGATCGATTCTTTCGGCCTGGGCAAGAACGCGATTGGCATAGGAGGGATTTCCCCCGGAGAGATACACCTCGGCGAGGCCGCAAAAAAGCTCGATCAGGCCCGTCTTGAATGCCGTTTCGGCCGCTTCGTAGTCTCCTAGCAGACGAATGTTTTTTGCGAATTCGGTTGCTTGAACCATTGGTTTCATGGCTTCGTGGGCACGTTCTCTCTCGTCGTCGAAAGAAACGACATATTTGTTGAGCACAATATCAAAAAGTCTTCTGAAATGAATTTCTTCAATCGGTTTTTGAAGAAATCCGGTGGTCCCGATGGACGAGGTCCTCTGAAAGAGGGTTTTTCCCATTCCCTCCCATGAGAAGATAATAGAAGTGTCGGTGTTTAATCCGTCGGCGCGAAGCGCCTCAATGGTGTTAATTCCGTCCACGTTGGACAAAGGTTGCCCCACAAAATAAGGCCGTACTTTTTTTCTCGTCCGTAGGTGATGGCCTTGTATCCGTTTCCTGTAATGGTCAAATTCTTGAGTCGAAAATATGCGAACATCACCTTGAATTTTGGCAAGTGAAGAGGCGACCTTTCCGCGATCAGTATGGGTATGGTGGGGTCTATTTGCTCGTAGGTATCCAGCCCTCTTTTGGGGGTAGTGGAGGGTGCCTTCCCGTGAGTCCGGGAGGTTTCCTACTTTTTTTATTGTGGGGCCTCCTGGTCGGTGCCATCGGATTTTGACAACGTGCTCTTGAATGTACTCAAAATAAATCTCTTTCGTGCGTAAGTAAAGGCCGTTGGGTTGTAATGGGATTTTTGAAAACAGCCCCTGTAAAATTATTATAAAATTACCCATTACTGGTGAAAGTGAGAGATACTCACTCGACAATTTTATATAGGGAATGAGATTTTGAATTGGTAGTGTCATTTGTCATGTTTTTGTTAAAACTTTGTTAGATTCTGTTGGTTGATTGGTTAATAATTAAAAAGATGCGGGGCGCGTCAGAATTTGAAAGGAGAACTCTATCTGGGGTTTGGCGATGTGGATCTCCTCGCGTTGGATATTGTTATTATCGACATTAGGGACGCACTTGATAAACTCGAAGCACCATATCATTGCAACATATCCCCAGGCACCCGGCACGGCTTCTGTTTCGAGGAGCGGGCAGTATATAATCGCGAGGCGGCGGATGAGGTGTGGGGAAAAGCGTTTGATATTCTTGCCCGGCGCCTCTCGTAACTTGTACAGCTAGTCTTCTTGTTTTTCTTTTTCCCGGACAATTGATTTGCTTGAGAATATTCATCCAAATATCCTGGCCCTGATGGCCGCAACGTTTATTGCTGTGGCGCGGATGTTCTACCAAAGCGCTCTTACGCGTCTCCATCCTACGATAATTACATTCTTGGTGAATTCCATTTCCATCCCCTTCGCCGCGTTGTTTTACTGGATGGGCGGCGGGGTGGAGCGCTGGCCCGTTCAAGGACTCGTCTGGTTCGTCCTGGTCGGCCTCATCGGGTCATTGTTCGGGCGTTATTTGAGTTTCGTCGCCCAGCGGATCGTGGGTGTCGCCAGGACTGCAATCGTCATGCAATCGGTTTTGATTTGGTCCATGGGTCTCGCCGTTATTTTTCTCGGAGAGCATCTCAGCCGATGGATAGCGTCCGGATCGTTTCTAATCCTGGTTGGTGGGATTCTTCTAGTCAGTGAGAAGGGTGAAGATCGAAAGAAGATTCCGCTCGTTTATTATCTTATTCCGCTCTTCACGGCTTTATGCTTTGCGCTGACTTTTCTCATCAGGAGGTACGGACTGGTCTGGATTCCTTCCTCGTCGCTGGGGATGAGCGTGAGCAATGTAACGGGCAGTATCGTTATGGCAGGCGGCTTGTGGCTTCGGAGCGGGAAGGGGACACGGTTTCAGAATTGGGGCAGTGTGCCAATTGTCTTGCTGGGAGGAATTCTGAATTCCGCAGCGGCGTTGTGTTTTTGGACAGCTATTCAGACGGGGAAGATTGTTCAGGTGGTCCCCATTAACCGACTGTCTGTACTTTTTGTGATATTGCTCTCCTGGCTTTTTATGCAGGCCGAGGAGGTCATTACCTGGCGGGTCGTGTTGGGAGGCGTGCTTTCGGTGGCCGGAGTTTTTGTGATTGTTCTCTGACCCAGTAGGTATGACGGGCAACTCTATTCCGGATTCTGAATCTTGTTGTACCGCCGCCGAACGGCGTTGATTACCGAGAGGTTGCTCGTCATGATCGGAATCTCCGGAAATCGGGTGCGAAGTTCCGGAAGAGCGCGGACGGCGGGCAAATTGGTGCAAGAAAGAAATAAACAGTCCGCCTCCTTGAGCGTTGTAGAATTCACGGTTTCATTGATGAATGAAATAATATTTATTGTTCCCTGCCTGCCGATTTCGAGGTTGTCGGTGATTCCCATTCCGCCGATTGCGAGGATTTCGTAGCCACCCTCCCCGAGGCTGGAGCCGACCGCATCCGTTAAATTTTGAACATAGGGTGTAATTACAACCAGTTTCTTGGCTCCGAGCAGGGTAAGCTCCTCGGACAGTGCCGATAGGATGGATATGGCCTCGGAGCCAGTCTCCTTTTCAATTTGCCGCATAATTTTGCGGTCGTGTTCTTGCCCGAACAGCGCGCCTCCGGAGGTGCAGCCGAAAACGGTAAAATCCGGCTTGACGGTTGAAAGATCGAGATTGGCCCGATGGAGCCACTTTTCGATCATCACCACCTCGGCCTCCTTCGTCGTTTCGGGAAGGAGCATCCGTGCAGTGGCGACTTCAACTTCCTCCGGCAGTTCCCGGTGAAAATCCATTTCCATTGTCAAGTTGGAGGAGGGAACGAGCAGGCCCACACGAAGCGTATTACTCTGAGAAGTCATCGGGTTCCCCATTCGGTATTAAGCATATAAATCATGGCCGCCGAAAATTTCGACTACGATTTTGCCGTTGCTCCGAAGGTAGTGACCTGAAATGCCGCGGATTCTTCTTTCCGGATCATCGAATGATCAATGAAAAGGATGTTTATTTTCCGCCAAACCTTTTTCTGAGTTTGGTTTTTTTTCGGCGGACAACCCTTTGAACAGGGACGATTTATTGAGCTTTTCCTTTTAAGATCGAGACATATTTTTTGCCCCGCTTATGCCACCGCCCTTAAGAAATACGGAAGCCTTGATTTTTTCCAAATCGCTTTTATTCAAACCCAGATCCTGAGCCTGATTCGAAATGTACATGAATGTCAGGTTCTCGATTAATTTTCCTGGGCCGTCTGCCAGGAAAAACGAGACCACAAAAGCGGTGACGATAGTAACCACGCTGATGGCGCCGAGTTGCCTTGCGGTGTGCCATTTGGGGGAATTCAGAACGGAATCTCTTCTTCGGTGCCTTCTTCTCTCCGGTTTTTTTCTGAGATTTTGCGTAGGATTTGCCTTTGTTCGGATTTACGGTCTCGGCGGCCGCATGCGCCGGCTCAATCGGCTCTTTTTGATTTTCCTGGTAGTAGCGGCATTTTCCAAAGTTCGGGAGGCAAGCCTCGAGTTGAGTATCTCGATCAATCTTATGGTACCCACTGGTGATTGTTTTAAACCCTTTCCTCTTCTTTGAGGTTTGGCCTCGACATATGTTCCGGGAGGAGGGGTGATTGTAGGGAAGGTCTCGGTCCAGTGCCCTTAAATAGGGACAGTGTTGGCCACCGGATATGGATTTGTTCCTTGAGCTTCCAAGGGATATTCCGCCTGATTTAAGGCGCCGCTTATTGAAGCCTCGATGGCTTTCTTGGGCCATTTTTCGTCTCTAATCGTTTATTGAAGAAATAAAAATAATAAAAAGCTCAAGAGCCGCTGGCTAAGCGAATTATACCAGATTTTTTATCCTGCTCCCCTAAGCTTTTTCTAGGGTTCCGCGATCTCCGGATTCCACCCCAGTTCGGCCTCGCACCACCCCGCCGCGGCCAGTAGATCGGTGTCTTCCCATCGTCTTCCGACGAATTGGATTCCGAAGGGGGTATGATTATCCCCCCGGCCCAGCGGAAGGGTCACGGCGGGGAGGCCTGTCTGGGTGGCCGGTTCGTTGAAGAAGGCGCTCCCGGTAGACTCTTCGGCCAGAGCAGGAGGCTCCTGAAATGAGGGGAGGATAAGAATATCGCAACCGCCCATCATTTCGTCCAACCAACCCGGCAGTTCAACCATTCGAACATCAATTCCAGGTGCTGGAGAACCCACCCACCGCTCAGCTATCCACCGATACCGCCCCTGCTCATCAATCATCACCACTGTTCCTGGTGATGCAGGTCCCTCTCTGGCCAACGTCAACAAGTTGAACCCGGATGAGGCACCTGTCGAGACATGCTCTAGCTTGATCACAGGCAAATGGGCGGGCAACGGGCCGGCAGTGAAATGACGTGCCTCCGTTTCAAACCCCAATGAATCATCCATTCGCACGACGATAGAGCACTGTGCCCCATCAAATAATCCAACCACTACGG
>PVBE010741358.1_pt1 | contig 15409 bp, 15 predicted proteins | sample 1631181 | NCBI WGS metagenome assembly PVBE01 (sample SAMN08397723, study PRJNA350692) | Marine metagenome, whole genome shotgun sequencing project. | isolation source: water | place: Pacific Ocean | collected 2012-04 | reverse complement strand
TCGCGGGCGGCGCCCAGTTCAACAAGCGCAGCAAGCGCCGCCAACTGCTCCGCCTGTTTCTTCGACGGCCCCCACCGCGGCGCAAACTGCCGCCCCTCGAGTTCCACGCTCACTTCAAAGCACTTCGCGTGATCGGGTCCCTTCTCGTCGAGAACCATGTATTGCGGCGCACGCCCCGACAACTGCTGCGCAACCTGCTGAAGAACCGACTTGTAGTTGTCCTGATGCTCCGACTCCGCCGCCTCTTCGATCCGCCCCTCGATCGCCCAGAGCACAAACTTCTTCGCAGAATCAAAGCCGCCGTCCACATAGATCGCGCCAATGATCGCCTCGAACGCCGCACCCGTCACCGACCCCGGAAGTTCGTGGCGACTGGTCATGCCCTTTCCCAAGAGCAGCAGGTCACCCAGCCCCATCTTCTCGGCAATGTCAGCGCATACGCGGCGACTGACCACCGCCGACTTGATCTTCGTCATCTCCCCTTCTTCGTAATCGGGGTACATCTTGAAAGTCGTGTCGCAGACTATGAACCCCAGAACGGCATCTCCCAGAAATTCCAGTCGCTCGTTGCTGTCATCCCGCTGATCGACCGCCGAAGCATGTGACAGCGCCTGCCAGAGCAACTCGGGATTCCTGAATGTGTAGCGGATGGCCTTCTCGGCCGTTTCAATTCGCTCGTGATCCATACACACCTCTCCCCCTCAAAGGGGAACGCCTACAGCAAACCCAACGGAATTCACGGAGGTGAGTGGGTCGACCAGCAGGCTGGACCAGCCTGCAGGTGGACGCACCCGGCCCGCACTCCGGCGAGCCACTATCTTCATCGGTCAAGAACCCGCTTGCGGGCCATGGCCGACTGGCCTATTCTATGCGGCTCGGCATACGAAACCACCCCTTTTGGGGACTTCACACCTCCCGAGACTCTGGATACGCATCTCTACGAATCATGGCCGTTCACTATCCAAGACGAACCAGCAGAATCAAGCGAGCAAGGTCGATAGGCTTTCGCGCACGCATGAAGACCAAGAACGGCCGCAAGATCATCAGCCGGCAGCGGCGCATCGGCCGCAAGATCAGCTGACCGCCCGCATCATCGCATCTGACGCATCCGCAAGGCTTCCGCTCGTGTCAATGGTCGCATTGGCCAGCCCGCTGTAGAGGGGCTCTCTCTCGGCCAACACTGCATCTACTTCATCAACGGCACTGGCACCGCACAGCGGCGGCCTGTCATCGCCTGCCGCAATCCGATCCCGCAGCACACTAGCCGAAGCCCTGAGCCACACCACCCGCGCCCCGGCGAGGGCCTCCGCGACTTCTGGCAGCAGTACCGCACCCCCGCCGAGCGCCACCACGCCATCCCCCCGCAGAAGCCGTGGCACAATCACCGCCTCCCGCTCCCTCCAGCCATCCTCGCCAAGGGCCGCCCACGCATCGGGAACCCGGCCGTAGCCGGTCTCGGCGAGCACGGCCTCATCGCTATCCACGAACGGCACATCCAGCGCTTCGGCCAGAAAGCGTCCGAGCGTGGTCTTACCGCTGCCGCGGTACCCGATGAGTGCGATGACCGACATCGTAGGGGGCATGGTATGCTCGCGCGGTCATGCCCGCCGACCCCATTGTCATCCTCCGAGGTCCAACGCAGGTACCGATCAACGGCCTGCTGGATTGCCGCGTTGCCATACTTGGCTACGGCAATCAAGGCCGCGCACACGCGCTGAATCTGCGAGATAGCGGCATTGATGTCATCGTCGGCGCACGCCACCACGGAGCAGCGGAGCAGGACGGTTTTCCGGTATCTCCCATTGCCCAGGCAACTGCGTCTGCGGACCTGGTCATCATGGCCCTGCCCGACGAAGTCCATGGCGAGGTCTACCGCGAACTGGTCGCTCCTTAGCTGCGGAACGGAACCGTGCTGGGTTTCATTCATGGTTTCTCGGTCCGCTTCGGCTACATCGATCCGCCGGATGGTGTCGGGCTGGTCATGGTTGCGCCCAAGGGGCCCGGCTCACTCGTGCGATCTCGTTTCGTTGAGGGAAGCGGCGTTCCCGCTCTCCTGGCCGTAGAGCGAGAAACAACACCTTCGCGAGCCATGGCACTCGGCTGGGCGGCGGGCATTGGCGCCGGCCGTACCGGTGTCATCGAAACCACTTTCGGAAACGAAGCCGAGACAGACCTGTTCGGAGAACAAGCCATCATCTGCGGCGGACTCGCCGCGCTGGTCCGCGCAGCTTTCGAGACATTGGTGTCCGCGGGATACCCTCCCGAACTTGCCTACATCGAGTGCTGCCATGAGGTGAAACAAGTCGCCGACATTCTGCACGAGCGGGGCATGGCGGGCATGATGGCGGCCATCAGCAATACCGCCGAACATGGGGCATACGAGGCCATGGATCGCATCGACGACGACCACCTTCGGTCCCATCTGAAGACCATGCTCGCCGAAGTGCAGGACGGTTCATTCGCCCGCCGATTCGTCGAGGAAGGCCGCGCGAACCTCGATGAGCGGCGCGGCGTACTTGCGTCGCACGATTTGGACACGATCGGCGAGGGAATCCGCAGCCTGTGGCGTCCGCCTGCCGATTGACTCTTTCATGGACCTCTTCCAAGCCGTCATCCTGGGCATCGTCGAGGGCATTACTGAGTACCTGCCCATCAGCTCAACGGGACACCTCGTCCTTGCACAGTGGGCCCTTGGACTGGAAGGGCATGACGACAATGTCTATGCGATCGTCATTCAAGGGGGCGCGATCCTGGCCGTGCTCGGGCTCTATCGCCGCCGCGTTGGGCAGATGCTCCGCGGCCTCATGGGCCGATACGCCCCCGGCCTGAAACTCGCGATAAACCTGATCATCGCTTTCCTGCCCGCATTGATTCTTGGCCCCTTGCTGGACGACCGCATCGAGGCCGCCCTCTTGAAGCCACTCCCCGTCGTAATTGCACTCGCCGCCGGCGGCGTGCTCATGCTCTTCGCCGCCCGCTGGCAGCGAAATGCATTTCACGAAGGTGATGACGCCCGATCGTTCATCGACATCGAACACCTCACATGGAAGCGTGCACTCCTGATCGGACTCCTGCAGTGCGTCGCGATGATCCCCGGTACGAGCCGCTCCATGATGACGATCGTCGGTGGCATGGCGGTTGGAATGCGACCCAAGCACGCAGCGGAATTCAGTTTTCTTCTTGGGCTCCCCACGCTCGGCGGCGCCACGGTCTTCAAGATCATCAAGGACCCCGGCGCGCTCACCTCGCTGGGATGGCTGCCTTCCTTGGTAGGCATCGCCGTCGCGTTCATCGCTGCCGCGATCGCGATCAAGTGGCTGGTCGCCTATCTCTCCTCACACGGCCTTGCGATCTTCGGCTGGTACCGCCTCACGCTGAGCGCAGTCATCGCCATCGGGCTCTACTCCGGCGTCCTGTCGCTCCCCGGGAATAGCCCATCGGGTCCGGAGGACATCTCCATGGCGCCAGCCTCCTCAATCTTCCAGAACGACCAATCCCCACTCCCTGCATCAGCGGCGACCCAGACAGTGCCGCCGACTTCCTCGGGACCGATGACGCTGATCCAGTTCCCCTCCAACACCACATGATCGCCCCGCAGTAGCGTCCACTGCATGCCTTCAATGTCACCGCCGATCGCCACCTGCCATCGCAGTCCGTTGTCGGAGGAGAGTCTCACGACGGTCGGTCGGGGAAACAACGTTCCACCCAGAGCCCAGGCAAGCAGACCCGCCATGACGACGAAGACCAAAGCCTTGACCAGCAGCGATCGAAATCCCAGTGCCAACTGACCCATGAGCGGAGGATTCTACTCCCCCATCTCCGCTCGAAGGCGATCCTCGTCCCAGACCTCGAGGCCGAGCTCTTCCGCCTTCGCTCGCTTGGAGCCCGCCTTTTCACCGCAAATGACCAGATCGGTATTGCCGGACACGCTGGAGGACACCTTGGCGCCCCCCTGCTCGAGGATCTGCGTCAAGTCCTTGCGACTCCACTGTTCCAGCGTGCCGGTCAGGACAATCGTCTTTCCCGCAAAGGGTCCACGGCGGTCCTGTTGGAACTCCCGGCTGGTCATGTCAACGCCCGCAGAAACGAGCCGGGCGACGAGTTCCTGTCCCTGATCACTGCCGAGTGCTGCCAGAAGCGTATCGGCGGTGATCTCGCCGAAATCGGGGAGGTCCAGGAGCGTCTCCCGAGACGCCGCCGTGACGGCATCGATGTCGGGGAAGTGGGCGGCGATAGTGCGGGCGGTCGCCCGCCCGATCAACCGAATGCCCACGCCGGACAGCACCCTCGCCAGGCCACGATCACGGCTCTCCGCAATGGCCTCCACAAGAGACTCGGCCGACTTTTCGGCAAACCCCTCCAGCGGCAATAGATCGTCGACGGTCAGGTCGTAGATGTCAGCAAAATGATGGACCAGATCGGCATCCACCAGTTGATCGACGACCTTCTCGCCCATGCCATCAATGTCCATCTGGTCCCGGCCAACAAACCACTTGACTCGCTCGCGAAATTGCGCGGGGCACTCGGGGTTGACGCAGAAGACCTTGGGCCCTTCCTGCTCGACTGGGCCGTCGCACTCCGGGCACCGCCGCGGGGCCTTCAACTTCTTCTCCTTGCCAGTGCGGGCCGACTCGTCAGCCCGGACGACCTGTGGGATGATCTCACCAGCTTTCTCTACGATCACCTGATCGCCAATGCGAATGTCCTTGCGGTGAATCTCCTCGATGTTGTGGAGCGTCGCATGCTGGACGGTTGTCCCGGCAAGATGCACGGGCTCCATCGTGGCACGCGGCGTCAGCGTCCCATTCTTGCCAACCTGCCAATCCACTCTCAAGAGCGTCGTTCGCCCCTGCTCAGCAGGGTACTTGTACGCGATGCACCACCGCGGCGACTTTGCGGTGGCGCCCAGCATGGCCTGCTCGTCAAAGTTGTCCACCCGGACCACCATGCCATCCACGCCGAACCCCAGCGATCCTCGCAAGGGTTCAAACGCCGCAACATTCTGCTGGATGGCGTCGATCCCCTCCACAATCGTGATCCGGTCGCTCGCCGGAACGCCCATTGCGGCGATGGCCTGCACGAAGTCCGACCACGATGAGGGCCCATGCGGCCAGTCAACCTCGCCGCGGCCGTGGGCAAGAAACCGCAATCCTCGATCGGCGACCAGCGTGGGGTCGAGGCTCTTGAGCGTACCGGCGGTGGCGTTGCGGGCATTGGCCAGCAGCGGCTCGCCCTCCTGCTCCCGCAGGGCGTTGACCGCCTCGAAACTGCTGTTGGGCATGAACACCTCGCCGCGAATCTCCAGGACCGCTGGCGAATTGCTCCCCTGCAAATGCAGCGGCACGGACCGCATCGTCCTGATCTGCGCGGTGACATCATCGCCCCGCTCGCCATCTCCGCGGGTGAGCGCCCGCACCAACAGCCCCTTCTCATACCGCAGTGACACCGCCACGCCGTCGATCTTCGGGTCGCAAGTACACCGCGGCGTATCGCCCAACTGCTCGGAGACACGCTGATACCAGTGCGCGAGATCCTCCGCCGAATAGGTGTTGTCGATGGACTGCATGGAGACGGCGTGTTCCACCGTCTCGAAACCGTCGATCGGACCACCGCCGACCCGCTGGGTCGGACTGGCCGGATCAGCCATGGCCGGATGATCCTGCTCCAGCGAAGCCAGTTCCGCGAGCAATTCGTCATACTCCCGATCCGGCATGATCGGATCAGCCTCCACGAAGTAGGCCGCATTGGCCTGATCGAGCAGCCCGCGGAGTTCCAGAATCCTCGACTTGGCATCCGGCATGCTCATTGCAGGATACCCCGCTCCTGTTGAGGAGTGGGCCCGTCACCTGCCGATAGGTGGAGGGTGCCTCGCATCACACGAGCATTTGCCCTTCTCCTCTTCCTCTGCACATCCGCCGCTGCGGACCTGCAGGACACCGTCAGGCGGCTCATTGCGGCTGCCGAACTCAACGGCGGCCACGCGGCGGTCTGCGTCATCGACCTCGAGAACGGACGAGAACTCGTCGCCATCGATGCCGATGCCGCCCTCGTTCCCGCCAGCAACCAGAAATTGCTCTCGACAGGGACCGCCTTGCATGTCCTTGGGCCCAAGTTCACCTTTCGAACGCGGCTGTGGCTTGATGGCGATCGCCTCATCGTGGTTGGCGATGGCGACCCCTCCCTTGGAGACCCGGCACTCCTGGAAGGCGCCGGCAGCACAACTGAACAGGCTCTGCTGGAGCAACTAATGGGACAATGGGCCGACGCCGTCGCGAGCCAGGGCGTCCGCTCGGTACAGGAACTGGTCGTCGATGACCGCATCTTCGATCGCAATTTCATCCATCCATCCTGGCCCGCGAACCAGATCAACAACTGGTACTGCGCGCAGGTTTCTGGGTTGAACTTCCACTGCAATGTGCTGCACTTCTTTCCCTCACCCGGCAGCAACGGAAGGGCGAACCTCGGCGCAATCGCGCCGGCAGTCCCTTTTTATTCCATCGAGAACCGAACAACATCGCGGCGGGGCGCAAAGGACAAGTCCAGTTTCTGGGTAGCACGGCTTCCGAACACCAATCGGCTGACCGCCCGTGGCAATGTCAAATCAACGCACGAGGAGCCGGTCCGCATAGCCATCCATGATCCGGCGATGCTCTTCGGTGAGGTGTTGGCCGATGCCCTGCGAACTCGTGGCATTGCCGTCGCGGATGTGCGCACTGCCGGCAAAGAAGATCCACCCCCAACGGGCCGAGTACTTCTGGAAGTCACCTCCCCCATCGCCACCTCGCTTCACCGCGCCAATACTGACAGCCACAACATGTACGCCGAGGCACTGTTGAAACGAATCGCACATGCAGTCACGGGCAGGCCCGGGAGTTACGAGGACGGCGCTTCGATCATTCGCCATGCCGTCGAACAACGAACAGGGCGGCACGACCGCTCACTGCATCCGGCAGATGGTTCGGGCATGAGCAGAGAAAACCGCGTGAGCACACGCACTCTTGCGCAGTGGCTTGCAACGTTCGACCCACATGAACCAATCGGCCAGTCGCTGCTGAAGTCCATGGCCCGCGGCGGCGAAACGGGGACGCTCGATGATCGATTCCGCGGTGTTGATCTCAACGACTGCAGCATCCATGCAAAGAGCGGCTACCTTCGCGGCGTCAGTGGATTGACCGGATTCGTCATCGACCCCGATGGCGATTGCATCGCCTTCAGCATCCTGGTCAATGATGTAGACGGCACAGTCCGCGGAGCAAAGCGCCTGCAGGAAGCGATCGTCGCCGCAATCGCCGCTCAGCCGTCGGCAAGCGCGGCAGTCACATCGCGACGAAGGTGATCGACCATGTCCGGACTGTAGCCGCGGTGAACTGCTGCAATGACCCCGTCAGTACCGACAATCACTGTGATCGGTATGGACGAGATGCCGTAGGCCTTCTGCAAGGCACCATCCAGCGATCCCAGCAGGACCGGGACGGTGTAGTCCTGCTTGTCCCAGAAACCCTTGACGACCTCCGTTGACTTCTCGCCGCTGGCCCGCTCCATGACGTTGACTGCAAAGACGCGGCACTTCAGTCCTTCATCCGCCGCCCACTTGGCAAACTCGTCGAGCAACGGCAACCCCACCTTGCATGGACCACACCAAGTCGCCCAGAAATCGAGCACGACAACCTCGCCCTTCAGAGACGACAGCGTCACCTCTCCGCCGCCAAGTTCCTTGAGCGTGAAGTCGGGCGCGGGCTTGCCGTTCAGGGCGGCCACGCCACCTCCGAATTCCCGTTTCCTCGCCGCCTCCATCATCGCCCTCTGCGAGGGGTACTTCTTGCGCGTACCCGCCTCGAACGGCGCAATGTCCACTGGTCCAAATGTGGCATCGACCCGCATCAACAGCGTCGTGGCCTGCACCTGTCCGGGTGCCCCTGTCATGGTGACTTCGACATCGCGAACGTGGTATTCCTTGTCAATGCCGACCCGCGCTTTCATGAAATCCGAGTCAATCTCGACGACATCCAGCCGCTCGCCCTCGTCCAATTCCTTGGAAGACATCCCACTGATCGTCCCATCCGGCGCCCCCATGAGAAATGCCTCCAGCCACGCCTGAGGGTCGTCGTTCTCCCGCAGCACGATGGTCCAGAAACCTGGAAGCCCACCGTTGCTCTCGAGGGCACTCATTACAGATGCAGCGAAACCGCCCTTGCCAGGAGCCTCGATGTACCCGTCCGTTACCTGTTCAAAGGTGATATCAACAACGGTGCCGTTCCAGATGAGCTCGGCAGAATCACGGGCGACGATGCGACCACTGTCCTTGCCGACGGCCAACTCAAAGACCTGCGCTGGGAAGGAGGGGTTATCCTTCATCCGCAACGTCAACGTCTCAGTGATTCCGGGTGCATCACGGTACGCCTCATGCACCTTGGTCAGCAGGCCAGTAGCCTCTTGGACCGCTGGGTCGATCGCGGCGGGAAAGTTTGTTCCCTGTGCGAACACGGCTCCGGACAATGACATGGCAAGAACGGCGACGGTCAGTTTCATGGGGTTCTCCTCAGTGAACACTTGAGCATAGCAGCGATCGTCTCTCCCGACACAGGATGCGCGACATCAGGTGCGATTTGGCACAGCGGTTCAAGAACGAAGACACGATGGACCAGTTCCGGGTGCGGGATCATCAGTCCCTCCTCGCGCACAATCACATCGTCAAACAACAGGATGTCCAGGTCAAGCGTCCGCGGCCCCCAACGCTGTTCAACCGATCGATCTCTGCCGTGATGTCGCTCGACATCCAGACAGGTCTCCAGCAATCGCCTTGGCGACATCGTTGTCTCCATCGCCACAGCGGCATTCAGAAAGTCCGGTTGCTTGACCGGCCCGACCGCCGCTGTCTGCAGAAAGACACTGCGGGAAGAAACTGTGATCCCGTCAATCGCATCCAACTCGCTGATAGCGTCAGTCAGATGCATTGCCCGGTCCCCACAATTACTGCCGAGGCCAAGGTAGACGGTCATGGCCCCGCGGCTTCCCCACACTGCCAACAGAGCGGAACCTCCTGCCGCCCGAGCAAGACAAACCGCATCATCTGCAACGCCGATCGCGCCGAACGCATCCGCACCTGTTCTCGCGTGCCGGTAAAGCGGAATCGCCGGACATGAACCTCACCGCCCAGCAGACAGCCGATGAAGACGGTACCGACGGGTTTGTCATCGCTGCCGCCATCCGGACCTGCAATACCAGTGATGCTGATCGCCGCATCAACACCGCCACGGTCCGCAGCGCCGCGCGCCATCGCCTCCGCAGTCTGCTCCGACACCGCACCAAACTCATCCAACACCGCTTCCGGTACACCGAGGTCCGCCACCTTCCGGGAGTTGCTGTACGTCACCCAGCCCCCGGCGAAGACATCGCTTGCACCGGGGTGCGAAACAAGATCTGCCGAAAGCATGCCACCAGTACACGACTCAGCCGTCACCAACACATGCCCACCACCTGCAAGAAGCTCACACACCGCCCCCGACAGTGTCGCATCTCCGCGGCCAAAGGCCCACGGTGACCATCGCCGCTCGATCTCCGCCGCAGCAGCGTCCGAAACATCGCCAATGACACGCGCAGTAATGACAGCAACACTCATCAGAATGCCGACCCGCACCTCACCGCCGCACATGAGATCGGCAATGAGTTCACCTGCTCTGGATTCCGGCATCCCCCAACTGTGCACCTCCACGCTCGCAAGCGGCGAAGAAACAGCAAGCCCATCCAACAACTCCCCAACAAGCCCGGCAAACATCGCATGCATCTCCAAAGGCGGCCCCGGAAACGCAGCAATGCGACACCCCCCCCGGATGTTCTCCCGCCCCCGGATTTGCTCCCGCCCCCGAAATGCCGCCGTCAGTCCCGGAGCAGTCCCATGGGCATTGGCCACCCAACGCGCACCCGAGGGCCGCATGGCCTGCGGCCGGTTCGCCAAAGGCATCTCGTGCCCACGATCGGCAAACCACCGCTCAATGGACCTCAGAGCATCAGCATCTTCAATCACATCCTCGCCCATCGCCACAGCCAACGCCGCCCGCGTGCGGTCATCCTCAGTCGGCCCAAGCCCACCGGTGATCAAGAGGAGATCAACATGCTCCGCCATCGATCTGATCGCCGAAGCGATCTCCTGCACGCCGTCACCACAGACGCGACGCTCAAGAGTGGACATGCCCCTCAACGCCAACTCCCGCGAAAGCCACGGACCATTTGTGTCGATCCGATCGCCGAGCAGGAGTTCATCGCCGATGGTCAGGATGGCTGCCACCGCGGTCACTGCTCCGAGATCTCCAGAATGTCATCGTACTGATCCTCGAAGAATGACGCCGCCGAGCGGCGCACCGCGCCGCTTCCGCTCTCCTCCCGATGCCAGAGATGCGCGTCACTCCAGCCGTTTCGCAACCACCCCTTCTTGAGTATCGCCCGGTTCTCCACCGTGCCCATGGAAAGCATGGACCCCTCCGGAGTTGCAAAGGCGGGCATGGCGTCGAAATCGGCAAGCATCGCCGCAAGCACGGGATCATCCACATCCTCAGCCGTCACAATCCCTCCACCCTCAGGGTAGGCGGGGTGTGAAATGATCGCCTCCCACGCCTCCACCAGAGCATCATGATGGTCCATCGCCATGGCGGAAAAAATGGGCGCGATGAACGCACGCATCGATCGCTCCGCAAACGGTGGCTCGCGGGCCGTCTCAAATGGATTGACCTGATCGACCATGCGTGGCATGTGCTGCTCGTACATAGCCCGCCGCACCGGCATCCGCCGCAGTTCGAACTCCTGTGGCCCGAGGCCATCCTCGCCTTCGTCATCTGCCCGGAACTGCCAGAGCGCCTGCCCTTCCTGCGAAAGCGTGAACTCGATGAACCGGTTCGCCATCTCCGGGTTCGGCGCTCCCAGCAACATGGAGATCGGATCGGGATCGATCATGGTCGCGCCGGGAGGATCGATGTAAGCGATGCGATCGCCGCCGCCATGGCTGCGGATCGCCTGCGATTGGTACCGCCCATAGAAGTCGATGCACACACCCATGGCCGCATCGCCCTGACTGACATCCGCGGGGGGTTTCAAACTGCTTGCGGAAAAGTAGCGAGCGTTCGCGGCGGCCCGCCGCAGCGCCTGCCAACCCCGGGTCCAGCCAAGGTTCTGGAGGATGGCTTCAAAGGCCGTCGTGACTGAGCCACTCTGCGCCGGATTGACCAGCGCCAGGCGGCCAACGAGACGGGGGTCGCAGAGGTCCTCCCAGCCCATGGGCGGTTCGAGTCCCAGGTCACGCAGCACTTCAGTGTTCGAGACAATGCCGAAACCGGACAGCGCCGTGCCGTACCAGTGCCCGTCCGGGTCGTAAAGGGTCATTGCACCCACCGAGTTCACACCGTACAGATCGTCAAGATGCTCCTGAGACATGCCACCGGGAATGGTGATGCCGCCATCCTTGAGCACACCGTGTTCGTAAGACCCACCACCGAAGACCAGATCCGCATCGCCGCCGAGCGTCTCACCGCTCTCGCGGGCGTGTTGGTACTGCGACAGAAGCATCCGCCGGATTTCGCTTGTGCCTCCCGGCACCGACCAGACGACCTCGGCTGCTTCTCCAAATCGATTCTCGTGCCAGGCAGCAAACCCCTCGGCGAATTCGCGGCGAATCTGCTCGTTGTGAGGCGTGATGATGATGACGCGCGGAGCATCCTCGAACTGAGGCCGCCGATCGCCGCGGAAGAACAACGGCACGCCGAGCAGAATTGCCAGACAGACTCCGACAATCACTGCGGCCCGGCGATTCATCGTGCTGCGCCTGGAAGCGACTGAAGGGAGGCGGACATGGCCCGTGCCGCGTCGGCAATCGCCTGTTGCCAGTCCTCGCCCTCTGCGTAGATCACGCTTCTGCTCGCTGTGACAAGTGCCCCGAAGCCATCAGTCCCGAGCGCAGGCACCACATCCTGCGGCGTACCACCCTGCGCACCAAAGCCAGGCATGAGGAAGAACTGGTGCGGCATGCGTGATCTCAACGCAGCAACCTCGTCGGTCTTCGTTGCGCCGACAACTGCCCCGAGCGCGCTGTATCCGCGCTTCCCAAGCCATGACCTCCCGAGATCGGCGACGAGATCGGCAACCGACTCGGCTACTGATCGCCCGTCGGTCAGTTGCTGCGCTTGCACGGAATCGCCCGATGGATTGGAGGTGCGGACCAGCGCAAACACGCCAAGCCCCGCCTCAAGAAAAGGGACAATGCCGTCCTCGCCGAGCCACGGATTGACGGTGATCCAGTCGCATGGCGCGCCGTCGGCGGTCGCTGCCGCCGCATAGTGGCCTGCGGAAATGCCGATGTCGTTTCTCTTGGCATCCAGGATGACCTGCAAACCCTGACGATGGGCAAGTTCTCGCAACTCCGTAAGCACGGACATGGCCTTCCATCCGAGCGCTTCGAAGCATGCAGACTGAAACTTGACCGCCGCTACCTGCCCGGCCACGGCATCGATGATGCCCTTGCAGAATACGCCGACTCCTTCAACATCCCGCGAGAGTGCCGGTGGGAGCCGCGACAGCACCGGGTCGATGCCGACACACACCGGCGAACCAATATGCTCAACGGCGGCGATCAGACGATCGGCGGGGTGTGATGCCTCAGCCATCGCCCCGCATGGTAGTAGAATCGCTGCCCGTGGACGCCGCACCCCGACATCTCGACCTTCAACGGACAAAGGGGCTGGAGATCGAATGGCAGGACGGGTCGCGGAGTTTCTACCCAGTGGCCTATCTTCGGCGGATGTCCCCATCGATCGACTCCCGGCAACTCCGCGAGGATCTGGAATCGAATCCACTGGCCGTGTTGCCGCCCGCAGCACAAGACAGCAAGGACCTCCATGCAGTCGATGCAGAACTTGTGGGCAACTACGCGGTCAGGATCCGATTTTCCGATGGGCACGCGTCGGGTATCTATTCATGGGACTACCTGCGGCAGATTGATCCAAGGGGGGAGTCATCGTGAGCAATCTCTGCATACATCCGGTCATTGTTGATGGGCCGGCCGCCGCGCATCCAAGGCCATTTCGATGCCGAGTTGAGGTGGCTCCAGGGCAGGAGAGCGTTGAGGTAGCACACATCAACAACATCGAGTTCATGCGGTGGATCGATCGCGGCGCCGAGTTGCACTGCGATGCATGCGGATGGACCCGGCAGCAGTTGTTGGACGAGGGCGTCATGTGGTTTGTTGCGCGGCACGAGGTCGACTATCTCGCCGAAGCGAGTGCGGGCGATGACCTCCTGTTGACAACATGGGTTGAAGATGTGCGCCGGGTCAAGTCGTGGCGCTCAACCGTCATACACCGTCTTGGGCCGGGTGAACCCATACCGGTCTGTCAGGCACGCACGCTCTGGGTACTCGTGGATCTTGCAACACGCCGCCCTTGCAGCGTGCCTCTTGCGATGGCACGGGCGTTTGATCCGCTGGAGGCGCCACGATTGGCCAGGGACACGCCCGCATGAGCGTCGCACTTCTGTGTGGGCCAACCCGGTGTGTTGAAGAGCCCGCCATGCTCCAGAGGCTCGCTGTGGGCCTCATGAATGAAGGCGTGGCAATCACATCAATCTGGCCGACCGGCAGCCAGGATACGCAGCGATCGTCTCTGGTTCCTCGCATGTCGATTGACATGCCGGTGTCGTGGCTGATGAGAAGCCGGCGGCGACGACTCGTCACAGAAGAACTCGCTGCGCTGGAAGTAAATCAACTGGTGGCCTTTGGTGGAGCGGCCCAGCAGTTGGCGACGGATGTAGCGCCGGCTCTAGGGGCGGCAGTGCTCGTGGAAGTTGCTTCGATGGCGGCGGCGGAGCGGTGTCGGCGCTCCGCGCCGGTGGATGTCTGGTTGGCATCATCACCGTCGATCCATCGGCGGCTCGCAGAGAGAATCGACGCGCAGCGGACTGCCTTTGTGCCCATGGGCGTGGCAACCGGTGGGGAAAGAGCGCCGCACGGGGAAGCCGGGCCAGTGTCCATCGCGGTGCTGGATGGCGGCGGCGATGTCGCAACGATGCGGGAGGTGATGCAGGGGCTGCGTTCGGTCATCGCGCCGAATGACACTCGGGTATTCATGGAATTGCGGGGAGCCGGGCAGCATCGTTGTTGGCGAGCGGTGCGGGATGCAGGATTGCTTGATCATGTCTCTTGCATTGCCTCAGCGGCCGCTGTTCGATCGCTGATCGCCGAATGCGACTTGGTTGTACTACCCACCCGCCAGTGTGGTATTCGCACCGTCCTCCTGGAGGCAATGTTGCACGGCGTGCCGTTTCTTGCGCCACCGATCCCGGGGCTGGACATGCTGATCGATGGTGAAACCTCAATGGTTGTGAAAGATCAGTGGGGAGAAGCACTTGGGCGAATTCTTGAGGATGTTGCCCTGCGGCAGCGACTGGGCGAGGCTGCCTCCAAACTGATTGCCTCTCACTACAGTTCCACCGCCCAGGTCGAGTCGTTCACCCGGGCGTTGAGTTGATTTTTCTGGCGAAGCCGCGTTCCGCTGGTCGAGAACACAACATCTTTCTCCCCTCCCCCTCGTCGGCACGGCTTCGGTCGTTGTCGACGGGGGCTTTTTTTCGCAACAGGGTGTCTGACACCGGTGTCAAGCACCGGTGTCAGACACCCTTGGCGATCATCGAGCGGAGGATCGCGAGGCCTTCGGCCAGTCGCGGCTCGGGGGCGGCGAAACTCAGGCGGAAGTGCGTGTCGCGGGCGGAAAAGACATCGCCGGGAATCACGAGCACATTCCGCTCGATGGCAGCCTCGACAAATGCTGTCGCTGAGAGCCCAAGATGGTCAGGCACCTTTGGAAATGCATAGAAGGCGCCCTCAGGTATCACCAGATCAGTGACATCGCCCAGCGCGTCAACAACCATGTCACGGCGATGCGTGAACTGACGAACCAGTGGTTCAAGGTCAACTTCGAATGCGCCGTACATGGCCCTCTGCGCCATACTCGGCGCACAGACGAAGGTGTGCTGCTGAATCTTCGCCATCTCCTGAATCAACGACCGCGGCCCCGCCGCATAGCCAAGCCGCCACCCGGTACATCCATGCGTCTTGCCAAAGCCGCGAACCAGGAGCATGTCGGAGGTATGCGATGCAGCAGTAGGACAGGGATCCGCCGACGGCGGGAACACGAAGCGATCATAGATTTCATCCGTAATCAACAGAACGCCTCGCTCTTGACACAACGCGACGATGTCCGCAAGTTCCTCCCCGGCCAAGACAACGCCGGTCGGATTGGCGGGGCTGTTCAGAAAGACCGCCTTGGTTCGATCAGTAAGAAGAGGTTCGATCCTCTCCGCAGTCATCCGGAAGTCCGGGTACGTGTCGCAGAGAACCGCAACCGCACCGGCAATCTTCGCAAGATTGGGG
>PVBE011169330.1_pt1 | contig 15411 bp, 13 predicted proteins | sample 1631181 | NCBI WGS metagenome assembly PVBE01 (sample SAMN08397723, study PRJNA350692) | Marine metagenome, whole genome shotgun sequencing project. | isolation source: water | place: Pacific Ocean | collected 2012-04 | reverse complement strand
GGAGTCAGCCTCATTCATACAACTGATTCAAAAATAACGCGTTTCGAGCTTGAGCCGATTCCTCACCTCGTTCGGAATGACAGCGCGCAAGGTCCGAATCTTGGCCAAAACACCAACCCATCGGAGTTTTTCCGCAACCTGCTAGTGGTCCCGCTTGACGATGTAATCGGCCAGGGCGATGAGGGCGTTCCGGTAGAAGGGGTCCATGTCGTCCGGCAGCTCGCGCAGGGAGGCCTTCGCCCGCTCGACGAAGTCGGCGGCCCGGGACAGGGTGTACTCGATGGCCCCGTGCTTTTTCATCATGTCGAGGATGTCATCCAGCTTTCCGTCCGGGGTTCCGTTGGACTCGAAGAAAACTTGACGAATCCGCCGTCTTTCCCCCTCGTCCGCTGAGCTGTAGAGGTGGATCAAGGGAAGGGTGACGTTCCCGTCGGAGAGGTCCTGTCCGACGGGCTTTCCGATACGGTCCGCCCGGGCCATGTAATCCAGGGCGTCGTCCACCAGTTGGAAGGCGGACCCGATGTTCGAGCCGATCTCCCCGAGTTGTTCCTCGACCTCCCGGGGCATGTTCCCCAGGATGGCGCCGATACGGCAGCACGTGGCCATCAAGGCCGCCGTCTTGCGGTAGATCACGTCCAGGTAGCTCTCCTCGGTGGAGGCGAGGTTGTACTCGTTGATGAGCTGGAGGACTTCGCCTTCGGAGAGGAAGACCGTGGCGTTGGACACGACGCGGAGGATGTCCGGATCGCCGTCCGACGCCATGAGCCACAGGGATTTGGCGAACAGGTAGTCGCCCACCAGGACGCTGGCCTCGTTTCCCCAGCGGGCGTTGGCCGAAGGCGCCCCGCGCCTCATCTCCGAAGCGTCCACGACGTCGTCGTGCAGCAGCGTCGCCGTATGGATGAATTCAACCAGACAGGAATTGGTGATGCACCGATCCCCCTCGTAGCCGCACAGCTTGGAGGACAGCAGCACCAGGGTGGGCCGGATGCGCTTTCCACCGCCGCGGGCCAGGTAGTGGCCGATCGAGGGGATCAGCGGCACGTCGGAATTCAAGTGGGTGGTGAGGGCCTCCTCCACCGCGTTCAGGTCGTCCTGGAGATGCTCCAGGGCCTCCGCGTAGGAAACCTCTGTCTTGCTCGTCGATGAGGAGGACGGTACCATGGAATTCGTTATCGCCTGTTTGCCGTGAACCCGCGGAAATTCGCCGTTTATGTTATCGGCGGAACCGTCGTTGTCAACCGATTTTCCCTCGCGCCGGTCGGGACGGAACGGCGCGCCGGCGTGAGGAGTGCCCCGACATGACCGAAACCGGGCGGCGAATCCGCATCCTGGCGGGCGAGGTGGAAGCGCGGGCCGGGCTGAACGATGGCCCCACGGCCGACCGGATCTGGGACGCCCTGCCCATCCGGGGGACCGCCAACCGGTGGGGGGAGGAGATCTACTTCTCCATCCCCGTTGAATGTCCCGCCGAAGCGGACGCCCGGGTCGAAATGGCCGTGGGGGAGATCGCCTACTGGCCGCCCGGCTCGGCGTTTTGCATCTTCTTCGGACCGACGCCCGCCAGTGAGGGCAACGTGCCCGGCGGGGGCGACGCGCCCCGTGCGGCGAGCGACGTGAACCCCCTCGGACGGGTCGAGGGAGACGCCACCCGCTTCACCCGCGTCCCCGACGGAGCGCCCGTCACCCTGGAGCGGGCCTAAAACCCGGCTCGCCGTCTATCCCTCGTCCTTGTACCCCTGAAGGGACTGAAGGACGGAGATGTCCTCCAGGGTCGTCGTGTCCCCCAGCTCCGGCTTGCCGGAGGCGATGTCGCGCAAAAGCCGCCGCATGATCTTCCCGCTCCGGGTTTTGGGAAGGGCGTCGGTGAAACGGATCTGGTCCGGCCGGGCGATGGCGCCGATCTCCTGGACCACATGCTCGCGGAGCCGCCCCTCCAGTTCTTCAGACTGCTCTTTGCCGCCCTGAAGGGTGATGAAGCCGGCGATGCCCTGCCCCTTCAACTCGTGCGGGATGCCGACGACGGCCGCTTCGGCGACATCGGGGTGCGAGACCAGGGCGCTTTCCACCTCCATCGTGCCCAGGCGGTGGCCGGAGATGTTGATGACGTCGTCCACCCGGCCCATGATCCAGAAATATCCGTCTTTGTCGCACCGGGCGCCGTCCCCCGTGAAGTAGACGCCGGGGATGTCCGACCAGTAGGTTTCCCTGTAGCGCTCCGGGTCTCCGTAAATGGTGCGCAGCATCGCGGGCCAGGGCCGCTTGAGGACCAGGAGCCCGCCTCCTTCCGGACCCACCGATTTCCCGCTCTTCGTCACGATGTCCGGCACGACGCCCGGAAAGGGCAGGGTGGCCGAGCCGGGCTTGGTGGCCGTCGCGCCCGGAAGGGGCGTGATCAGGATCATCCCGGTTTCGGTCTGCCACCAGGTGTCCACGATGGGACAGCGGTCGGCGCCGATGGTCTTGCGGTACCAGATCCAGACCTCCGGGTTGATGGGCTCGCCCACCGTTCCGAGAAGACGCAGGCTCGAGAGGTCGTGCTTGCCCGGCCACTCGTCGCCCCACTTGATGAAGGCGCGGATGGCCGTCGGGGCGGTGTAGAAGGTGTTGACCTTGAATTTCTCGACGATGGCCCAGAACCGGCCCGGGTCCGGGTGGTTGGGTGCGCCCTCGTACATGACGCTCGTCGCGCCGTTGGCGAGGGGGCCGTACACGATGTAGCTGTGCCCGGTCACCCAGCCGATGTCCGCTGTGCACCAGTAAACGTCCTCGTCCTTGAGGTCGAAGACCCACTTGCACGTCAGGTACGTCCCCACCATGTAGCCGCCCGTGGTGTGGAGGATGCCCTTGGGATTTCCGGTCGTCCCGCTGGTGTAGAGGATGTAGAGAGGATGCTCGGCGTCGAGCGGCTCGGCGGGGCAGTCTTCCGAGGCGGATTCCATCAGGTCGTGGTACCAGTGGTCCCGGCCCTGTTGAAAATTGATGTCGTTCCCGACGCGCTTGAGGACAACGACGTGCTCCACGCAGGGGCAGTCCTTGACCGCGTCGTCGGTGTTCGCCTTCAGGGGCACCTCTTTTCCGCGCCGCCAGCCGGCGTCCGCCGTGAGAACGGCTTTGGCCTCGGCGTCGTTGATGCGGTCTCTCAAAGAGGGGGCGCTGAAGCCCGCGAAGACGACGGTGTGCGGCGCGCCGATGCGGGCGCAGGCCAGCATGGCGACGGCGGATTCCGGCGTCTGGGGCATGTAGATGCAGACCCGGTCGCCCTTTCCGATGCCCAACCCCTTGAGGGCGTTGGCGAACTTGCAGACCTCTTTGTGGAGCTCGGCGTAGGTGAGGGTGCGGCTGTCGCCCGGCTCGCCTTCCCAGACGAGGGCGGGCTTGTCCCGGCGGTGGGTGTCCAGGTGCCGGTCCAGGCAGTTGTAGGAAATGTTGGTCTGCCCCCCGACGAACCACTTCGCGAAGGGTTCTTCCCATTCCAGGACCTTGTCCCACTTTTTGAACCAGTGGAGCTCTTCCGCGTACCGGCCCCAGAACGTCTCGGGGGAGTTGACCGCCTCGTCGTGGAGTGTTCGGTATTCCTCGATGGATTTGACGTGGGCGTTTTCAGCAAATTCCTTGGGCGGCTCAAACGTCCGCCCCTCCGTCAAAACGGTATCGATGCCTGTTAGGTCCATTCCGTCCTCCTGAAGGCTTTCCGGGCCGATTCCGCAAATCCCCGCACGGCGCGCCATCCAGGGCGCCGCATCGGGCGTTCCGATGCGCTGAGGGTCGAGCGGGATTTTACTACGAAACGCTCCCTCCTGTCGCCTGGTGATGGCCGATGGCGTGTCGCCGACCCTTGCCCGAGAGAAAAGACGCATGGATTGAAGGCATCGGAACCATTTGACGTTCGGGGTCATGTCCCTGCATGATGACGATGGAATAAGAAAGCCACGAAGTGCGTGATTCCCAAAAAGGGGGAGACTCCGAGGAAAACGCGATGGTGACACTGGAACGCGGTCGGACCGCAGTTGTGAGCGACCCTGTTTTGACGAGGGTTTGCGAGAACTGTGGGGAGGAATACGTCGAGAAGAAGACGACGGCTCATCCCCTCGAATCCGTGGGGGAATGCCGCTCGCGCAGGGGTCGTTGAGGATGTTCGCGATTACATTGCGGCGTAAAAAATCTTTGACGCCGGTGGCCATTGAGATTAAGGACTGCGAAAAGATCCGATGAACCTGAAATTTCCCCCCGAGAAGACAATTCCCCGTATTGAGTACTTGCGGGTTAAGAACTATCGCGCTTTACGCGATCTTGAGATCAAGAATATAACCCCATTGACCGTATTTCTGGGTCCGAACGGAAGTGGGAAATCCACAATTTTCGATTTATTTGCCTTCCTCTCGGAATGCTTTTCATCCGGTCTTCGGAAAGCCTGGGACAGGCGCGGACGATTCAAGGAACTTCGGAGCCGGGGTTCAACGGGCCCGATTGTCATCGAATTGAAGTACAGAGAAAAACCTAACACCCCCCTGATCACCTATCACCTGGCCATCAGCGAACAGCCGAGGGGACCCTTTGTAGAAGAGGAATGGCTACAGTGGAAGCGAGGGCAAAGGGGTAGACCTTTTAGATTTTTGAATTTCAAGGAAGGTGCGGGACAGGTTGTGACCGGTGATATGCCCGATCTGGAAGATGAGCGGATTGATGAGAGACTCGATTCTTCGGAAATGCTCGCCGTTAATACGTTGGGACAATTGACCCGTCATCCCCGTGTCAGCGCCCTTCGGCGATTCATTACGGGTTGGTATCTTTCTTATTTATCTGCCGACAATACACGGGCCATCCCCGAGGCGGGACCTCAGGAGCGTCTAACAGCAACCGGCGACAATCTTCCGAACGTGATTCAGTTTCTTAAGGAACAGCATCCGGACCGACTGGAGCAGATCCTCAGTACGTTGTCGCGGCGGGTCCCGCAATTGGAGAAAGTGGACGCCGACATCATGGCGGATGGGCGACTCTTGTTGCACATCAAGGATGCTCCATTTGAAGAGCCCGTGCTGGCAAAATTCGCATCCGATGGAACGCTGAAGATGTTGGCTTATCTGACAATCCTCTATGACCCGGAACCTCCGCAGCTTGTGGGAACAGAGGAACCGGAAAATCACCTTCACCCTCGACTGTTGCCTGAACTCGCGGAAGAGTGTCGTAACGCGTCGGTGCATGCGCAGTATATGGTGACGACTCATTCGCCTTTTTTCGTCGATGCCTTGAAACCGGAAGAGCTCTGGGTGCTCTACCGGGATTCAGAAGGATATACCCAGGCCAGGCGCGCCGCCGACATGCAGGGGATCAATGAGTTCATGGAACACGGCGCGAAATTTGGAAATCTCTGGATAGAAGGTTACTACGAGGTCGGAGATCCTCTCACCCGTTCCGGTGGGCCAAAAGATTCAAAGGCTCGTCCTCAAAGAAGAAGGGTGTCTGGCCCACGCGTGAGAAAGAAGACTGCATAGGCGAAGATGCACATCGAGTTTCTGGTTGAAGAGATCTCGACCGAACAGGCGCTTTATCATCTAATACCAAGGATCATCGGGGGAGACGTATCCTTCAACATTCATTCATATCAAGGCAAACAGGATTTTCTGAAATGTCTACCAAGCCGACTTGAAGGATATTCGGCGTGGATACCGAATGATTGGGGGATCGTTGTCCTGATCGATGAAGACCGCCAGAACTGCAAAACGCTGAAGAAATTGCTTGAAGGCGCGGCCGAGCGGGCGGGCTTGGCAACAAAGTCGTCCGTCGGACCATCTTCAAGTTTCAATGTCCTGAATCGGGTGGCAATCGAAGAGCTTGAAGCTTGGTTTTTCGGGGATGTCATAGCGCTGGGGGAAGCATTCCCGCGCATTTCGGAAGACCTCGATAAAAAAGCAAGATACCGCGACCCGGACGCCATTGCCGGCGGGACCTGGGAAGCCCTCGAAAGGGTCATGCAAAGAGCCGGATACTTTCAAGGAGGACTTGCGAAGATCGAAGCCGCCCGTGAAATCTCACAGCGGATGGAACCTCATCGCAACAGATCCACGAGTTTTTGCCGGTTCCGGGACGGATTACTTGAGATGGTCGGCCAATGCTCATGAGTGAATCCAGAAAGTGACGGTGTTCTCGCTGGTGTTCCAGTAAGGTGTTTGAAAGGGATCAATTTCTCATGGCTTTGATGACGAAGGACATTTTTTAGGTCATGGCATCAACTTCAGATCACCACGAGTCTTACTCCCTCGACATTGGCGGAAAGATCTCCCGCGATCTGCCGATCGTGACCTTTCCGTCGGGAAAGCGCATCGCCTCGTTCGTCATGCTGGGGGACACCGAGCTCAACGAGGTCTGCGCGGATCTTCTGCACGAGGCCATCGGCCGGGAGTTCAAGAAACGGGAGCGATCTTTCGACCTCATCGTTGGGACCGAGGCCAAGAGCATCGCCCTGCTTCAGGCCCTGGCCCTGCGCGCGGGCCACAAACGCTACGTCGTCCTGCGCAAAGGCTCCAAGGAATACATGCAGAACCCCCTCTCGGTCCGGTACACCAGCATCACCACCGCGGGCGAGCAGCGCCTCGTCCTGGACGGGCCGGACGCGGAGCGGATCCGGGGCAAGAATGTCCTGTTGGTGGATGACGTGGTTTCCACCGGGGGCACCCTCATCGCCGCCCATGCGCTGATCGAGCGCGCCGGCGGGCGGTGTGTCCTGGTGGCCGCGGTTCTCCTGGAAAGCGACAAGTCTCCCGTCCCCGACCTGGTCTACCTGGAGCGACTTCCGCTTCCCTGACCGCTTACGGCGCGATCCCTCCGCTTTCATCCCATGGCCTTCAGCGCGCCGCTCCCTCCCGACACCCGCCGCGGACCCCTTTCCATCGGAATGCGCGTGTGAGAAAATTCGGGGGTTTGGGAGGATTCCGGCGGGGCGGAAGCCGTGAACAGACCCGGACATCCTTGTGACGGATCGCTCCCCTTGGCGCCCGCCCATTGCGCGGACCCATCTTGCGGCCCGACTCGGACGATAAGGAGGAAAACATGCAAGAGATCGCCGACGGGGTCTTTTCCGAAATCAAGTATTACGGGTGCAACGTCTCCTGTGTGAGAACGGACGACGGCGTTGTCTTGGTGGACACCCCGCAGAACCCCTCCGACGCCCTCGACTGGCGGGCCCGGGTGGAAAAGATCGGGCCGATCCGATACCAAGTGAACACCGAGCACCACGCCGACCACATCATGGGAAACTGGTTCTTCCGGGACGCCCGGTTCGTCGCCCACGAGGGGACGCTGGAGCGGTTTCATGAGACCGTGGGGGAGACCCCCGAAGGATGGCTCGAGCGGGTCAAGCCCCTGGACCCGGACGGCGTCGCCCGCTCGGACGGGTTCGATTTCCGAAAGCCGGACATCCTCTTCAACGACCGGATGACCCTGTACCTCGGCGGCCGGGAGATTCAGCTCATCCACCGGGTCGGCCACACCGAGAACCAGGCGATGGTCTACCTGGAAGACGTCCGGGTTTTATTGCCGGGCGACAACGTTGTGGAGGACTGGCCGCCGCTCCTCCACTCCGGCGTGGCCGCCGCGTGGCTCGATACGCTGGACTTCATCGAGGGGATGGAGATCGACGTGATCTGCCCCGGCCACGGCGCGATCTCCGACAAGTCGGTGTTGGCCGTCCTGCGCAAAGACATCCAGGACCTGATCGCGATGGTTCAGAAGGCCGTCGACGACGGGAAGACGAAGGAGCAGGCGGAGGAGATGAAGGACTACGTTCTCAAGTGGGACCCCATTGTGAAGAAGGCCCCCGACTTTTATCAAGTTCTGGGAGGCAAGGGGATCGGGGGGATTTACGACGTCCTGAACCCGCCCCCCAAGGAAGAGAAGCCCAAGAAGAAGAGAAAACCGCTCGTCAACAAGGGTGAATGAGCCCGGCCGTCATCGGCGAATCGCTCCGGCGGTTTCGGTCATCCGGAATCTTCTACACGAAAGGAAGCACAGATGCCCCTTGAGGAAGTGGCGCCCGGCGTATTCACCCAAACCGATTATGAATTGGCCAATGTCGGATGCATCGTCACCGACGACGGCGTGGTTCTGGTGGATGCGCCCTTCGTCCCGGCCGAAGCCCGGGACTGGGGAGCGTTCGTCCGCTCCCAGGGAACGCCCCGGTATTTCGTCCCCACCCACGCGCACCCCGATCACATCGGCGGGCACGGGTTTTTCTCCGAAGCCGAGATGATCTGCCACGTGTCCCTCAAAGACGAGTTCGCCCGCTACCCGGATCACCTGAGCGAATTCATCCCCCGGGTCGGGGCCGAGTGCGAAATGGATTTTTCCGGCTTCACGATGCGGGCGCCGTCCTTCACCTTCACCGACCGGTTCACCCTCCGGGTCGGCGGACGCCGGATCGAGCTCCTCAGCGCCGACGGCCACACCCGCAATCACACCATGGTCTGGCTGCCGGAGGCGCACGTCCTCTTCTCCGGGGACAACGTGGTCAATCAGTGGCCGCCGATGTGCCACGAGGGGATCATCCACGGCTGGCACGATACGCTCAACCGCATCTACAAGGAGATCCACCCCCACGCGATCGTCCCGGGACACGGCCCCGTCTGCGACGCGAGCTTCGCCTTGAACGTCCGGGACGTTTTGATGGGCATCCGATACCGGGTGCGGGACGCCATCGCCGGGGGCAAGAGCCGGGAGGAGGTCATGGAGGAGGTCCCGTACCCCGGCGGCTTCGAGGTCCCGAAGTGGTTCGCCGAGCACGCCGCGCGGATGCAGAAGCTCAGCGTGGGGGTTTTCTACGACCAGATTGCGGGATAGTTCCGCGCCCACCTGCGGGTCCGATGATGATCCGTCCGCAGAAAGCGTATCGAAGGGGGACCGACGTCCCGGAATCATAATCAAGAGAGGATGCGCAGATGGCCATTGAGGAAATCGCCCCTGGGGTTTTCGCCGAAACTGAGTATCGCATGGCCAACATCGGGTGTATCGTCACCGACGAGGGCGTCGTCCAGGTGGACGCGCCCATCGCGCCCACGGAGGCCAGGAAGTGGAGGGAGTTCGTCCGGTCCAAGGGCGAGCTCCGTTATTTTCTCTGCACCCACGAACACCCCGACCACATCAGCGGGCACGGCTTCTTCTCGGATGCCCAGATGGTGTGCCATGAGTCCATCCAGGACAAGTTCGCCGGATGCCGGGAGATGCTGATGGACTTTCTGCCCAAGATCGGCTTGGAGGACGACCGGGACTTTACGGGCTTCAGCGTGCGGGAGCCGACCCTCTTGTTCAGCGAGCGGATGACCCTCCGGGTGGGCGGCCGCAGGATCGACTTCATCATCGGCGACGGCCACACGCCGAGCCATGGAATGGTCTGGTTGCGGGAGGAGGGCGTCTTGTTCGCGGGCGACAATGTCGTCAACGGGTGGCCGCCCTTTTGTCACAACGCCGTCATCGCCGGCTGGTCCGACACCCTGACCCGGATCCACGATGAAATTCGTCCCCGCCTGATTGTGCCGGGGCACGGCCCCATCTGCGACGCGACCTTCGCCCTGAGCGTCCGGGACATTTTGGAAGATGTCAAGAACGAGGTGGCAAGCCTGCTCGCAGAGGGCAAGAGCCGGGAAGAGATCATCGAGGCGGTCCCGTTCATCGACCGCTTCGAGGTCCCGGAGTGGTTCGCTGGGATGGCCGATCTGCTCCGGAAGGCCACCATCGGAACACTCTACGACCACTGCAAGGGAGAATGAACCGGGGCATGCGGGCTGGTCGCCGTAAGCCGGGAGAGCAGAATTCCGCCCTTCCCGTTTATTTCATCCGGGGGATGATCCGCCAATGAGCGAAGACGTCTTTCTAATCACGAGGGATGGGCCCGTCGCGACGCTGATCATCAACCGGCCGAAGATCCGAAACGCGATCTCCCTGTCCATGTGGCGGGACCTGCCGGACCGGATGAAGGCTCTGGATGAAGACCCGGAAGTCCGGGTGATCATTGTGCGCGGGGCGGGCGAGAAGGCCTTCGCCTCCGGGGCCGATATCAGCGAGTTCGAGTCCACCATGTCCACCCCTGAAGGGGCGATGGATCACAACGCCGCCTAAGAGGGCGCCCTGAGCAGCGTCGAGGCCGCCTCCAAGCCGGTGATCGCCATGATTTACGGCTTCGCGATGGGGGGAGGCTGCGGCCTCGCCACCGCGTGCGACCTCCGGATAGCGGCCGATACGCTCAGGATGGGCGTTCCCGCCGGAAAACTGGGGGTCGTCTATAGCCTCCCCAGCACCCGGCGGCTGGTCCATCTGGTCGGGGCGGCGACGGCCAAGGATCTCCTCATGACGGGCCGGCCGGTGGAGGCGGGGGAGGCCCTGCGCGTCGGTCTGGTGAATCACGTCCTTCCGGTCTCCGAGCTGGCGGAGTTCACGAACGACTTGGCGAAGAAAGTCGCCCGCAACGCCCCCCTGACCGTCCGGGGGGCCAAGCGCGCCGTCCAGGCCTCTCTGGGAGACGCTTTGGAAGAAGCGGAGCGGGCCATCCACGACCTCCGCATCCGGGGGTTCCGGAGCGAGGATTTCAAGGAAGGCGTCCGGGCGTTCCTGGAGAAGCGTCCGCCCGTGTTCAAAGGGAAGTGAAGCGGCGCCGAAGACGCGGACCCGGGATTTCCGGCAGGCCCGGCGTTCGGGTCGGTTGACCCCTTGCCCGGCGGCGACGCGCCCCCCCGCCGAGCCCCGTCTCTCGGTAGCCGTACAGCCTTAGAGAGCCGAAATGCCCGCCATTCGCCGCGCCCTCATCAGCGTCTACGACAAATCCGGCGTCCGTGAGCTGGCGGAGGCCCTGTCCACGCGGGACGTCGAGATCCTCTCGACCGGCGGGACCGCCCGGCTCCTGGAAGAAACCGGCGTCCGGGTCACGTCCGTTTCCGAATACACCGGCCAGGAGGAGATCCTCGGCGGAAGGGTTAAGACCCTCCACCCGCGGATCTTCGGCGGTATCCTCCACCGGCGGTCGGCCGAGCCGGAAGCGCCCGGATCGGACGTGCCGGTCATCGACCTGGTGGCCGTGAACCTGTACCCCTTTCGGGAGACCGTCGCCGCGCCGGACGTGACGCTCGAGGACGCCCTGGAGAACATCGACATCGGCGGCGTCTCCCTCCTGCGAGCGGCGGCCAAGAACTTCCAGCGAGTCGTCGTCCTGTCCGACCCCGGCGACTATCCGGAGATCCTGAAATACCTCGACCTGATGGAGGACGTGCCCGAGGACGTCCGGCGGCGGCTGGCGGTCAAGGCCTTTCTCCACACGACCGGGTACGACGGGGCCATCAGCCAGCACCTTCAATCGGTCGGACAAGTCCGGGAGTCGAACGGGGACGCCGCCGCGGAAGACCTCCCCCCGTTTCTCCCCCTCGGTCTCGAGCGGGTCCTGGATCTGCGGTACGGCGAGAACCCCCACCAGCGGGCCGCCCTCTACCGCCCGGCCCTGCCTGCCGGTCTCTCGGTTCTCGACGCGGAGAAGCTCCAGGGAAAGGAGCTCTCGTACAATAACCTTTTGGACCTGGGCGCGGCCGCGGCGATGGCCCTGGAATTCACCGAGACCGCCGCGGTGGTCGTCAAGCACAACAACCCGTGCGGCGTCGCCGCCGGGGAGGGGGGGGGAGAGGGAGAAGGGGGGCGCACGGCCGAAACGCTCGCGGCGGCCTTCGACGCGGACAGGATGTCCGCCTTCGGGGGCATCGTCGTTTTGAACCGGCCCCTCGGCGGGGAGGCGGCGGAAATCCTCGCCGGCCGATTCCTGGAAGTCCTCGCCGCGCCGGATTTTGACGACGAGGCCCTGGAAACGCTGAAAAAGAAAAAGGACCTGCGCGTCCTGAGATGGCCCGCGTTGGCCTCCGGGACGGCGGGAGAGCCGGGGCTCGACGTCCGGTCCGTCCCCGGCGGGGTGCTCGTCCAGCAGGCGGACCGGTTCCGGTTTAACCTGGAATCCTGCGAGATCCCGACCAAGCGCAAGCCCACGGTTCGGGAGTTCGAGCTGCTGGCGTTCGCCTGGCGGGTGGTGAAGCACGTCAAATCGAACGCCATCCTCCTCGCCGGCCCGGCGGGCCCGGAAAGCGGGATGGTGACCCTCGGCGTCGGGGCGGGGCAGATGAGCCGGGTGGATTCAGTCAAGCTGGCGGTGTGGAAGGCGCGCGAGGCGGGTCGCGGCGAGGCGCTTCCGGGGTCGGTCCTGGCCTCGGACGCCTTCTTCCCGTTCCGCGACGGCGTGGACGCCGCGGCCGAGGCGGGTGTCGCGGCCGTTGTCCAGCCGGGGGGATCGAAGCGGGACGAGGAGGTGATTGCGGCCGCCGACGAAGCGGGCGTCGCCATGGTCCTGACCGGGATGCGACATTTTCGGCATTAGGGGGGTGCTGAAAATCCCCAAGATGGGTGTCCTCGTTGCGGATTTCCAAAACATCCCGCTCCCAATTTGTAGGAGAGCCCCTTGCGGGCTCCCGTTGCGAGCTTGATCGGGTATCCTCGGGGCGATGACTGAACCCACCCACGGCGAGCGCCTGGCCGAGGAGCTGTTCGGACCCGGGGGCCGCCTCGCCAAGTCCCTGCCGGAGTACGAGCACCGCCCCTCCCAGGTCGAAATGGCCGCGGCGGTGGCCGATGTCCTTCAAGAAGGCGGAAAGCTCCTGGTCGAAGCGGGGACCGGGACGGGCAAGACGCTGGCCTATCTCGGACCCGCCGTCCTGTTGGGCCGCCGCGTTGTCATCTCCACCGGAACCCGAAACCTTCAGGACCAGATCCTTCACAAAGACCTCCGGATTCTCGAAAAGGCCCTCGGCCACACCTTCCGGGTGTGCGTCCTCAAGGGACGGCACAACTATCTCTGTCCACGGCGCTACCGGAGCTTCCTCGAGGAGCCGGCGCTCCGCTCCCGCGAGGACGCCGCGCTTTTTGACAAGGTCCGGGATTGGGCCGAGAAGACGGCGACCGGGGAGATCGGGGAAGCGCGGGGCGTGCCCGAGGACTACGCCGTCTGGCGGGATCTCTGCTGCTCCGCCGAGGTGTGCAACCCGGGCCTTTGCGCTGAGTTCGGGGAGCCGTTCATCCAGCGAGCCCGGCAACGGGCGGCCGCGTCGGACGTGGTCGTCGTCAACCACCACCTGTTCTTCTCGGACCTCAACCTCCGGCTGCACGGCGGCGACGGTTTTTCGGGCGGCATTCTGCCCACTTACGCCGCCGCCGTTTTCGACGAGGCGCACAACCTGGAGGACGTCGCCACGGACTACTTCGGGACCACCGTCAGCCGGGGCCGCATCGAAGACCTCGCGCGCGACGCCCTGCGGGAGGCGGCCGGGAAAGGGGAAGACGACGTTACGAACGCCCTGGCCGAGGTGGCGAAATCCTCCGACGCATTTTTCTCCGCCCTGCCGGGGACGGGGCCGCTCTTTCGGGAAGCCGGAAAAGGCCGTCCCGGCGGAAGGAAGGGGCGGACGGAAGAGAAGGCCCCCGCCCGGGCCCGGGAGGAATCCGGCGAGCGCCGCCGCCTCCGCCCGGAGGATGTGACGCGGGTCCTGTCGGAGGCCGCGAACGCTTTGACGGCCAGGCTGAAGGCGCTCGCTCGCGCGGCGGACAGCGCCCGGACCGAGGGCCTGAAGACCATCTCGCGGCGCGCCCAGGAGATCGCGAGCCAGATCGATTTCATCCTCAGGATGGAAGACAGCGCGTACATCTCCTGGGTTCAGACCCGGGGGCGGGGGGTGGCCGTGACGGCGTCGCCCATCGACGTGAGCGGGGTGTTGCGGGAGGAGTTGTTCGATCGCGTACAGGGGGTGGTCCTGACCTCGGCCACACTGAGCTCCGGGGAATCGTTTGACTTCATCCGGGGGCGTCTCGGGCTGGACGGGGCGGGCGAGATTCTCCTTCCCTCCCCTTTCGATCACGCACGCCAGGCGGCCCTGTTTGTTCCCCGGATTTCTTCCCCGCCCAACACCCGGGAATGGATCGACGCCATCTGCCCTCACATCGAATCCCTCCTGGCGCTTTGCGAGGGCCGGGCCTTCGTGCTCTTCACCAGCTACCGGAATCTAAGAACGGTCCACGGGCGGCTGAAGGACCGCATCACGCACCGGGTGCTGATCCAGGGCGAGGCCCCCCGGGCCCTTCTCCTGGACGAGTTCCGGCGGGATCGGACGTCGGTGCTCTTCGCGACGGCCAGCTTCTGGCAGGGCGTGGACGTTCAAGGGGACGCCCTGAGCTGCGTCATTATCGACAAGCTCCCCTTTCCCAGTCCGGGGGACCCGTTGGTCGAGGCCCGCTCGGAGGCCATCGCCGCCGAGGGGGAGAACGCCTTCCTCACCTACCAGGTTCCCCGGGCCGTCCTCGCGTTGAAACAGGGGCTGGGGCGTCTCATCCGAAGCCGGGAGGATCGGGGACTCCTCGCCGTCCTGGACTCCAGGCTTCACACGCGGCCCTACGGCCGGACCTTCCTGGAAGGTCTCCCTCCTTGGCCCCTTGTGGAGGAGGAGAAAGACCTGGTGGAGGCCGCCGACCGGCTGTTCGGTGAAGGCCCGCGGAAGCGCTGATAGTGGGCCTGCTCTTTGTGTTTGCCGATTCGGCCTCGGGGAAGCGGGAGACCACAACCCCCTGAGCAGCGACCACGGCAACCTGGAAGACTGCTCCACGCGCTCCCACACGCGGAACCCGGTCCCGGCATTCATCTGGGGATCCGCCTCGGAATCCCTCTCCGACCGGATGGAAGCCATCACGGACGCGACGCCCGCTGTATTGGAATTGTTGGAAAGAGAACGGTGAAATCTTTATGCGAATGGCCTAAATTGGGTCTCGGAGTTCTTTCATCGCAGGCATAAAGCAGGACGCCAGCGCATGATAAAATAAGAACGATGGACATTTTTCCCAAGACTGCAAAGATCGGGCAGGATTCTTATGGGGGGGGTATGCCGATCCGTATAAGACGCCCGGATAAGAACCGTGCTTCGACGCAACAGCGTGAAAACCCATTGGTTATGCCCGAAGCGATCCCTTTTTCTCGGGCGTCCTATACGATAAGTGGCGTAGAGTCGCAAGAGAAACGTCGCCGTCAACGATTCCCGATGAATGAATCGAGCACGCATTCAAACAGGGCGTTAGGCGTGCCTGAGGCAAGGCTGGGGGCGGCGTGAAGGTCGCGGGGTTGATTCGGTTTCTAGCAGGTTGCGGAAAAACGATTCTGAGGGGTCTGAAATGCCCCAATCTGTCATTCCGAGGGCGGCGATGAATCTCCATCGGAGTCAGCCTCATTCATACAACTGATTCAAAAACAACGTGTTTCGAGCTTGAGCCGATTCCTCACCTCGTTCGGAATGACAGCGCGCAAGGTCCGAATCTTGGCCAAAACACCAACCCATCGGAGTTTTTCCGCAACCT
>PVBE010395549.1_pt1 | contig 15414 bp, 12 predicted proteins | sample 1631181 | NCBI WGS metagenome assembly PVBE01 (sample SAMN08397723, study PRJNA350692) | Marine metagenome, whole genome shotgun sequencing project. | isolation source: water | place: Pacific Ocean | collected 2012-04 | reverse complement strand
TCGACGACGACGGGTGGTTCTACTTCATCGGACGTCTCGGGGAGATGATCAAGACTTCGGGCGGTGCCAACGTGACGCCCGCCGAGATCGAAGCGACGCTCATGTCCTACCCCGATGTGCTCGAGGCGTACATCACCGGCATTCCCTCCGCCGAGGGCGGTGAGCTCGTGGTGGGCGCCGTCGTTCCTCGCGCAGGGGAGATGCTCGACGCAGAGGCGCTTCGCGCGCGGCTCAAGAGTGACCTGTCGGCGTACAAGGTCCCGCGCTACCTCTGGATCTGCACGAAGGCGGATCTACCATTCCTCGACTCCGGAAAGATCAAGAAGCAGGCGCTCGCAGAGCGCATCACAGGGCGATACGGCGGCGATTGAAGGGCGTAGCGTCAACTCAACTCGTCGAAGTCGAGCTCCGGCAGCGCCTGGTGGGAAAGCGCGCCGCCGTCGATCGTCAGCTGCGACCCGGTGACGTACTTCGACTCGTCGGACGCGAGGTAGACGATTCCCGCCGCGATGTCGGCCGGCTCACCGAGCCTTGGCACCAGCACGCTCTTCTCGAACGCGGCGCGGATGGTGGGTTTCGCCAGCATCGCGGTCATGGTCTCGCTCCCGGTGAAGATGAAGCCGACGATGATGGCGTTGGTGCGGATGTTCTCCTTGCCGTAGTCGAGCGCCATTTGGCGCGTCAGCGCGTTGATCGCGCCTTTCGACGCCTGGTACGCGGGTCGCGCCGGCACCGAGAGAACGCTCGAGCTGGCCGAGATGTTGATGATCGACCCGTTCCCGGCCGCGCGCATGTGCGGGATCGCGTACTTGCTCGCCCAGAGCGCGCCCTTCAACGCCGTGGTCATGATGATGTCGAAGGTCTCGTTGTCGATCACGTCGACGTGGCTATCGAGCCCGCTCCCGACCGCGTCGTTATTGATGGCATTGTTGACAAGGGTCGTGAGCGAACCGAAGGCGGCGACGGCAGCGGCGATCTGGTCTTCCTGCGAGTTGTCGGCCCTGATGTAGAGCGCCTGCCCTCCCGCGCCCCGAACGCCCTGCTCGACCTCGAGGCCGGTATCCTCCGACCTCCCGGTGAATCCGACGGCCGCGCCTTCGCGGGCGAGCATCTCCACCGTGCCGCGGCCGATGCCGCGCGTACCCCCGGTGACGAGCGCAACCTTGCCTGCGAGTCTCATTGGCGGCCCCGTCCCCTAATGAGGCCGCGACGATCCGGCCTTGGGAATCGGCGAAACTACGAAGACAATGCGCGAATGTCAAGATGTCGCGTTCTGCAGATGCGAGACTTTCTCGCGCATTGACGCTATTGCGCGGCCGGCGCAATATTCTCGAGCCACGAACCCGGGGAGATCGATGAAGCAGTACACGACGGTTGCCGAGTTCCGTGCGGCGCTCGACCACGAGCGGGCCGAGGGTCACAGCGTGGGAATGGTCGGCACTAGCGGGGCAATGCACGAAGGTCACCTCTCGCTGGTAAGGCGCTCCGCCGCCGAGAACGACGTTACCGCCATGTTCTGGGGTGGAGCCCTGGCCTTCGACTGGATGGAAGACGAGATCGCGTACCAGCACGACTTCGAGCGCGACCTCGCGCTGACCGAGACGGCAGGGCTCGATGTCGTCTACCTGCCCGACGGCGCAGATCTGTTCCGGAGGCCGCCCCTCACGACCGTGAGCCTGCCCGCGATGTCGTCGGGCGCACCCGGCCTCGAGGAACCGGGCCACCTCGACACAATCGTCATGATGATGGCGAAGCTATTCAACATCTTCGGTGCCTGCCGCTCGTACTTCGGCGAGAAGGACTGGCAGCAGCTGGCAATGTTCAAGCGCATGGCGGAGGATCTCTGCTGGCCGGTCGACGTCGTGGGTTGCGAGACGGTGCGCGATCCCGACGGCGTCGCGATCTCGAGCCGCAACTCACAGCTCACACCCGAGGAACGCGAACGGGCCCCCGCGCTCTATAGCGCGCTCCTCGCGGCACGCGCGGCCGTCGAGAAAGGAGAGCGGTCGCAGGCCGCGCTCTACCGGCTGGTGTCGGAACATGTGAAGGCGGTCGGGTCGCTCGAGTACTTCGTCGCAGTGAACGCCGAGAGCATGGAGATGCTCGACCCGCTTGCTGGCGACGTGCGCCTGCTCGGGTCGATGGGGCTCGGCTCGGTCCGGCTGGTCGACAACATCGGGGTCCGTGTCGACGACGGGTGAGCGACAGGTCGCACGCCCGCCCACAAGCCCACACGATCAGGGGGTAACCGGATGATCCGAGTCGCGCAGTGCTACACGGGCGGGGTGGGGTCGGAGATCATCCGTCGCCTCGTCGGTCACCCGCAGATGGAGCTCGTCGGCGTGCTGGTGCACAGCGGCGACAAGGCGGGGCGCGACTCCGGCGAGCTCGTGGGCGCCGCAGCCAATGGCATCGTCAGCACACAGAATCTCGACGACATCATCGCCCTGCACCCGGACGCCGCGATCTGGAGCGGTCTCCTCTTCGACACCGAGTCGATGGCGCGCCTGCTTGTGGCCGGGATCAACGTCTACACGGGGATCGGCGCGTACTGGCTGCCCGGGGAGCCCGAGCACGACGCACTCGCCGAGGCGTGCCGCGCCGGCAACTCGTCGCTCGCCGCGGGCGGCAACATCCCGGGGCTCATCAGCGATGTACTGCCGGTCTTCCTCTCGGGGTACACGGGCCGGATCCGCCACATCCACGCCTGGCAACGCAACCACGTCGAGACCTACCCATCGGCCATGCAGCTCCAGCTCGGGCTCGGGCTCGGCCTCGAGCCCGGTGCCAACGAGTACGCCGACATCGTCGACCGGGGATGGGTCAACGGCATTCGGCAGTCCGCCAAGCTGGTGGCCGCCGCGCTCGACATCGAGTTCACGGAGCTCGTCCTCAGCAAGAAGGAGCACGCGCTCGCTCGCGAGGACGTCGTGCTCCCCGCAAGCGGGCTCGAGATCGCGGCGGGCACGGTCGCAGCGGCGCGTTGGACACTGTCGGCGTTCAGCGGCAGCCACGAGTACCTCACCGTCTCGAACGAGCAGACCGCGGTGCTCGGGCTCGGTCCCGGCTGGCGCGAGAACCACGACGATCCCGCCTGGCGGGTGGAAATCGACGGCGAGCCTCCGATCGTCTGCACGATGGGATGGCCCGGCGGCGTCGACCCCACAACGTCGAACCTGCACCTGAACGTGGCGCGCGCCATGAACACCATCCCGCGCCTGATCGACGCGCCGCCCGGCCCCGTGACCGTGCTCGACTTCCCGCTGGTGACCGCCGGAGACGGCCTCGCCAAAGGCTGACGACGCCTCCCAGGCCGCGCGCTCGAGCCCTGCCCCGATGACCGGATGACATCTCGTGTCGCCGTCGTGCTCTGGCGCTCGGCCGCACTGGTGCGAATGACCTCGCACCCGGTTCGCTACGCTCAACACCCACGACAGCGACGAAGACGGGATCGGCAACGGCCGCGAGTGCGCAGACCGGGAGGAGACTGGAGCCGTGTTATCGGGCGAGAAGATATTGATCACCGGGCCGGCCGGAAAGATCGCCTTCGGGATCACGAAGACGCTGGTAGAGAACAACGACGTCTGGGGCATCGCGCGCTTCGGCGACCCAACCCAGCGCGAAGAGGTTGAAAAGCTCGGGGTCACGACGCGGTCGATCGACCTCTTCGATGCCGACTTCGGCGATCTGCCGCGCGACTTCACCGTCCTTCTCCACATCGCCGTGGCCTTCGAGCAGAACTACGACCGGGCCTTCCGCATCAACGGCGAGGGCACTGGCCTGCTGCTCGAACACTGCCGCAACGCCAGGGCCGCGCTCGTCATGTCCAGCTCTTCGGTCTACAAGCCCCAGCCGGACACCTTCTACGCGTACCGCGAGGGCGACCCGCTAGGCGACCCACTCACCCACGCCGCGGCGTCCTACCCCGTCTCGAAAATCTCCCAGGAAGTCGTTGCCCGCTACTGTGCGCGTTCGCTCAACCTCCCCGTGACGGTCGCGCGCATGAACGCAGCGTACGGAGCGCGAGGTGGGCTGCCGGTGATGCACATGGAGGACATCATCGCTGGCAGGGCGGTCGTCACACGATCGAATCCGTGTGCCTACGCGCCGATTCACGAAGACGACATCGCCGCACAGCTCGAGGCACTGCTCGCTGCGGCCAGCGTGCCGGCAACCATCGTCAATTGGGGGGGAGACGAGGTCGTCACCGTACAGGATTGGACGGCCTATTCCGGGGAGCTGCTCGGAATGCCTGTGACGGTCTCGGTAGAGGAGATCCCGGGTGGAGCCGGGGGGATGGTTTCCGACAACACCCGGCGGCGTTCGATCACCGGGCCCTCCAGAGCGTCGTGGAAGGAAGGCTTCCGACGCACGATCGAGGCGCTCTATCCGGAGCGAATCAAGGCGTAGGTGGAAGGCGTGCTTTCAGACGAGAAGGTCCTGATCACTGGCATCAGCGGAACCATCGCGATGCCGCTCGCACGCTCTCTCGCCCTCAACAACGAGGTGTGGGGACTTGCGCGCTTCGGGGATCCGGCCGACCGCGAGCGGGTCGAGGCGGCTGGCGTCAAGACTGTGGCCCTCGATCTGAGTACGGACGATCTGAGCGAGCTGGGGACAGACTTCACCTACGTCCTTCATCTCGCCTACTTCCGCGGCGGGGCGGCAGACTTCGACCAGGCGATCAGCGTCAACGGCGAAGGCACGGGCCGAATCCTGCATCACTGCCGGAACGCCAGGGCTGCGCTCGTCATGTCGTCGAACGTCGTCTACTCCCCGCATGAAGATCCCTGGTACCTGCCGAAGGAGACCGATGCCATCGGCGGCGCGAACGTATTCTGGTCGCCGACCAGTTCGACCGCGAAGATCGCCGAGGAGGCCGTAGCGCGCTATTGCGCTCGCGCGTTCGAGCTACCGGTCACGATCGCCCGCTTGAATACAGTCTACGGACTCGCAGACAAGCTCATGCCGGTCTTCCACATGGACGCGGTGGTCGCCGGAAAGGAAGTCGTCGCACGCTGGGATCCGAATCCCCATACACCCATCCACACCGATGACCTGTGCGACCAGCTCGAGGCACTGCTCGACGCGGCGAGCATCCCAGCCACGATCGTCAACTGGGGCGGCGACGAGCCGGTCACGGTGCAGGAGTGGTGCGCGTACGCAGCCGAGCTTGCGGGGACGCAGGCCAATGTTCGGGTGCAGTCCGTGGCCGGTGCGTCGCGCGGGGGCGGGACCGACCCCGCAAAGCGCAGGGCGATCACGGGCCCCTGCCGCGTGCCTTTCAGGGACGGCTTCCGCGGCGTGTACACGGCGCGCTATCCGCAGGTGCGCGGGGGCGAGGGGTGATGCCCGAGGCCCGCGTTGGATACCCGAGTAGCGAGGAGCTCATGGCGAGGTCCCGGCAGGAGACCGGGCTCTTCGATTTCGGGGGAGAATCGTTTCGCGAGGGCCTCGAGAGATTCCTCGACAGCATGGCGCGCGACGCGGATCTGACACCCGAAGGTGCCGACCAGCTACTAGGCACGATCGTGAGTCGCCTGAAAAATCGCCTGGAGATCGAAGACTGGTACCGGGCCCATCCCGAGATCGAGGACCTTTCGATCGAGAGTCCCGTGTGCATCACCGGCCTACCGCGCACGGGGACCAGCGCACTCTCGAGCATGCTCTCGCTCGAGCCCAGCTTTCGCTGTCTGCGTGTCTGGGAGCTGGAGAAGGCCTGTCCTCCTCCCACCCTCGAGACGGAGCTCGAGGATCCAAGGCGGCTCGCGATGGCCCGGCAGATGGAGCTCATGCGCACGGAGCACCCCGAGCAGATGGCGATGCATCTCTACGAGCTCGATTCCACCTCAGAAGATCCCTCGCTCATCGGCCTGGAGTTCAAGGCCCAGACGTGCACGGCCCCGACCTTCGGGTATCACGCGTGGTGGCGGGACTGCGACATGCGCCCTGCCTACACGTACCAGCGCAGAGTGGCAAAGCTCCTGCAATCGCGTCGGCCTCCGAACCGCTGGCTCTTCAAGGCGCCTCACTACGTGTTTCATCTCGAGGCCTTGCTCGATGCGTATCCCGATGCGCGCCTCATCGTGCTGCATCGCGATCCGGTGAAAGCGATCCCGTCTTGGGTCAGCCTCATCACCTCGCTCTATCCACCCGGTTCGATGTTGCGGATCGACACGGGGCGGGTCGGACGGCACCTCTCGCAGCACCAGGCGATCGGCATGAGGCGGGCGATCGACGCACGCGCCCGCATCGGGCAGGACCGGTTCCTCGATATTCACCACCGGCAGCTGGACGCGGATCCGCTGGGCACCGTCGAACGCGTCTACGATTTCATCGGACTCGAGCTGATTTCCGACGTCCGCAACAGCATCGCGGCCTGGTCGGACGTCAACCGGTCGGGCGCTCATGGCGTGCACCGATACAAGCCCGAGCAGTTCGGCCTGACGGCGCGGGGGCTGCGCGCGGACTTCGACTTCTACACTCGCGAGTACGACGTCCCGCTCGAAGCCTGAGCGCCTGGCCCTGCGAGAAGCTCGGGCCGCTTGTGGACGACGATTACCAATGTCGTGGCTTGTGTGTTCTACTACATCCGCGCGCGGGCGGTGCGTGAGGAGTGCGACCGCCAGAAGGCGGAGGGGGTCGCGTGATCGGGCTAGAGTGGACAACGGCGCGAAGCTGCCTGCGCTGCCCAGCGCTTTGGAGGACAGCATGAAGCCTCTCGAAGGGGTCCGTGTTCTCGACGTGACCCGAATCGTCTCCGGACCGACCTGCTGCTTCCATTTAGCAGCACTGGGCGCCGAAGTGATCCGCGTGGAGGGGCCCGGCGGCGACATGACCTGGAATGTGCCGCCCTTCGTCGGGCCGGACGGCGCTCATCGCGGGGAGCGCGGACCGCGTGACATCGCTCTGTCACCGCTGCGGCGGGGACGCGGCAAGCGAAGCGTCGAGATCGATCTCAAGTGCGAAGCGGGACAGACGCTTCTGAAGCGCCTCGCCGCCCAGTCCGACGTTCTGGTGGAGAACTTCCGCCCGGGCGTGATGCAGGCCTTCGGGCTCGACTTCGCCTCGCTCGAGGCGATCAACCCGCGTCTCGTCTACTGCAGCATCACGGGCTACGGGCACGACGGACCCTATCGCGACCGCCCGAGCATGGACCTCGTCGTGCAGGGGGTTTCTGGGCTCATGGCAAAGACCGGATTTCCCGACGGTCCACCCACGAAGGTGGGCGCGATGATCGGCGACCAGGTGCCCGGGATCTACGCTGCGTTGGGAATCGTCTCGGCGCTGCGACAGCGCGACATCGAGGGCCGCGGGCAGTGGGTGGACGTGGCGATGCTCGACAGCTTGATCGCGCTCCTCTGGGACGAGCCGCTCGACGACTTCGAGCGCCAGGGTGTACCCGAGCGGGTCGGCAACGGCGACCCCCGCGGCTCCCCCATCGGAACCTATCCGACATCGGACGGATGGGTGGCGATGGTGTGCGTCGGCGACAAGCCCTGGCAGCAAATCGCCCACCTTATGGGCCGCGAGGACATGATCACCCGCTGGCCGAGGACTCACCAACGCAGCGAAAACCGCGAGGAGATCGACGCCGCGGTCGGCGCGTGGACGTCGCAACGCACGACCGACGAGGCCGTGGAGCAGCTCACCGCCGTCGGGATGGCCGCGGGGCCCGTCCAGTCGCCGTGGTCGGGCCGGAGCGACCCCCAGGTGCTCCACCGCGGCGCGCTCGAGCCGCTTCGACACCCCGACCGGGACACCCCCTCGGACTACTGGGGTCCCGCGCTGCCCATCCGGATGTCGCGATCCGAGCTGCGGCCGGCGCCGGCCGAGGCCCTTGGATCAAGCACGGACGCAGTCCTGCGCGAGCTTCTCGACCTCGACGACGCGGAGCTCCAGAAGTTACGGGCCGAGGGCATCATCGGAAACGAGGCGGGCTGACCCAAGGGCTCTCGAGCCCAACTTCACAGCAAACGCGAGGAGCACCCGATGGCAGAGGACCACGACACACAGCGCATCTCCGACGAGCTGGAGATTCGCAATCTGCTGGCACGCCTGGCGCACCTGGCTGACGACGGAGAGCTCGAGGAGTCCATGCAGCTGTACACCGAGGACGCCGTCTGGGAGGGAGCGGCGGGGTTCGCGCGACTCGAGGGTCACGCCGACATCCTCGCCGGCGCGCGAGAGCGCCGCGGCAGCGGCATCACCGGGCCCGGCGCCCACTCGAGGCACATCCTGACGACGATCGACGTGCAGGTCGACGGCAGCGACCGGGCACGCAGCAAGTCGTGCTTCATGTTCTACGCCGACACCGACACCAGCCCGAGTCTGCAGGCCATGGGCGTCTACGAGGATGAGCACCGCCGTACCGCCGACGGCTGGAAGCTCGCCCACCGGTCGATCGCAAACACATGAGGTCCTGGATCGTGTGTCTCGGCCTCGTCTGCTCGATGACCAGGTGCCGTCGTCTCACTGATGGAGCCTCCGCCGGCTCGATGGAAAGGCCCCGATGAGCGATCGCGATCTCGCCCCCCCGCCTGGGCTATCGCGAATCGATGTCACGAAGTCGAGGCGCGAGCAGGCGCTGCATACGACCTCCACCCTCGGCGATTGCACCGCGCTTCACTTTCCCGGTAGCGGTGGTCGGAAACTCTCCCTCCCACACGACGACTTCCTCGGGCAGCATCCAGCGGGCCAGCCCGGCCTCAGCCAGCGCGTGGGTGAGCAACTCGAACGACGGCTCCGCTCCCGGCACGTGGCGAACGGCCAGCGACAGGTGCTCACCCGTGGCGTCATCGGGCACGCCGTAGGCAACACATTGTTCGACGCCCGGGAGACCGGACGCCAGGGCCTCGACGCGGGCCGGTGAAATCTTCAGGCCGTTTCGGATCACGATATCCTTGATTCGGCCGGTGATGCGTAGCCTCCCGCTGTCGAAGGTGGCCACATCGCCTGTGCGGAACCATCCGTCCTCGAAGGCCACCTCGTTGTCGGCATCGTCGACATAGCCGACGAACAGGTGAGCGCCCCTCACGCAGCACTCGGACGGGTCGGACTTCGAGCCGATTCGCACCTCGACACCTTCGAGGGGCGGGCCATCGTCGGCCGTCCGGGTCGCGGCGGACTCATCGCGGCGGGTCGCCGAGATGACCGGAGCCTCGGACGATCCATAGGACCGCATGATCCGGATGCCGAAATCGTTCTCGGCCCGGACGAGCACCCGTTCGTCGAGCATCGTGCCGCCGAACAGGGCGGCTGAAATCGGTACCTCCCGCAGGCCGCGCCGATCTGCTTCGGCGAGCAGTCGGCCGAGGACGACGTCGGGGCCGCCGTAGAAGGTGGCGCCACTGGTGAGCAGACGATCGAAACTGGCCCGGTCGTCGAAGCGGCGTTCGAGTACCGCTCGGACTCCCGCCATCGGGGCAATGAAGAGCGCCTGCAGCACGCCGGTGATCGACGACAGTGGGCTCACCAGGAAGAAGCCCTCCCCCTCGGTCAGCTGAATCGCGCCAGCCAGATTTCGGGCGGCCACGAGCAGAGTGTTGGTCGTGTGGACGACCGCCTTCGGCCGGAACGTGGTCCCCGACGTGAACATAACGATGAGTGGGTCGTCTGGATCTCGCGGCCCTGGGACCGACGAGTCACGTCCAGGGCCCGTGAGGGGTTGCAGCTGCGTGGCCGGGATCCACGAGGTTGCCGATGGACCCGCCAACTCGAGCGCATCGATCTGCTCCTCCGGGGCGACGGCAAATCGGACCCCAAGGCGTGTCGCGGCGTCCGCGACCTCCAACGCACTCGCTGTCGTCTGGAGGACGACCACGACTGCGCCGGCGCGCCGGGCCCCGTGGAAGGCGACCACCGAGGCGATGTCGTTGGCCATCACGATCAGGACTGGCGTCCCGGGCTCAATACCACCCGCCACGAACCCGGCAGCCGCGGCCACCGCCGCGTCATCGAGCTCTGCGTAGGTGAGAGAGCTGGACGGGTCGATCAAGGCCACGCACTCCGGCCCCCGGATCGCCGCCTGACAGACCAGGTCGTCCGATCCAGTCCCCCACAAGCCGCGAGCGCGGTAGTCGCGCGCCAGCCGGGCGACTCGCGGGCGAGCCCAGTGGGTCAGATCGGCTCTTGGTGACATGGACGGCCCTTCTACCGATCGCTTCGTTCTCGCGGCGACGACCCCCTCAGTTCAAGCGGCTTCCTTGGCTCGAAGAGCTTTGATTTCTCGACGCACTTCGTCCTCTACGATCGTTCCCTCGAAGAAATCCGGATTCATGCCAGCGAACAGGCCGACGGGGTTGGAAAATGTGAAGTCGCGGAAATCCTCATCGGTCAAGAGGCCCCCTTCGACCATCTCGAAGGCCTCCTCCACCACCTCGGCGGCTTCGATTACATCGAAATGGGAGATGTCGGAGCCGAGAACTGGCTTCAAATGCATCTTCATCCGAGGATCGAAGGCAACGGCGGTCATGGGATCGTCGGCCTCGCAACCGAAGTAGAAGTTCTTCCGGAAGAGCCCGCGCAACTCGTCCGCATCGCCGATCTTCACCAGGGAAAAATCGTCAGAATCCCGGTCCCGTTCCACCAGCGCCTCCGGAGTGATGTCGCATTCGAGCTGATCGAGGTTCTTCTCGAGGATGTCGTCGATCTTGCCCGCCAAGCGCTTCTCGACTTCCGCATAGGATTCCAGGTGTCTTCGAAGCTTGGCGCGATCGAGATTGGTGGGCTTCAGGTTCGCCTCCAGGAATTTTCGATTGCGCTTCTCCCAATGCTCCTTGAGATCCGCGAGCAGGCCGCACGCCCAGCCGACTCCACCTTCGAGGAAACCGAATCGCAGATCCGGAAAGCGCTGGGTGACGCCACCGAGAAGCAGGTTCCGGGCAAAGAGATGATGACTCTGGGCGAAATGGCCGAGATGGTTGGCGACGAAATTGGTGGGCGAGCTGCGGTCGGGCCAGCCCATACTGCCACTGTGGACCGTGACCGGGATCTTCAGCTCGCTGAATTTCTCCCATACGGGGTCGTAGTCGTGTGGGCTGTCGAGCGCGAGGCCATCGACGTAGATGCGCCGCTTCGCGGGGTCCGGCTGCCACTCCGCGTCCGCTTCGACGGTGCGAACGACCGAACCCCCGGTAACCACCTGCCGGAGGCCCAGAGAGTGGGCATGCTCGAGCTGCGCAACGGCATCCGATGGCTCGGCGAGGCTGACGACACCCACTGGAATCAACCGATCGGAGTAGGGGGCGAAGAGATCCGCCACCATGACGTTGTAGGCCCGAACCACGCCGTTGACCAGCTCCCGGTCGCTGACATCGCGGGCGAGGGTGAGACCGACGGTGGGATAGATGACGGCGACGTCGATGCCCCAGCTGTCCAGGCTGTCCCGAAGCACCGAAGGAACGAGGCCCGCGATGCGATCCTCGTTGGTGGGAACGCCCCAATACGACGGCCTCCGCATTCGACCCCGGCGACGCGTTTCAGCGTCCGCTTCGTACCAGCCGTGGAAGCGCTGACCGTACCCAGCACGGAATCGCTCCAGGACGCCGGAACCCGCAACCTCTTCCACGTATTCGAACAAGACCGGGAACAGCTCTGCCCAATGGCCGTCCGAATCGATGATGGGGTGATCCAGCTTGGTTCGAATCTCAGAGCTTCTGGTCGACATCCTATTCACTCCCTATCGCTGATCCGAAATAATTGAGGTCGAAGTCGGGGGGTTGATCCCGTTCGAAGTCGCACGCCGCAAGCGACGCTCCCCGCAGGCTAGTCGACTGTCGGCTTCACCTGGGTTTCCAGGATCAGTTTCGCCAGCTCCTCGGGCATGTCGTTGTAGTCGTTGACGGCAATCCGTCCCTCGCGGCCCGGAACCGGGTCGTAACCCAGCCGTCCGCCCTCGTTTTCCATGTGAAAGAACCCGCGACCCCGTGGAAGACGCCGATCTTCTTGCGGCAACTCGGTCCAGGTCCGAAGCAGTAAGCGTCTCTGATCCGGGGCATCTCCGTCTACATAGCTCGAACGCGAGTGACACAGCGCGAAGTTGTTCGCCAGCATGATCTCGCCGCTGGCGAGCTCGAATTCGATCTGCTGGCGAACCAGGGTATTTCGCACGATCTCCAGCGCCTCGCTCTCTTCGTCCGTCAGGCTGCGCCCCTGGGCGTATAACGCCGGGACGATACTGCTGTAAGTAAAGTTGAGACAGATCTTGCCATCGTTGTTCGAGAAGATCGGAACGTCGTAGGGTGTCACGTCCGGCTGGTCGTCCGGCTGCTCGCTCCGACGATGGTGGGGGAAGCCGCGATACAGGATCGGCAGAATGTCTGGCCGAGTCGCCAAGATCGTATTGTGGGCAGCGATGCCGCTCGAGAACTGGCTCTGCCCGCCGGAAAGCGGCCCGTGCAAGCACAGCAGGCCCAGCAGGTCTCCCGCATCGTTATGCATCGCCAGCTCGGCGCTCGATTTGGTACCCCGCGCCGCCTGGACACCGTCCGGGAGTCGCTCCTCCTGCACAGGGACCATTCGGTGGCCCAGGCTGGTGTTGGAGAGCAAGTTCCCGAAATGCGTCATGATGGCCCAGTAGATCTTCTCGATTTCTTCACGCGCGTAGTCCTTGACCGGAACGCCGCGAATCACCGCAAGACCTCGCCCTCGGATCAACTCCTGGTAGACCGCCTCGAGGGCTGCGTCGAGGTCGGGGTGCTTGCACATTTCGGCAGTGATCTCGTCGCGGGGAACGTCCCGGACGAACGCCAGCACTTCGCGCAGCGCTGCGACGTCGGCCTGACCCAGCTGGAAGACGAAATCCTCCTTGGTGAGATCGTCCTGTCCCGTCCATGCCATCGGACCCGTGATTTGCTTCTCGTAGATCGGAGTCATCATCGCAACTCCCTCTTTGTTCAATTTTGTTTGTTCAATTTTGTTTGTTCGATCGATCCCTTGCGATATGGCCCGAAAGTCCCCCAGCGCTCGCAATAATGTAACGCTCCTCAGATTCCCGCTGCAGCGAGTCCGCCTCTGCACGCGAAGTACGGGAGGCTTTGACGCCTCGAACGCCGTCACGAGCGTGCGTGATCAACCTGCACAGGATTCGGATGCTTTCGTATATATTGATCTTATGTCATATATGATATCCCAGATCCCGAGGGTACCACATACGATACCGTCGAGACACTCCTGTATCCGCGCTGGCGCCGGATGTTCGGACCCCTTCGCCGCCAACCCCTCGTCGACCTTCGCTGAATCAGGCGTCGCTCGATTCGAGTTCAGCGATCATCACCCTGCTCGACCAGGTCGAGCAGGCCTTTGCGCAGCTAGGCCGAGCGGTGGGGCGCCCTCAACACACCCTCGTGAGCGCAGCCGGCCCCGATGTGGTCGATGTGGTGGGTGGTCGGCGCGCGTTAGGCCCTCCTCGACGAAGTCGCGCTGGGTAGGGCCCTGACAACTTGGCCACAGTAGTTGTCCGTCGTCAGATCGTCGATGCAAACACACGCCGCGAACGTCAAGACAAAGGCAATCGAACATCTTCTGCCGCCGTCACGGTGGACATGAGTCGCAGCCGGTCGGAATTCGCGCGACCTCCTCGGCGGCGCATGTTATATAGTGAGACGATGAAACGCGCTGCGAAGACACATCAGCTCCGGGAGATAGACACCAGCGCGCAAAACCGCTCGAGATACGTGCTCGGTGTCCTGGTCCTGGTCTACGCGTTCAACCACCTCGACCGGCAGGTCTTCGGCGTGCTCATGGAGCCGATCAAGAGGGACCTGGGCCTGTCCGACAGCGCCATGGGTTTCCTCGGCGGGATGTCCTTTGCCCTCTTCAACGCCGTGGCCGGCCTTCCCATCGCCCGCTGGGCGGACCGCGGATCGCGAAAGATGATCATCTCGATCGGAATCGTTCTGTGGAGTACAGCCACTGCGGCATCTGGCCTGGCGCGGAGCTTCGCTCATCTGGCTATCGCGCGTGTAACGACCGGCGTCGGCGAGGCGTCCACTGTTCCGGCTGCCCACTCGATAATCTCGGACTACTTTCCCCCCCAGCGGCGGGCGACAGCGCTTGCCATCTTCGTCGTGGGGGCGCACGCGGGGGTGGCGCTGGGGTTTCTTCTGGGCGGCTTGATCGCAGAGAGCCTGGGCTGGCGGGCCGCCTTCTTCATCCTGGGTGCACCCGGCGTGCTGCTTGCGCTGCTCGTTTGGTTGACCGTGCGCGAGCCGGAACGCGGCGCCTCCGAATCCGAGTCCGTCGATCCGCGCAGCCTGTCGTGGTCAGAAGTGCTGCACTTCCTGCGCACCAGCCGGGGCTTTTCATGGCTCCTGCTCGCTCAGGCGCTCCATGCTTTCTCGGGCTTTGGGCTCATCGTGTGGACCGCGCCCCTACTGATGCGGGTTCACGGCATCGGCATCGCGCAGGCCGGACTGTGGATCGGCCCGATCGCCGGAATCTCTGGGGCGCTGGGCGTGGTCGCGGGCGGCAGGCTCGCGGACTACCTCGGCACACGCGACCCACACTGGTACCTGCGGCTCCCGGCTCTGGTCGCCCTGCTGGGGCTTCCCTTCACCGTTGTTTTCATCATGAGCGAGAGCGTCGAGCTGGCTCTCCTGTGTCTGGTCCCACACTCGTTCTTCGTAGCCGTCTCCAGCGGGCCGGTCGCCGCGGTGGTGCAGTCGATCGTCCAGGTGCGCATGCGCGCCCTGGCCGCCGCCATCAACTTGTTCGCGACCAATCTGATCGGCATGGGCCTGGGCCCGCAGGTGGTCGGTCTGGTCAGCGACGCGCTCGGCGCTCGCGCGGGCAACGACGCGCTTCGCTACGGGATGCTCACGGTTGGCATCGCGAACCTGATCGCGGGAGCGTTCTACCTGCTCGCCGACCGCGCGTTACAGAGTCCGTCGAGCCATTCCGGACCCCAGCGGACCCAGCGCTGATCCGTCGAACCCGTATCCCGCGAACTCGCGACTGGGCAAGTGCGCACCACGCGCGCCACGTCCGTCAGCCAACTGCTATGCTGATCTCTTTCAACTGGTTTGCGATCTCCACGACCCAAGGAGCAAGAGTCTGACCCGGAACCCCAAAGTGCAATTCGGGATCTGTGGCTACTACGACGATCTCACCGAGTACCTCGCGTGGCTGCGGCTGGCCGAGGACCTCGGATACGATCTCGTCGGATACGGCGACACACAGAACCTGATTCCCGACATGGTCGTGGCGCTGACCGCGATGGCGCTCGAGACGACGCAAATCAAGATCTGCAGCACGGTCACAAATCCGGTGACGCGGCATCCCGCGGTCACGGCGAGCGCCATGGCGGCAGTGCAGAAGCTCTCGGGCGGGCGCACCTTCTGCGGCATCGGCACCGGGGACAGCGCCCTCCTGAACATCGGGGAGCGGGCGGCCACGGTCGCCGAGATCGAGGAG
>PVBE011692715.1_pt1 | contig 15415 bp, 15 predicted proteins | sample 1631181 | NCBI WGS metagenome assembly PVBE01 (sample SAMN08397723, study PRJNA350692) | Marine metagenome, whole genome shotgun sequencing project. | isolation source: water | place: Pacific Ocean | collected 2012-04 | reverse complement strand
TCCACAGCACAGGTCTCCTTCCAAACCATCGGCAAGACCCTCCTTGCCGGGCAGTTGACCTGTTACCCATGTCCTCGGTCTATACTGTTACCTATGTAGCCGGTTTGGACCACCCCGGCCCTCTCCCCCAAGGGGAGAGGGAGATTCGGTTATTGTGCTTGTATCACTAACATCAATATCGGGGGCGAGAAAGACGCGATGCGGCGCCACGGTGAGCGCCATTTCACTGCTTGGAGCGAGCCCGGTGTTGCGGTATGAGTCGGGAAGGGGCGGCGTCCTGTCGCCTCGGCGGACCCAAAGGACACGACATGACCGATCAGGTGCGGGCGTCGCACATTCTCCTGATGTATGACGGCTCGATGCGCTCGACCGCGACGCGCTCGAAGGAGGCCGCCGAGACCCAGATCGCCGCGCTCAAGGCCGATCTCGACGGCGGCGCCGAGTTCGCCCAGGTCGCGCGCGACAATTCCGACTGCCCGTCGTCGAGCCAGGGCGGCGACCTCGGCGCGTTCGGCAAGGGCATGATGATCGGCGCCTTCGAGGACGCTGCCTTCGCCCTCGAAATCGGCGCGACGAGCGACGTCGTCGAGACCGATTTCGGCTATCACATCATTCATCGGACCGAGTGAGGCACAGCCTCACGGCTGAGGCGCGAGGCCGAGCCTGCGGTCGAGCTCGCCCGCCCGGTCGAGGGCGTGGAGGTCGTCGCAGCCGCCGACGTGTTCGCCGTCGATGAAGACCTGCGGCACGGAGTGGCGGCCTTGGGCGCGCTGCATCATCTCGGCTCGCCGGCGTGGTCGAAACCCGACCTTGATCTCCTCGAACGCAACCCCTTTCGATCGTAAGAGGCGCTTGGCGGAGACGCAGTAGCCGCACAGGACGCCGGTATATATCTCGACCTTGGCCAAGGGGCGGCTTCCGTCAGCCCAGGCACAGGGGCGGTACGCCGAGACGCTCGTGCCCGGTGCCGAGCGCGCGCTCGATGGCCCAAGCCGCCGCCAGCAGGCGCTCATCTTGTCCGCCGCGGGCGATGAGCTGAAGCCCGACCGGCATGTCCGCCGCATCGAGCGCCACCGGCATGGTGATCGCCGACAGCGCCAACAGGTTTACCGGCTGGGTGTTGCGCGCCATCATGGCGTTGGCCGCCGAGTAGCCCTTGATCGACGACACTTCGTCCATGGTCGGCGGTGTCAGCGGCACGGTCGGCGTGACGACGACGTCGAAGGCGCTGAGCCGCTCGTCGGCCGCCCGGGCGAGCTCGGCGATCTTCCGCGTCTCGGTGAAGTACGTGACCGCGTCGACGTCGCGCGACGGCTTGAACCGGTATCCGATGTTGGGGTCCATGGTGTCGGCGCGGTCGGGATAGTGTTCGTCCATGAACGACAGCCCCTCGACGCCGAACAGTCCGCCCCGGATGAAGCGCTCGCGCGCGGCGGCTGCCTCCGGCAGGTCGATCCGCCCGACGCGCGCGCCCTTGGCGGCGAGCTCGTCGATGGCGCCCCGCACGCCCTCGGCGACGCCGGGCGAGCAGTCGTCCCAGAACAGCTCGTCCGGGACGGCGAGGCGAAGATCGGCGGCATCGAGCCCGTCGAGGCTGCGGAACAAGGCCTCGGCGTCGTCCCACGCGGGATCGATGGCGGCGAACGCCGCGATCGCGTCCTCGACCGTCCGGGTCAGCGTGCCCGGCGTGTCGAACGACGACGACAGCGGCACGATCCCCGCCGTCGACCAGCGCCCGATGGTGGTCTTGAGACCGACCTGACCGGTGACGCTGGCCGGGATGCGGACCGAGCCGCCGGTGTCGGTGCCGAGCGCGACGACCGCCGATCCCTCGGCTAGGCTGACGCCCGCGCCGACGCTGGAGCCGCCGCAGACGCGATTGTCGGTGGCGTCCCACGGGTTGCGCGGAGACGGCCAGTTCGCCGTCGCGCCGACGGCGCCGAAGGCGAACTCGACGGTGTGGGTCTTGCCCATGGGGATCGCCAGGCCACGGCGTAGCGCGGCGACGACGGGCCCCTCGGTGCGCCAGGTCTCCGGCATCTCCTTCGGCGTGCCGGCGAAGGTCGGCATGCCGTCGACACCGTAAATGTCCTTGACCGAAATCGGCAGCCCCATCACCGCCCCGGCATCGCGGCCGGCGCCCAGCAGCGCGTCGGCGGCGCGCGCCTCGGCGACCGCGCGGTCGCCGTCCCAGTGCTTGTAAGCGCCGAGCGCGCCGCCGAATTGGTCATGGCGCGCCACCGCGGCGGAGATCACCGCCTCGAACGTCGCGGCGCCGTCGCGAACGGCGGCGGCGACGGTTCGGATGGGACGGTCGATGAGGTCGTCGGTCACGTGTGCACTCCGCCTCGGTTCGGGTTCCACTACCAGAGCCCGGCCGGCCGCGCCCGTCAAGTGGGTCCCCCCGATTGCAATTTTCACGCGATTTTGCGCTAACGCGCCAACGCGTTTCCGTATAGAGTTTAACGATAACAAGTGGCAACTAGGGGGGTGTTGACGTGACACCAGGGACATTCGAATACCATCGCCCGGCATCCGTCGCCGAGGCCGTAGGGCTGTTGGCCCAGCACGGCGAGGCGGCGCAGGTGTTGGCGGGCGGGCACAGCCTGGTGCCGATGATGAAGCTGAGACTGGCTTCGCCCGAGCATCTGGTCGACATCAACGGCATCGGCGAGATCAAGGGGATCGCGCGCGAAAACGGTGAGATCCGCATCGGCGCGGCGACAACGCAGGCCGAAGCAGTGGCCTCGGATGTGCTTACCTCCGCGTGTCCAATCATCGCCGAGGCGATCGCCGTGATCGCCGATCCGCAGGTGCGCAATTGCGGCACCATCGGCGGCAACGTCGCCAACGGCGATCCCGGCAACGATCTGCCGGCGGTGATGATGGCGCTCGGCGCGACGTTCACGCTGACTGGTCCGAGCGGATCGCGCCAGGTCGCGGCACGCGAGTTCTATCGCGGCCTGTTCGATACCGCGCTGGAGCCCGGCGAGATCCTGACCGAGATTCGCATCGCGCCGCCGTCTTCGGGTCACGGCTACGCCTACCGGAAGCTCAAGCGCAAGGTCGGTGACTACGCGACGGCGGCGGCGGCTGTGATCCTCGAGGTCGAGGGTGGCAACTGCACCCGCGCGGCGGTGACGCTGACCAACGTGGCGTCGGCGGCGATCGATGCGACCGGCGCGGCCGATGCGCTGACCGGTACCGGCATCGACGGCGCCGCCATCGACGAGGCGGCGCGGCGCGCCATGGACGTCACCGATCCGGCGTCCGACATGCACGGCCCGCCCGAGTACCGGACGCGCATGGCCGGCGAGATGACCAGGCGCGCGATCCAGACAGCGCTCGCCCGCGCGACGGGAGGCTGAACCATGTCCAAAACAAAAATAACGCTCACCATCAACGGCGCCGAGGTCTCTGCCGCGGTCGAGCCACGGACGCTGTTGATTCACTTCCTGCGCGAGGGCCTCGACATCACCGGCCCGCATATCGGCTGCGAGACCAGCCATTGTGGCGCCTGCACGGTCGATCTCGACGGCAAGTCGGTTAAGTCGTGCACCCTGTTCGCGGTCCAGGCCGACGGGGCGGAGCTGACCACCGTTGAAGGCCTCGCCGTCGGCGGCGCGCTGCATCCGCTTCAGGAAAGCTTCGTCGAGGAGCACGGCCTGCAATGCGGCTTCTGCACGCCGGGCATGCTGATCCGCTCGTGGCGGCTGCTGCAGGAGAACCCCAACCCGACGGATGAGGAAATCCGCGCCGGCATATCGGGCAATCTGTGCCGTTGCACCGGGTATCAGAACATCGTCAAGGCGGTGCGCCACGCCGCCGACCAGATGGCCCTACAGGAGGCCGCCGAATAATGCCAGATGATACGCTCAGCCTAGAGGAACGGGAAAAGACCCTCGGCGGGATCGGAACCGCGCGCAAGCGCAAGGAAGACGCCCGCTTCATCCGGGGCCAGGGGAACTATATCGACGACCACAAGCTGCCGGGCATGCTGCATGGCGATTTCCTGCGCTCGAGCCACGCCCATGCGCGCATCAAGTCGATCAACGCCGATGCCGCCAAGGCGCTACCGGGCGTTGCCGCGGTGGTCACGGCGGACGATCTCAAGCCGCTGAACCTGCACTGGATCCCGACCCTTGCGGGCGACACCATGGCGGTGCTGGCCGACGAAAAGGTCCATTTCCAGAACCAGGAGATCGCCTTCGTGATCGCCGAGGACCGCTATATCTGCGCCGACGCGATCCAGCTCATCGAGGTCGAGTACGAGGCGCTGCCGGTGATCGTCGATCCCAAGCAGTCGATGGCCGAGGGCGCCGTCGTGCTGCGCGAGGACGCCGCCGAAAAGGACGAGGTGGGGCAGGGGCCGCGCAAGCATCCCAACCACATCTTCACCTGGGACGTCGGCGACAAACAGGCGACCGACGACGCGTTCTCGTCTTCCGAGATCACGGTGTCCGAGGAGATGTTCTATCAGCGCTGCCATCCGTCGCCGATGGAGACGTGCGGCTGTGTCGCCTCGATGGACGCGGTCTCGGGCCGGCTCACGATCTACGGCACCTTCCAGGCGCCGCACGTTGTGCGCACGGTGGTCGGGTTGATCACCGGCATCGCCGAAAGCAACATCCGCATCGTCTCGCCCGACATCGGAGGCGGGTTCGGCAACAAGGTCGGCGCCTATCCGGGTTACATCTGCGCGGCGGTCGGGTCGATCGTCGCCGGAAAGCCGGTGAAATGGATCGAGAGCCGCATCGACAACCTCACGTCGACCGCGTTCGCCCGCGACTATCACATGACCGGCGAGATCGCAGCCGATGCCGACGGGCGCATCAAGGGCTTGCGGGTCGGCGTGCTGGCCGATCACGGCGCGTTCAACACTCATGCCCAGCCGATGCGCTTCCCGGCCGGCATGTTCAGCGTGGTGACAGGCAGCTACGACGTGCCGGCCGCCCATGTCACTGTCGATGGCGTCTATACCAACAAGGCACCGGGCGGCGTCGCCTATCGCTGCTCGTTCCGCGTCACCGAGGCGTCGTATCTGATCGAGCGCATGATGGATGTGCTGGCGCTCAAGGTGGGCGTCGACAAGGCCGAGATCCGTCGCCGCAACTTCATCGAGGCCGAGCAGTTCCCCTATCAGTCGGCGCTCGATTGGGAGTACGACAGCGGCGACTACCGAACTGCGCTCGACAAGGCGCTGGCGGCGGTCGGCTACGATGACCTGCTGAAGGAGCAGGCCGAGAAGCGCGAACGCGGCGAGCTCATGGGGATCGGCATTTCGACCTTCCTCGAGATCGTCGGCGCCGGGCCGGTGAAGAACTGCGACATCCTCGGCGTCGGCATGTTCGACAGTTGCGAGATCCGGGTCCACCCAACGGGCTCCGCCGTCGCCCGCCTCGGCACCAAGAGCCAGGGCCAGGCGCACGAGACCACCTACGCCCAGATCATCGCGACCGAGATCGGCATCCCGTCCGACGACATCCTGGTCGAGGAGGGCGACACCGACACCGCGCCCTATGGGCTCGGCACCTACGGCTCGCGCTCGACGCCGGTCGCCGGGGCCGCCGCCGCGCGCGCCGGCACGCGGATCCGCGAAAAGGCGCAAAAGATCGCCGCCCACATGCTCGAGGTCGACGAGGGCGACTTCGAATGGGAGGTCGATCGCTTTGTCGTCAAGGGCGTGCCCGACATGCAGGCGACGATGAAGCAGATCGCCATGGCCGCCTATTCGAACGTGCCCGAGGGGATGGAGCACGGGCTCGAGGTGACGGCGTATTACGACCCGCCCAACTTCACCTTCCCGTTCGGCGCCTATGTCTGCGTCGTCGACATCGACAACAAGACGGGCGAGGTCGGCGTGCGGCGGTTCTACGCGTTGGACGACTGTGGCACGCGGATCAACCCGATGGTGATCGACGGCCAGATCCATGGCGGGCTGGCCGAGGCATTCGGCATCGCGATGGGCCAGGAAATCGTGTTCGACGAGACCGGCAACGTCCTGGGCGCGAATTTCCAGGACTACTTCCTGCCGACCGCCGTCGAGACCCCGGAATGGGAGACCGACTTCACGGTCACGCCATCGCCGCACCACCCGATCGGCGCCAAGGGCGTCGGCGAGTCGCCCAACGTGGGCGGCGTGTCGGCGTTCTCGAATGCCGTCATCGACGCGTTCGCCCACAAGGGCGTCACTCACTTGCCCATGCCGCACACGCCATGGCGCATTTGGCAGACCCTCGAGGAGCATGGCCTCAACGCCATGGGGTTCGGATGGCGCGCCCTGATCGCGGCCGAGATGATCGGTGGCGATTCCGGTCTCGGCTTCATGATCTTCGTGTCGGCCCAGGAGTTCAAGATCGAGGAGGTCTTCCTCGGCGTCATCGTGATCTCGATCATCTGGATGGCGACCGACCGGTACATGCTGATGCCGTTGGAGAAGTGGACCGTCCACCGTTGGGGCCTAGTGTGGAAGCCCGTGTGACATGGTGGCGCCAGGACAAGCGAGCACGGAGTTCCGCCGCCGGCGTTGGTATCATCGCCGGGACATTCGGTTCCTGATCGTCGTCGCCGCGATCCTCGCGGCCTATTTCGGCTACGGCTACGTCACCGGACCGGGACGCATCACCGATCGGCTACAGGCCGCGCTCGACAAGGAGCCGCCGACGGTCAATATTCGCGTCACCGCCAAGTTCGCGCCCGAGGCTTTCCACATCGGCGTCTACCAGGACCTCGGCTCCATGCGCGGCAACGAGGGAAACACGACGACGCTGTTCAAGGTCACACCGGCCGACACGCGCAAGCTGTCGCGAAAATACTGGATCGAGCGGGTCGACTTGGCCGAGTAGGGAAGGGGAAGCGGCCATGAGGATTACTTCGCTCACTCCGATCACGCTCGATTTGCCGCTCGCCAATCCGATAAAGCTTTCCGACATGGAGATCGCGACGTCCGAGAACGTGCTCGTCCGGCTCGAGGCGGATGACGGCCTCGTCGGCTGGGGCGAGGCGCCGACGGCGCCGACCATGACCGGCGAGACGGCGGCGCGGCTGGTGGCGGCGGTCGACTACCTCGCGCCCGCTATCGTTGGCCGCGCGTTCGACGATCCGGCGGCGCTGGCCGCGGCCATGGATGGCCGGCTCTATGGCAACGAGAGCGCAAAGTCCGCCATCGAGGTGGCGATGTTCGATCTGGTCGGTAAGTCCACCGGACGGCCGTTGGTCGAGATGCTGGGCGGCGCGCGGCGCGAACGCATCCCCGTTCTGTGGATGCTCGGTAAAGGCGAGGCGGACTCCGACATCGACGACGGCCAGCGAAAAATGCAGCTCGGGTTCAAGAGCTTCAAGATCAAGGTCGGCGTCAATCCGGTGGCGCCCGACGCGGAACGGACATGCCTGATCCGGGACGCGCTGGGCGACATGGTCATGCTGTCGGCCGACGCCAACCAGGCGTGGACGGTGGCCGAAGCGCTCGACTTCGTCAACCGCGCCCGGGACGCCCGGCTCGACTTCCTCGAGCAGCCGGTACACGGCACCGACCTCGCCGGCATGGCGCGGATCGCGGCTTCGAGTCAAACCCCGCTCGGCGCCGACGAGGGCCTTCACGGCATCGCCGATATCGAGCGCCATCACGCTGCGGGCGCGGCGCAAGGCGGCAGCCTGAAGCTGATCAAGTTCGGCGGGCTCGCCCGCACCCGCCACGCGGCCGAGGTGTCGGCGGAGCTCGGCATGAAGGTCAACCTCGCTGGCAAGATCGCCGAGTCCAGCATAGCCACGGCGGCAATCCTTCACCTCGCCGGCGCGGTGCCCGGGATCGACTGGGGGCTCAGCCTGACCAACCAGTATCTCGCCGCCGATATCGCCGCCGCGCCGATCGAGGTCGCCGACGGCCACGCCACCGTGCCGACGGCGCCTGGCCTCGGCATCGAGGTCGACGAGGACGCCGTGCGCCGCTTCGCCCGCGCCGCGTGATCGGGGCGCCCGCGTTGTCCGCCGAAGATTTCGTCTGGCTGCCGAGCGAGGAGACCAAGGCCGCATCGCGGCTCGGCGCATTTCTCCGCCGCCACGATCTGGCTGATTACGCCGCGCTCCACCAGCGCGCCGCGCGGGAACCCGACTGGTTCTGGAACGCCGTCATCGATTTTTTCGGCATCGAGTTCGAGACACCCTTCGATAACGTGCTCGATCTCTCGGCCGGAATCCCGTGGGCCAGGTGGTGCGTCGGCGGCAAGACTAACCTCGTGCTCAACTGCTTAGACACCCACATGGCGACGCCTACGCGCGATCGGACGGCGATCGTCTGGGAGGGCGAGGACGGGCTCGTCCGGCGCTGGACCTACGCCGAGCTCAACGCCGAGACCTGCGCGGTCGCGGGCGGCTTGCGCGGTCTCGGCATCGGCAAGGGCGACGTGGTCGGGCTCTACATGCCGATGATCCCCGAGACCGCCGCGGCCTATCTCGCGATCGCCAAGATCGGCGCCGTCGTGCTGCCGATGTTCTCGGGCTTCGGCGCGACGGCGGCGGCGGAGCGGCTGGCGAGCGCCGGCGCGGTCGCAGTGGTCACCGTCGACGGCACTATCCGGCGCGGCCGCGAGGTGGCGATGAAACCGGTGATCGACGAGGCCGCGAACAAGGCGCCCAAGCTCCGCCACGTCGTGGTGCTCGACCTGCTCGGACTCGATACCGCGTGGGATGCCGGGCGCGACCGGCGCTGGCGCGACATCGCCGACGGCACGCCCGAGACCGTGCCGACCGAGGTGATGGACGCCGAGGACCCGGTGATGATCATGTACACCTCGGGCACCACCGGCCGGCCCAAGGGCGCCGTGCACACCCATTGCGGGGTGCTGGTCAAGAACGCGCTCGACATGGGGCTCTGCATCGATCTCGGCGCCGATGACCGGCTGCTGTGGATGAGCGACATGGGCTGGATGGTGGGGCCCAAGATCGTCGTCTCGTCGACGCTGATGGGCGGCACCATGATCCTCGCCGACGGCGCGCCCGACTACCCGGAGCCGGATCGTTTGTGGCGTCTCGCCGCCGATCACGGCGCGACCATGCTCGGCATCGCCGCGACCGTGGTGCGCACCATGATGACCCACGGCGCCGACAAGGTCCGGGAGCATGATCTGTCGCGTCTCCGCCTCACGCTGTCGGTCGGCGAGCCGTGGAACGCCGAGGCGTGGCTGTGGTTCTTCGACCACGTCTGCGGCCGCCGCATCCCGATCCTCAACTACTCCGGTGGCACCGAGATCGGCGGCGCGATCCTGTCGGGCACGCTGCACGATCCGTTGAAGCCGTCGGCGTTCGGCGGCGGCGTGCCGGGCCATGGCGCCGCGGTGCTCGACGAGGACGGCAACGACATCGCGCCCGGCGAGGTCGGCGAGCTCGCCATGCGCCAGGCTTCGATCGGCCTGACACGGGGGCTGTGGCACGACCCGGAGCGCTACATCGAGACCTATTGGAGCCGCTTCGACGACACTTGGGTACACGGCGACTGGGCGTCGGTCGACGAGGACGGCTTGTGGTACATCCTCGGCCGCTCCGACGACACCATCAAAATTGCCGGCAAGCGCACCGGCCCGGCCGAGATCGAGGCCATCCTGATCGAGACCGGAGAGGCGATCGAGGCCGCCGCCGTCGGCGTCCCGGATCCGGTCAAAGGCGAGAGCGTGGTCTGCGTCTGCGTGCCGTCCGCCGCCGAGCCCTCGGCGGAGCGTCTGAGCGATGCCGTTGCCGAGGGACTCGGCCGGCCGTTCCGCCCGTCCGGCGTGGTCTTCGTCTCGCAGTTGCCCAAGACGCGAAACCAGAAGATCATGCGCCGGCTGGTGCGCGCCGTATTCACGGGCGATGCGCCGGGCGATCTGTCGTCGCTCGTCAACCCGGAGGCCCTCGACGAGCTTCGCCGTACCGTAGATCTGGAGAAACGACAATGACCGACCACAGCTACACCGACATCCTCTACGAGGTGAAGGACGACGTCGCCTGGCTGACCATCAACCGCCCCGAGGTCCACAACGCGTTCCGCGAGCTGACGCTCGACGAGATCACGGCGGCGCTCAAATCGACCCGCGACGATCCCTCGATCGCCTGCGTGGTGATCACCGGCGCGGGCGAGAAATCGTTCTCGTCGGGCGGCGACTTCAAGTCGATGATGCAGCTCAACTGGACCAACGCCAACCACTGGAACGACCGCATGCTGGGCACCGCGATGACCATCCGGGGCCTGTGGATCCCGGTCATCGCCATGGTCAACGGCTGGTGCATGGGCGGCGGCAACGAGCTCGCGCTGTGGTGCGATCTGGTGGTGTGCTCGGACAACGCGGTGTTCGGCCAGTCCGGCGCCAAGGTCGGCGCCTGCCCGACGGTCGGCGCGACGCAATACCTGCCGCGCATCATCGGCGAGCGGCTGGCCCGCGACATGATCTTCTGCGCCCGCACCTTCACCGGAAGCGAGGCCGAGGCGATCGGTCTCGTCAACCGCTGCGTGACGCCGGGCGAGCTCGAAGCGACGGTCCTCGAAATGTGCGAGACCATCAAGTCGCACAGCCCGCAGACGCTCCGGATGACCAAGCGCTCGCTCAATCACGAATCCGACAACCTCTATGCCTCGTGGCAGTCCGGCATGGAGCTGCTGGCCCATGTCTGGGGCTCGGAGGAATCGATGGAGGGCATGAACGCCTTCGTCGAGAAGCGCAAGCCCGACTTCCAGCAATTCCGCCGGCGCAACAAGGACATGGTCGACGACTATCTCGCGAGCGTCGTTCGCGCCAAGCACGATCAGTAGGAGAACGCCGATGGTTCATCTCAGCCAAATGCCGGACATGATCCGCGACAACCTGATCAACCAGGATCTGCCGGAATTCGAGACCACGCCGTGGGCCGACGGCCCGCCGCTGGCCGAGCGCCGCATCGCGCTGATCAGCACGGCCGGGCTTCATCTCAAGGGCGAGACCGCGTACGCCGCCGATTCGGGCGAATACCGCATCATCCCCGACGACGCCGACATGGGCGAGCTGGTGATGAGCCACATCTCGACCAACTTCGACCGCACCGGGTTCTACCGCGACCTCAACGTGGTGTTCCCGATCGATCGGTTGCGCGAGCTCAAGGACGCCGGCGTCATCGGCTCGATCGCCAGCCGCCACTTCGGCTTCATGGGCGCGACGCCGCCGCATCTGATGGAGCCGCTCGCCCGCGACCTCGCCGCCATCATGCGCGACGACGCGGTCGGCGGCATCGTGTTGTGCCCGGTCTGACCGCAATGCACGCGCGCCGTGGGCGCGCTGTCGCACTACTTCGAGGAGGAGGGCATCCCGACCACGTCGCCCAGTCTGATCCGCGAGCATACCGAGCGGCTCCATCCACCGCGCGCGCTGGTCGTGCCGTTCGAGCTCGGCCGGCCGTTCGGCGCGCCCGACGAGCCCGAGTTCCAGCGCCGCGTGCTCACCGCGTGCCTCGAGCTGTTCGAGCGCAAGTCGGGTCCGGTGCTGGAGGATTTCCCCGATGCGCCGCCCGGCGCCGATGACGAAGCCGAGGGCGACGGCGAGGGCTGGGCGTGCCCGGTGAGCTTCGCCGCGCCACCCGGCGAGCTCGGCGACGCCGAGATCGTCGAGCGCGCGCTGATGCAGGAGATCGGGATATTGCGGCCGTGGTACGAGGAGGCGGTGCGGACCCAGAAGCGCTCCGGCTTCGGCATCTCGGGCAAGACGCCGGAGGAGATCGTGCGCTTTCTCGCCGGCTTCGTTATCGATCCCGGCGCCGTCGCGCCGCCCTATGCCGACGAGACCCTCGGCACCGGCTTCAAGCGCATGGCCGACGACCTCCGCTACTACTACATCCAGGCCGCCATCGCCCGGCCCGACGCGCGCATCTCGGACGTCGAGGTGGCCAACTGGCTGTGGGGCGAGACCACGCTGGGCCAGGTGCTGATCGCGATCCGCGACTACGCCATGGAGTGCGACGAGCCGTCGCTCAAGCGGCTCGCGCCGACGACCATGGTGCCGTCGCATCAGCGCTACCGAACCAAGAACGGCTGAGGAGCGGGAACCTGGCCGGCGTCACGATCCGTTTCGGCGGCTACCAGCCGCCCGCCTCGGTCCACAACCGGGCGGGTGAGGTGCTGGGCCGGGCGCTGCGCGCGCGCCTCGGAGACGCGCTCGATTTCGAGATCGAAGGCAACGTCATGGATGCCGGCCACCAGGCCGCCGATCTATTGGCCATGGTCGAGCGCGGCGAAAAGACCCTGTGCTACTTCGCCTCGAGCTATCTCGCGGAGCGCGTGCCCGAGATCGCGGTGCTCGACCTGCCGTTCGTCGTCAAGTCGCGCGCCCAGGCCTACGCGGCGCTCGACGGCCCTCTCGGCGAGCGCCTCGCCGAGCGCATCGGCGCGGCCACCGGCTATCGGGTGCTGGCGTTCTGGGACAACGGATTTCGTCATTTGTCCAACCGGGTACGCCCGATCCGCGCGCCCGAGGACTGCCGGGGCTTGCGCATCCGGACCCTGTCGAGCGCGCTCCATACCGAGACCTTCCGCCGTCTCGGCTTCGATCCGGTGACGCTCGACGTCAAGGAGCTCGTCGCCGCGGTCTGCGCCGGCACCATCGACGCCCAGGACAACCCGCTGACCAACATCTACAATTTCAGCATCCACGAGTTCCACCGCCACATCACGCTGTCGGCGCATTTCTTCGGCGCCGCGACGCTGCTGTGCCACAAGGCGAGCTACGATGCGTGGCCCGACGAGGTCCGCCGCGCCATGGCCGAAGCAGTCGCCGAGGCGACGGCGGCCCAGCGCGAATTCGCCGCCGCCGAGGACGACCGCGTCCGCGCCGCGCTTCGCTCGACCGACAACGACGTGATCGAGCTGTCGGATGATGAGCACGATGCCTTCAGCGCCGCGGTGGCGCCCGTGGTCGAGGCGGCGAGCGAGCGGCTTGGCGCGGATTGGATCGAGGCGCTCGGGGGGTGATCGAATCTCCGATTTGCCAGCGATTCGGGGTAACTTGTTCCAACGTGTGACGTGATTCGGAAGAGAAAGCTCCGACTCGACGTGATCAACGAATTCTTGAAATCGAGACGAATCGCTTTTCTGGACAAGCATTTCAGCGTCGGCGATTGGCGTTGTCGGATGTTCTCGGGGGCGACGTATTCGTTGTGGTCGGTGTCGCGGCCGACGATGGCGAAATTCTGCCGCGGATCGACGCTCGATGCGGGTTCGGGCCGCGGCGCCTGGCGCCTGGCGATTCTGGAAACGGCGACCGAATACGAATCGCTCGACGTCGCGCTGCGAGCCCACGACGCACCGACCTGGATCGGCGACGTCACCGACATGTCGGACGTCCCGGACGGTCGCTACGACACTATCGTGTGCCATCAGGTGCTGGAGCATGTGCGAAATCCGGCGCGGGCAATGAGGGAATTCCATCGCACCCTTCGAGCCGAGGGTACGCTCATACTCAGCGTCCCCCATTTGAGCCGTCGCCATGAGCTGCCCCACGATTATTTTCGGTTCACCCAGGAGGGGATCGCGGCGCTGTCCGAGGATGCCGGCCTCGAAATCGAGGAAATCCATACCTACGGCGGAATTCTTTCCTTTATTCACCACCAGACGAGCTTCATATTTCCTGGATTGCTGCTTGGAATCCCGCTGGTGGAGGGGTTGGGTCTCATCGTCAATGCACCTTTTTCTTGGCTGCTACCCGCGCTCGACAGGCTGATCGACCGAGGCGAGCTGATGCCGCTCGGGCTCGTGGCGGTGTGCCGAAGGCCGTCGACCGGTGATGATGAATAGGGGAATGTCCCTGTGGCCCGGCGATGCGGTGTCCTCGGTGCGGGATCGGCGGAGAGCCGACCGTCCATGAGCCGACAGCCCAAGCCACGCCTTCTCGTGACCACCTCGACGCTGCCTCGCTTCGCGGGCGATTCGATCCCCCGCTTCGTGCTCGATCTCTCCAAGGGGCTTCAAAAGGATTTCGACGTGACGATCCTCGCGCCCGCCGATCCGAGCGCGGCGCTTGAAGAGGAATTCGAGGGCGTGCACGTGGTGCGCTACCGCTATGCGCCGCTGCGCTCGCTGGAGACGCTCGCCTATACCGAATCGATGCTGCCCCAGCTGCGCAAGAATCCGGCCTATTGGCTGCTCGTGCCGCTGTTCGTCCTCGGGTTCTACCGTGCGACCCGCCGGCTGCTCAGGGAGCGCGACTTCGCCTGTGTCCATTGCCACTGGTTGCTGCCGCAGGGCGTGGTGCAGGCGCTGATGTTTCGCCGCCAGGGAGACCCACCCTATGTCGTTACCTGCCACGGCAGCGACGTGTTCGGCATGAACCACCCCCTGATCCGCCCGCTGAAGCGCCTGACGTTGCGGCGGGCGGCCATGGTGACGGTCGTCTCCGAGGCGATCCGTGAGTATCTGGTCGAGAATTACGCACCCGATTTCGATCGCGAGCGCAGCCGGGTCATTCCCATGGGCGTCGACCTCGACCGGTTCGACCCGGGCCTCCGCGACGACGATTGGCCGCAACGGTTCGGACTGAAGCGGCCGGTGATCCTGTTCGTCGGACGGCTGGCAGAAATAAAGGGAGTGACTTATTTATTGCAGGCGTTGGCGCTGGAACCGCTGCGCTCGACCGCGGCCTCGCTCGCCATCGCCGGCTACGGCCCGCTGAGGGACGAGCTGGAAGAGGAGGCCGAGCGCCTCGGCTTCGCCGATCGGGTGCGCTTCCTCGGCGCCATGGACCATCGCCAGTTGCCCACAGTCTACGCATCGGCGGATATTTTCTGCGCGCCGTCGGTGGTGGCCGAAGGGGGCGCCCGCGAGTCGTTCGGTGTGGTGTTATGCGAAGCTGGCGCGAGCGGCCTCGCCAGCGTGACCACGCGCGTCGGTCGTACCTCGGCCGTGGTGCGGGACGGCGAAACGGGCATGTTGGTTGACGAAAAGGATCCGCGGGACCTCTCTCGCGCGCTCGCCGTTCTCGTCACCGACCCGGATCGTCGTGCAGCCTATGGCAGTAAGGCCCGTGAGAGGGTCCGAGAATTCGGTTGGAATACTGTTAGCAGTAAATACACCCGCGCAATTCGTGACTGTATCGGCGGTCGCGTAACGTAACTCAGCCACCCCCTTTCGTCGCAACAATAAGAATCCGCGCCCGGAAGAATTTTCCGACCAGTGGGATAAACGACATCGGATGCACCAAACGCAGGATGTTGTAGTGGGGCAGGAAGCGCACCGCGATATCTATAAATCCGGCACGTTCGAGAAATCCGCAATTATCCTCGGCATTTCTGACCAGCCCCCATTGTGTGGTCCGGTTTGAATGTTAGTTCATGGTGGGCCTCGGTTCCAGCCGCAGCGTGGCCGGTGGAGCTGGTCGGGATTGCGCAGCCGGCCACGCGGTGAGCGCAGGCACGAACACCTCCGGAG
>PVBE010059572.1_pt1 | contig 15416 bp, 15 predicted proteins | sample 1631181 | NCBI WGS metagenome assembly PVBE01 (sample SAMN08397723, study PRJNA350692) | Marine metagenome, whole genome shotgun sequencing project. | isolation source: water | place: Pacific Ocean | collected 2012-04 | reverse complement strand
CGCCGTCCGCGACGACACGGTGCTGGTCACGATCATGACCGCCAACAACGAAGTGGGGACGATCGAGCCGATCGCGGAGATCGCGCGGGCCGCGAAAGCGAAGAACGCGAAGACCGTGGTGCACACGGATGCCGTGCAAGCCGTGGGTGCCGCGGATATTCGGCCGGATGTCCTGGGCGTCGATTTGATGTCGATGACGGCACACAAGATCTACGGGCCGAAGGGGGTGGGAGCGCTCTACGTTCGCCGCCGGACACCATGGGCGCCGCAGATCGTGGGTGGGGGCCAAGAGAATGACCGCCGGGCGGGGACCGAGAACGTGGCCGGAGCGATCGCGCTAGCAACGGCGCTGCGCCTGGCCTACGAAGAGTTCGATGCCCGCAACGCCCATCAACGGTCATTGCGGGACACGCTGTGGCGCGAGCTGCGGGAACGGATCGACGGGATGCACCTAAACGGCCCCACCGACTTCGAGCGGAGGCTGAGCAACAACCTCAGCGTTTGTTTTGAGGGGATCGAAGGCGAGAGTATTCTGCTCCAACTCGATATGGAGGGCGTGGCGGCGAGCGCGGGTTCGGCCTGCACGGCTGGATCGGTGGAGATCAGCCACGTCTTGGAGGCGATGGGGGTGTCCAACGAGCTGGCCCACGGAGCGATCCGGCTGACGGTGGGGACGGACAACGACAGTTCTCAGATCGGGCGGGTGACGCAGATTCTGCCCGAAGCGATTGAACGCTTGCGCGCGCTGTCACCGATCTGACCGGCCGCCTCTCGTGCCGCCATGCAAGATTTGAGGGGTCCGACGCGCCGCTAGCCTGGGAAGCACCGGTTGGCTATCCTGACGCCGAAGATTTTGTGGTGAAATTCACGAGATGCGGAGCATGACCGCTGGCGTTTGGCGCCGGCTGTCATGACGGGGCCCTGGGGAGCCACTCGGGATACTCGCCACGCTGGATCGTTAAGTGAACCGAGGTGCATCGGTGGTCGTGGAATCTGAATCGACGATTCCGATCCTGCAGCCCGGCACGACCGACATTGAGTCCGACCTGCAGAGCCAGTTGATGGTGACGCAGGTCGACAAGCTGTTCTCCTGGGCGCGGCGATCGTCGTTGTGGCCGGCAATGTTCGGATTGGCCTGCTGCGCGATCGAGATGATCGCCACCGCCAACGCCCGCTACGACCTCTCCCGCTTCGGCGCGGAGATCTTTCGCGCCTCACCGCGCCAGGCGGACATGATGATCGTGGCCGGGACGGTGACCTGGAAGATGGCGCCGGCGGTGCGTCGGATCTACCTCCAGATGGCCGAGCCCAAATGGGTCATCTCCATGGGGTCGTGCAGCAACATCGGCGGGCCGTTCGCGCATGGCTACAGCACGTTGCCGGGTGTCAACAACGTGGTGCCTGTGGATGTCTACGTGCCGGGTTGCCCGCCGCGGCCGGAGTCGTTGTTGTCTGGATTGATGCTGTTGCAGGACGTGCTGGAAAAGGAGCGGGCGACGGGACGCAAGCGCCGACCGGAACCGACGGGCGACTTTTCGTCGATGTTGCCGGAAGGCGACCCGATTCGGCGCGAACTAGAGTCTCTCTTCCCGCCCTACCTGACCAAGGACGGGACGCCGCGCGACGCGAGCGGCGCGCACCCGGACGATGAAAACTTCTTCTCGGCCCACCCCGAACTCCATCGTGGAGGAATCGTCTAATGGCCTATGGCCTCAACATGGCGAAGGGAATGCTGACGGTCCTGAAGCACCTGGGGAGACCAGCGACGACCGTCCAATTTCCGGAAGAGACTCGGGACATGGGGCCCCGAGCGCGAACCAACCTCGTGTGGTTCGTGGAGCGCTGTACCGGCTGCAGCACCTGTGCCCAGGCCTGCCCTGACGGGTGCATCCTGGTGGAAACTGATCCTCGCGAGGATGGGTCGTTCCTCGTGAACCGCTATGAGATCGACTTCCGGCTCTGCATGTACTGCGGCCTGTGCACGGAGGCCTGCCCCTACGAGGCTATTCAAGTGGGCGGCTCCTACACCAACGTGCAGACGGATCCGACCCAGCTCTACGTGAACAAGGACCGCCTGATCGGTCAGGCCAACGAGTACTTGGAGACGCACGACTGGGTGTATCCCAATGGCCAGCAGGCCGTGCGACAAGAGGTGCATGCGGCAGCCGAGCGGCAGCACCACTAGGGGTCCGTCTCAACACAACCCCAGCCATCCGCTCGGAACGGGCGGTGCTGGCCAAGCCCGAGGGTGAGCATCCATGGTCCAGATCAGCATCAATGGACAAGAGTTCGAGGCGGAGGCAGGACGTCCGCTGGTTGAGGTGATCAAGGAGCTGGGCTTCTACATCTCCAACCTCTGCTACATCGACGGACTTCCGGCCTACGCCGGCTGCCGGACCTGCGCGGTGGAGGTTGAGGGGATGCGGGGGCTGCCGCTGGCCTGCACGACCCGCGTGCAAGACGGGATGGTGATCCGCACGGACACCGCGCCCGTCGTGGAGATGCGGCAACAGGTGATGTCGCTGATTCTGGCCAATCACAGCGATCGCTGCTTGACCTGCCATCGGGTGGAACACTGCCGGACGGGCGACATCTGCCTGCGCGACAACGCCGTGACGCATCGTTGCGTGACCTGCTCCAAGAACTATCGCTGCGAGCTGCAGACAACCTCCGATGTGGGCGACATCGGCCGCGCGAATATCGAACCGTTCCTGGACGAAGAGCGCACGTACTACCAGTGGGAGCAACCCGCCGCCGATCGCCGCAACCCCTTCCTGGAATTCGACCCGCAGATGTGCATCCTCTGCACGCGCTGCGAACGAGCCTGCGCCTCCCTCCGCCACACCACCGCGATCACCCTGGCCGGGCGCGGCTTCACGACACGGATCGCCTTCGGGTCCGGCGGCACGATCGACGAGTCGAACTGCGACTTTTGCGGGGCCTGCATCGATGTCTGCCCAACCGCGACGCTCATGGAGTCGCCAAATAAGTGGGTATCGCGGCCCGAGGCCTGGGTCAACACGATCTGCACAGAGTGTGCGCTGGGCTGCACGATCCAGATGGGAACGAAGAACGGTCGCGGCGTCCAAGTCCGTCCCAGTCCCGGCAACGACGTCAGCCGCGACCAGATCTGCGTGCGCGGCCGCTTCGGCTACGACCAGGTACGGGACAAGGACCGTCTCACGACGGGTCGCTTGGGTCGCGGCGAAGACGGTATCGATACGGACAGCGAGGCGGTGCTGGCGGACGCCGCGGCGAAGCTGCAAGCGATCGTCGCCGCGCACGGGTCGAAGTCGGTGGGACTGCTCGGCTCGGGGCAGGCGTCGAACGAAGACAATTATCTGGTGCGCAAGCTGGCGGACGCGATCGGTACTCCGAACGTAGATTTCTCGGCGGGGGTGGTCTGGGAGCCGGTGACGGAGGCGCTGCGCGAGGCCTTCGGCAGCGAGCATCTGCCAAACCGGCTGACCTCCCTAGAGGCCGCGGAGGCGGTCGTGGTAATCGCCGACGATCTCAGCAGCAGCAACAACGTGCTGGGTGTGCGGATCAAGGACGCGGTCGTAGGGAACGGGGCCAGCCTGGTCACGGTGAGCCGTCGTGGCAACCCGTTGGAATTCCACGCGACGGTCGCCCTCCGCGCCCCCGACGGGGATCTGGCAACGGCCGTCTCCGCGCTCACCGCTGGGCTGGTTCAGGACATCGCAGTCACGGAGCGGCTCGGCGAGCTTGCCGCGCCGAGCCGCTCCGCGGCGCAGGTCGATGGCGCGGCTGAGGCCGCGGCAGCCCTCGCGAGCGCCGATCCGACGAAGGTCGCGGTGGTGTTCGCCCCATCGCGGCACAGCGGCACGGCAGCGGGAGCGCAGGCGCGTGCCGCCGTGAATCTGGCGATCGCGCTGGCCGGTCCGGAGGAGGCGCCATCGCGGCTGCATGTCCTGCCGCCGGAAGCGAACGCCGTAGGCGCGCGCGACATGGGAGTGTCACCCAATCAAGCGGTCGTCAGTGAGGACGAAGACGGGAAGAGCACCGTCGAGGTCGAGGCAGGCCTAGATGTCCAAGGGATGCTGGCCGCGGCTCGGTCTGGGGATCTCAAGGCCCTGATCGTGGCGAAAGACAATCCCCTTCTCACGCTTCCCAATCGTGGAGGCACGCTCGCCGCGCTGAGCGCGCTCGATCTCCTCCTGGTGATCGACGACGTGCCGACCGACACCGTGGCGGCAGCGACGCACGTCCTCGCGGACGTCGCGCCCCTGGGGAAGGATGGATCGACGACGACCGCCGATCGTCAGATCTTGCGATTGCGGCCAGCGCTGGCGGCGGCGGCGGACGCGCGGTCGGCGTGGGAACACCTGAACGATCTCGCGGGGCGTATCGACCAGGCGGCCGCACCGACGTTCACGGACACGAGCGCCGTGATGAACGCGATCGCCTCTGAACACCCGAACTACGCTGGAGCCAGCGTGATGCGACTACTGCGCCAGACGCGGCAAGCGAGCAACGGCACGCACCCCGCGGAGGCCTTCTTGGAAACGGACGTGCTCACTCGCAGTGGCGATGGCCTGGCGCTGATCGCCAGTCGCGACCTGTACACGGACCGGGAGTCCGCGGCGGCGCACCTGCCCGACGCGGACCGGTTGCACCGGGGAGAGTCATTGGAGCTGCACCCGGACGACGCCAGCGCACGCTCAATAGCGGACGGCGACTCCGTGCAAATCAGCGGAAACAGCGCTTCTCTGACGGCGACCGCGCAAGTCTCAGAGGAGATTACGCCGGGGACAGCGTTCCTACCGTTGCTTTGGGACGCGGGAGCCGTGCAGAATCTGATCGCCGAAAACGACGCCATCCCGACCGTCCAGGTCAGCAAGGCTTAGGGGCCAGGACGAGAGCTACAGGGCCCCCAGCCACCGGTGCCTCCGCATTGATCGATCAGAGATCGACGGGGATCGCGGATCCGATGCCGAAGGTGATCCCGGTCGCCGCCAAGCCGATCAGCAGCATGCGTCCGCCGGCGAAGAGCGGGTGTCGCCCCGTAAGCAACGACGTCAGCATCCCCACCGCGCCCAACATGAACGCTCCGGCGATAACGGCGGCGATCAGGGCGCCGTAGCCGGAGGAAACCATGAAGGGAATCACCGGCACGATCGCGCCCAGGGTAAAGGCGAAGAAGGAGCCGATCGCGGCTTGCCAGGCGGATCCCAGGTCGTCGGGGTTGAGGCCGAGCTCCTCGCGGACGTGCGTGTCGAGGGCGGTGTCCGGGTCCTTCATCAACTCATCGACGAGCTGCTGCGCGATCTCCGCGGAGATGCCCTTGGCCCTGTAGATCGCGAAGAGTTCAGCGCGCTCGTCTTCGGGGTCAAGTTCGAGTTCGAGGCGTTCTCGGGCGATCTGGTTTTCGAAAAGCTCGGTCTGGCTACGGACCGAGACGAACTCTCCGGCGGCCATGGAAAATGCGCCCGCCAGCCAGCCGGCGATGCCGGCGATGAGGACGGCGTCACTCTCGACAGCGGCCCCGGCGACTCCGGCGACGAGGCTGAGGTTGGAGACGATGCCGTCGTTGAGGCCAAAGAGCGCGGCGCGGAAGGTGCTGGCGGCGGCGGGGGAGGCGAAGCCGTGCTCGGCGTCATCAATCCCGGCGCTGGTGGCGAGCTGGCCCAGCACGGCGCGGTGCTCGCGCTCCTCGTCCGCGAGATTGCCGGATTCCGGATCGCTCTGGTAGCGCCGGATGTCGTGGAGCTCTTCCGCACGGAGCCGCGGTACGACAACGACGAGACCGCCGTGCGCACCCAACCACGCGAGGATGCGCGTTCGCAGCGCGGGGCGAATATGCGTGTCGGCAAGCGACGGATCGTTGAGGCGTTCCGCCCAGTGCGCGGCGTGCTCACGCTCCGATTTCGCGAGATCGTGAAGGATGCGCGCCGTGGGGTCACTGCCCACGCCGTCTGCGAGACGGTCGTAGAGCCAGGCGGCTTCAAGTTCGTCCCTGAGCATGCCGCGGATGCGAGCCTCGCGATCGCGATCGGGGGGAGTCACGGTCATGGCTGGAGCGTATGGGACCGACTCGCGCTAGGGGAATCGATCGGTTGTCGCCCGCGTCGTCCGGCTCGAAGATCGATCGACGTTGGCGCCGCCGTCGGCGTCAGGCCAGCCCGCCAGCCGCAGCGCCTTGATTGCAACCTGCGTCCGGTTGGCGCAGTGCCACTTGAGCATGACGTTGGCGAGATGGCGCTTCGCCGTGGCAAGCGACACGCCAAGATCGCGCGCAATCTCGGCGTTGGAGGCACCGGTGACCACCCGGATCACCACTTGGACCTCGCGTCGTGTCAGTCGCTGATCCCGATACAAGAGACGAGCCGGGCGACTCGCGGCAGGGATGGTCTCGATGGATTGCTGCACCATACGGGCGACGCTAGAGGTGCCGGGGCGCTCGTCTCAGGCCCGAACTGCAAAGAAAGTGCAAAGATTCACGGCGCGACTGCACGGCAGGTCACAATGGGGTGGCGCGGGACAGCCGGGGCGTCTGTCGCATTCGAAGCCCGTGTGCAATTCTGCCGTGAGGCCGGTCATTCCGTGCCGTGCCGACAACCTTGGTTTGAGGATGGCGAGACGATGGAACCGCTCCTGACACTGGGACTGCCCAAGGGTTCGTTGCAAGATGCGACGGTGGACCTCTTTCATCGCGCCGGGTTCGAGATCCAGGTGCCCAGCCGCTCCTACTTCCCGACCATCGACGACCCGGAGATCAGTTGCATCATGTTCCGCTCGCAGGAGATAGCGCGATACACCGTGGACGGCGTGGTGGACTGCGGGATCACCGGGCTGGACTGGATTGAAGAGACGGAATCCGACGTCCACCAGGTGGGCGAGATGCAGTACAGCAAAGTAAGCAGCCGTCCGGCGCGCTGGATCTTGGCCGTGCCGAACGAGAGCGCCGTGCAATCAGTCGCCGATCTCGAGGGAGGGGTCGTGGCGACGGAGTTGGTCAACACGACGCGGCGCTACTTCGAGCAACATGGCGTGGACGTGCGGGTGGAGTTCTCCTGGGGGGCGACGGAGGTCAAGGCCCGGATCATCGATGCGATCGTCGATGTGACGGAGACGGGATCCAGCCTGCGCGCGAACAACCTGCGGGTGATCGACGAGATCATGTCGAGTACGCCTCGCTTCATCGCCAACAAGGATGCCTGGGCCGATCCCGCCAAGCGCGAGAAGATCGAGGCGATCAACATGCTGCTGCAAGGCGCCATCAACGCCCGCGCCAAGGTGGGTCTGAAGCTGAACGTGCCCCGCGCCCAGTTGGACGCCGTGCTGGACGTCATTGGTACGTTCGGTGAACATTCCCCGACGATCTCTCAACTCACGGACGAGGCCTGGGTCGCCCTGGAGGTGATCTTGGAGGAGCGCGTGGAGCGGGAGGCGATCCCGCAATTACAGCGGGCCGGCGCCAGCGGCTTCGTCTCCTATCCGCTGAACAAGGTGATCTCCTAGCGCTGCCAGCCGGGCCGACCGTTTTTCGTCGGTCGATCTGTCTCACCCCGATTTGTCTCGATTCGGGGTGCCCCGTACCATCGCCGGGCGCGGCGAACGGCGGCCGCAGGAGGTCTTGGGGCCGGGCCCCACAAGCCGTGACCTCAGCCGACGAGCAGCCGGCAGCCGGACAGAACCGCAGGCAATCTAAGGAGCGACCGATGGCGTTGATGTCTCCCGAGCAGTATCTGGAATCGCTGAGAGATGACCGGGAGATCTGGTTCCGAGGCGAGCAGGTCGATGACGTGACTGCGCACCCGGTCCTCGGCAAAGCCGCCCGGCACGCGGCGATCGACTATGCCATCGCGGAGGACCCGGAGCATCGGGACCTGGCCGTCTACGAAGCGGACGGCCACGAGTACAGCCGCTACTACAAGGTGCCCGAGAGCACGGATGACCTGCTGAAGCGCTCGAAACTGATCGAGTTATGTACGACCGAGGGCGACACGCTGGTCACGCTGATCAAGGAGATCGGCACGGACGGGCTGTTTGCGCTGCTCGCGGTGACGGCGGAGATGGAGAACCCCATCTATCACGAGCGGGTGCAAGCCTTTTACGAGCACTGCCGCGAGAACGACTACGCCATCGCCGTGGCCCAGACGGATGCGAAGGGCGACCGGGTCAAACGACCCAGCCAGCAAGCGGATCCCGATCTGTACTTGCGGGTCGTGGAACGGCGGGAGGATGGCGTGGTGGTGCGGGGGATGAAGGTGCACACCTCGATTTCGACGAACGCGCACGAGATGATCGTGCTGCCGACGCGGGCCATGGGCGAGGGGGAAGAGGACTGGAGCATCGCCTTCGCGGTGCCGATCAACACCCCCGGGGTGAAACTGCTGACGAGCCCGTTCGGCGACGGGCCAGCCCAGCCGGGGGAGCACCCGATCACCTCGAAGCACAAGATGATGGAGACGCTAACGGTCTTCGATGATGTCTTCGTGCCGAACGACCGGATCTTCCTGAACGGGGAACGGGACGATGCGGGAAAGCTGGCGTTGACGTTCGTGGAATACCACCGCTTCACAGCGGTGTCGTACAAACTGCCCCTGGTGGACGCGCTGGGCGGGTGCGCGGCCGTGATCGCCGACTACAACGGCATCATCGGGGCAAGTCATGTGCGCGAGAAGTTCGTGGAACTGATCACCTACGCGGAGACGTTGCGGGCGCTGACGGAGAAGGCTGCGGAACGCTGCATCCCCAAGCCGAACGGGCAGGTGGCGCCGGATCCCATGACGGTGAACATCGCCAAGAGCCACTTCGCCCACGGCTACCATCACGCCGTCCAACACGTGCAGGAGTTGGCCGGGGGCATCCTGGTCACCGGTCCGGGTGATGAGGACTGGGAGAATGAGGAACTCCGCGCCTTCCTGAGCAAGTACCTGGTGGGCCGCGACGGGGTGTCGGCGGAGAAGCGGATGAAGATGCTGAACTTCATTCGCGATCTCACCTCGTCGGACTATGGGGGCTACCAAGAGGTGCTGGCAATTCACGCAGAGGGCTCGCTGGAGGCGGAGAAGCTGCAGATCTTCCGCGCGTTTAACGACAACGGGAACGCGCGGCGTGTGATGAAGATGGCGGGCCGGATGGCCGGGGTCTAACGCCGCGCGGTACGGAAGCCGCGCGGTACGAAAGCCGCCCGGTTCGGAGGGGACCCAGGTCGGAGGGGACCCAGTTCGGAGGGGACAATGCCTGTCCTGCCAATGTTCCCGCTCAACAGCGTGGTCTTCCCGGGCCAACGGGTGCCGCTGCACGTCTTTGAGCCGCGCTACCGCGAGCTGATCCGTGACGTCCTGGACAGCGAAGGAGAGTTCGGCATCGCGCTGATCCGGGAGGGACCGGAGGTTGGGGGCGGAGCCGTGCCCGTGGACGTCGGCTGTGCGGTGCGCATCGTCGATGCGGACGAGTTGCCGGACGGGCGCTGGGAGGTGGTGTGCGAGGGGACGCGTCGATTCCGCGTCGTGAAGGCGCTGGGAGAGAACCCCTACCTGCGCTGCGAAGTGACTTTCCCGGAAGCTCCGGCCGACGCCCAGGAAGCGGCGACGCGGGAAGCCGCCGAGAAGCTGCGTGCGATCTACGTCGACCACCTGCAGTTGGAGCTGGCGATGCAGGACGCCTGGCAGAATCATTTTCCGCTGCCGGCCACGGCCGCGGCGCTGGCCGACCTTGTGGCCGGAAGGCTGGAGGTCCCTCCCTCCGTCAAGCAAGGCGTGCTGGAGGCGACGGAGGTGGCGCGGCAGATCGAGATGTTGATCAAGGTGCTTGAGGTGGACAACGCCCAACTGAAGATGCGTCTCGCCGCGCATCGACGCAAGCGCTATGGCGGACTGGGGATCCTGAACTGAAGCGCGACACGTACCCGCACCACAACGTTTCGCCCCCGCAACGAGGTCGTTGCGAGTGGCCGGGACGCGGAGGGCGTGCCATCCAGACGAGGCTGTTCTTGATCCGTGTGGCGCCGTGAAGATCTGCCCCGCCTGTCATCAGGAGACGTTCGATGGGCGGGTGACCTGCCATCGCTGCGGGTCAGACGTGTCGCAGATCCGTTCGCTCGAGCTGCCAACCGCGGATCAAGCGATGTGGCGTAGCCGGATCCCTTTCAGATCGAGACGGGGCGTGCTGCGCTTGGATGTCTCCGGGCTGCGATTGACGAACTCCACCGGTCGAGAGTTGTTCAACGTCCCGACGCGGCAGATTCAGGACGTCGCGGCCCAGGGGATTCGGGAGATGATCCTGTTCTACAAAACGGCCGCCGGGAAGGATGCCCAGGCGCGATTTCGGGTGGCGTGGGCACCCAACTCCGAGATTCATCCCATCCGTCAACGCCGGGAGACGGTCATGGTGGGCATGATGTGGCGGACGGTGATGGTGTCGGGAGGACGACGGAAGCGCTCGCTTCGCGACAAGGAGGTCGTCCGGGACAGGTGGTTGTCGTCGATCCGGACGTTGCTCAGCAGCGACCGCTACGCCGTGGGACGGCGCGACTCCAGCGATACGTAGCCACTCGCCTAGTCGGGGAAGCCTCCCTCGGGCCGAGCCCGCGCTAGGGCGGCTCAGGCTAGTTCGGTTGGATCTGAACCTTGATGGAGGCCGTGCCTTTGTCGAGGGCGGTCGCGAAGCCCTCGGCGGTCTGCTCCAGAGGGAAGCGGTGGGTGACCAAGGAGCGCGCTTCGGTGGGGAATCCGGCGATGATCTCCAGGCCCCGAGCGTAGTCTGATTCGCCGTTGGGGGCGCTATAGGTGTTGGCGCCGATGACGCTGACCTCCTTGCCCAGCAAGGTCAGCGGGTTGAGCCCGGCGCTCTCCATGGCGAAGACCCCCAGGACGGCGACGCGACCCATGGGGCGCACCGTCTCAACGGCGACGCGGATCGTGTCGGCGTGGCCGCCTACGGCTTCGGCCACGACATCGATGGCTTGGTCCTTGGCGAGCTCGGCGAGGCGACGTTCCCCCGCTTCGTCGTCCATGATCACTTCCGTGGCCCCGAGACGTTCGGCGGCTTCACGCTGATGGGCATGCCGCGCGGTGATCAGCACCTTGGCGCCGTAGGCGCGCGCCGCGAGCAAGGCCGTCAATCCGATGCTGCCGGCGCCCTGGACCAGCACGGTTTCGTCCTGAGCCAGCCCAACCTTCTGGAAGCCGTGCACGCCGCAGGCCAGCGGTTCGGCCACCGCGGCCAGCTCCGGATCGACGGCGGCGGGGGCGTTGAAGACCGTGTATCCGGGCGTAACGACGCTTTCCTCCAGACCTCCGTCCAGGGCGATGCCAAGGAGGACATGGCGGCGGCAGTGCTGATACTCGCCCCGGTTGCAAAATTCGCAGTCACCACAACGCAGGCTCGGTTCGACGCCGACAATGTCGCCTTCGCGTACATGGTTCACACCCGCGCCGACGGCATCTATCGTGCCACCGATTTCGTGACCAGGGGTGAGGCCGGGCTGGGGGGGGAAGTCACCGCGAAACCAGTGCAGGTCCGATCCACAGATGCCCGCGCTGCCCACCACCACGCGCACTTCGCCGGGCCCGGGAGTGGGAAGGGGCTTCTCCACGATGCGGAGGTCCCGGTCATCGGTCCAAACGGCGGCTCGCATCTTGGGGTCCTCTCGGTACACGCGGCATCCCGCGAAGGGATGCTAGCAGCGTTGCCGCCTTGACTTGGTCCTTGAACGACGGGCGTCGCCGCGACTCACCGAGACGGAGCAACCCGTGCTCGAAACGAGACCGCTCTCAATCTGATCCCGCTTGGTAGACTGGGAGGGCCCCATGCGCAGAGGCCGTTGCCAAGGGGGGCAGTTGCAAGGCGAGGTGTCGCGTGGGACGCAAGAATCGGAAGGGGCGCTCAGGCCGCCAGAATCCGAGTCGCTTTCACCGGGAAAAGAAGAATCGCCACGAGGAGTCCGCGGAGCCGGATCGCCCTGTGGATTCGTTCACGGCGTTCGACGGGGCGGAAGACGATCACCGGTCGCGGCGGCGACGTCGTCGCAGCGGGGCCACGGACGCCGTGGACGGGATCATGGAGGCCGCATTCGGGGATCGGGTCCGCGGCGATGGCTTCATAGACCCGGACTTCGCGGATCCGGTGAGAGGGCCGGACTCCGGTCGCCGACGGAAATCGTCGAGCAAGCAAGGGAGCAAGCAGCGACGAGAGGCGCAAACTGGAGGCCCCCAGCCCGACGAGCCGGGTCCATTGTGGCTCGTGGATGCGGCACGGATGCGCAGCCTGCCCAGCCCTTCTGGTCCCAGGGATGTCATTCCCCGCCCCGCCAAGTCGCCGATCTGCGGCAACTGCCGCGAATGGGTGCCGCCCGCCGACCCGCACGCGTCCGATCGGGGGCGTTGCCTTCATCCCGCCAGCGGGGTGAGCCGGCCGCCAGCGGAGTTCGAAGGGTGCACGTTCTTCGCCTGAGGCTGGAGATACCCGAGCGGCGCGCGCGTGTTAGTCGAGAAGCGCGGCGAGGGTTCGATCCAGATCGGAGAGATCGTCGAGAAGCACGTCCGGCTCCGAATCGACGAGCTGGGCTGGATCCCCGAAGCCGGTCTTGACCGCGACGGTCTTGGCGCCGATGGCCCTACCCGCCGTCACATCGTGGACGGTGTCGCCGATCACGACGCAGTCGGCATCTGCGCTGGCATGTGTCCGCATGCGCTCCAGGCCCGCGGCCAGCAGCTCAGGCCGACGCCCGGAATCCTCGCCGAACCCGCCGTCGCGGAAATAGCTACCGATCCGGTAGTGATTGAGTTTGACAAAGGCCGCTCGTTTGAAATTTCCCGTGCCCAGCCCCTGCGCCACGTTCTCGTCGGCCAACACGTCGAGTAATCCCGTGACCCCTGGGAGCACGCGACCTTCGCGCTCATGCAGCACGGCGGTGAGCACGGATTCGTATCGCTCCAGGAAGTTCGCTTCGACATCGTCCGTCCAATCGACATCGTGCTGCTTCGCAACCTGCCGAACGATCCAGTGGTCGCTAGCACCCGCGAAGTCCACCTGAGACAGCGGATCGCTTTCGCGCGGGAGGTCGAATAGCTCGCCGAAGGTACGATTCATGGCCACGGATCCGGCGCGATCGTTGTAGACGAGGGTCCCGTCGATGTCCCAGAGGAGGATCCGTGTGGGTCGTCCCATATCCATCTCCCGCGGTTGCCCCCGCACGCGGAGTGCAGTCCGCTCGAGTGCGCTAGCGCTCCAACTCCACATCAACGAAGCCACCTGAGATTCGCAGGCGGAAGTCTTGGGATTCGTCCGGGATGTCGAAAACGACGATGAGATCGCTGTCGATGCCGGGTTGGAGGTCGAAGTTGAGGGCGTCTTGCCGGGCATCGTCGCGGAAGGCGGTGGCAGCCGTGGCGGCGAGGTTGGGAGTGAACTGGCGACGGGTTCCGTCGATGAGCAACAGGCTGCCCGCAAGCGAGAGCGAGGTCAGTCCCGTGTTGCGGGCGGTGATGAAGACGGTCGCGAAGCGTTCGATCGCTTCGACGCTGTCGCGGCCCTCGCTCACGATCGTGCTGATGCTGATCTCGGTGACGGCGAGGCGGAGGTTGCCGAATTGGAAGGCCTGATCTTGCGCCACCTGCGTCGCGAGGCCGCCGGGCGCGGTTTCCGGATCAGCGCCATCGGGGGAATCGCCGTCCGAAGGGTCGCTGTCTGAGGAGTCGACCTCCGAGGTATCGGGGCCGAGCGGGCCCTCATCGTCATCACTGTTAAAACTGAGTTGATCGGAGGAAAGCAGGAAGACAATCACGACCACGACGACGATGCCGACGAAGATCGCGAAGAGCTGGGTGCCGCTCATGCGGCGAAGCACACCAATCACAGCGATCCGTTTCGAGTGGCCTGTGCGTTCATGTTCTCGCTGCTCCCGCGCGGCCCGCCCAACGCGCTCGCTTCGCGTGCGGGCGTTCGACCGCGAATGATGGTGCCCGAACGCCTCTCGGCGAGGGCCTCGGCTACTCGGCCGCCGGCTTTTCTGTGGGCAGTCCCGCTTCGATCCAGGCCTCGGTCCCGCCTTCGACGTTGTAGAGGTCTGTGAAACCGGCGGCGGCGGCGAACTCAGAAGCGACTGCGCTGCGCTGCCCCTTGGCGCAGATGAACATCAGCGGCTTGTCCTTGCCGCCCGCGACCTCTTCGACTTCCGCGATGCGTTGAAAGACGCTCATGTGCGGAATCAGCGGCGCTCCCACGACGTGACCTTCTTCGTACTCGTCCGGATCGCGGACGTCGATGATGGCAACACCCGCCTCCTGCTTCTCGCGCGCGTCCTGCACGGTGATGCGCTGGAACGGCTCCTGCTCGTCGGCCATCTGGTCTCACTCCTGGGAACGCCCCGCACGGACCGAGTCCGTAGACGAGGATACTTGTGGCGAATCTCAGACAGCGATCGTATCACTGCCAGTGGGCCAGGCCATAGCGACGCAGCATCCAAGCGGGGGCGGCCAGCCAGAGCCGGGCGGCGAGCCCCGCCATTGGGGGAAATGCCGCGTAGAGGGGGATGGCGCTAGCATACGGCCCTGTTTTCGCATCCAGCGGCTGGATTCTTCCCCGTACGATGCGGCAAACGGACCATGTACCGACCCTGCGCGGCCCGAGCCGTGCTGCTCGAACGAGCGAGCGAAGGAGCAGACCAATGGCTGACGAACGAGCCCAACCCGTCGACGAGATCTACCAGCCGCCGGAGCGGGTCCGGGAGGGATCGTACATCTCGTCGATGGATGACTATTGGACGCTGTACGACCGCAGTTTGAACGATGCCGATGCGTTCTGGACGGAGCTGGCCAATTCCAACTTAGTTTGGATGGAGCCCTTCGACACGGTTTCGGACGAGGACTTGGCGCAGGGGCGAGTCGCTTGGTTCTTGAACGGGAAACTGAATGTCGCGGCGAACTGCCTCGATCGACACTTGGCGCTACGCGGCGACAAGGTCGCGATCCTTTGGGAGGGCGATGCGCCGGGCGAGAACCGCCGGATCACGTATCAGGAATTGCACGACCAGGTCGGCCAGCTCGGCAATGAACTGCGGGCACGGGGGATTGAGAAGGGCGACCGGGTCGCTATCTACATGGGGATGGTGCCGGAGCTGGCGGTCGCCATGCTGGCCTGCGCCCGGATCGGAGCGATTCACTCCGTCATCTTCGGGGGCTTCAGCCCAACCTCAATTGCGGACCGCGTGGAGGACTCCACCTGCAAGGCGATCATCACGCAGGACGAGGGCCTGCGCGGAAGCCGACCGATCCCCTTGAAGAAGAACGTCGATGAAGCGCTGGAGTCGGTGGACTGCGTGGAGTTTGTGGTCGTGTACCAGCACACCGGGGGCGACGTGACGATGGACCCCGAGCGCGACATCTGGTGGCATGAGACGGTGGTGAACCAGCCGACGACGTTGTAGTACCAGCGCCACGCCTCTG
>PVBE010110960.1_pt1 | contig 15419 bp, 11 predicted proteins | sample 1631181 | NCBI WGS metagenome assembly PVBE01 (sample SAMN08397723, study PRJNA350692) | Marine metagenome, whole genome shotgun sequencing project. | isolation source: water | place: Pacific Ocean | collected 2012-04 | reverse complement strand
TGGGCAACCTCGACGCGGACAAGCAGCTGGAGATCGTGGCCATCGACAAGACCCGCGGTGTGTTGGTGCTGGAACACGACGGCAAGGAGAAGTGGGCCTCCGCGGCCGGGTCGCTCAAACAGATCGTCACCTCCGGCAGGCAGCCCTACCCCGCCATCGCGGACATGGACGCCGACGGCAAGCCGGAGGTCATCGTCGGCGGCGTGGTGCTCTCGGCCGCCGGCAAGCTGCTGCTGGACAAGGGGCTCATCGGGCGCAACAGCGGCGTGGTGCTCTCCACGGTGGCAGACCTCGACGAGGACGGCAAGCTGGAGCTGGTGGGCGGCAACGTGGTCTACGATCACAAGGGCACGCAGCTATGGAAGAGCACGGTGCCAGACGGCTTCGCAGCCGTGGCCGACATGGATCACGACGGCTGGGCCGACGTGATCAACGTCTCGGCGGGCAAGGTGCACGTGCTGCGGGGCAAGGACGGCAAGGTGATCTTCGGACCGGTGGCCATCCCCGGCGGCGGACACGGCGGCGGCGCCACGGTGGGCGACTTCGACAACGACGGGCGTCCGGAGTTTTCCACCGCGGGCAAGGGCAACTACGCGGTCTACGATCTGGACTGCAAGGTGGGCGGGTCGAAGAAGTACTGCCCCAGCGGCAGCACCAACGGCATCCTCTGGTCGGTCAAGACTCAGGACATCTCGTCGAGCACCACCGGCTCCAGCCTCTTCGACTTCCAGGGCGACGGCACGGTGGAGGTGGTCTACAACGACGAGTGTCACCTCTACGTTCTGGACGGCAAGACCGGCAAGACGCTGATGAAGGTGCAGAGCACGTCGCAGACCGCCGCCGAATACCCGCTCATCGCGGACGTGGACGGCGACGGCAACTCCGAGTTCGTCATTCCGGCCAACGACGCGCAGATCGTGCGGGACAAGTGCAAGCCGCCGGGGACCCGCGGCATCACGGTCTTCGGCGACGCCATGGACCGCTGGGTCCGCACGCGCCGGGTCTGGAACCAGCACACCTACCACCTGACCAACGTCACCGCGGCTGGACAGATCCCGATCAAGGAGGAGCGCAACTGGGACAAAAAGGGGCTCAACAACTTTCGCCAGAACGCCCAGGGCGCGGGGGTCTTCAACGCGCCGGACCTCACGGTGAGCCTGTCGGCAAAGCTGTCGGGCTGCCCCAAGAAGCTGGAGCTGCGGGCGCGCGTGACCAACGCGGGCAGCCTCGGCGTGAAGAAGGGCTACAAGGTCGCCTTCTATGAAGTGACCGCGGCGGGGCTCAAGCTGCTGGGCGTGCGCACCGCGACCAAGGACCTCATCCCCGGCTACGGCGAGCTGGTGACCTGGAGCTTCGCGCCGCCGGCGGGAGTGCTCGGCCCCTTCGACTTTCAGGTCAAGGCGGACGACGACGGCACCGGCAAGGGCGCTGTGGCCGAGTGCAACGAGAACAACAACACCGCCGGGCTCACCGGCGTAAAATGCTTCGTGGTGCAGTAGTGGTGCTGGACAAGACCGCGGGCGCGGTGGGCTGCTCCCACTGCAAGTGCATGGGCGCCAGCGAGCACTGCGAGCGGTGCGGGCAGCTGGTCTGCGCGGCGTGCCTGACAGCCGATAACTGCACGACGCCCGGGCCGGTGGAGCTACGCCTCGGCATGGGTTCGCGGCTGCGAGAGGTGGACGCCACGGGCTGCGTCGGCGTGGCCTCGTGGTGGTCAGGCGGGGGGCGCGTGGTCTCGCTGGAGACGGGGCGGGACCTGGCGCACCTGTCCTGGTGGCGGGCCGGCACCAGCGTCGACACGTTCACCGAAGGCGGCCACTGGCCGCTGTTCGTGTCGCCGGACCGGCTGCTGTGGATTCGGAGCGAGGCGTTCAAAAAGCCACGCCTGATGACCCTTACGGTGGGTGACGACGTGCAGCGGGAGCACAGGGTGGAGGGCTGGCGGCGCCGAGGCGAGACCTGCCTGGTGGCGGTCACCAAGGACGGCAGGCGCGGCGTCGCCGTGCGCTCGGATCACAAGGTCGTGGTGCTCGACCTGGTCGAATTCAAGGTCATCCAGGTGCTCGGGGAGAAGAGGCAGATCATTCAGTCGTGCGCTGTGTCGTCGGCCATGGGCCTCATCGCCGTGGGTGGCTTTCGCAAGGCCGCGTTCTACCAGCTGGAGGACCTCGAGCGCATGGGCAGCTGCGAGGTGGGCGAAGGCGAGGTGGACTGGATCGGCCTGGGCGGTGGCCGCGCGGCGATGTTCTGCGACGACGGCCACCTGGAGGTGGTGGCCGTGGACCCGGCCAGGCCGCCGCACAACTGGCCAGTGGTGAGGCGGGCAGACCTCGGCGGGGGTGTGCGCCCCGTGGCCGACCTCAGCCCCGACGGCCAACTGCTGGCCCGGCGGGTGGGGCGCAGGCAGGTCGAGGTGATGAACCTCGACAGCGGCGGGGGGCAGCTGCTCTCCAGCCACACCGACGACGTGGTGCTCGTGCGCTTCGTGGACGGCGGGCGGCGCCTGATCACTGCCGACGAGGACAACCGGGTGATCATCTGGCCACGGGAGGCTGAGCGCATCGTGGTGTGAGGCGCCGTGGTATGGCTATGCTGCGGTCACCGTGCTGCGCGACAACACCTGGCTATTCGACAAGGGCCGGCAGGCCTTCGAGCCAGGGGTCACCACGGCGGCACCCAGCCGCCGGTGGCCTGCTCCAGGGCCGTGGCGCCGGCCATGGTGACGTGGTCGGCGAAGCGGCTGCTGGCCAGCTGCACGCCCAGGGGCAGGCCCTCGCTTCCCAGGCCCATGGGCACGGCGGTTACCGGCAGCTCCATGGCGTTGAACACCGCGGTGTAGACCCAGTCCAGGGGACGGAGCAGCGGCGTGTTGTGGTGCGGCGCGGGGCGTGGGTGCGTGGGCATGATCAGCAGGCCGTCGCCCTGGAGCTTCTCCTCGATCTCCTGGCGCAGCTGGCGGCCTTCCTCCACGAAGCCGCTGAGGTCTCCCTGGGGCAGCGCACCCATGAGCTTCTCCAATATGGAGAGGCCCAGGGCCGGCAGGGTGTGGCGGGGGCGGCCGGTGAGCCAGCGGGCCAGCTCCAGGGCGAGGTTGGGGCGGCCCCCCTCGCCCATGACCTCGTGGAAGTCCGGTCCGCCAGCCTCCTTGAGCGTGGCGCCCCAGATCAAGAAGGCACGGCCCAGGCGCTGATCGCACCAGTGCTCCACGCGGGCCCCCAGCGCCTCCAGGGCGTGGGCGGCGCGCCAGACGGCGTCCCGCTGCTCGGGCACCGGGCTGGTGCTCCAGTAGAAGGGGAGCTCGTCGCAGACCAGCACGCGCATTCCCTGGAAGCGCACGGCCGAGGTATCGCCCAGGCGGTGCTCGGGGTGGACCCAGCTGTCCTCGCCGTCCGGGCCGGCCATGATCCGCATCAGCGGCATCAGGTCGGCGGCGCGCCGGCACAGCGGCCCCACGGTGCAGACCCGCCCCAGCGGGCCCTCGGGGTAGGGGTACTGGCCGGTCTGCGGCACCAGACCGCCGGTGGACTTGTGCCCGAACACGCCGCAGAAGAAGGCCGGCATGCGGATGGAGCCGCCAATGTCCGAGCCCACGCCGAAGGGAGAGGCGCCGGCGCCGATGATGGAGCCCTCGCCGCCGCTGCTGCCACCGGGGATGCGCCGGTGGTCGTAGGGGTTGTTGGTGCGGCCGTGGACCAGGTTGGTCGACTCCATCCACATCGCCATCTCCGAGGCGTTGGTGGAGCCCAGGGGGATGGCGCCGGCCTCTCGCACCCGCGCCACCACCGTGGCGTCCCGCTCGGCGCGGACGTGCCGGCGGAGCACCGAGCCGCCGGTGTAGGGCGCCCCGGCCATGGCCATCATCTCCTTGATCGTGCAGGGCACGCCGTGGAGCGGGGGCAGATCTTCCCCGCGCTGGGCCGCGGCGTCGGCCTGGCGGGCCTCGCGGCGAGCGGTGGCGAAGCGATCCTCGATGATGGCGTTGAGGCGCGGGTTGACCATCTGGGCCCGGGCGATGTGGGCCTCCACCACCTCGGTGGAGCTGACATCTCCCTGGCGGATCAGGGTCGCCAGCTCACCGGCGCCGAGTCGCAGGAGCGCGTTGCGTTTCATTTATCGAGTCCTTCTTTTTGAGGATCATGCGCTGGAACAGGGGTCGCGCCCGGGTGGTCAGGGGGCGGCCGTAGCTGTGGCCCAGGCCGGGCACCGTCAGCTCGGCGCAGCGCACGCCGTGGCGGCGCAGGGCCTTGCAGATGCGTCGCGTGGCGCGCCCGCACCATTTCTGACCGCAGCCGAAGAGCACCGCCTGGCCCCCTCCCCTGCCGAAGCGCTTGATGTTGGCCTTTGTCCACACCTTGTGCGAGCCCTCCACGAGGTAGAGCCGGGGAAAGGTCTTCGGGGCGGCCACGGCGAAGCGCGCGGCGTAGATGGCGCCGAGGGAGAACCCGGCCAGCACCACCGGCCCCCGCGCCCGGCGTCCCGGGTGGGCGGCCTCGAGGGTCTTGAGGGCGGCCTTGATCTCGGCCCGCAGCCGGCGACGCGAGGGGTAGGTCCAGCGGTCCCACTTGCGGGGCGTGTCCCGGCGCAGGCGCCCGCGGGGGCAGAGCAGCCAGGCCTCACCGGCCACCACCTCGGACATGGCGCCGCAGAGCCACTCGGGGCGGTCGAAGTTACCGTGCAGGCCGATGACTACCGGCCGGGCGCCGGGACCCGACGGCGGCACCAGGGCAGCGTCGTTGAACCCCTTGACGGGGAGGCGCCGCGGGCGGCCCTCTGCGGCGGAGGACGCGAGCAGCAAGGATCCCACCAGCAGCGGACAGATCCAGCGCGCCGAGTGTGTCATGGCCCTCATGCCATCCATGGTCGCGCGTTTGCCCGCACCTGACAACGCCCCGATCTTCCCTTGCCCGCGGCCCCGCGCATGAATAGACTGTGCCACTTGCAACGGAGAGGACCATGTCATTGAAGATTCAGGCCCTGAATGGGGCCAGCGCCAAGGGCAAGCTGAACGAGGAGTGGATGGTGGTGGCCAACGAGAGCGACCGGCCGTTCAACGCCGATGGCCTCTCCATCACCGTGGCCAAGGGCAAGGCCAGGCCGCGAGTGTTCACCACGCTCAAGGCGGGCCTGATCATTCAGCCCAACGAGGTGGTGCGCCTGGTGAGCGGCAGCTCGGGCAAGAAGTCCCACGGCGAGGCCCCCGAGGAGGAGGGGATCCGCAACTCGTTCCTCTTCCTCAAGGCCGCCTACCTCGACCGCAAGGGGATCAAGGTGCGGCTGACCATGCGCCAGCATGAGGTGTGCTCCCTGATCTACGAGGGCTGATCCCAGGCTACTTCTTGGTGAAGTACTGGGCCACGGCCTCGGCCGCCCTGGACGACATGCCCGGCACGGAGGCCAGCTCCTCCAGGGTCGCCTCCTGCACGCGCTTGAGGCTGCCGAGGTTGCGCAGCAGGGCCTTGCGGCGTTTGGGCCCGATGCCAGGGATGTCCTCCAGCCCCGAGCGCAGCTTGCGCCGCTTGCGCAGGCTCTTGTGATAGCTGATGGCGAAGCGGTGCGCCTCGTCGCGGATGCGCGAGAGCAGGAACAGCTCGGCGGTGTTGGGCCGCAGCAGGATCGGGTCCTTGACGTGGGGCAAAAACACGCGGTCCGGCTTGTCGGTGTCGGCCGCCTCGTCGGTGGCGCGCTCCTTGGCCAGGGCCACAACGCCCGGAGGCTGCTCTACCCCCGGGGGCAGGCCCACGTCCTTGAGGGCGGCCAGGGCCATGGATAAATGGGCCTTGCCGCCGTCCACCACCAGCAGCTCGGGCAGCTCCCAGCCGGCGTCGCCCTCCCGGGCCCGGCGCAGGCGCCGCGAGAGCACCTCGTACATGGCGGCGAAGTCGTCGGTGCGCTTGCCCTTGACGCGGAAGCGCCGGTAGCCCGCGCGCAGAGGCTCGCCGTTTTGCAGCACCACCATGGACGCCACCACCTCGGTGCCGTGGAGCTGGGAGATGTCGTAGCACTCGATGGTGCGGGGGAAAGCCGGCAGGCGCAGGCGCCGCTGCAACTTGGCCAGGGCCTCCTCGCGGTCGGCGTCGCGGTGGCGCCGGGTCTCGAAATTGGAGCGCGCGTTGCGCTCGGCCAGGTCGAGCAGCTTGCGCCGGGCTCCGCGGCGGGGCACCAGGATCTTCACCGCCCCTCCGCGCAGATCGGAGAGCCACTGGCGCTTGACCTCGGCGTCCTCCAGCGTCAGGGGCACCAGCACCTGGGCCGGCACCTGCTCTCCGCGATCGTAGTAGCGGTTGACCAGGGCGCCGAGCACGTCCTCGTCGGGGAACTCCTGGCCGGAGAGCGAAAACGGCCGCCGGCCCATCAGCTTGCCCTTGCGCATCAGCAGCACCACCAGGTCCACGTCGTCGCCCTCGCGGAAGAAGCCGAAGATGTCCTGGTCGGCCATGTCCTCGCTGACCACGTTTTGTTGCAGCAGGGCCGCGCGCAGCGCAGCGATCTGGTCTCGGATGCGAGCGGCAAGCTCGTACTCCATGGCGGCGGCGGCCCTGGCCATGCGCTCCTCGAGGCTGGCGATGAGGTCCTGGCCCTTGCCCCGCAAAAACAGCGTCACGTCCTGCACGTGGCGGGCGTACTCCTCTTCGTCCACCTCGAAGACGCAGGGCGCCGGGCAGCGCCCGATCTGGTACTGCAGGCAGGGTCGCTTGCGCGACTCCAGGGTGCGGTCGCGGCAGGTGCGCAGCTGAAAGTGGCGGTTGACCAGGCGCAGGGTCTGGCGGCAGGAGGTGGCCGAGTGGTAGGGGCCGAAGTAGCGGGCGCCGTCGTCCTTGATGCGGCGGGTCACCTCCAGCCGCGGGAAGCGCGCGGTGGGGTCCAGGCGCAGCACGAGGTAGTTCTTGTCGTCCCGCAGCATGACGTTGTGGCGCGGCTTGTACTTCTTGATCAGGGTGTTCTCCAGCAGCAACGCCTCCTTCTCGTTGCGCGTGACCATGGTCTCCACGTCGGTGACCACCCGGGCCAGCAGCGGCACGAAGGCGCGCTCGTCGCGCCCGCGGGTGAAATAGGAGCGAACCCTGGAGAAGAGGTTCTTGGCCTTGCCGACGTAGATCACCTCGCCCGCCTGCTCGCGCATGAGGTAGACCCCGGGCTCCCGGGGCAGCTGGTCCAGGATGCGCCGCAGCTCGGCGGAGAGGTGCGTCATGCTCGATTGTATGGCCATGGGCTTCAAGTTTCGTCTTTTTCGGGGACAGCCGCAAAGATGCCGCGCCCCGGTGCAAATTGACAACCCCCTGTGATCAAAATACTGTTTTGAGGATGCTGGGCAACAGCGCCATTCCCATGGACGAGGGGAGCATCGTCCACCTGCTGCAGCGACTGCTGGAATACGCGGTCATGCGGCACGCCAGTGACATCCACCTGGAGCCCAAGACCAACGAGCTGGCCGTGCGCCTGCGCATCGACGGCATCCTCCAGCGGCAGCGCTCCTTCCCCGCCGAGGTGTCAGCCGCGGTGGCCTCGCGGATCAAGGTCCTGGCGCACATGGACATCGCCGAAAAGCGCATCCCCCAGGACGGCACCTTCGCCATGGAGGTCCAGGGCAAGGTGATCAACCTGCGCTGCTCCAGCTTCCCCTGCCAGCACGGCGAGAAGGTGGTGCTGCGTATCCTCTCCGAGGACATCATCCTCACCGACCTCGGCTCCCTGGGCGTGTCTTCGGATCAGCTGCTGCTGCTCAAGCAGGCCATCACCGCCTCTCACGGGCTGATCCTGGCCACGGGGCCCACGGGGGCGGGCAAGACCTCGACCCTCCATTCGTTGATCAAGCGCCTGGACTACGACAGCCTCAACATCACCACGCTGGAAGATCCCATCGAGGTGCGCTCCGATCGGCTGGTCCAGGCCCAGATCCACCCGCGCATCGATTTTACCTTCGCCTCCGGGCTGCGCCACGTGCTGCGCCAGGACCCGGACGTGATCCTGGTGGGCGAGATGCGCGACACCGAGACGGCGCAGATCGCGTTCCAGGCGTCGCTCACCGGCCACCTGGTGCTCTCCACCCTGCACACCACGTCCTGCGTCGACACCATCACCCGCCTGCTGGACATGGGCCTCGAGCCCTACCTGGTGGCCTCCAGCCTGAGCATCATCATCGCCCAGCGGCTGGTGCGGCTGCTCTGCCCGCTGTGCCGCGAGCCCTACCAGCCGGACAAGAACCTGGCCAAGTCCATGGGCTTCCACCTCCCCGGCCACAGCGGGATGATCTACCGGCCGCGGGGCTGCCAGGAGTGCAGCAGCACCGGGTACCGCGGGCGCACCGGGCTCTTCGAGGTGCTGGAGGTGGACGACGACATCCGCTCGCTGATCAAGCAGAAGGCTCCCTCGCACCTCTACAAGAACGTGCTGGCCGAGCGGCAGGTGCCGACCCTGCGGCGGGACGGCATCCGCAAGGTGCTCGAGGGGCTGACCTCGATCCAGGAAGTGATGCGGGTGACCTGAGGGTTAGACGTCGATCTTCGGCAGGGGACCGGAGATGGCGCTGCGCTCGTGGGTGATGAAGCGCCGGATGCGCGCCAGCTGCGCCTCGGTCAGGTCGACGAAGCGGATGCCCATGCCGGGGGCGTTGGGCCCGCTCTCCGTCTCGGTCTCGCCCGCCGGGCGCACCCACTGCACCTCACCGGTGGCCTCGATGGGCTGCTTGCTGTCGGGCAAGGTGAACTGAAACTCCAGCCGCGTGCCCAGGGGCTGGGGGCACTTGGCCGCCACGAAGATGCCCCCCATGGACAGGTCCTCGGAGAAGAACTGTTCTGTCTCGGAGTAGAAGGTGTGGCTGGAGGAAATGTTGACCTCCACCACCACCGGCCATCGTGGGGCCCCCCTTCGCTCCAGCGGCGCATACCTCGGCTTGCTGTCTGTCATCCCAACGACTCCTGCGTCCCGTGTGCGTGGGACAATCATAGCGCCGGGCCGGCCGGGATTGAACTTATTTGGTCCCGGACAGCACGCGGGTGGTGGCGAAGCGGTCGCCCTTGGGGGCGTGAAGCCAGATCCTGGTGGAATAGGTGGCGCTCACCAGGTGGAGCCCTCCCCTGGCGTCCCAGGCCAGCTTCCGCATGGTGCCGCCGCCCCTGGGGCGCTTGATCCAGGCCCGGGGCTTGAGGTCGGCCACGGTCCAGCGGGACACGCCCACCACGCGGAAGCCGTGCAGGGCGGCCAGCTGCTTGCCGTCGGCCGAAAACGTCAGCTGGTGGGCGCCGGGCATGTTGCTGACATAGCGCCGCAGCTGGGCCGGGAAGAGCACCTTGATGGCGTCGGTGGGGGCCTGCCGGACCAGGCGCCCCTTGCGCAGATCCCACAGCAGCAGGTGGCCACCGGCGCCCAGGGCCAGCAGGCGGCCGTCGCGCGAGATGGCGGCGCTGAAGGTGGTGCGGTGTTTGGCGCTCTCCCAGCGGAGCAGCGGCCGGGCGCCCTTGTTGCCCAGCCGGTAGACGCGCAGCAGCGCGGCCTTGCCCGGGCGGTCGCCGTAGACGGCCAGCAGCGCCCCGTCACGGGAGAGCACGGCGCCCTGCACTCTGCCCCTGGGGAGGGTCAACCGGGCCCGTACGGCGCCGCTGACGGCGTCCCATACCACCGTGGTGTCGGGATCGCCGACGCCGCCGTCTTTGGGGTAGTAGGCAGCGGCCACCTTGCCGTTGCCGGAGATGCAGGTGCGGCCCATGGTGAGGGTCTTGGGGGTCTTGAGCTTGACCACCCTGGCGTAGGTCGGGCCGCGCCGAACCTTCACCGAGTCCTCGCCCACGAGGACCAGGGCGCCGGCGGTCACCGCCCCGCGAAAGTACTGGTCCACCTTGAAGCTGGCCAGCTGCTTGCCGGTGGCGCGGTCCCAGACGAAGGCCCTGCCCTGCACCTCGGCCGCCACCCGGGTGGAGTCCTCGGACATGATGGCCGCCGCAGGCGCCCGGGGCGCGGGCGGGTCCGCCGCGGCGGGGTGGGCCCAGCAGAGGGCGGCCAGGGCGGCCAGAGCGGCCTGGGTTATGCGGCGTCTCGTCACAATACCTTGTTATACCGCTCCACCACGAAGAAGCCGCCAAAAACTCGCGCCGGGCCCAGGGCGAGGTAGGCCTTGCCCAGGAGCAGGTCCTTGTCGTCGGCGGAGACCTGCACCACGTAGTCGCGCAGCAGGCGCGATGGGTCCCACAGCGGGTTGTGGCCCTCGCCGTAGTCCAGCATCAGGGCGTTGGGGTAGAGGTTGTCGCGCTCCCAGGACCGCACGGGGAAGACCGTGTAGAGGGCGTGGCGGATCGGCTCGCCCTGGGCCAGCAGCGCGATCCAGGGGTTGAGCAGCCCGTTCTGGGTCACCTTGACGTTGTATCCCCGCATGGAGGACGAGTCGCCCGGATCCCAGTAGAAACCCTTCTTGAACTTGCGGATGCGCAGGATTTCGGCCGAGGGGTTGACGTTGTAGCCGCGGAACTCGTGACCCGCCAGGTCCTCGAGGCGGGGCATCACCCCTTCCTTGAGCACCCGCTCCAGGGTGCCGGCGTCGGCGCGGCAGAGGGCCTCGTAGCTGTGCGTCTTGGTGGTTGTCATCTCCGGTCCTCGATAGTGACTGTTTGGGGCAGGTTGGTATTCAAGGTCATCCTCCCAGCTGCCGGTGCAGGATGCCCGCGGCGCGCAGGGCGAAGGCCATGACGGTGAGCTGCGAGTTGACGCCGATGGGCCCGGGGATCACGCTGCCGTCCACGATGGACAGGCCGTCCACCCCGCGCAGCTCGTACTCCGGGGTGACCACCGAGTGGCGCGGGTCATGGCCCATGCGGCAGGTGCCCAGGGGGTGGTAGGCGGTCATCATCAGCTGCCCCGCCTTGAGCCGCGCGGCGCGGAAGCGGGCCAGCTCCAGGCGGTCGCGGATCACGGGCCAGCCGACCACCGAGGGGAAGACCTCCCGGGCGCCGGCGTCGAAGTACATCTCGCAGATGTAGGCCAGCCCGTTGTGCAGCCGATGCACGTCGGTGTCGTTGAGGTTGTAGGTGGTCAGGGTCTGGCCCCCGGGCAGGGGCCGCATGCGCCCCTTTGAGGTCTCGGCGATCATCACGCCCCAGTTGCCGAAGCGGTCGTAACGCTCCATCTGCTCCATCAGCGGGTGGCCGGCCAGCTGCAGCGGCTGGGCGCCGATGTCCAGGGGCAGGCTGGCGGCGATGAGCATCATCCCCTCGGCCTTGAACTCGTCGATGTAGTGGGACGAGGGCACCTGCACGCCGAAGCCGCGCAGCTTTTCGTCGAAGCGGGCTTGCACCGTGGCCGAGGGGTGGATCGTCAGGTGGCGGCCCACCTCGCGGCCGCCCAGGTCGTGCTCCCAGAGGATCGACGGCGTACGCAGCGTGCCGCAGGAGAGCACCACTCGCGGCGCCGCGGCCTGGAAGCGGCGGCCACCGGAGACCAGCTCCACACCGCGCACCTTGCGGTCGCGGATCAGCACGCGGGTCATGGTGGTCTCGGTCAGCAGCATGCAGCCGTGGCGCAGGGCCATGGGCACGTAGGACAGGTCCATGGAGAACTTGCCGCCCGAGGGGCAGCCCTGGTCGCAGACGTTCTGTCCGTCGCAGTCGGGCGCGTTGCGGCGGATCGGCCCGTGGCTCAGGCCCTCGGCGTCGGCCCAGTCCGAGAGGATCTCCACGTGGCGGCCCCAGTATTCCCGGGGCACGGGCGCGATGTGCAGGGCAGCCTCCAGCTCCTCGAAAAATGGCGCCATGGCGTCCTGGGACAGCTCGGGCAGGCCCTGCTGCACCCAGCGCTCGTGCACAAAATCCAGGGGGCGGAAGCAGGTGGCGGTGTTGATGGTGGTGGAGCCGCCTACCGTGCGGCCGGCCGGCACCGGGATCACCGTGTTGCCCAGGGTCAGCTTGGGCAGCTGCCAGTCGTAGAAGTCGCGCATGGCCTGCAGGATCTGCCCGGTGAAGTGCTGCCGGCGGAAGTACCGGCCCTCCTCCACCAGCAGCACAGCGTGGCCGCGCTCGGCCAGCTCCTTGGCCACGATGGCCCCGGCGGCCCCGGAGCCGATGACGATGACGTCCGCCTCCAGCTCGTCCTCGTCATCAGCCATCTGCCAGCCAGGGGTGGCCATCTGCATGTAGCGCGGCTCCGGCTCGGCCACCGTGGGCGCCTTGTCGTGGGGCACGTCATAGTGCTGGTGCAGCTCGGGCTGGTCGAAATAGAACGTCTTGAGCGCCAAAACCAGCAGCCCCAGCATGCGGCCGCGGGGGCTCATCTCCTGCATCCACGTGTTCAGCAGGTCCTGCTGGCGGTTGGGGGTCAGCGCCGAGAACCGCCGCCCCGTGGCGGGGATGGCGCACAGATCCAGTGCCCAGGCCAGGCGGTTGAACGTCCGCGGCAGGTGTGGCTGGATGAGATAGAGCTCTTCGAAGATCGCCCTCAGCTTGGCCTCGGTGATGCCGGTCAGGAAGGTGCCGGGCGGCAAGGCAGCCTGGCTGATGGCCAGGGCCGCCGCCGAGGGGGATTGTCGCGTGGATGCCATGACTTCCAGGAGTAAACGTGCCGACCGTGGCCGGCGCGGGTTAATAATAAACTGACCGGTCAGATTATTTTAGGCAGGCGGGAGTGAGAGTCAAGAGCGAAGTTGGGCAATCCCAAAGTGATCTGGCTCTCGGGCCGCCCCCTCCCGTGACCTGGGCTATACTGTGCTGCTCGACTGAGTTTGATTTGTTTTCGGTGATGTAGAGGAGAGGGAATGCCTCGCGCAAGGATCGGTAGACGGGAGATGGTGACAAGGGATTGGGCCTGTGCCGGCGTCTGGCTGGTGCCGGGGTGCACCAGCTCCTCCTCGGTAAAGAAACCCACAGCCGCGCCCCCAGGGCGCAGCCGGCGCCGCGAGCCGCCCAGCGCGCGCCCCGGCGGTCGTCCAGGCCCGCCGTAGCCCGAAAGCCACCATTCCCCGAGGTCGCCACGGGCTGCAAGGGCCGCAGCGAAGAGCCTCGGGAGCGCAAGGTGCCGCGCCCGGAATCTCCCGGGAACAAGAAGTACTTCACCGGCGAGGGCTGGGAGGAGGCGAAGTTGTGGGTGACGTTGCGGTGGGTCAAGGCGTCGCGCCCGCTGCTCAAGTGGTACCCCCGGGCCGCGAACCTTCGCCTGCGCCTGGCGGACCGGCTGAACGATCATTGCCATCGGCACGTCTCCCTCCACCCCGAACATTTCGGCCCCTTCGATCCCGCTTATGATGCTGCCTTACGCAAGGACTCACAGAAACACTGCCGCATGGCCGCCAGGTTCGCCCTGGAGGCGCTGGCTCTCCATGACGCCGGCTGCACCCTCTCGCCGCAGCGGGAGTGGGTCGCCCTGGGCTGCGCCGCCACGGCTCACCGAAACCAGGGCAGCCTCGCCGAGGCCCTCTGGCTGCTGCGCCGGTCCGCCCGAAAGTGGCCCACCAGCCCCCAAACTCAGCTTGCGTTGGCTGGCGTCCACTGCGAGATGAAGGACGTGGACAGCTGCCACCGGCACCTCCGGCGGGCCCTCGAGCTGGCCGCCGCCAAAAAGGCGCTTCCCTTCCCCAAAATGGAGGCAGGCGACACGGTCCAGTATCTATGGTTCGCGTCTCGGTGGACCATCTTCGCGCCGCTGCGGGCTGATCCTCGGTACAAGGCGCTGGTCAAGACCTACAAGAAGTGACCGGGCTCAGCTCCAGCAGATCATGTTGGGCAGAAAAGTCTTCAGGTCGTCGTGGCGCGGCAGGATGCGCACGGCGAAGCCGTGGCGGCCGCTGATGCGGCAGGGGATGGCGCCGGAGTAGACGTAGGTGCCGTTGGGCCCAGACTCGTAGGCCTCCATGGTGATGGAGGCGCCGCCCTGCTCCAGGTTGCCCTGGGAGTCCAGCTGGCCGTAGAACAGCTGCACGGTCAGCTCGTCGGGCTGCATCTGCCCCGCCTCCAGGGTGACCTTCACCGGCAGGGCTGAGTTGACCACCAGCTCACGCTCGGTCTGGGCCTCCACCGACAGGACCTTCACGCTGGGCCACTGCTGCTCCAGCCTGGCCTGCCAGGCTGCCATCTCGCGGGCGGCCTTGAAGTTGTCCGCCGCCAGGTCGCGGGACCGCTCGGTGGCGGGGATGTAGAACATGTCGGTGTACTGGCTCACCATGCGGTCGGTGTTGAACATCGGCACCACGGTGCGGATGGAGGCCTTCATGTTCCTGATCCAGCCCCGGGGCAGGTCGGTCTTGGTGCGGGTGTAGAACAGGGGCACGACCTCTTTTTCCAGCAGGTCGTACAGCGCCTGGGACTCCACCTCGTCCATGATCTCGTCCTTGTCGTACTCCTCGCCCTTGCCGATGGTCCAGCCGTTGTCGGGCATGGCGCCCTCCACCCACCAGCCGTCGGGGGTCGACATGTTGAGGCCGCCGTTGGGCGGGCACTTCATGCCGCTGGTGCCTCTGGCCTCCATGGGCCGCCGCGGGGTGTTGAGCCACAGATCCACGCCCTGGACCAGCCGCCGCGCCACGGAGATGGAGTAGTCCTCGAGGAAGACGATGTGCCGCCGCAGCTCGGGCTCGCGGGCGTGGTGGATGATCTGGCGGATCAGCTCCTTGCCCGCGTTGTCCCGTGGGTGGGCCTTGCCAGCGATGATGATCTGCACCGGCCGCTTCTTGTCGCCGAGGATCCGCTTCAGCCGCTCGAGGTCGCGGAAGAGCAGCGTGGCGCGCTTGTAGGTGGCAAAGCGCCGGGCGAAGCCGATGGTCAGCGCCTCGGGGTCCAGCACCTCCGCGGCCTGCTCCACCTCGCTCATGGGAGCGCCGCGGTTCTCCAGCGACTTGCGCAGGGTGCTGCGGGCGAAGGCCACCAGCCGCGCACGCAGGCGCTCGTGGCTCCTCCACATTTCCTCGTCCGGGATCTCGTCCACCCGGTCCCAGATGCGCTCAATCTCCGAAATCTCGTCGTCACCGTTGCCGTTGCCGTTGCCGTTGCGGACGGGCGGCGAGCCGCCCAGGGCGCGCCAGCCCGGGCCGAGGTAGCGGTCGTAGAGCGTGGCGAAGTCGCGGGAGACCCACGAGGGGATGTGGATGCCGTTGGTCACGTGCTTGATCGGCACCTCGTCCAGGGGCAGGCCGGGCCAGATCTCGCGCCACATCTCCCGGGACACCGCGCCGTGGAGCTTGCTCACGCCGTTGGCGTGCTCGGCCAGGCGCAGGGCGAGCACGGTCATGCAGAACGGCTCGTGTTGGTCCTGGGGGTTGATGCGGCCCAGGCCCATGAAGCGGTCCTTGTCCAGGCCGAGCTGGGGCCAGTAGCCGGCGAGGTACTTCTCCATCAGCGCCGGCGGGAACATGTCGTTGCCGGCCGGCACCGGGGTGTGGGTCGTGAAGACGTTGCCGGCCGCGGTGGCCACGCGGGCCTCCTCGAAGCTGAGCCCCTGGTGTTTCATCA
>PVBE012538444.1_pt1 | contig 15422 bp, 27 predicted proteins | sample 1631181 | NCBI WGS metagenome assembly PVBE01 (sample SAMN08397723, study PRJNA350692) | Marine metagenome, whole genome shotgun sequencing project. | isolation source: water | place: Pacific Ocean | collected 2012-04 | reverse complement strand
TCCATTCTTCTGGTAACTCTCCTATATAATCATTAAAATTAAGCATAACTCCGGCATCTTGTTTTTCTTGGGCATAGTTTTCAATCCACATCAACCTATGCAACCATCTACCAGTTTTTGTACTAACATCATCTACGGTTAGATATTTGTGTGCCTCATGCTCACAGTTGAATAACATTACTGATGACCAATTTTTGCGATTGTATTGATACTGTTCGTTCCCATACATTTTGTGAGTTTCATCACTTGCCTGGGTATGATTATGTTTAACACAATATAATGCATATTTTGGATCATTGTACTCTTCAAATAACTCTAGTGGATCACTTCTAAAATACATATCACAATCCATAAACAATGCCCATCCTTCTAATCTATGTAAGAATGGAGTTAGGAATCGTGAAAAGGAAAAGTCAGTTGCAAAAGGTCGCCCATCTGCTTCATCACGATGTTGAATTTCTTCAGGTGTATTACCACTTGGTAGCCTACTACTGCCAAGTTGCCATGCTCGTCTGTATAAACCAATTTGTCTTAACAAATGCTGTTTAATAGGATAAACATTTAATGGTCCTGATGCATGTTTTAATGCTGTATACTTTAATATTTCATATGGTTCGTCTTCTCTAGGGTCATACCCAACATAAATTGTAGGTATACTTTGATTCTCACTTATCATTTTTTATTTCCTCACAAAAGAAGGGGAAGACAACCATCAGTGATGGCTATCTCCCCACGTTGTTATTTAAATTCTATGAATTTTGGCCTCTTATCTTCTGGAATAAATTGATTTAATTTAATAATAATCATTCCATCTTCAAAGGAAGCTTCAGTAACTTCAATCTTGTCAGAAAGATAAAAAGTTTTACTAAAGGATCTATTCGCAATTCCTTTATGGAGAACAGTCTCCTCTTCATCTTTACTGCTATTGTTTCCACTGATAGATAACTCTAGTTCTTTTTGAACTATGCTTACATCTTCTTTCTTAAATCCAGCAACTGCAAGTTCTAGCCGGTATTCATTCTCCGATTCCTTGATAAGATTGTGAGGAGGATAGGTTTGAGAACCTATTTCCGATGCCTCCACAATAGTCCTAAATATTTTATCATAGCCAAGTGACCATCTTTGAAAATTATTAAGAGCGGTTTGAGGGGAGTCTAAAAATCCCCAACCATCTTCAAGTGTTACATTCATGATATATCTCCTTTCAAGCAAGATATTATAGAACCCACCATTGGCATTCTATATATATATTATACTATATTTTTATAACCCTGTCAAGTACTTTATTAAATATTATTCACATTCTTTTTTGCCGGTACTAGGATCAATAAAACAAGCTGCACCTTCCTGTTCTTCTATATTATTAAGAATACCATAGCGTTTACCCGCTGCCCTGAAGGTTGTAACTCCTTTAAGTTTACCCTTCCATGCCTTGATATAAACATCTTTGAACTCTTCAAAGGTTACATTATCTCCCACATTGATAGTCTTACTAACAGCGGAATCAACATAAGACTGAACAGCTATCTGCATAATCAGATGATCATCAACAGAAAGATCACCAGATACCTCACATTCAATATTATGATTTTGATAAACATAATCCTGCATTTTAATTATGACAGTACCCTCCTCAGTCTGCACTGTGCGGTCATACTCTAATGCAAACACAGGTTCAATACCTGAACTAATATTATCGGCGGTAAAACTAATAGTGCCGGTAGGGGCAATAGAAATAAGATGGCTGTTCCTGATACCACACTGGCATATCTTATTCTGTAAATCTTTGGGTAGCCATTTAATAAATTCACTTTCTAGGTAGTTGGGTTTAAAGAATGGGAAGCTTCCTTTCTCAGTAGCTAGATCAGCACTGGCACTGTAAGCCTCATAAGTTAATATCCTCATAACCTTGCGAGTAAACCTAACTGCTTCAGGAGAACCATATCTAAGACCCATCAAGGTTAAAATATTGGCAAGGCCGGTGATACCCAAACCTATCCTGCGTTTTCTCTTGGCTTCCTTCTCTTGTTCGATAAGCGGGTACTCAGTATTTTCAATAACATTATCCATAGCCCTCACCACATGGGGGATATCTTCTTTAAGTTGATTAAAGTTAAAACTATAGGGTAGACTGTCGCCTGTTGTATATTTGGTAAGATTAAAAGAGCCAAGCAGACAGGCTCCAAAGGGTGGTAGTGGTTGTTCCCCGCAAGGATTGGTTGCCTCCACAGTCTCACAGTAATGAAGGTTATTGTTTTCATTAATCCGATCTATGAACAGAACTCCTGGCTCTGCCCAGTCCCAATTGTTACGCATGATTTCATCCCATAGTCTGGAGGCATCTATCTCACCATAGCTCTGTCCTTTAAAACGTAACATAAAGGGATTGTTCTTAGACACAGCTTCCATAAACTCATCAGTTACACCCACAGAAATATTAAAGTTAGTTAGTTGATTGTCGTTTTTCTTGGCTCGTATGAACTCCTCTATATCAGGATGGTCCACACGCAGAACGCCCATCATTGCGCCTCTTCTGTGTCCCGCCGAAAGAATTGTGTGACAGACAGTATCATAAATTCGCATGAAAGAAATAGGACCGCTGGCAGAACTATCAAGAGACACAATGCGATCACCAGAAGGGCGAATACGACTGAAATCATAGCCAATACCGCCTCCTCTACGCATTGTTTCAGCAGCTTCAGAGGCTCTTTGCATGATCGAATCCATAGAATCTTCAATGATCCCGCTAACGAAACAGTTATATGCTGTAACGTTCCTTGGCGATCCCATAGCCGACTGCACTCTACCTGCCGCCATAAATCTTTGATTGAGGATAATATCTTTATAGGCTTTTCTGTGTTCATCGTTGTCTCCCATTGCTGCCGCTTCCCTAGCCTTGGATTCTTCAAAGCTTTCATTAGGTAATCTGTATTTCATAGCATGTAATGCTTCACATGCAGGTACTCTAGGTCCATACTCAACCATAGCTACACTACTTCCTTTCATCTAAAAGATCAGAGAATAGTTGGGGTTCTTCACCGTTATATTCCAACTGAAGAATTAGCTCTGCATAATGTATAACTTTTTCTATATCTCTTTTACCTTCTCCTTTTGTTTTGTGTCTGGTAATATACTTAATAATATTTCCTTCAAAGTAACTTAAACCATTGGCATGGATGTATTCTACTGGTTGGATACTACAGCTTTTGTAGTGTGATCCACCAACTTGTTTGTTAAGTGGTCTAGTAGATGAGTGAACTAACGACTTTTCTTCTTGCATCTTCAGGATCTCCTAAGTTAATAACTTTTAAAGCAAATTTTCTAATCTTCATTGGTTCAAAGCCAGCATAATCACAGATGGTTTCAAAGTCTCGACAAGAACAGAAGAACCATGAATGGGCCTCCTCCCTTATCTCTTTGTATTCATCAGATTCCTGCTTGTCTTTAGGTCTTGAAACATCTAACAAGGCTTGGACTATAATAGCTACATACAAACTTCTGTGCGGGTTCTTTTCTGTAAATTCATAGATAGACCGTGCGGATACATTAACATTCATCGTAACACTGAACAGGTCTATAAAATTTACCACCCACATAATTATTATAATAAGCAGGTTCGTCTGTTCCCTCCAAGGTGGCAGTTAATACTTTATTTTTCATTTGAAAATAACATTCATAATATCTTAGACTTCTCTTGTTCTTGAACTCCCCTAAGATTTGGAAAGAAAAATTATCCTTCCCAATCTTTAATATGTCCTCGCATAGATGTTTACTGGAACCAACATAGGACTTCCAGTTTGATTCTGTTTTCTTTGTCTTACCCTTATATTTTTTATAAGTATAGTATTGTTTACAACCTATATAAGCTTTGCCGGTCTTTGTATTTGTTATGAGGTAGACAAAACCAAACTGAGATAAGTCTGGTTTCTTCTTATATTGCCAGTGCATTACCAGTCAAATACCTCTGGTACTTCCGGCTCCTTGGCAACAGTTGTTAAGAATCTTTTTCCTCTGGCATATTGGAATACTCTCAGGCCATTTCCACTATTAAGATCAGCCCAACAATCTTTTTTGTGAGAGCAATACACACAACCAACAGCAAGTTTATGATTACCAGACTTACCATCAGGCACAGCCTCATAACAACGACTAGGTGTTAGACTCTGCTTAACAAGATTTTTAAGATACTTAACCCTATCTTTGGCGTTGATCATCTCCATTGAATGTAACTTGGAAAGACAAATCTCTCCTGTGGATTTATCTATGGCTAGGAAGGCAGCTTCATCCAGACCATTGGCTTCAGCATAGGCTGATATTTGAGCTATGTATCCAAAGGGATCGTCATAGCTCAATGAATTATTTTTAAACTTCTGAAAGCCAGGACCAGAAGCACTCTTGCAATCCACCAGAACACCATCAATCAGTGAATCTTGGTGGCCTTTAACTCCCTCAAGCTCAACTTCCTTTTGTTGGTCAGTAACTTTATGACCGGCAATGGAAGAACAGAGAAGAAGAAGTTCCTCTAAGATGTAGCCGTACAAGAATTTAATTTTAGTGCTAGATTTTATAGGTATGCTGGTTTGTTGTTTGTTAAAGTCATACCAAAGCTGTCTGTCTGGTTTCCCTATAGCCGATAGTCTTAAGTTACCAACCTCTCTGGGTTCTCCACACAGAAACTCTTTGATATGTACCTTAATCATTTCACCAAAGTTATTAATGTGTTCGTCTATTTTCTCCTCAGTCATATCAACTGGGTCTGGAGAGAATAAACTATAAATATCTTCTACAAGTGTATCTATTTTTTTCATGATAAAAAGGAGGGGATGATTAGTTTCTTAACCATCCCCCCAGTCTCCTTACTAGGTTAATTTATACGACTATGCAAAGGGGATGTCATCAGTTTCGTTAACATACCCATCTTCGACTACGGCAAATTCATCACCGCCGCCAAGATACTCTACTAAGTCTACTACTTGGACACCAAGAAGGTATCCCTTCACACCTCCACCATAGGCGGAATACTCTTTCGGGAAATAAGAAGCATTCACCTTGGAACCGTTGCCAACTCTCTTATCCCCTGGAAAAGGGTTACGAAGAGAATCTTTTACCGGCATAGGACGAGGTGTTCCATCTTTGGTAAGAGCATATTGCTTGAGGGTAACAAAGTCACCCCTGTCATCGCCCTTATTCTTAATGGTCAGACCATCGGCTTCAGCAATCTCTTTATTCTTCTTATCAAGATTACAGATTTCAATGCTCCATTCACCATCGGCATTAAACTTTTTATTGGGTGTAAGAATGTGCGCCCAATACGCAGTACCAGAAATAATACGGTTACTCATAATTTTTCTCCTTTTGATAATATCATATGGTTAATAACAATAAAATAGGGGTTGTTTGTACCTCCTTTCATTGTGGTGGAATTATAGCATATATAACTTAGTATGTCAACAACTATCTTCATAATCTTTTAAATACTTTAAAGCTCTGTTTACTCTATCGACATCATCCTTAAACCATCCAAGTGCCGAATTACACCTACTACATAGCCAGCCTCTGAATGTGCCTGTATTATGATCATGATCTAAAACCCAAAAACTTCTAGAGCCATCTCTTCTACTAGCATCCTCCACTTTATCTTTCTTTGTTTCTAAACAAATAGGACATACATATTTATTGTTTGGGTAAGGTGTACGAATTTTTAATTCTTCTATTTGTTTTACATGTTTTCTTTTACATGTATGACATATATTACTGCGTCTACCCACACCATCTCTTCGATAATATGTAACAGTAAAAGTTTCTGTAGGTTTTAATTCATTACAATATATACATACTTTACTTTCCTTATTCAGGTCTATAGATTTAATTTTAGAAAAAAGTTCAAGTTGATTATCCATCAGTGAGTCTCGCTCCATGTTTGACCAGCTTTATATTCACAGTCAAGAGGACATTTAATTTCTAATGCTCTCTCTGCATCCTTCATGGCTGACTTGGTAATTAGACCAAACCTATTGACATCTTTCTTGGCTACTTCAAATTGATACTCATCGTGAATTGATGCCACTAACTTAACATCTAGGCCAGTCCCTCTAATGTACTTGTCCATATGAACCAGCCACTCCTTACAAATAATTGCTCCCGCTCCTTGCAAGAGAGTATTAACACTTGAATGAACATTTCTTATTTGCAGAAGCCTACCATCCACTCCTCTTATTGGCCCCTCCTGGGCAGCTTCCTGAATATTTTTTCTTAGGGTTTTTAGATTAGGAACATTATCTAAGAATCTTTTAGTAAGGTTAGCACCTTGTGCGGCACCTCCTCCTACTATCTGTCCTAGCTTAACAGGACCGGCACCATAGAGAAAGGCATAGATAAAAGTTTTAGCCTGATCTCTGGTCTTCAATCCTGCCGCACGTTGGTTGGCTGTATGAATATCTCCGTTGACTACCACATTGATGTACCCTCTATCATCAAGATAATGAGCAAGGCATCTTAATTCTAGAGAAGACGCATCAGTACCTACCAAGACATGGGTATCTGGATTAGTGACAGTCCATAGACTTCTACATTCTTTACCGTAGGGTGAATAAACAGCGGGAACCTGGGCCATATTGGGAGAGTAGTGTGCCATCCTGCCGGTCACAGTCCTGAGAGTAAGAACCTTTCCCCTCACTCTTCCATCCTCTTGACATTCTTTTATCCAAGACTTCAGTAGTCCTGTACGTTTCTGTAGAAGGAAGTACCGACTAAACATCCTGGCCTCTTCCATTTTAATTTTATCAAGAACCTCTTCATTGATAATAATATTTCCCTTATCTGTTTTCTTCGTAGGCTTCCACCCCTTCTCCATAAGTCTTTCAGCAATCTGTTTACGGCTGGCAATATTAAACGGTTCTTCTTTTGTCTTGGTTTTAAGCTGGAAAATCTTGGGTGGAAATATTTCAAGCGACTGCTTCTCTAAATTAAATTGTTCGTCTTCCAACTGTGCCAATAAGATCATTGCTTCCGGTAGATTAAAAGCAAAGCCATTCTTTTCCTGGTGATCAACAATAAGTCTTACTTTTCTTTCAAGTTCATATGGTCTGGAAGGAAATCTCTCGCCTTCTTCAAGCAAAGTAGAAGCAACCTTCCCAGTGAGTTCTGTATCACGCCTACAATACTGTAGCATTTCTTTAGTGAATACTGTGAAATCCTTATGCTCCCCCTTTAAAAACTTTAGTTTCTTTCCCCAGGCTTCAAGAGAATGACCACCCTCTCTGATGGGATTAAATAACTGTGACTCTAAGAGAGTATCCCTTATCTGGGCAGCTTTGATTGCAGACCCTGTAAATTTATTTAGAAGGGGAGCATCAAAACTAATTCCATTGTGCATAATAAATTTATTTATTTTCTTAGACCACTCACCAAAATCTACACACTGCTCCTTGATCCATACTTTTTCCTTTCCAGAATCTTCTTCTCTTGCTACAATACAATGTATCTTGGTTGCGTCATCAAGACCATTTGTTTCTATATCAACTATCGCTGTTGTCATAAGTCATATCCACTTGGTAAATTGAATCAGTAAAAATATGATAAAACTTTTCTCCCTTTGCTATGTTTTTATTATATGCTTCCTTGACTTCAGATTCAAGAAGAACATCTCCTGGCACATGCCATGCTTTCTTCAGGTCACTACGAAAGACAACGAAGGTCAGGTCAGCATTTCTGAAATCCTTTTTCCATTTATCTAGCAGCCTTTTCTTTCTGTAGGGAATGCGTAATTCCTTCCAGTGTTCAGGCCAGTCACCTTCCCATCCCCACTTTACTTCAACCTCATAGAAATGGTTGGTAGCGCCACCATTTAGCTGGCCTCTTATATCAAAACCAAAGTTCTCTCTTGAATCAGTTATAAGATCAGGTATATTGTGACTCAACCAGCCCAGCATTTGTTTCTTTGCTGGTACATCTGCTTTGTCATACTCATCTTTGCTGAAGGGTTTTCTTACCATTTTCTAACTCCTTTGTTATTTTTTCATAGTGTTTTGCTACTGCCATAACTTGATTTACTGTAGCATCAGACATTATTCTATTAGCTAAAGCAGATACAACTTGTACATTTCCTTTTATATACCCCAGTTTAGGAATAATTCTATCTAAAGTTGGAGAATGATCTGTTACACAAAAATCTCCTTTCCTCATAGTAATTCCTAAAGCTGGGCATTTGTTATCTTCAGGCCATATTTCTTTAAGATATTCTGTACTAAGATTAAAAGGAAGGTTCTTCTGTTTAGCTCTTACTTTACTTGTGTTACACATCCACTTTTCTTTATTTTCTAAACGGTATTGTTTAGTCTGTTCATTTATTTTTTCTTTATTTTCTAGACGGTATTTTTTATTATACTCAGTACGTTTTTCTGGATCTTTATTAGGCATCATCATTCTCCATAAAAGGATTATCAATCTGGTTCATTCTGCCAGTATTTTTATCATAGAAGAGGTAACATGCAATACCTGTGTCTCCTGTGTATCTATTCTTTAAGACCCGAATTGTGGTTGTGTTGGCATCAGTTTCGTCATCAGCCTGTTGGTTTCTTTCCAAGGCTATTACACTGTCGGACAGGTGTGCTATGCTGGCTGATCCTCTTAGGTGCGAGAGAGATACTTCCTTGCCATCCTCATGACCTCTATCACCTGATGGTCTACGTAGGTGTGAGACAAGTAACAGGGCAATGCCTGTCTCTTCTACTAGAGATCTTAACTTGGTCATTAGAACATCAATAGACTTTCTTTCATCTCCAAACTCCTCGTTTCCTGACACCAGTATAGAGAGATGGTCTAGGAAAATCCACTTACAGTCTCTGGCTTTAGCCATGTACCTAACACGATCCAGTATTTCATCGTTAGAGATGGAACCAAAGTGATCGAAGGCAAGGAACCTACCAGAATCTATTGTCTTGGACTGCCATTCTTTAAGCTGTGTCTGGGTAAACTGTTCTCGTATTTCCCTAATATAAAGTCTAGCGTTGGCCTCCACACTCATAATATTAAAGGCTGTGTTCTTGGTGTTCTCTTCCATGCACAACACGCCTATGTTATCCTTGGTACTATTCATGATATGATACATTAGTTCTCTGATTATACTTGACTTGCCCATACCGGCACCGCTGGTAAAGCAGACCAGTTCTCCAGTTCGCATACCATAGGTCTTGTCATTAAGTTTAGGCCAAGGATACAGACAGGTTTCACAATACTCTTCTTCATAAAGACTATCGCCCAGATCAGCAAGATTGATAATACCGGCAGGTGTATAGGGTTTAGCATTCCACCACTCTTGCATGAACTTCTCACGCTTACCCACCTTCAGATACTCATTAGGATCTTTAAGATTTAGAGATAGGATTTTACATTTGTTGGGTTCAAAGATTTGAGCTACTGCCTGTGCCGCCTTCTTACCTGGAGCATCATTGTCAAAGCACAGAACTACGGTTTCAAATTTATTCAGATAGTTAAATGCTTTCTTACAGTTCTCAACTGCTGATGCGGCACCGTTCTTTATTGATACTGTGGGGTACTTACCATTCATCTGAAAAACAGACATAGCATCAAGTTCACCCTCACAGACTGTAACATATTTACCACCACCAGAAAATATATTTTCACCAAAGAGTAAAGACTTACCAACATTTCCTTCAGACCAGAACTTTTTATCCTGAACCTCTCTAATTTTGTTGGCAATGTGATTACCATCTGAGTCAAAATATTTATAGATATGATGGGTAATTGTACTACCAGATTTTATTATTTCAACATTGAATGTTCTAGTAGTGTCTCGTTCTATGTGTCGGTCATCAATAGCAGATATCTCGCCACTGGTTTTAAGACTAGGACTTTTTGTATTGGTCATGGGTACAACCTTTGAATTATTATCTTCATCAAAACGAGTTTCACAACTGTAACAGTAGGAATGACCGTCATCATACAGAGCATTCGCATCACTTGAATCACAGCTAGGACATGGCCCCTTTGATATACATTTAGCATCACTCATTTAAGTCTCCTTAATTTTTTGAATTTCGTAAAGATTTTTAGATGTAGTTTTTAAATGTGTTGCGAGTTTCTCTCGCCAAGCTACTTCCTCTTCGGCCTCCTTCCTGCTTTTAAATTCTTCTACAGTAATATTTGATGGTTTCTTTTTTAGAACAACTCTCCACTTAGACATCTCTGTAAGTCTCCTTCCATAAATTATCTACAAAGTCTTCTTTGTCAGCCATGATTTCATCAACCTCTTTCTTGGCTAATGATTTTGCTTCCTTGATATCGTAGCCTTCTTGAAGGTACTGTTTTAATAAATAATTAAACGCTTGTCTGCGTTCTTTCTTCCACAAATTAGTCATTTTCAGCCCACTCCTGGTTAGCTTTCTTGTAATTTAACTCATATAGTTTCTCTCGCAACACTCTGTTGTCATCTTTTAACTCCTCCAGTTGCTGTTTTAAAACTTCGACATGTTTATGTAGTATTTCTGTTGTGGTCTGTTTCATATTATACCTCAAAAATTATCTGGGGTCAATAAAAAATAAATGCTTGCCGATTTATGTGATAAATTTAAATTGTTTATCATACAGGTTTAATAAATAAAAAGATAATTAATATTAAGAATAAATATTTCAATGTAGCCTCGCAACTACTATGTCTGAATTAAATAGCCCTAGAGGATGCATGTCTATAGAATTTAGATAGTGATATGCATCCTCCTCAGTCTCAAAAGTTTTTACTTTAAAACCACTGTCATCAGGCATAACATCAATAGTAAGAATATCTAATGGGTCTTCGATATGAGCAACTATAAAAGCCACAGCAATCCACCACTAAATATATTTAACAATAGTAACATAATATTCATTTTAATCTCCTTATGCAATCTTTCGTATTTCCATTGGGCTTGTGCCGCCCACATTTTCTCTGATAATATCAGAGTGTCTAAGCTCTGTCCAATAAATTTCCAGGGCTTCGGTTTGTTGGTGAGCTATGAATTTATGTACCTCACCTGCCGGTACAACAGACATGTCGCCAGCAAACAAGTGAGTGCTATCACACAGTCCATAGTCCTTCCATCTTTGTATCTCTAGCTCACCAGAGACTACATAGAAAGCATTGATCTTGGACTGGTGTTTATGTTCTGAACAATAGCCGCCTAGCTCTACCTTGATGCGGTGTATTTCCACGGCAGGGGATTGGAGTAGAGGTTCTGTGCTACCCCAGACCTTACCTTCAATGATACCCATTTACTTTCCTTTCTTTTCTAGTTCTTTAAAGTGTTTATATAATTTAATATAATACTTAAATGTCTTAGGATAATTAATAGGAGAAGGTAAACTATCACCAAAATATTTTATCATTTTTTTTATATCACTCACTATATAATTATAACAGATAAGTTATGATTTGACAACCCATAATTAAATATTATTTAATGAAGTTTGTTTTTATGATCTTCATTTTCTACACTTTCTATTGCAGATATCAGTAAATTAATAGCTGAACTACTACCAAGAGTAGTAACATAGAGATTAATAGCATGACTTAACATACAACCAGCCACCATGAATAGTTGCATCTTCTCACCTGCACCAGCATAATTATCGACCAACTCAAACAAAGCAAATCTAAACTCATTTAGTTTTTCTTCTTCAGTCATTTTCTAAGGTCTCTACATTTTTATATGCCCAGTCCATATGCTTCTCCCATGCCCAGTCCTTGGCTTTCTCCTCAGTCATCCCCATCTCTAGGGCATCTTCATAGAGGTCTTCAAGATGTGACATTACTCTTGCGTCTATACTCATTTTACTCTCCTTAATACTTTCATGTACTGGGCGATGAGCCATTCACCACCCTGATTAGAGGGACGTTTGAATATAGTATAGTCTTTAATTTCAACTACATACCAAGCTCTGTTACCACCCTGCTTGAGGTGAGGAGCATTAGGCTCTACTCCTGTGTGCCATCCTGGTCTGTGAGCAAAACCTTTGGTGGGAATATCTTCTGCCGGTAGCCACTCACCAATAGGTATTCTCTGACTGGCACCTATGAAGAGAGGACCAATGCTACCATCTTTTCGTTCCTTAAATAGTTTATAGGCAATCATCTATCTCTCCTAGTAATTGTTCAAGGTCTATTATTATATCTTTGTGGGTATCCAGAAAAGATTTACACTCGTCAAAGGTTTCCCCAGGTGCTTGTGTCCTTAATATCTTAACTTTGTCTATGATTAGATTTATTTGAAACTTGAGTTGGGGTAATTTACCCATCACATAATCATCCATTAGTCTCTCCTTTGATTTTAATAAGAGCTTTTTGGTATTGCTTTTGCAGGTCAGCTACGTTTCTCTTTAGAATTTCTATCTCATTCATAGCTTGGGTATTCTTATCTCTCAGTTTTTGTAACTTATCTAAGACACTGGGAAAAGAATCTTCCCAGTGTCTTTTAGAAACTGCTTTTGTCATAACATTCTCCTTTAAGCAGCTACTTGCAACTCCTGCCAAGCAGGGGATGCCAGCATCTTTCTGACCTTATCTTCTCTGTTGACCTTCACATTGTGGTTCTTACCTGTCTTACTCTTAGGATGGCTTGACCAGTAAGTAGCCGCATTATATGCTGACCAGAGAGTACCGTTGTCTCTTACTCCATAGCTTTCATAGGCACCCTGACCATGCAGATGTCTGTTCTCCTCATCAAAGATTTTCATAAGGTTGGAAAGCATAACCTTATTGGCTACCTTCTTTCTGCTAACATTATCAGTACGTTGTGCCAGAGTTTTAGTAAATAAATTGATAGCCTGATCTCTTGTGACTGTGGTATCATACCAATCCCTCATTTGATTCAGACCAGAGCCAGAGATAAACTCACCAGCATTCTGAATCTTTCCGGCAAAACCACCAACAGAAAAGTTCTTGGTATGTCTGCCATAAACATAGGCCAACTTGTCACCAGACACCAAGGTATTATAACAAAAGCTACGCCATAACCCCATCATACCGGCATTTGCCCATGTACGGTTATGAGAAGTCCTGAACACAAACTCAGGTATTATACTGTCCTTGCCTTCTCTGATAGACATTTGGTGGGCAGGAAACTTAGCTCTTAACTCTAACTTGGCACCTCTGTCAAAGACATTGGTGGTAAATTCTGCATCAGTCATGTCCATTTGAGCAAGATGAAGAGCTTCCTCTACTTTGTCTACGATATTACTGTACTGTACAGGCTGATACTCCTCAGAAACAATACCAAGTATTTCTTTGGTATCTGTTCTGCGAATACCCATCCCAATATTAGTGGGGATAGGAGCTTCCCTTTTCGGCCAATGATTATCAGTTTCAGAGTGCCAAGCATGGTTTAGTTCAACTTTTTCTACCTGAAACCCTACTTTTTCTTGATCAAAATTATTAATCATCTTATAGTCCTCTCGTTGTGCCAGTCGTCAAAGCCCGACCAGCTTGGCTTTTAATTAATCATCTTAGTTAGTTCGTTAGAACTCACTAACTAAGATGATTAATTATCATAATAGTCCTCGTACCCCTCAGACAGGGATTTCATTTCATCTTGAAGCCAGCCATTGAGTTCATGCACATCAAGATCAGATCCACACATCTCTATAAATTCCTCAACCATAGGTCTACACCATGTGTCACCTTCCTGATTGAGAAATAGTTTTACATCTCCTATCGTTTCAAACTTTGGTACTTGCATTAGTTTTTCTCCTCTATTTTACAATAGTCTTTAACAATCCAATCTCTGGATGTCTTAGCTCCAGCCTTACCATATTTTTTCTCTATATCTTTTAAGATTTTACTCATGGCCCAGCCTCTTCTTCTACTGGCTTTAGCTTGGCTCATTAATGCTTTGGTATCTTTAATAATATTATTCATAACAATTCTCCTTGTGTTTTTTCTTGCGCCGGTAACTACCCCTGCCTTTCTTTGCAGGAATAATCCTGTTACTTAATATCCTTAACGTCCTCCAATATGGAGAACGCTTCTTTTTTTCTTTTCTTTTTTTCATTTGTCATTACTTATAACATATTTGAATAGTAAAGTCAATCTACAAAAACCCCTAAAAAAGTACTGTAACAGGATCAACTCTAACCCTGTTACAGTACTATCAAGGTTAGAGCGACAGGACCGGCATAGATTTCTCACCAAATCTTTTCGGCGGGTAGAACATTTCTATATATAGTGACCGCTTTCTAAAATGTATACCCAGAAAGCTATCGCCTACTGAAAAGCCATACCTGTTTTTGTTCTTGCGAATTTCTTTACTGCCAAATACACCTGTCTTATTAATTATCTGCATGTTGCTTCTCCTATTATGGTTGGTAAAACACTGTTGAATTTGCTTCCATTTTAAATTTAATAGTTTTTTCTATATCATGGAGTGCTTGTAGCTTGAATTCAGGCTTTATGTATTCTTGTTGAATTAATGTATCTACAAGAGCCATTGATAATCCAATTGCTGTTAGACAATCAGGATACTCCTGTTCAGGTTCTTCAGGATTGTTTTCTCGACGTTCAATGTCGAGATCACTCATTCGCCCCATTTTCCATTTCCTTTCTAGAATAATGTTGACATGGCCCAACATCTTGGCCTCTTAATATACTATTTAGTTAGTTCGTTAGTACTCACTAACTAAATAGTGTATTAGTGTTTCCGGTAGCTCACATTTTTAATTCTTTTAGCCCAACAGGCACGACATGGGCCACAGGCACCCTTGCATTCAAAGCCTATTGCTTTATTATTTTTGTGGACTGTGCTGGTATTCTTAAATGCAAGAGACGGTTTGCCATCGATCATGGGTGCCGATACCCTGACAATCAGGTTGGCTGGCAAAGTATTCGTCTTTAAATACTTTGTATAGATACTATACTCTTTTGTAGGTAGCCAGTGTTTTACTTTGGGCGTTTGTCTGGCTACCTCTGCTATTGCTAATAGCATTTCCATTGACTGTAAATCACCAGAATCAAACCATCTATGATAGCCATCGGCAGCGTATCTTTTAATCTGAAAGACCATAGCATCTATCCAATTGCTGGTATTGCTGACCTGCCACTTGAATAGATTCTTTTTATAGCCTTTGTTTACGCTGGGGCGGAGCTTCTGCAATTTTATGGAGTAGCAGCCATTACAAACACTACCCTTTACCTTTGCAAGCTTTGATCCTGTTACACAGGCAAAGGCACAGATAGGAAAGGTAGTCCCATGTATCTTAGAATTTCCTAGACTTATCTTGCCATAGGTTTGAGCTTCTTTTACTAGCATTTTATTTCCTTTCTATAGTAAACTAAGTGATGCCGGGAAGACAGTGTCTGTTCTGTTGATTTTCTTTTTACTTTGCCAAACCCGCCTTTTAAAAATATAGATAGTAATTATTCTATATTTTATTCC
>PVBE010729310.1_pt1 | contig 15424 bp, 11 predicted proteins | sample 1631181 | NCBI WGS metagenome assembly PVBE01 (sample SAMN08397723, study PRJNA350692) | Marine metagenome, whole genome shotgun sequencing project. | isolation source: water | place: Pacific Ocean | collected 2012-04 | reverse complement strand
GGCTGCCCATCCCATTAAGCACTCAAACACCTGACCAACATTCATGCGGCTTGGTACACCCAAAGGATTTAAAACGATGTCAACGGGAGTGCCATCAGGGAGGAAAGGCATATCTTCGCGAGGAAGAATGCGGCTAATAATGCCTTTATTGCCATGGCGGCCAGCCATCTTGTCGCCAACCTGAATCTTGCGACGCTGAGCTACATAAACTCGAGCAACCATGTTTGCGCCAGGGGGAAGCTCATCACCCTGTTCGCGGGTATAGATACGAACGTCCACAACACGACCACGCTCAGTGCTTGGAACTCGCAAAGAGTTATCACGCACATCGCGTGCTTTTTCACCAAAAATGGCGCGTAAAAGCTTCTCTTCAGGAGGCTGATCTGATTCACCCTTGGGTGTCACCTTGCCCACAAGGATGTCTCCACTCTCGACAAAAGCACCGATGCGAATGATGCCCATCTCATCAAGATTGCCAAGACTTTCCTCGGCAACATTGGGGATCTCCCTGGTTATCTCCTCAGGACCCAACTTTGTCTGTCGAGCTTCTATCTCATACTTCTCGATATGCACCGAGGTGTAGAGATCGTCTGACACCAGGCGCTCGCTTACAAGGATTGCATCCTCGTAGTTATACCCCTCCCAGGGCATGTATGCGACCAAAACGTTCTGTCCTAGAGCGATTTCACCGCCTTCACAAGCCGAGCCATCTGCCAGGACTTGGCCGACGATAACTGGATCCCCTTGGTGAACAATCGGCCGCTGGTTAAGACAGGTGTCCTGATTGGAACGCTGGTATTTCTGTAGATAGTGAGTGTGATCCTCTCCACTCTCGTCCCGAACAACAATTGCCGTGGCATCAACAAAGGTGACAGTGCCATTAACACGAGAGATGGGCACCATCCCAGAATCCCTAGCCACCTGAGGTTCTAGGCCAGTTCCTACCAACGGACGCTCAGGCCTCAATAGAGGTACGGCCTGACGTTGCATATTTGATCCCATCAGAGCCCTATTGGCGTCGTCGTGCTCTAAGAAGGGGATCAAAGAAGTCGCCACAGAAATCACCTGCACAGGTGAAAGCTGCACATAATCCACCTGCTCAGGTGGGACTTTTTCGAAATCCTGGCGATAACGCACCGGAATCAATTCAGCAAGAATGTTTCCATCGGCATCTGTTGCCACATCACCTGGTGCTACACGACACTCATCCTCAAGATCGGCAGAAAGGTAAATAGGATCTCCCTCCTTAATTAGCCGTCCGTTCTCAACCTTCCAGAAGGGTGTCTCAATAAATCCATACTGATTAACCCGAGCGTGGGTGGCCAATGAGTTAATCAAACCTGCATTTGGACCCTCCGGTGTCTCAATTGGGCAGAGACGACCGTAATGAGAGGGATGGATATCTCGAACAGCGAAGCCCGCACGCTCACGAGTGAGGCCTCCTGGCCCCAAGGCAGAGATGCGACGCTTATGGGTTAACTCAGCCAATGGATTGGTCTGATCCATGAATTGGCTCAACTGACTCGAACCGAAAAACTCTTTTACAGCTGCCACAAGTGGCTTGGGGTTCACTAACTGAGCCGGCGTGAGTGAATCGGTTTCCCCCACTGTCATCCGTTCCTTGATAATCCGCTCTAGACGATTAAGGCCAACCCGCACCTGGTTCTGCAGAAGTTCCCCCACAGAGCGCACTCGTCGATTACCCAAGTGGTCAATGTCATCTAGGCTGGCACCACCAACATCGAGTTCCAGGTTGATCAGATAGTCAAGGGTGGAGAGAACATCTTCATGGGTGAGGGTGCGTACTGTGTCCGGGATAGTTAAACGCAGCTTCTTGTTGATTTTGTAACGACCAACTCGGCCAAGGTCATAACGTTTGGGATCAAAAAATCTAGTCTGCAGAAGCTGTTGTCCACCACTCACAGAAGGAGGCTCACCAGGCCGAAGCTTTTTGTAAAGCTCAAGCAAAGCCTGATCTTCTGAACTTATGCCTTCCTCGTTAGCAGCCTCAATAGACTTCTTGTAATACTCGGGGTGTCGAAGCTTATCGATTACATCATTGTCTGATAGCCCCATGGCACGCATCAGAACATGGGCATTGATTTTGCGTGTTTTATCAACACGTACATGCAGAAGATCGTGCTTATCTGTTTCAAACTTTAGCCAAGCACCACGGTTGGGAATAACACTTGCATTGTAAGTACGACGACCATTCTTATCTTGTTCATCCTTGAAATAAACCCCTGGACTACGCACAATCTGATTAACAATTACCCGTTCTGCACCATTAATGATGAACGTACCTCGCTCAGTCATCAGAGGGAGTTCACCAATAAAGACTTCCTGCTCTTTAATCTCGCCGGTTTCCTTATTAACTAGGCGACAGGTCACATACATCTGCGAAGCGAAGGTCGCATCACGTCGCTTAGCCTCTTCTACATCATGCCTAGGCCGCTTTAGTCGGTACTCATTTCCGACGAAATGAAGCTCGAGCTTGCCGGTGTAGTCGGTGATCGGAGAAAAACTATCCAGCTCCTCTATCAAGCCCTCGTCCAGGAACCACTTGAAACTGGCCCGCTGCACTTCCACCAAATCAGGCAGGTAGGTGGCGGTCTTGGCGACCTGAATCGCGCTGCTGCTCATTCGGAGACCTGCAGTTGAGAAGTGAGGTTGGAAGACCTGAACAATCGACGAGCCTTAGATCCGAGTCAGCAGCAGTCAAGGCAACGGCAGTCGTTCCCCTCAAGCAGGAAACGACTGCCGTACCAATGGGCTCAAAGATCTCGAGTCAAAATGACTGACGTCGTCAATTCACCAGAAGGGGATGGATGCTTCGGGGGGCAGGGATGCAGCAGAAAAACCGCACCATGGCCAGGTCAATTAATCATTCTACACTCGCAAGCTTGAATCCTTTGCCCAATGTCTTGGGATCAGGGCAAAGCAAACAATCGCCTTGCATTGGCCGTGCTGCTAGTTGCAACTGAGGTGAATGACTCCCCGCGGAGCTCTGCTACTCGATTAGCCACTGCCTCAACATAAGCGGGCTCATTGCGCTTTCCCCTGCGAGGCACTGGGGAGAGGAACGGGCAATCTGTCTCGACCAAAAAACGATTGCCCGGAACTTTGCGCGCGCATTCATGCGTGGCCTCGGCCTTCGGGAAGGTGACAGTGCCACTGAAACTAATGTAAAAACCAAGCTCCAAAAAGGCCTCCATTTCCACTGTTGTGCCTCCCCAGCAGTGCATTACCCCCCTAGGACAACGTCCCTCCTTATGGCGCTTACGTAACTCCATCACCATCGGATCAAACGCATCACGACAGTGAATAATCACAGGCAAATCCAACTCCAAAGCCAAATCGAGCTGCGGTCTAAGCACAGCAAACTGCTGTTCAAGATTTGAATCCCGGAAAAGATCAAGCCCCAGTTCACCAATAGCGACCACCCTCGAATCTTCAAGCGCTGCGAGTCGCAACACAGTCTGCGTCTGATGATTCCAGTGCTGTGTATCGAGGGGATGAACCCCCACTGAATAGCGCAACTCGGGGAAACGATCTGCCAAAGCACGAATCGCAGGGATCTCCGCAGGTTCAACGCAAGCATGAAGCAAACTCGCCACACCCGCCTTTCTCCAGCGAGCCGCTACCTGATCTAGATCATCATCGAAATTGCGAAAGACGATATGGCAGTGACTATCTATGAGCGTGGCAGACGTCACCAAAAACCAAATCTCGTTATCGCTCAACCATTTTGCAGGACATCGATCACCTAGAAAGCCTCACTTTCAAGACGAACTAATGCCTAACAAGCCAAAAATCAAGTATTTGCAGCAGGTTCAACCGCCTGCTTCAACGCTGCGCTTAGACGAGACTTCTGATGGGCACCAGTATTACGATGCAATACACCTCGTTTAACCGCCTTGTCAATCTTGCTAAAGGCCGCATTAATGCTTGTCTGAGCATTCTCTTTAGCTGCCTCGCCAGGTTCCTGTGAGTAAGCACTGCAAGCACTAAAACAACGCTTCATCAATGTGCGCATTGCCGATTTATACGACTTGTTCTCAAGACGATTGCGCTCGGCAATCTCAACGCGCTTCTTGGAAGACTTGTTATTGGCCACAGAGCCTTTCACTGGTTGGACAGTCGAACACCATAACCCAGCACCTACACCTTCAATGCTCTTACAAGAGCTGTAAGACAAGCGAGGAGAACAGGCTCTAGCTTGATTTCAGATTTCAAATTTCAAATTTTGGCGCAAAGCAGCCAAGCCGAACCCAAGACATCCGCAAGCCTGATGAGATGTGTTCGGGATCTGCACCAAGCCAGGCGTGAGCTTGAACGGCTTACGCAACGCTCTACTGATAACTCCCAAAAGCAGGCTATGGCGACGGTGGAGGAAATCCTCGAGGCCGTCCGCACCAAAGGAGATCAAGCCCTATTTGACTACACCGAGCGTTTAGACGGTTTTCGGCCAGAACCTTTGACCGTGGCGCCAGAGCAGCTGAAAGACGCCTGGCAACAAACTCCCAAGCAGCTTCAATCCGCTCTGGAATTAGCACATCGCCGCATTCAGAATTTCCATCAGCAGCAAAAGCCAAATGACTTGATGATGGAAGGCGTCCACGGCGAACGATTAGGACGCCGCTGGCGACCTGTGCAAAAAGCCGGTATCTACGTTCCAGGAGGCAGGGCTGCATATCCCAGCACCGTGCTGATGAATGCAATTCCTGCACAGGTTGCAGGCGTAGAACGCCTAATAATGAGCTCGCCTGCTGGAGCCAATGGTCAACTCAACAGAACCGTCATGGCCGCCGCACACCTTGTAGGGATTCGAGAAGTATTTCGTCTCGGCGGTGCCCAAGCAATCGCAGCAATGGCCTTTGGCACAGAAACTGTCCCCAAGGTGGATTTAATCAGCGGTCCAGGCAATCTTTACGTCACCCTGGCGAAAAAAGCCGTCTATGGGCGAGTGGGTATTGACTCGCTTGCAGGCCCAAGTGAAGTATTAGTAATCGCCGACCAAAGTGCTCGGGTTGATCAAGTTGCCGCCGACCTACTGGCCCAAGCAGAGCACGATCCACTTGCTTCTGCCGTGCTGCTCACCACGGATGCACGCCTTGCCGAAGCGCTGCCATATGAGCTGGAAGCTCAGCTTGATGAGCATCCGCGCGAGGAGATCTGCCGAGCATCTCTAGGGAACTGGGGGTTAATTGTGATCTGCGAAAACCTAGAAAGCTGCGTCCAGCTAAGCGATCAATTCGCGCCTGAACATCTGGAGTTATTGATAGAGAATCCACGCAAACTGGTCAACCAGATCAGGAATGCTGGCGCCATCTTTATCGGTCCATGGACCCCTGAAGCAGTTGGAGACTATCTAGCTGGACCAAATCACACACTGCCAACATGCGGCAGTGCGAGGTTCAGCAGCGCACTGAGCGTGGAAACATTTCTGCACCACACCTCTTTGATCGAATTCAGCCAATCTGCCCTTGAAGCCACTGGTAGTGCCGTGAGGGAATTGGCCACCAGCGAAGGCTTACACAGTCATGCTGAATCCGTTCGTATCCGCTCATCTAAAACATCCTCTACTCACGACGCTGCAGACGACGCACTCCCGCAACACCATCACTAATCTGGCCAACCAAAACCTCATCAGTGAGATTTACAAAAAGACCGTTCTCAAGCACACCAGGAAGATTGTTGATCCGAGATTCAAGATCCTCTGGATCACTAATGCCATCAGTCATGCTCACATCGAGAACAAGATTGCCCTGATCGGTGACTACAGGACCGGCCTTATGTTTAGCCATCCGAAGCTCAGCACTACCACCCAACTCAGCCAAGCAGCCCTGCACCTGTCGCCAAGCGCCAGGCAATACCTCGACAGGAAGTAAAAACCCAAGGTTAAGTCGATCAACAATCTTGGTGGAATCAACTACGACCACGAAGCGATCAGCTCTGCTTGCGACAAGCTTCTCCTGCACGTGGCAAGCACCACCCCCTTTTATTAATTGAAAAGATGGATCCACTTCATCGGCTCCATCTATGGCTAAATCAATGCGATCAACAGCCGTGAGGCTGCGCAAAGGAATACCCAACTCTGCAGCCATCACTTCCCCCTGAAAGGAGGTAGTAACACCGACAATGTCCCTAAGCTCCTTTGTGGCCAACTTGGCACCAAGAGCCTGGATCATCAGAGCTGCCGTCGATCCTGACCCCAGGCCAAGGACCATGCCATCTTTGATCTGCTCAACAGCGGCAGTAGCCACCGCCTGCTTCATCTGAATTTGAAGGTCCACCATCGTGCCTAAATCATCGGCGCGACCGTAGCAAGGGTTTCAACTAAGGCCAGGTAATGCAGCAGGCTTAACCGAAAGGCTTATCTCTTCGCCATTGCGCATGATTTTCAGTGAGAGCGGAACATCGATCTCCGCTTGATCAACCTGCTTGAGCAAAATTTGTGGTTCAGTCACAAGTGTTTCAGCTACCCCAATTACAAGGTCACCACGCCGAAGACCAGCTCTTTCAGCTGGACTGTCTGGCAAAACACTCTGAACAAGTGCCCCAGAACGCTCCGGCAATTCAACTAATGCATTGGGATCACGATTGTGCTCCTTTGCAATACGTGATGTCAGCGTCACTAGCTGCAAACCCAAATAAGGGTGCACCACACCGCCACTAATAACAAGCTGCTCAGATACGTTTCGCGCCAGGTTGATGGGAATAGCAAATCCCAATCCAGCGCCTGGGCCAGAACGAACCAGAGTATTAATACCGATCACTTCTCCGCGACCATTAACGAGTGGTCCACCGGAGTTCCCAGGGTTAATAGCAGCATCTGTCTGAATTAAATCCAGACGCTTATCAGAGAAACCAAGGCTGCTGATATTGCGATGTAGACCGCTGACAATGCCAAGGGTGACTGTGCGTTCTAAACCGTAGGGCGTGCCAAGGGCGATAGCCCAATCACCCACCTCAAGTGCATCGGAATCACCAAGAGGAGCAACCTGCGGCCTAAACGCCCCATCAAGTCGAACAAGCGCTAAATCAGTGACAGGGTCTGTCCCAACGACACGACCATCACGCTGATCACCATCGGCAAGGGTGACGCTGACCGCATCCACCTGATCGACCACATGCGCATTGGTAAGAACTAAACCCTGATCGTCTATCACAACACCAGAACCCTGACCCCGCTCACGTTCTGGCCCGATTCCTGGCTCCCCCAAAAGATCTCGCAAGAGAGGATCTATCAAAGTGGGATCAAAAGGCTGACGCTGCACGGTACGTTCGGTATCAATGCGCACCACCGCTGGGGCAACTCGGCGCACCGCATCAGCGACAAAGCTATGACTAGTCGATCCATCTACATCTGAGAGAGCCTTGACAGACTGAACCCCTAAAGAAAGCGGCAACAGCACGGCAACCAACAACAATCCCAAAAAGTGCGTCAAGACAGCAAAACCCTGCTGAAGCAGGAGTCTGGATGAAATCATGGAAGTGAGGCTAGGCCGAAACAGAGGGACTAGACGAAGCCGCATCTACGACCTGCCATCTGGATCCGAAAATCACACAATCAAATTGCTTGCTTGCCTTATTTACTTAACTCCATCAAAGAGATAAACAAGTAAGAGGCCATCCCTTAGATTGTTGCGATGCCTGGCGGGTACCTCCTTCGGGAGGCAGGTCACTTCTGAAGCCGGTCGGGCCAGAAGTCCGATCTCGCAACAGCTCTTGCCTCATCCTCTGCTTCCGGAACTGGAGACCCTCGCCTCGACGACGGCTGCCGAGAATGGCTTTCAACTGTGCTGTGTACAGGTACTTACCCACCTGATTCCAATGACCATCCAGGTTCAGATCCGCCAGCTTGGCGGTGGCGATGTCTGCCTGGACGACTGTGCTCGTTTCACTAGTCCTATGGATGAGGCACTGGAAGCTTCCCAACTATTTACTGAGGCTTATGTACTGGAAATCAGCAGCCCAGGGATCGGAGATCAACTGCACAGTGATCAGGACTTCCTGACTTTTCGCGGTTTCCCTGTGGAGATCAGCTTCCGTAATAACGGTTCGGAACTTTCTCAAGCCGGACTATTGCACGAACGCTCCAACGAACATGTGCACATCAATATCAAAGGACGCATTCAGCAAATTCCACGTAAAGCTGTGACCTGCGTCCGCCTTACCAGCCCCACGGCCTAATTCCCTCAACAGTTAATTCAGCCTCAGCCCCCTTCTTCTCTTTCCATCATCGATGGCTCTCGTTCTCCTTCCCGGCCTCAACAACCTGATCGAAGACATCAGTGAAGAGAAAAAGCTCCCCCCCCAGGTAGTTGAGGCAGCACTACGGGAGGCACTTTTAAAAGGCTATGAACGATATAGGCGCACTCTTTATTTAGGAATTGTCGAAGATCCCTTCGAAGAAGAGTATTTCAGCAACTTCGATGTCGGACTGGAGCTAGAAGAAGAAGGTTATCGAGTACTTGCGAGCAAAATCATCGTTGAAGAGGTGGAAAGTGAAGACCACCAAATTGCTCTTCAAGAGGTGATGCAAGTTGCAGAAGACGCCCAAGTAGGCGACACCGTGGTGCTCGATGTAACCCCAGAGAAGGAAGACTTCGGCCGGATGGCTGCCGCAACGACCAAACAGGTCCTTGCACAAAAACTGCGTGACCAGCAGCGCCGCATGATCCAGGAGGAATTTGCTGATCTAGAAGATCCCGTCCTCACTGCTCGAGTGATTCGTTTTGAACGTCATTCAGTGATCATGGCCGTTAGTTCTGGTCTTGGGCGTCCAGAGGTGGAGGCCGAACTCCCACGCCGTGACCAACTACCAAACGATAACTATCGAGCTAATGCAACCTTCAAAGTATTTCTCAAGGAAGTAAGCGAAGTACCCAGACGAGGGCCGCAACTGTTTGTAAGCCGTTCCAATGCCGGACTAGTTGTCTACCTATTTGAAAACGAGGTGCCTGAAATCCAAGAAGGATCAGTGCGCATTGTGGCCGTAGCCCGTGAAGCCAACCCTCCCTCCCGTTCGGTAGGCCCACGTACCAAGGTGGCAGTAGACAGCATTGAACGTGAAGTGGACCCTGTTGGCGCATGCATCGGAGCCCGTGGCTCACGCATTCAGCAAGTGGTCAATGAACTCCGCGGCGAGAAAATTGATGTGATCCGCTGGTCACCTGATCCAAGTCAGTACATCGCCAATTCGCTTAGCCCCGCTCGCGTCGAAATGGTGCGATTAGTAGATCCAGAAGGGCAGCATGCCCACGTACTAGTACCCCCCGATCAGCTGAGTCTGGCTATCGGACGCGAAGGACAAAATGTGCGTCTAGCTGCTCGCCTGACAGGCTGGAAAATTGACATCAAAAACTCCCAGGAGTACGACCAAGCCACTGAAGACAGCACAGTGGCAGAGCTAATTGCTCAGCGCGAAGAAGAAGAAGCTCTTCAACGAGATGCCGAAGCCCGTCTAGCGGCTGAACAAGCCACCCGTGCCGAGGAGGATGCACGCCTAAGAGAGCTTTACCCTCTACCTGAGGATGAAGAAGAGTACGAACAAGAAGAGGAAGCTGCTGAGGCGACTGATCAGGGCGAGGAGTACGAACAAGAAGAGGCACCTACTCAGGCAACTGATCAAGACGAGGATGCTTCCGACAGCGAGCCAGACGAATCAAGCGACAAACTATCGAATGAAGCAGAGGACGGAACCCGGTGAACCAACGCCCCGTCCTGCGTCGTTGCGTTTCCTGTCGTCAACTGCTGAATCGCCAGCAGCTTTGGCGGGTAATTCGTGACCATCAGGAGGGTGTAGTCCTCGATCAAGGGATGGGTCGATCGGCCTACCTCTGTCAAAACGAGGCCTGCCTAGATGAGGCGCATCGCCGCAAACGTCTGCAAAAAGCCCTGCGTTGCCAGGTGCCTAACAGCGTTATGGAGGTGCTGCAAAAGCGGCTCAATCAATCCTTTGATTCAGCCTCTGAGGCAAGATGAACTATGGCTCCGCCTTGTGTGGAGCTCCGAAGCACATCGTGCTCGGACCAACTGGAGCTTTTAATGACCAGCAACAGCAGCAAAATCAGAATTTATGAGCTGTCCAAGGAGCTAGCCCTTGAGAACAAGGACGTGCTCAATGCTGCTGAAAAACTCTCAATTGCGGCCAAAAGCCATAGCAGTTCAATAAGTGACGAAGAAGCAAAACGCATCCGTGACCTATTGCGTCAAGGAATTGCTGCCAGTCCATCGCCACAAAGCAAGTCAAACTCTGGGAAAGCAATTCTTTCTTTAAAGAAAGCTGCGGACTCTGAGACCAAAGACGCAGCACCACCAAATAAAAAAGCTACAACCAGTCCACAAATAAGCCACGTAAAACAAGCCTCCCCGGCAAGGCCAACAGGAGCTCAACAACCCGCTACGGGATCTGCCTCGCGGCCAGCCCCACCTAGTCGACCAGCAGCGAAACCCACTACAGCAATTTCACCTTCTAAAGCAGCCGCCCAACCTGCCAAAGCTCCTGTTCCAGTCAATCGCCCAGTAACCCCAAGCCGACCAGCTGCTCCTGCAGCCAAGGCAGCGGCCATACCCTCCTCCCCCAAACCCCCCAACACGGGCATCCAAACCTCACGAACAAGTCAAACGTCAACTTCAGGTGAAGCACGCAAAGTTGACGAAGGAGCTCCTCGTCCCAAAATCATCTCGAGGCCAGAGTCGCCAGCAGCACGCATAGCGCCACCGGCCAAGCCCTCACTTCCTTCTGATCGAAAAGTTCCCAGGCCAGAACTAGTTGGACGCCCTAAACCGAAACGTCCAGTTGCCCCTCCGAGCCGCCCAGAAGGTCAACGCCCAGAAGGTCAACGTCCAGAAGGTCAACGCCCTGACAAAAAAAGGCCTGGTATCAGTCCTCGACCGAGTGGCGGACCTAACCAGCGCAACAATATGCCTCAGAGGCCTGGACCTCCTACCCGCCAAGGCAAAATCACCCGACCTGGTCAACCCCGTTCTGCCGGCAACACCGTTGAACTTGTTGGCAAGCCCATCCGAAGGGACCGATCCGACAGTGGTTCGACTCCTCGGGATGGCAACAACCGCCCAGGTGCTCCTACTCGTCAGGGGATGCCTACAGGAATGCGCAAACCGGTGGCTCCTGGAGAGCTCATGCAGCTTCAGAAGCCCACTGGCCGACCTGGCACACCACCACCACGACGACCGGATGGAACCAGCGTGGGGACCCGCGGAGGGTCAGAAGGGGCCACCCCACCAGTAGAGCGCACCGCACCCACACCAACAGCGCCTAAAAGGCCTGGTCATCGCCCTCCTCAGGGACCGCCTGGAGCACCAAGGAGACCAGGAAGACCAGAATGGGACGACAGCGCCAAGCTGGAAGCACTGCGGAACAAATCTCCCCAGAAGCAGCGCCAAAAAGTACACATCATTGGAGAAAACGATGATGCCCTCACGGCCGAAACCGGTGGCTACGCCGGCGAACAACAGGCAATACTCCTCTCTGCCAGCCTGGCTCGTCCCGCCAAACCAAAGTCAAAACAAAAAACCGCCGCCAAGCCTGTGGCGGCAATGCGCAAGCGCAAGAAAGAAACCACTCGCCAGAGGCAACGTCGGCGAGCCATGGAGCTACGTGCAGCCCGCGAGGCAAAGCAGATAAGGCCAGAAATGCTGATTGTTCCGGAGGCCAACCTCACGGTTCAAGAGCTTGCAGACATGCTCAGCGTAGAAAGCTCCGAAATCATCAAATCGCTTTTCTTTAAAGGAATCATCGCCACGGTCACCCAATCCCTAGATCTTTCCACGATTGAAACAGTGGCAGAGGAATTCGGGGTGCCTGTACTCCAAGACGACGTTGAGGAGGCAGCCAAAAAGACGGTGGAGATGATTGAGGCCACTGATCTAGCCCACCTAATCCGCCGCCCACCTGTTGTGACAGTGATGGGTCACGTTGATCACGGCAAAACCAGCTTGTTGGATGCGATCCGCAAGGCCCGGGTTGCCGCTGGTGAGGCCGGAGGGATCACCCAGCACATAGGCGCATACCAGGTAGAGATTGAACATGGTGGACAACCCCGCAAAATCACATTCCTCGACACACCTGGTCACGAGGCCTTCACCGCTATGCGTGCCCGCGGCACCAAGGTCACGGACGTAGCGGTGCTGGTGGTAGCTGCTGACGATGGTGTGCGTCCTCAGACCCTGGAGGCAATTAGCCACGCCCGCGCCGCCAAGGTCCCGATCATTGTTGCGATCAACAAAACAGACAAAGAGGGAGCTTCTCCAGACCGAGTCAAACAGGAGCTATCCGAACAGAACCTGCTATCTGAAGAGTGGGGTGGTGATGTGGTGATGGTGCCCGTCAGTGCAATCAAAGGTGAAAACATCGACAAACTTCTCGAGATGATCCTGCTGGTCACGGAAGTGGAAGATTTACAGGCCAACCCTGACCGCATGGCCAAAGGCACCGTTATTGAGGCCCACCTTGATAAGGCCAAAGGACCTGTTGCCACCTTGCTGATCCAGAACGGCACCCTCAAAACTGGTGATGTAGTAGCAGCCGGTCCCGTACTTGGCAAAGTACGCGCCATGGTCGATAACAGCGGGTCCCGACTCAAACAAGCTGGTCCTTCCGGTGCCGTAGAAGCCCTAGGTTTCAGCGAAGTGCCCACCGCCGGAGACGAGTTTGAGGTTTACCCAGACGAGAAATCCGCACGAGCTGTTGTAGGAGAGCGAGCCTCCGATGCCCGCGCTACCAGATTGGCTCAACAGATGGCTTCCAGACGGGTATCCCTGGCAGCAATGTCTGGCCAAGCCAGCGAGGGCGAACTCAAGGAACTCAACCTTATTCTCAAAGCCGACGTTCAAGGCAGTGTTGAAGCAATCCTGGGATCCTTAGAGCAACTACCCAAAGATGAGGTGCAAGTCCGCGTGCTGCTCTCAGCACCGGGTGAGATCACCGAAACCGATGTGGATCTTGCAGCCGCCTCTGGAGCCGTAATCGTGGGCTTCAATACATCCATGGCATCTGGAGCCAAGCGGGCCGCTGATGCCACTGGTGTAGACGTGCGCGATTACGAGGTTATCTACAAGCTTCTAGAAGACATCCAGATGGCCATGGAAGGACTCCTAGAGCCGGAGCTGGTGGAAGAATCGCTTGGAGAAGCACAAGTACGTGCCGTATTCACAATCGGCAAGAGCGCAGTGGCTGGTTGTTACATCACCACTGGCAAGTTGCAGCGCAACTGCAGAGTAAGAGTGCGACGTGCCAAGCAAGTCATGTTCGAAGGTGATCTCAACTCCTTACGCCGCAATAAAGACGACGTAAAGGAAGTAGCCACAGGCTTCGAATGTGGCATCGGCTGCGATCGTTTTGCTAACTGGGAGGAAGGTGACATCGTTGAGGCTCACAAGCTGGTCACCCAGAGACGCACACTGAGCACCTGATGAGAGTCCGACCCACCAACTAACTCTGTTTTGATCTCCCAACGAGAACCCCTGCTCTGGCTTCAGCTCATCGCTATTGGAGCAATACCCATAGAGCTGCTGTTGCTGTTCCTGGTACTAGCTGGAGCGGATTTAGGTCCTATCCCAGCTTTTGAACGTCTACTCACATGGGCTGTAGCAGTCTTGGCACCCACCCTCGTTCTCTGGCAACGTCCTGCCGACTGGGGATCTCTACTCCTGCTGAGTCGTCCCCTCAAAGAACGCTCAGAGAGCCAACGACAACTAAGTGGCCTACAACAAGGCCTAATCCCTCGATTGACCCTGCTGATTGGCTCAGCCGCTCTGCTAGCAATTTTCTGGTGGATCGACCAATCTTCCATTCTCGCCAGAGACCTCTCACCACTTCAAGGCAGCTCTCGACTGATCACGCTGCTTACTGCAATCCCCCTCCTAGCTCTAATGCTGTGGCAATGGCATCAACTCACACAGAGCCTCTGGCTTCTAAGTCGCTCTGACCAGGCCCTAGCCCAAGCGCCCTCCCTAAGCAATGACCAACTCAAGCTTGAGCGGCTTTGCCTTGGATTAGCTCTACTCAACATGCCCGAACTCATGCCTGCAGCTGCTAACAACAAATCGGACTTCAAAATGAAAGAGCAATGATTGAGCCGGATATTCAATCAATCCCCACGTTGACGATCAATCCAAAGCAACCCAGCAGTTAGCAGGAAGGCCCCACTTTGAATGAAGATATCTGAGAAGGGAACAATTCCCCCGGAGGAGGCCCGCAAGCCCATCGTCAATAGACCAATAGAGGCCGAAGCGAAGAGAGCAAACCAAATAATCCGCCTGAAGCCTCGCCAAGGGGTACGTGACTCTTGAAGGAGTCGCTCCCTTAGTGCGGGATCCAACTTTGAGCCAGTGCCGGGAGAGACGTCCAATGATTCAAAACCACAACGATCGAATGTTAAGTTCCGGGGGCTGCCGGTGTAGCTCAGGGGTAGAGCAACTGATTCGTAATCAGTAGGTCGCAGGTTCAATTCCCGTCACCGGCATCACTCTTTGCAATCTTTCTCAGAGAACTGGGAGCAACATGCCTTTTTAAAACCCAAAGGCAGATCCAATACCTATAGACAAAAGGCAACAATGAGCAAAATGCCAAAGAAGACACATTCAGACCTGATTACTCCTCAATCAGCAGCCAGATTTTACAGTATCTGATTCACTATTAGCTCCACAATCATCGCTGACCTACTAGACCGAATACCTTGAAATCCTTTATCTAGCTTAGAAAAAAATTTTAACCAAGCATGGCACTATTACCAAAGAATAAGTCAAGACTTCTATCGCCTGAGCAATCGGATCACTAAAGAAGCGTGCAAAAGGGGAAGCCTCATACTTTAGTACAATTGCCAACGGATTCAAAAATTTAGATACGGGAAGGAATCTAGAATCATGCAAAGAAGTTCAGCAAAGATTTATCTAAAGTAAACTAAAAGCAGCCGAATACTACTTCTGATCGGCCCAGGCAATCGATCTAGAATGCGCCATAAATCAAAGCAGATCAACGAAGGTCCCTATAAAGATTCAGTACATCTTTAAAAAGATCATTGCTGATCATAGAGAGGGAGTTGAATTAAAAAACAGAGATCTGAATTGACCAGCAGAGCTATTGAGCCGAGCTGTCTAGCAAAACTTTGCTGACATGACCCTGTCCCAAAACCGTTAATGCAGTTCCAGCCTGTGTAATCACTGAATCCAACAAAATCGCTGTTGAAGCACCAATAATTGTCGCTGCAAAGACAGCTAGCATTCCTTTACTAAGTTCAGTAGATCGCTTCATCTTGTGCATGGTGTGATACTAATCGCTGTATACAATCTCTCCCAAACCTGCCGACTAAGTATTGTTCTGAGTCAAGCTCAATAGTGAGCTTAGTCACTTGACACTCAATACATCTATGGAGCAGCTTCCTCCTGTTAAGTC
>PVBE010207004.1_pt1 | contig 15425 bp, 13 predicted proteins | sample 1631181 | NCBI WGS metagenome assembly PVBE01 (sample SAMN08397723, study PRJNA350692) | Marine metagenome, whole genome shotgun sequencing project. | isolation source: water | place: Pacific Ocean | collected 2012-04 | reverse complement strand
CCACGCCAACGAACCGGCAGAACTGGGCTCACCAGTGCGCCGTGTCTACCTGCTGACAGTGTTCGGTTCGACCGCCCTGGTCGTTCTGGGAAGTGTGCTGGTAATGGTCTACATGGTGGTCTTCGGCCTGCTGGAACAGGAACTGGGTGCTGATGAGCTGGCCTGGTTCAGGATTCCCCTGGCACTCATCGGGTCAACCGTCGGTGTGGCCGTGTACCACGGTCGGGTCCTGCGTGACGGCCTGCGGTCGATGCCCGCCAGTTCCAGGCAAGAAGTGTCGACCCACGTGACACTGGTTGCAGGCAGAGGTGGCGAATGGGTCCGAGAGTTCTCCGAATACGCTGGCGTCGAGGTTCGCCTCCGCCTCCGGGCCGACGTCGCCGACTTCGTCCAGCCGTCAGCCCGGGAACTGTCTGACGCCGTTCGCTCGGTCGAGGTCGGTGAACTGGTCATCACGGTTGCGGGTGACGGTACCTTCGAGGTGGTTCCCCTCAAGAAGGGGTGATCTGCGTGCCCAACTCCTGGGAGAAGTGATCCCGGGGCCCCAGAGTGGTGGGGACCGGCCGCTGAGGCCCCGGGAGATCTGTCAGGTCAGCGAAGAGTTTCCAGGATGGGGTCTTCGGCCTTCCATGCGTCGAGCACGGCCTTTGTGAGGCTGCGTCTGGTGATAGGGGTGTAGACGACATGTGTGCCGATCAGCGATCCGTGCAGACTGGCCGCCTGCGGCTTGGGTACCTCAACCACGATCGGAGTGTTCCTGTGGAGGCGCTTGAGGCTCTTGAGGATCTCACGATTCCTGGGGTCGCTCATGCGTAGCGAGCAGAAGATCACGTCGGTGTTCTCAGTGGCCCCGCACTTCTCGTGGCTCTCAAGGGGACAGTGACCCGAGGCCTGCGAATCGGGACCACCACAGCCGATCGACTCGAACCCTGCGTCCTCGAGCATGTCAACGATGGCAGCCCTGACGGCTCCGTCCTCTTCCTCCACGAGCACGCGTGGCCTGAGGTGGTCATCGCGGAAGTCCGGTGGGCCGTTTGAGGATTTCATCTTTTGACGCACTGTCGACCCCCTTGCTCGCGACAATCATCCGTGTTGTGGAAACGGAAGGGTAGGGACCAAGGTCCCGGCCTTGGGGAGAGCCTCAGATGCTTCGGAGTCAGCTGACCTGGAGTTCAGCAACCATTCCGGCTTCCCGGTGGCCCGAGACGCTACAAAACAATACGTAGCTGCCAGATTCCAGTTCGATGCTTCCGGTCGCCTGCTCGTCAGGCAACGCCTCGAGGGAGAAGTCGTCGATGCCTTCGATGCGGAGATCGTGGTAGACGGCTCCCTCGTTGCGGAGTCGCAGCGTTGTGTTGGTGGTAGTACCTATGCGTGTTGGTGAGTAGGCGAACTCGGTTGCCGTAACCGTGACCAGCCCGGGTGGGTCAGGTGTGGTGTTCCGACCGACTCCGCTGATTGCCAAGAGCACCGCGACCGCAACGCCCACAAGCACCACTAGGGCAATCGTCGGAGACAACCCCGATGATCGGCCCCTACCGGACCTGGCTCTGCGCCGTTGTTCAGCGCGAGATCTCCCCGTCGGCATGTGCCCACGGTATTGGTTGGGCCACCGGCCAGATAGGGACCTTAGGCCCTGCTCACCGACGGTAGGTCTTCGTAGCGTCGGGGACAGGAGACTGGTTGACAATTCGAAGGGACACACGTGGAAGCCCAAGTTGAGCACCGTCTAGTTGACGAAGAGGGAAAGAAGCGCCTGATGACGGTGCTGTACGCGGGACTCTGGTCCCTGGTGCTGCTCACAGCCCTCGTGACGGTCACACACCACCTGATCGAACCCCAGCACGGCTGGATTTCATCACTCGGGGTGGGAGGCCTGGTCGGATTCTGGGTCAGCATCCTGGCCGCAGGTGTAGCGGGAAACGGAGTCTACGAACTCCGGCACGAGCGTCACGCAGCCTGAACGTGTCCCTTCGACTGCTCTGGTGTGGTAGATGATGACCATGGGTGAGCCGGTCCGCGTCTTCTTACTGGACGACCACGAAATCGTCAGGCGTGGTGTTGTCGCCGTGATCGATGCTGAACCCGACATGGAGGTTGTCGGCGAGGCCGGAACTGTGGCGGAGGCACTTGAGGTGGTGCAGGGGTGCAGCCCTGACGTGGCCGTTCTCGACATTCGCCTCGGAGAGGGCTCAGGTGTCGAGGTCTGCCGAGACATTAGGTCGCAGTACCCGGATGTGAAGTGCCTGATGCTGACCTCCTTCGAGGACGACCAGGCCCTGGTCGAGGCCAGCCTTGCCGGAGCTGCCGGCTATGTGCTCAAGCAGGTTCAGGGTGGCGACCTGTTGGAGGCGATCCGTATGGTTGCCGACGGCAGGGTTCTGCTGGATCGGGCAACTACCCGTCTGGCCCTGCGGCGACTACGGGAATCGGGCGAGGCAACCGTGGGAGAACTGCCCCCACAGGAACGCCGCGTCTTTGAACTCATCGGAGACGGTCTCTCCAACCGGGAGATAGCCGAAGAGATGATCCTTGCTGAGAAGACCATCAAGAACTACGTCACGAGCCTGCTCCAGAGACTTGGTATGCAACGCCGCACCGAGGCGGCTGCATTCGCCGCCAGGCTGGACGAACGACGCAGGGGCGGCTGAAACTTAGGTTTCGCTGGTGTCTGAAACCAGCGGGACGACCCATTCGATGGCGGTGCCGCCGGCGGGAGCCCGGTAGGCGGCAAACGAACCGCTGTGTTTCTTGGCCCGTGCCGCCAGGTTGGCGAGGCCACTCCTTCGCTCAGTGCTCTCCGACAGGCCAACTCCGTCGTCTACGACCTCAATCGACAATTCCCGATCTACCTGGATACGTAGATCGACAGTGGATGCCTCGGCGTGTTTGGCCACGTTGGTCAGGGTCTCGCGCACGACTGCCAGCGCCTCTTCTACAAGGTCGTCGGGAACAGCGGTATCCAGCGGTCCCACGAACTGGCAATGTGGCTCGGCTCCGAGGACCCCGACCATTTCCGATACGACCTGTGTGGTCCTGGTTCGGAGCCCCTGGGCACTGTGGAGCGGCGAGGCCAGGTCGAAGATGACAGCGCGGATGGTGCGGGCGGTCGCGTCGAGGCCGTTCACGATCTCTGCCAGGCGTGATGCCTGGCTGGATCCGCTTGTCGCCTGAAGAGCCTGGAGAGCCATGCCTGCCGCGTAGAGCTCCTGGATGACGGTGTCGTGAAGGTCGCGGGCGATGCGCTCGTGGTCCTCGGCCATTTCTCTGCGGTACTCGCTGTCGCGGAGTTCTCTTTCTGCTTTGACCCACTGGCTCATGTCACGGATTGCTGCGATGACGAGGCCGCCTTCCTTTCCGAGTGGAGCCAGGCTGACGTGCACCGGAAAGCAGGTGCCGTCGGCCTTCATGCCCTCGAGGCCCTGTCGGGAACTCATCGACCGCGGGCTTGGTTCCTTCTCAAACCCTTCGCGCAACCTGCGGTGGGCTTCTCGTGCGGCGCTGGGGAGCAGGTTGTCGACGTTCATGGCTACGAGGGAACCGGGTTCGTGGCCAAAGAGGTTTCGGGCTGCCATGTTCGCAGCCACGATCACTCCGCCGGCCTCAACGATCAGCAGGGCATCGGGGGAGGTCCGCCACAATTCGTCGGCTGTTGCAGCTTCGGGGAGTGGTCCCGTGTCCGAAGCAGCCTCCATCCCCATGAGGTTGAGGCTAGGCGACTTGCGTAGTGATTAGAGGGGTCCGGCGGGTCGGGCTTGACCCGTTCAGCCGCAGGGGTCCTCAGTCGGCGTTGCCGGGGCATTGGAGACCACGACCAGTTTCTGCCCGACGAAGATCGTGTTCGGATCGTCGATGTCGTTGTCAGCCGTCAGGGCCTCGACAGAGGTGTCGTGGCGCTTGGCGATCTTGGAGAGGGAGTCGCCTGACTGGACCGTGATGGTCTGCTCGCTGGGTTCGGCATCAGGGTCGTCGGCCTCTTCGGTGGAGAGCAGGAGCACCTGATCAACGAAGAGTTGGTTGGTGTCACAGATGGCGTTGAGTGTGGCCAACTCATCGAGGGTCATGCCGTTGTCCTTGGCGATCTGGGAGAGCGAGTCGCCGGCCTTGACGGTGACGGTGCGTGGGCCGGTGTCGGGTGGAGTCGTGGTGGTCGGTGGCAGTGTTGTCACAGCGGTCGGGGCAGCCGTGGCGGTAGACGGCGCCACAGTTGACGTGGAGTAGGAGGCCTGGGTGGTTGTCACAGCCGGAACCGTTGTGGCGTAGGCGTCTGGAGCCGTCGTTGGTGTGACGGTTACGGGAGTGGAGTCATCGCTGCTTCCGCACCCTGCTGCCAAGAGGGCCAAAATTCCGAGGCCAAGGATTGCTCTGTGTGCGCGCATGGCCGGAGCATACGTCCGGGAGGCCTGTCGGTTGGGGACACCCGGGCGAGTGACGTTGCCCTTGTCAGGCTGTCCATGTGTTCCAGTCGGTGACGGTGGAGGCGGGTGGCCTGGCGGCTGGCCTGAAGTCGGTTCCGATCGTGTGGCCAACAGTGATCAGGGCGATCTGGGTCACCTTCTCGAAGGGGATTCCAAGTACGGCTGCGGCCTCCTCCTCGAACATGAGGTGGATGGTTGTCCAACAGGTTCCGAGCCCGCGCTCGCGTGCAGCCAGCATGAAGCTCCAGGTGCTGGGGACTATCGAGGCCAGCATGGATGAGACCCCCGTTCCGGGCGCCTTGTCGACACGTCCGGGCAGGCACGGAATTAGCATCGCGGGGACCCGGTGCATGTTCTCGGCCAGGTAGGAGGCCGACTCGCGCACTCGGGTCATCTGTGCTGCGTGCGCTCCCTCGAGGGTGTCAGCAAGGGCTCCGGCGCTCGTACCCAGCTTGGAGTAGGCGTCCCAGCCGCGACGGTAGAGGTCGCCGAGGGCCGCCTTCTTGTCGTTGTCGGTGACGACGAGGAATCGCCATCCCTGCCGGTTCGAGCCGCTGGGTGCCTGCACCGCGAACTCCAGGCACTCTCTGATCAGGTCGTCTGAGACGGGCCGGTCGAAGTCGATGCGCTTGCGCACGGAACGGGTGGTGGACAGCAGTTCATCTGCCGAGAGTCCGAGAGTGGTCAATGGGGGGTTCCTTCCAGGATGTTCAGAAATGTTAGGTGGTCTGGGTCTCGGCGAGGTCGCGGATGCCCTCAATGGTGCGACGCATGTTGGCGGCCTGACCCTTCTGGCGGTTGGCGATGATCGCCGCCTCCTTTTCGGGCATTGCCTCGATGAGGGCTGTCAGGCCGGATGGGCCGGGGCCTAGAACCATTGAGAACCGCAGGCGGGTGCCACCGAGAAGGGGTTCGATCTCAAAGCGCCACTGGGCCGCCGGGCTGTCGAGGTCGCCGGCATGCCAGGCGAACACCCGTTCAGGTTCGTAGTCGACGAGCGTGCAGGTGACCTCCCACTCGCCCATGTCGTCACGCTTGTTGCGGCCAGCAAAGCGGGCCCCGACAGCTGGCTCGTCGTCGATCCACTCGGCTCCCTGGAATTCGTCGCTGAACCGGGCCGGCAGGTTGATGTCGGAGGCGATCGGCCAGATGTCGGCAGCCTTGGCGTCGATGTCGACCTCTACGGTGACTCCGGCGCCGTCGGCGAACAGGGGAGAGCGGCCGTCGACCGGGCTCTGGAGGGTGCGTCCCCACTTGTCGAACCAGGTGATGTCCCTTGCCGGGCGACGGTCGACGATCAAGAAGTCGTCACCGATCGTGTAGGCGACCGGCAACAGGACAACCTGGGTGACGCGGTCGGGGATCTCCAGGAGGTCGGCCACCTTGTCGGCGGCACCAAGGTGGAGGGTGGTCCATGCGGTTCCCAGCCCACGGGAGCGGCCGGCGAGGCAGAAACTCCACGCTGCCTGAAGGACCGAGTCGAACAGGCCGGGCCGGCCACTTCCGTCGTGCTCGCCGTAGATGGTGACGAGAACGAGGGCCGGCACTTCGTGCAGGTGGTCAGCCAGGTGCCCACCCGAGCGGGCTGCGCGCTCCCTCGGGTCGCCGCTTCCGTCGAGGGCACTTGCCCGCTCCGAGAGCCATGAACCACCGGCTTCCCGGTAGAGGTCTGCCAACTGCGCCTTCACCTTCGGGTCCCGGATCACCAGCCAGCGCCTGCTCGGCTGGTTGCCTCCGGTGGGTGCCTGTTCGGCAAGGTCTATGCAGTCAAGGATCAGTTCCTCGGGGACCGGACGTTCCAGGTCCAGGCGACGCCGTACTGACCTCGTCGTCGACAGCAGCCGGTCGGTTTCCTCCACTGGAAAGGACATCTTGACTCCTCCGGTCCCGGTGTCGATCCTGCAGCAGTCTTAATGGGCCTGCCGGGCGACCGGATGAGCATTGCACGGACCGGTCGTCGACGGCTAGGCGGGTGTCAGGGTCGAGGAGGCTGAGGAAGCACGGAGCGGAGGTGGTGCCGTCAACCTCGACGAGTTCGGCCGACTGTGGATGTCTGTTGCAATTGTTGAGACGTCTGAGGTGACCGCAGAGGCCGTGCCGGCGACGTTGAGCAACCATGAGGCGAGCATGGCCTGTTCAGGGGCGAGGTCGACCAGCGGCGGTGGGGCGCTCGCTGACGTGGATGGAGGTGTGGACGGAGGTGATGGTCTTTCGGAGGTGAGTTCCTCGGTGGCAGGTGCAGCGGTGCTTGTTTGGGTGATGGTTCCGGTGATGGTTGTTGCGGTTGACTCAGGGGAGGCAGTTGCCCCGGAGGTTCCCATGGCGGTGGATGCTGCAGGTGCGGTGATCGTGGTTGAGCTGGCAGCGAAACGCGTGGTGCTGGCTGCGTAGGCGGTGGTTTTGGTTGCCCCGGGCGTTGTCGTGTCGGCGGGGAGGGTGTTAGCGGTTGAGCCAGTGACAGCCGCCGTGGTTGGTGGCGGGGCGGTGTTGGCGGCAGTGCTGCAGGTAGACGCAACCAGCAGTGTGGCGACAATGGTTGAGGCCTGGAGTGGCTCTGTCGTAGAGAGCACCTACGCCTCGCCCAGCCAGGCGGGGGCCCGGTCCAGGAGGTACTCGCTGATCTTTCTGGAACAGTCGAGCGCGTCACACATCGAGGTGCTGTTGTCGCCTCGGAACAGGGCGGCCAGCGGCATCTCCAACCGGGCTGTGACCCCGAGGGACCGCTGAGGGGCATCGGTAACGGCGGCAAACGAGTCAACCGCTGAAACCTCGATAGGCAGGTCGGGGCCTCCGATTCCTGCCAGTTCCGTGGCCAGAACCAGTAGATCTGGTCCCTGGTCAAGGGGTGGGAGCGCCCAGGTGAACATGAGTTGGATCACCAGGTCGTCGCTCGGGTCGGCATCGTCAGGTATGGACATGACTTCGTCCTCGAAGGCCATCAGGGTGCGTGGCTCTAGATCAAGGGAGAGGTGCAGGTCGAGCGGGCCGCCACAGGCTGCCTCGGGATGCAGGTCGACCTCGAACGCCTGGCGCATTGAGTAGGTCTCGACAAAGTGGCGCTCATCGTGGACGTGGAAGCCGTGCTCGGCTGCGTGATCCTTCAGATCGGCGATGAATCCGGCGATGTCGACTACTGCCATCTGCGCTCCTCCCGGCCCGATGGATTGCCTCAACAGGGTAGGCGCAACAGGGTATGGGCCACGGAGCCGGGACCACGGGGCGCGGCCACTGTGTCGGGCCGCCGCGCTGCCCCTGGGGGAAGCGGCCCTGTCGGGTGCTAGACCGGTGGTGTGGGTGAACATGGGGATATCGGAACTGACGCGTCGGTAGTCCTAAGCGATCTGCACGATGCGGCCGATGCGGTTGTTGTGGCCTTCACCTCACAGGAGGACTGGGGCCCGTCAGGGGGCCGGTCGGATCAGTACGCAAGCGACGTTGTCGCCGACCGGGCCGTGCACGACCTTCTTGACCCGCTCGGGTACGGCGTGCTCAGCGAGGAGTCCGGTCTGACAGCGGGATCGGGTCCTACCGTCGTAGTTGATCCACTTGACGGCTCCACCAACGCCTCGAGGAGCCTTCCGTGGTACTCGACGTGCCTCTGCGCTGTTGATGATGAGGGGCCCTGGGTGGCCGTCGTGGCCGACCTGGTTACAGGGTGTCGCTACGACGCCGTGAGGGGATGGGGGGCGCGCAAGGACGGCATCCAGATCATGCGTGAGTCGGCGCCGTCCCTGGAGGAGTCGCTGGTGGCAATCTCGGGCCTGCCACCATGGAGTCTGGGATGGGGACAGTTCCGGGCGTTCGGATCGGCGGCCCTCGACCTGTGTGCCGTCGCCGATGGTCGTGTCGACGGCTACGTGGACTGTTCCAAGGGTGCCCACGGAGTCTGGGACTACCTCGCAGCGTCGCTGATCTGCGAGGAGGCCGGCGTTGTCGTCGCCGATGCCCACGGCAGGGACATGTGTGTGCTTGACCCTGAGGCCCGCCGCACACCCGTGGCAGGTGCCGGACCGGCACTCGCCGAGGCGCTGCTGGAGGCCAGACAGGGGTTCTGAACTCGTCCTTCAACGGGGTGGCCACCGGTAGGGTGTCCGCTCCCGGGCGCGTAGCTCAGCTGGCTAGAGCACCTCCCTTACAAGGAGGGGGTCGGGGGTTCAAGTCCCTCCGCGCCCACCAGAAAAACCCCAGTTCAGACATGTAAACCGATGGAATCTGTCGGCATTGCTGTTTCCTCACCAGGGGTTCTGTCCACATATTGTCCACGCGGTTTGGTGATACTGCCCCAGAGTGTCCGGGCGCACAGGGGACTTCAGAGTGGGAAGGGCCACTCTCGCCGGGTTCCTGTTGGCTCGCCCGTTGCTTTCGTGACCTGGCTGTCTGCGAGCATTATTTCCGGCCAGAATTCACTCAGACCGAGAGAGTCGAGGACCAACCTGTCGGTGAGGTCAGTAATGTGTCGGCACCGGATCATGTCGTAGTTCCCCATTTCCTTCCCTGCATACTTCGTGACAAGAGGGTGCTTCTGCTGTTCGGTTCGTAGTTGCCCGGCGAACTCGTTGAGTTCATCCCAGATCCCTTCGACCTGGAGAGGGCTTATTGGAAAATCGCTTAAGAGGCCAGTAGTTACGTCGAAGTCGTCACCCGTCGCCGCCCACCACCAGACAGCTAAGCGCCCAGAGAGGAGTACATATCCGACGTTCCTCTGGATCTCGTCATGAAAGCGGAGCCAACCAACCTTTGTTTGGGGGGTTCGAAGGCCTTCGAGCGTCCAAGCCGGCGGTTCGTCGATAAATACACTCAGGTAGTAGAGGGCGGTTTGTTTGAAGCCAAGCTCAGGCCCTGTCTTTCGCACTGAGTTTGCGAGTCGGCCGCTAGTGGTTGTTAGGCGGTCGTAGAGGGGAACAAGACCCCTTCCTGGTCTCGGCCATGGATCGGACGCTTCCGTAGGCGTTAGGCGCGCATACTGGGTCGTACCAAAGAGGTGCGGTCGGAACTCACTCCACCACCGGCGGATTTCGGTAGTAGATAGTGACTCCTCACCCGACCGCGCTCCGATGGTGATTGCTGATCGCACTCCGGCTCCGGCAAAAAGCGTCGAGGGTCGTCGAGAAAACGTGCTCACAAAGCGTTCGGGGAGGTATCCGGTGATAGCGGATCTTGCGACCGAGTAGTCCTTCGAGAACTGAAATGCGATCGGCACGATCATTGAGTAGCGGCCCTGCGTATTGAGCAGTGAGGCGGCTCTTTCCATACAGGCGGCAAAAACGTCTCTGCAGCTACTGGTCTCGTATCCGCTATACGTGTAGGGGACGTTCTTCCTGTTGATGTAAGGCGGGTTGCCAACCACGACATCAAAACCACCCCTCAGGAAAACATGGGGGAACTCTATGAACCAATGGAAGGGCTGGTTCTCCCTAACCCACTGGTCAAGGTCGACATCCACTCCGCGCTGCTCTAGTAGGAACCGGTCAAGGTTGAGCCGGACCTCGGCAGTGCGTTCTTGGAGTTCGGCTTGAAGACCGCTCACAATTGCTGGATCAGCGGTTGTGGCTTGGGAGGTGACATAGCGGTCGTAGGTCGCAGATATTTCTCTAGCGGTTTCGTTGGTCTCTTCAAGGCGTGATGCCCCAAGCAGATCAGTAGCTAGGCGGTCTTTCGCATCCGTGAGGTTTGCGATCCCGACAAGGAGGTTCCCTGCCTTGATGTTGAAGTCAAGGTCGGGAAACGGCTCGATCTGCTCTTTTCGTTCGAGCTGGGCTGCGAGAGTGAGAAAGAGCCGGAGCCTGGCGATCTCAGTTGCTTCTTCCATTAGGTCCACTCCGTGGAGGTTGTTGAGCTGCACCGACCGGAGGACGTAGTAGCGAAAGTTGGGATGCCGGTTTGCTTCAGCGAGGAAGTCGGGTCGATCACCTGAGTCGCCAACCAGTTCCGCTGCCCGGTCAAGCACGACCGTGTAGAGGTCGGCCAGGACTTCGAGTGCTGCAAATAGAAACGCTCCCGACCCGCAGGTCGGGTCGAGAACCGTCAGCATTCTCAGCTGGTCGTATGCCCGGGTAAGGCTGTCAACGTCCGGCAGAGAGGCGAGGAAGTCTTGTGCGAGAAGTTCGAGATTGAGATTCTTGGATAAGGCGGTTGCGATGTCTCTGACTTCGCCTCCGGACAAGGCACTTTGCAGTTCCTCACAGTGCTTGTGCCGATCGATCACCTCCCACCAACTTTCACCCGGTAGCCCAAGAGCCGGGCCCGCCTGTTCTGACCAGGGATCTCGTGAGTCGGGGTCGCTCAGCCCCCTTGCGATTTCGGGAGGTAGGTCGTCCTCGGTGCCATGACGCAACGATTCCGGGATGTACCTGTCTGGGTCCGCGGATAGGAGGTCCCAAGGGTTTTGGTCTTCAAGGTCGAGTCGGTCGAAGAGCGCGGGGACAACTGTCATGGTGGCCATGTACCCCGTCACATCTTCCTTCGTGTAGTAGGCCCCCATTTCTTTGCTGTTGACGTACTGCTCGAACACGTAACCCAGGACATCAGGGTTGATCTCGTTCGGTTCGTTCGTCGGCCGCTCGTCTAGATGCCATCGGTACTGGTCAAAAAACTTGAAGATATTTTCGAAAGCGATGTCGGGGACCTGCACGGAATATGTCGATTCGAGTGTGTGCGCAGCGAAGATCCCGCCGTTGATGTAGGGGACATCGCCAACGATCTCCCCGATCATCGAGTCGTCGTATCCGTGGTCATGAGAGCCCAAGCCGTCATGGAATAGAGGAAGCAAGAACTCTCGGAAGAAGCCGTAGAAGGCGTCTTCTCCTAGGTGGTCTCGAACCATTGCGAGTCGATTCCGGAGGTAGTCGGAGTCGTCGTCGAGGAACCCCTTCTTTTGGAGGAAGTAGATGAGCATCAGCCGGTTGAGGAGCACACTGCCGTACCAGGCGATGTCGGCCTCTAGGGGGATTCCTTCGATCTGTTCTACTAGCTCCTGTTGGTGGGTCTTGAAATCGTTGTAGAACCTTCGTGTCACCTCTTCGGCACTGAAGGATCTCCGGACACGGTCCAAAACGTCTATGACTGTGAGAGTGCTCTCTTCTTCGAAGCTGAACGACGCGCTGGCCAGCCGCTGAAGCAGGGCCTCGTTTAGCGTTCCCACATGGTGTTCGTGTGCAACGAGGCGGTAGCCGGTTCCTGATTGCCGTTGCTCAGGCCAGTGCCAAAGTTGGCGGTTGTCTTCGCAGAAAACCAACAGGTGCTCGCGGGTTCGGCGGCCAACCATTGTGTCGAGCCGCCGCCGAACGGCAGGTAACGGGATCTCTTCGGCAACCCAGACTCCGACACCTCGTTTCGTTGCGACCTGTCGGGCAACAATGCCGTCGTCTGGGTGGCTGACCTCCTGGACTGCCCCCGAGGGGTGGTCCCAGCCGAGCTCGGTAAGGAGGTCTGAGAAACTTCTTGAGTCCAGAAGTTCCCGGAGGCGTTCGATGTCGGGCAGCATTTCTAGCTACTTACCGCGGCTTAGGCCCATGGTGCAGACGATCCGTAATTCATCGTCAGCTATCTCCTTTGCATCGACACAGAGCCTGTCATCGGCGTGAAGCATCACGATGAGGTCGGCCACTCCCTTAGGTGTGCGTTCACGCAAAGCGTTCGCCAATGCTTGGGTAGCGGATTCTCGTAGCGGCCGCCGATAGAGGGCGTCCAAGGCTTTGTCTAGGTCGTCGTTATCGAAGAGGGTTCCTTCGACGTTGGTTTTGTGGCGGGCAAGCCTGTCCCAACAGCGCTTTCGTACTCCTGTGAGTGCACCTTCGAGATGGGCGACGGGGCTTTGCAACGGACCGGTAACGGCTTGAGCGACAAGTTCGTGATGTTCATCTAGCCGAGGTAGCCGCGGGGTGTCAGGTTCACACCGGGTTAGACGCAGTGCCTCATATGGGGAAAGCAGTCGCGATTCGCCAACAGAGTTGGTGATGGCCAAGGAGTCATAACCCAACTCTGTTTGGGTGTAGACGACTACGCCGGTGTCATTTTCCGGTTCGGTCTCTTTGGTCGTAAGGCTGACGTTGGGGATTGCTTTGACCTGGGACGCAAGCTCGTCGTTGTTCTCGGTTGCGTCTCTCCAGATTTGGTAGGCCATTGACGTCCAGTCCACCTCATCATCATCTTCGAAGCCTTCCAGTGCACCGGCCCCAGAGTAGAGGTCTGCAAGAAGGCGAGTTTCACTATCGTCGCCGAAAAACTGTTCGTCGGATCCGAATACAACAGCGTTCTCTTTCAGACGGTTCGTGATTCGTTGACGAAGTTGGATGACTTGGTTGACGTCGTCGTTTGGCAGAAACGTGTAGAGGAGAACTTCGGAAGACTGTTGCCCTACCCGGTCGATGCGACCCGCCCGTTGGATGATGCGGATGATGGCCCAGGGAAGATCGAAGTTGATCACGATGTGTGCGTCTTGAAGGTTCTGTCCCTCGGAGAGCACATCGGTGGAGACCAGAACTCGCAGCTCTTCAGTTCCTTGCGGCAGGCCCCCAATCGGCAAGTTCGCTATCGGGCTGAATCGTCTCGCCATTGTCGTAGGGTTCGCCGAGGAGCCTGAAACGGACTCGATTTTGGTGACCCCTCGTTCTTTGAGAGCGCCAGTCACGTACTCCGCGGTATCCCTATATTCGGTGAACACCAGAACCTTGTCGTCAGGGAACTGGGTTTCTAGAAGTTCCTGTAGTGCATCGAGCTTGCTGTCGTTGGCTTGGTCCCAGGGTCCATATCGGGCGAGAAGGCTTTCGATGGTTGCGATGTCATTGCGCAGGTGGGTCTCGAAGTCGGTGTTTAGGAGCACAGGCCGCAACCAGCGAGTCTTTTTCGGCGCGTGTATTTTCAGTGCGGCATGCGCCTCTTTCGCTATGGCCGCCCAGTGCTCGGGGTCACCACCGCTGGGGTATCCGTCGTCCGGCAATCCACTATCGGGGTCTTCGTCTTCGAGGTTGCTGTCCTCGAATCTTCCGATTGGTAGTTCTGTACCTTCGACGAGAGCGTCGAGGAAGATTCGGTTCCTGACTAGGTGGCGTTGAAGGCTGAGAATGAACGCGGCTGGGCAACTCGATAGGCGTTTGTAGAACATTGTTCTGGTAAAACCAATGAGGTTTCCAGAACCCCGTCCGAGGTCTTCGAGGATCTCTGATTCCTGCCGTGTCGGCTCGACGGAGTCGTCGAGGTACCTGATGACGCTGTAGCGGGGAAGTTGAAGATTGTCGAGCGCATCGAAGGTTGTCTGATCGGTCATGAGGGCTGCAGGATCGCTGTCTGCGATGGTGTGGGGCAGTGTCTTGGCGATCCGTTCGGGGAAGTAGAAGGTCATGCCATCAGCAAAGCGAAGGAATGCCCGGCCTTCGTCATCGAACTCGGCGTAGTTGTCACGGATGAACTTGCGGGTTCGGCGAACGAGGAATAGCGACATCAGGCGCCGCCAGTCCTCTGGCTCTTCGCTTTTCGCGAACGCCCCCAGCGTTTGCAGTTTCCCTTCGCACTTCCTATAGAAGTCGTCGAAGCCGATCTTCATGATTGCCTGGTCGGGCTGTATTCCAAGTGAGAGGTCTGGGTCTAAGAAGAGACCGAGTTGGTTCGCTACATCCTGGTACTGCTTGTTGTAGGGGGTTGCTGTGAGGAGGATCACCTTCGAATCGTTCCGCTCGATGTAGTCCCGCAGGGCTGCGTAGTCCTTGCGAGAACTGCTGCGCAGGTTGTGAGACTCATCGATGATGACGACCCGGTGCCTTCTAAGTTCCTCTAGATCTCTGGTCACCATGCTCAGCGACAGGACCCTGCCGTGCAGCCGGTATTTCTCTTTGTAGCCCTCCCACATCTCCACCAAGTTCTTTGGACAGACAATTAGCGTTTCTGTGCCGAGGTCTTCCTGAAGTAGCCGAGCTATCGCTGTCGCGATGATTGTTTTACCGAGACCAACAACGTCACCGATCATGACGCCACCGCGTCGCTTGAGGATCCTGGTGGCAACCTTCACTGCCGCTGACTGATATTCGAGCAGTTCGTTGGCCATTGATTCAGGTAGCTCGTATTCGAGCAGCCCGTCTCTGGCCTCTCGACCGAGGTGGTAGGCCATTTTTAGGTAGATGAGATAGGGATCGAACTCGGCCCAGGCCTCATCGAGAATTGTTGTCAGTTCGTCGTTGATATCGATGCTGAGGCGGTCTTGCCAGCGTTCCGTGAACCAGTCCGCCAGATTGTTCGTCGCGTCTTCGTCTAGAACATCAACGTTGAGTTCCCCTTGGGTTCGTAGACCAGCCATAGTCAGGTTCGAAGACCCCACGTAACCCACGGTCAGATCTTTCGCGTCAGATGCGTGACACAGGTACAACTTCGCGTGGAGTGGATGAGCGAGGTGGAGCTTCACCTGCACATGACCGTCGTGGAGCTGGCGTCGAAGTGTCTTAATTGTGTTTTCGTCCCGTACCGAAGGAATGCCAAGAAGTAGTTGTTCTCGCAGATCCTTAAGGACGGTTTCGCGCATCCGCTGCGCAGTCTGATTGTCCATCGCAGCGTCAGACCCAGTGATCCGGAGCATTTGACGCAGTTCCTCGTCAGGGCGAGTAGCCATACCAATGAGAAGCCGAACTTTTGGATCGCCCTCAGGCTCGGCCATTTCATCAACTGCAGAGGCGAGAGCCGACCATCCGCGAATATTGAAATAACCAACTGAGGAGTCGAGCCGGATCGACTCAGCCATTGAAGATGACAGTGCGGGGCTGAGTTTCGTGTCGATGTTGTCGAAGATCTGAGTCATTTGGTGCCCCTAGCATCGACTATGAACAGTTCACCGGCGTCAGCCATGAGCTCATCATCTCATTTCGCAGACGTCGTCATACTTGTCGAAGGTTCATTTCAAGGCGAATTGATATACACGTCGCGAGTTTCTCTAGCACTGATAGCGGAGAGCCTTATCAATGCCCTCTCGATCTATCGCGGTGGCAGCGGTAAGGAATCGCAGGCAGCAGTTCTGGCGGCAAT
>PVBE012585247.1_pt1 | contig 15429 bp, 11 predicted proteins | sample 1631181 | NCBI WGS metagenome assembly PVBE01 (sample SAMN08397723, study PRJNA350692) | Marine metagenome, whole genome shotgun sequencing project. | isolation source: water | place: Pacific Ocean | collected 2012-04 | reverse complement strand
TCAGAGTTGAACGTGCTTGATGGTGAACGGCTTGGCTGACGATTTTGATTCCATTAAAGGGGAAGTAATGTGATATACTCAGCGTGGACATCGCGTTGTTCCTTTCGTGCTCAAGTATTTGTGGTAAAGTGTCTTGACACGCCAAGGATCACGCGATGTCCATTATTATGCAACCATTAACACCAACTTTTTGGGACTAGAACCGTATAATTAGGTCGAATTGTTTAGATGCAGACACACTAGAGCCTGTTGTGAGGATCGGCCACAAGGTCGGTAGCAGTAATTGAGGGACTGCTCATCTCTGTAGACTGTATAGCTCGTACAGTTGCACTGCCGCTGCGCCTGTGCGCGCGAAAGCTGTGTTCTGAGGCCGAGTCTGTACTTCAGACCCGGCCGGGACATTCGCAACTGAAGACACGGTCTCTGTAGGGATCGGCGCGCTGGACATGTTCGGTTTCGCCGACGACCAGGCCGGTTGGGACCCGGCGACAACCACTGAGTTCACCAACTTCCCGCGACTGCTTACCCCAGGGGTCGACAGGATTACCGATCAACTTTCAGACCATTTCGATTCCGACGCCGAGATACTGATGTCCGAAGGGCGCTTGACCGGAGACGGAAGGCAAGCCAGCCACTGGAAAGACAATAGCCTGACTCTTGAACTCATAGGCGTGATGGACCCGACATTCGGCTCCCAGCAGGTGATTCCGATCTCCGATTCGGATCTGCGGGCCTTCGATATGATCGGATACGAGATATCCGTCCCGGAACCGGCCACGATGTGCCTTCTGGTCTTTGGCGCCGCGGGGCTCCTGATGCGACGCCGACGATGCGTCAGGTAAGCAAGTCGAACCCGAATTTTTGATCTCCGCAAGATCATTTGGCGAAAATTCTGAATTTGTGCTTGGACAAATCACTAAAGCGCGGTAGCATGCTTGTGTCGAATCAAATAGAGGTAGACAAAAAAAGAGCCTGTTGTGTTGTGAGGACTGATCGTTAGATCGGTAGTAGTCGTAGAGGGACTGCTCCTCTCTTGAAGTATTGCTCAGTTGTATCGCTCGCGGTGGTTTTGCGCGCCGTGAGCGGCCAATAGTGAGTCCGGTATAGGTATGGCCGGCTCGAGTAAATACAGACCGTTGCTCTGTGCAGCGCAGGCGTGTTGTGCGTTGAGTGACTTGATAGTTCGGCGACATGGTCCGCTATATGAGCCAAGGACCTGATCGGCCGTGTGAGAAGGGAGACGGTGTGATGAGACTAACTAGAGTGCGAGAAATGAATTACGCGAAGATGTTCGGACGGTGCAGTCTCGTCGCGGCGTCGCTGGCGATGATCCTTGCATTGCCGGTTGGGGCTATTGCTTCAGATGTCCGCCTCTCGGAAGGGCCGGATGCGCCTATTAGTTCGGTCGCCCCTCTGTCGAGTTTCGATCCGTCCGTTATGGTAGTCGGAGGCGGCGCCTTCGATATTGAGGTTAATTTCGTCGGCGGGCTGACACCTTCTCAGGAGGCGATCTTTAGCCAGGCCGAGGCAATGTGGGAAAGCGTAATTCTCGGATATCTGCCGGGAGGGACCACCTACGAGGACTCACTGGTGATCAATGCCGAAGGGGCTGCGATTGACGGCGTTGGCGGCGTCCTCGGCTCGGCGGGTCCTACGTACATCTGGGACGATGGTAGTGATTATCTTGTTTCGATCGAAGGTGACATGACCTTCGACAGCGCCGATCTGGCCAACATGGAGACCAGCGGCATACTCGATGAAGTGATCGCCCACGAAATGGGCCATGTTATCGGCCTGGGCACGCTCTGGAGTTCGTCCGGCGTCGGCTTTCCGGGTTACCAGGAGGTCTATGTGGGCGCGTCCGGCGAGTACACCGGCCCGGCGGGAGTGGCCGCCTACCAGAGCGAGTTCAGCCAACCAGGCGCCGCCTTTGTGCCTGTTGAACTCGGCGGCGGCGGCGGAACCGCCAACGCCCACTGGAACGAGGGTGACGGCGGCGGCTTGACCGGCATAACCAACGGCGATGGGAAAGACATGAGAAATGAACTCATGACCGGATGGATTAATTCCCCGACATTCCTGAGCCAAACCACGATCAGTTCCCTCGAGGATCTTGGCTACGAAGTCACGCCGGAGCCGGCTACCATGAGCCTTCTGGCCATTGGCGCCTTGGCGATCATGCGACGGCGAAGGCGCTCGTAGTAGACGCATCGGGCCGGTTATAGACTCACGCCAGACGGCGTTTGCGTCTGAGCAGGAATATTCCGTCCAGGCGGCTCCGATTTCGATCTACATTGGTTAGCGTATCGCAGGGTCGGACGATGTCCAATCGTTTTTTTTGGAAAAGTTACAGTCGCACCGCGATTCGTCCGAGATACGCAACAGGCCAAAGTTGGGTTGACTTTTCGGCGTAGTGGGAGTATTATCGGAAAACATGCGGTATCTTCGTGGGATAATCTGCTGCTGGTTGATCGCTTCGGCCCCGCTGCTTGGCATGACGGGATTCGCCGAAAATGCTTTCCTGTGCTGGGGTTCCGACGGATACGTCGGTATTGAAACCCAGGCCTGCAAGACTACCTCCCAATCACCCTGCTTCTCGTCGGAGAGGGACGATCACGACGATCACGACGAGCATCCCGGCTCGGCCCTTTGCGATCACGATGACGCCTGCGGGTCCTGCATAGATATTCCGCTTCCCTCGGGCGAGGCTCTCAGCCGCCTGGTCAGCACCGGCGGCGGGCTGAATCCTTCCGCCGTAGCGATCCTGCCGGCGCCGAGCACCACGCTCGTCGTCACAGGCCCACAAACCGCCAACGCCCATTGGCCTGGCGCACCTCCCGGCGGTGACGCCGCGATAGCATCTCTGCGAACAGTTGTTCTCCTGACCTGATCGCCTCTGCGCGCAATTCTCTCTTCCGCACCTGTCGTCTCCGAGGCTTGCAGTCCAGATTGGGCTCATTCCGCATCGGCGGCGGTGATCCATAACCGATCGAGTTAATCGGTGAAATCAACAAGGAGTTTCTCCTATGACGCTGTCCAAACTCACGCCTTTAACCGTCCTGGCCGTCTCGCTGGCGATCTCCGGATGCAGCCTGCCGCAGTGGGGCGGCTCCCTGCCGGCCAGGCGTCCGCTCGGGTCCGAATTCAAAGTCTACGCTCCGTCAGGGTCACAGACCGATTCGCTGTTCGGCGAGGTCCCGACTGCTGACACCAAAGTTGACTTGAGCGAACCGACAGGCCCGCTGAATCTCCGCAGGGCGTTGTCGCTGGCGATTGCAAAGAGCCCGGAGTTGGCGGATTTCGCCTGGGGAGTGCGGGAATCCGAAGCCGAGGGACTGCAGGCCTCGCTGCTGCCGAACCCCGAACTCGAAACGGAGTTTGAGAACTTCGGCGGGTCGGGTGAGTTCAGCGGATCCCGTTCGCTGGAGACCACCATTGCCCTGAGCCAGTTGATAGAACTCGGAGACAAACGGGCCAAACGTATGAAGCTTGCCGAGGCTGACAGCAAACTGGCCGGCTGGCGATACGAGAAGAAGCGACTGAGCGTTCTTACCGACGTAACCGCGCGATTCATAACCGCATTGGCGACCCAGAAGAAACTGGCCCTGGCCCAGGAGGATCTCAAACTGGCTCGCGCCGGTCTGGACCTGGTCGCCAAGGAGCTCGCCGCCGGCAAGGTCACTCTAGTCGAGAAGACCAAAGCCTCAGTTGAGGTGGCTACCGGTAAGATCCGAGTCGCGCGGATCGAACGTAAACTCAATATAGCAAAGAGCCAACTGGCCGCCGGTTGGGGCTCCAGCAAGGCGAAATTCACCACGCTTCTGGGCAATATGGACGACATAAAGTCGGTCCCGTCGGCCCAGAAACTTGCGGCGCACCTGGAGCAGAATCCCGAACTGGCTAGTTGGACCGCCGAAACCCAGAAGCGCCAGGCGGCGTTGGATCTGGCCAGAGTCGGAGCCATACCGGACGTAACCGCCGGTGTCGGATACAGGTACACTCGCGAGACTGCGGATAACGATCACGCGCTGGTCGCCGGAGTCTCGATTCCGCTTCCGGTGTTTGACAGGAACCAGGGCAATATACGCAAGGCTCGCTACAGCCTTCAGAGGGCCAAGACCCAACGCCGCGCCGCGGAGGTTAAATTGCACACGGAATTCGAGAAAGCCTACCAGACACTCGCCTCGGCCCGCTCCGAGGCAGTGGCGTTGCGGGACGAAGTTATGCCCGCGGCCCGCAGTTCGCACCAGGCCGCCGGAAACTCGTTCGAGCACGGAAAAACCGGATACCTCAGCGTGCTTGACGCCCAGAGAACTCTCGTTGACGTCAGGCAGCAGTATCTCGAGGCGCTCGAGGCGTATCACAACGCGGTCGCCGGCGTCGAGGGGATTATCGCAACACCGTTGAAGTCGATTGATTCGACCTCCGGACCTGCAAAGCAAAACAAAGGAAATGAAAATGTTGATAAAAAATAGAATCATCGGAACTCTGCTGCTCGGAGCAGTGATGAGTCTTGCCGCAGTGTCGCTTACCGGCTGCCGCCGCAAGACCGGTTCGGAACACGATGGCCACGCTCACGCCGAGAAAGGCAAAGAGAAACCCGGCCACGAAGGACACGATCACTCCAACAGCGTGACAGTGACCCAGGAACAGGCCAAGCGTCTGGGCATCAAGATAAGCCGCGCGACTCGAGGCTCGGTAAGCCGGGTCATTCGCGCCCCCGGCGAGATCAAGGTCAATTCCGACAGGATGGCGCACGTGGCTCCTCGCGCCGCCGGCGTTGTGCGCGAGGTGCTGAAAATTCTCGGCGACAGCGTAAAGTCCGGCGAGACCCTGGCCTGGATCGAGAGCGACAAACTGGCCGAAGCGAAGCTGGACTTCTACGCCAAGGAGACCGAGGTCGGATGTTGCGAGATAAGGCTTCCTCGCGCACAGGCGATCTTCGAGAACGTAGCCAAACTTACGGCGATTCTGGCCAAAGAGCCCGACGAGTCGGAAATCCGCAAGCTCGACAAGCTCGAGATGGGCAAGTATCGCGGTCTGTTTCTGACCAGCTACTCGGCGTATCTCGCTGCGCGAACGAATCACAAGCGAGAGTCCGAGCTGCACGCCAAGAAGATCAGCAGCGGGCGGGAACTCCTCGCCGCCGAAACGGCCATGACCCAGGCGAGAACCAAGTTTAATGCGATTGTGGACACCGCACGCTTCGAAACGCTTGTGGCCTACACAGAAGCCGCCCAGGAGCGGCAGGTGGCGGCTTTCAACGCTGTGGCGGCCGAGAAACGCCTGCGACTCAAAGGCGCCGACGACAAGGTTGTCGCCGCATTGCGAGCTCTTGTGCCCAAGACGGCCGGGCTGAAACCGTGCACGTGCGACGATCCGAACTGCAAAGACGGACAACTTCCCTCAGTGGCCGACACGCTCGGTAAAGACGGGCGTTTCAACCTGTACGCGCTGCAGGCTCCGTTTGGCGGCACGGTTATCGCAAAGTATATCGTCGTCGGCGAATCGATCGACGAGACCGTCGAGGTCTTCACTGTCGCCAACCTGTCGAGCATCTGGGTCGATCTGGCGATCAGCCAGGACAATATATCGCTCGTGCAGGCCGGACAAAACGTGACGATCGGCCTGCCGGACGGTTCGAAACCCGAGGCCAAGATCGAATTTATTTCGCCGATTATCGCCGCCGAAAGCCGCACGGCGATGGCGCGAGTGATCCTACCGAATCCGACTGGAAAACTGCGCCCCGGTACGTTTGTAGACGCCGGTATCGTTGTTCCCTCCCAGGCCGAAGGGGTGGTTGTCCCGAAATCGGCGATCCAACTGGTCCACGATCATCCATGCGTATTTGTCTGGGGACACGGAGACTTCGAACTCAGGGAGATCGTGCCGGGCGTTACCGACGGAAACCAGGTCGAGATACTCCGCGGTCTGAAAGTCGGAGAGGCTGTCGCTTCGGCTGGGGCCTTCCACCTGAAGGCCGAATACGCCAAATCCCGAGCCGGCGATACCGGGGGCGGCCACGGTCACCCGCACTAAGCCCAGGGAGAATTACGCTATGATAGAAAAAGTTATCCATATAGGGATCAAGCATAAACTGCTTGCCTTCATGACCACTATTGCGGTCTGTGCGCTGGGCGTTTACTCGATGCTCAAAATGTCCATTGACGCGTTTCCGGACATCAGCCCGAATCTGGTTCAGGTGTTCGCCGAGGTCGACGGAATGGCCCCTGAAGAGGTCGAGAAACTCATAACGCGCCCGACTGAAACCGCCATGCGCGGTATCCCAGGCGTCAAGAAGATCCGTTCGCTGTCTTCGGCCAGCCTGGCTACCGTTAATATCTATTTTGAAGACGATGTCGATATCTACCGCGCTCGCCAACTGGTCGGTGAGCGCAAGAAGATGGCCGAGGAGCAAATCCCCGAGAGTGCGGATATGCCTCACGGGCTCGAGATGGGGCCCGTTATCAGCGGCACCGGCAAGATACTGGCTTACTACATCGAGGCGCCGGGGCGCGACATAACGGAGATGCGAACGCTCCATGACTGGATCGTAAAACGCGGCGTAGAAACCGTGCCCGGGGTGGCGAAAGTCGTTAGCCAGGGCGGATACGTTCGCCAGTACGAAGTGGCTTTATCTCCGGAGAAACTGCTGAGCCACGGCCTGACGATTGATGACGTGAGCGAGGCGATAGAATCGAGCAACGCCAACGTCGGAGCCGGGATTATCGTCCGAGGCAGCGAAGAGCTCAATGTCAGAGTTATCGGCCGCCTCGGGACCGTCGAGCAACTGGAGGACGCCACAGTAAAGAGCGGCGCCGGGAAATCTGTCCTCGTCAAGGACCTGGGGACCGTAGCGCTGGGCAAGGCGTTCCGACGCGGTGTGGCGATTCTCGACGGAAACCGCGAGGTTGTTCTCGGCGGGGTCTACAAGCTTCACAAAGCCAACTCGTTCGCCGTGATCGGCAGGCTTCGCAAGCGGATTGAAGAGATCAACGCATCTCTACCCGAAGGCGTGAAAATTGTCCCGTACTACGATCAGGCCGATCTGGTGTCCAGCAGTATTCTCACTGTTCGCAACGCGCTGATACTGGGTCTGATACTGGTCTCGATCGTCGCGTTCCTGTTCCTGGGCAATCTGCGCGACGCCATTATCATGGTCTGCTCGCTGCCGTTTGCGATGCTGTTCGGATTCATCTGCATGAAATGGAGCGGTTTCCCAGGCGATTTGATCTCGTTCGGCGGGATGGCGATAGCGCTGGGCATGATCATCGACGCGACGATCATCATGGTCGAGAAAATACAGACCGCCATCGCAAGCTCCGACGGGAAAGTGCACGACAGGGATATGATCCTGATCGCCGCCCAGGAAGTGGGGCGGCCGATCGTGTTCGCCGTGGCGGTGATTGTAGTGGTGTTCCTGCCGATCTTCACGCTCGGCGAGATCGAGGGCAAAATGTTCCGCCCGCTGGCGTTTGCAGTGGCCGCAACTATGGGCGGCTCGCTGATATACGCGCTGCTGATCGCCCCGATTTTCTACCGGATCCTGCACCGCGTGGATCACAAGTCCACGGAGTATACTCCCGGCAAGATCCTTCCGATCTTCCTGGACGGATACGAGCGGATGGTCAGGGTCACGCTGAAGCGTCCGGTCCTGGTGATGGTGCTTCCGCTGGGGCTTGTCGCCGCCGGAGTTTTCGGGTTCAAGCGTCTCGGGCGGGAGTTCGTGCCGACGCTGCAGGAAGGCACCATCCAGTGTTACGCCTACATGAACCCCAACGTGTCGCTGGACGAAATCAACAGAGTCTGCAAGGACATATCGGCCAGGGCCAGCGAAGTTCACGAGGTCAAGAACGTTATCGCCGATATCGGATACGGCGAGGTCGGGCCGCACATGCACCACACGAATTACGGGTGCCTGACGATCACGCTGAAGCCGAGGTCTGAATGGAAAAACGCCACAACTCAGCAGGAAGTTGTGCACCTTATCGAAGACAAAGTCGAGCCCTGGATCGGAGGCGCCAAGCAACGCCTGCTGGGCGTCTCTGTCGGTTTCTCCCAGCCGATCGCACACGAGGTCTCAGGCCTGATCGCCGGTTCGGGGTCCGATGTCGTGCTCAAGATATTCGGCGACAAGATGGACAGACTCAAGAAGATCGCCGGCGATGTCGAGCACGTACTAGCCGGCGTGGAGGGTGTCGCGGACCTTCGGGTCGAGCAGACTACCGGGCAGACCCAGTTGAAGTTCGAGCTGATTCCGTCGCAATTGTCCCACTATCAACTGACCAAGAGAGAAGTTCAGGAAACAGTTCGCCAGACCATTACCGGCCAGGTCGCCGGCGACGTGCTCGAGGGCGAAATGTCGTCGAGGATTCTCGTGCGGCTTGACAAGCGTTACCAGGAGGACCGCGAGGATACGCGCAATCTCCAGATCCTCACGCCGTCCGGTTCGCACGTGCCGCTGAAGATTCTTTCCAACCTGAAGACCGTTACAGGTCTGCGCCAGATTAACAGGGAAAACACCGAACGCTACATCTCCGTCCAGTGCAACGTGCGCGGGCGCGACGTGGGCTCATTCGTGAAGGACGCACAGGCCGCGGTGGCCAAGGCCCTCAAACTTCCGCCGGGCCACAGGCTGGCCTGGGGCGGGCAGTACGAACTGCAGGAGGCGGCCAATCGCAGGTTTATGATAGTGGTTCCCGTCACGTTTGTGCTGGTGATGGCCATGCTTTACGGTCTGTTCGGGTTCATGCGATTGGCGCTGCTGATAATGGTTAATGTTCCGCTGGCGTTGATAGGCGGGATATGGGCGCTGGTTGCGTTCGGCGAGAATCTCAGTGTCCCGTCATCGATCGGATTCATCGCACTGTTCGGGATCGCGCTGACAGACGTCGTGGTGCTGATATCGCGATTCGAGCGATTGCGGAAGTCCGGTACGCCGCTGCAGGATGCGGTTATCTCCGGATGCCGCTCGAAGTTCCGGCCCGTGCTCATGACGACAATCACCACGGCGCTGGGGCTTCTGCCTCTTATTATCGCCTCCGGCGTGGGTTCGGAAATACAGCGACCCCTGGCGATTGTTGTTGTGTTCGGGCTGGCGATTTCAACAGTGATTACGCTGTTTGTGGTGCCGGCGGTTTATGTGTGGTTAGAGAGTAACTGGAAAGGCAGGTTCGGTGACGCCGAACCTGATTCACAAACGCTGGAAACAGCAGAGTAAAGGACAGTAGTATGAAGAAAACAATCAGTATGTTGGCGATATTCGTGATGATCGGAGCCTTGAGCATCGGCTGCAATAAGCCCGATGCCTCGACGCCCGAAGGCGGCGAGGGAGCCAAAGGAACTCCCACTACGCAGAACTGGGAACCAGATACGCTCAAGCCGGGCGACAATGACGGCGGAGATCACACTGGACACGATCACGGACCTGGTGAGCACCAGCACGAACACTAATATCCGTAGACGCAGCGGTGTTCGCCGACGCTGAAGGCGACACCGCGGGCGTGCGCGGATTTCCCGCAGGGCGTTGAGAAAGTCCCTTGATGGGACTATGCTTAAGCCATGACTGGAATAATGAAAAGACGACAGTTCATGCAGGCCGTCGCCGGGCTCGGCGCTGCGGCGCTGATGCCCTCAATCAGCCGCGCCGCCAAAGCCAGCAAACCCACGGTCCTGTTCATTGCGATCGACGACCTGAATCACTGGGTCGGTTACACCGGGCGAAATCCGCAGACTAAAACGCCTAACATCGATCGCCTGTCGAAGATGGGCGTTTCATTCAGCAATGCTCACTGTGCGGCTCCGGCGTGTGAACCTACGCGGGCGGCGCTGTTTTCGGGAATGCGCCCCGGAACTACCGGGTGCTATCTCAACGGGCATTCGTGGAAGGAATACGTGCCCGAAGGCGTCTCGCTGAACGCGACGTTCCGCAAGGCCGGTTACTACGTCGCCGGTATGGGCAAAACCTACCACAGCAGCGCTGCGCGTGGAATGCAGGCGGTCTACGCCTCGGGCTGGGACGAGTATCCGCCGCTGCCCAAACCGTCCGGCGGCGGGGCGCAAAAGTACCAAGGCTATTTTTCGCCGCTTCCGCTGGATATGAAAGACAGCGACCTGGGCGATTGGCACACGACGGACTTCTGCATCGAACAGCTCAAAAAGAAGCGCGATAAACCGCTGTTCCTGGCGTGCGGATTGACCAAGCCGCATCTGCCGTGGGCCGTCCCGCGGAAATACTACAAGATGTTCCCGCGAGACGAGATCAAGCTGCCGCCGCACATAAAGGGCGATCTGGCCGATGTCCCGCCGGCCGGGAGGAGGATCGGAGTCACCGGCGATCATCCGAAGTTTCTGAAGTCCGGGCGATGGAAAGACGCCGTGCAGTCGTACCTGGCCACGATCGCCTACACCGACATGAACGTCGGACGTCTATTGGACGCGCTGGAAAAGAGTCCTCACGCAGGCAAGATCATTATTGTTCTCTGGGGCGATCACGGATGGCATCTTGGTGAGAAGGAGCACTGGCGAAAGTTCACCCTCTGGGAGGAGGCGACGCGTGCTCCGCTGATATGGGTGATACCCGGAGTGACCAAGTCCGGCGCGATCTGCAAGCGGCCCGTCGACTTCATGAGCATCTACCCGACGCTATGCGACGCGGCGGGCATCGACATTCCCGATCATGTTGAAGGCAAATCACTTCGCCCTCTGCTGGCCGACCCGAAGGCCGCCTGGGACGGTGCGGCGATCTGTACGCACGGATACATGAACCACGCGGTGCGGACCGAGCGATGGCGATACATCCGCTACGCCGACGGAAGCGAAGAACTCTACGATCACGACAAGGATCCCTACGAGTACAAGAACCTCGCCAGGAATCCCGCCCACGCCAAAACCAAAGCCGACCTCGCCGCCCGTTTGCCGAAGAAGAACGTTAAATCCAAGGGCAAGACCCGAAAGAAACGCGGCGGTAAGAACAAGAAATAGAGAATTCCGGCCGGTGTGCGTTTGTAGTAACTCGGAGTCCGGCCGCATGATGCGGCCGGCGTTGTTACTACGCAAATAAGCACGGCGAGCCGCCATGTGTGCATTAACCGTCCAGCGACTACTGCCTGCGTCTTCTGCATTTGCGCTTCAACAGAGCGGGAAGGGCTGCGGCCGCCAATATGATCGTCGCCGGTTCCGGCAGGGGGGTAAACGGCGTGTAGTCTATGAACTCGCCGCTGTCTTGGGCTATGTACAGGTGGTTTCCCATCATTGTGATGCCTTCCTGATCGTGGCCGATTCCTCCGACCTCCTGGTCGGGCAGGTCCCATTCGTCAAGAACTGTTCCGTCGGCTTCCATGGCGGTGAGTTTGCCGGCAGAGTCAAAGATCGCGTAAAGCACTTCGTTGTCGCTGTCGTAGTGAAGTCCGGAAATGTCATCACGCCCGGCCACGGGAGTTATCGTTGAGATGTGGGTGACCGTTTCCAGGGAGGCCGAAGTTTCGATCGACAATCGGAACCTGTAAATCTTTCCATCCTCCTGCAGGCCGGCGTAGAAAAGCCCGCCTTCACTATCGCCTGTGTCAGGAACGAACGTCAACGCTTCAAGGCCTTCATTATTTGGGCCCGTCATCCAGGTGGTAAGATCGAAAGTTCTCGTTACCGCCTCGGTAACGATGTTGTACTCCAAAATGCTGTCGGGATTCTCAAGGCCGATGTAGACGAAATCGCTACTTGGATCGGCTACACAAATGCCCTCGAGATCACCTGCAAGGCTTGCGCTGTTGACGTTGGTCCCGTCAGCATCCATACTCGCTACGTTTCCGTCATCATCTACGACGAACAGTTTTTCGAGACCGGTGTGCCATACCGTTCCGCTGCATTCGTATCCGGGCAGATTTCCATCGATTTCCGTAGAAGAGGGTCCTCCGATCGGGAAAATCTCGGCCCCAAACCCGGCCGAACTGAAAATCGCCAGACCCAATAGGCATACCAATACTCTGCGATGCAACATAATTCACCTCAATTATGGGAGTGCAAATAACAACCTTGCAGCAGATGTTGCGCCGTTAGTTGGCGCCCCTGCCCTCATCTCAGATTCGACCGGCTCAGGTCGAATGCGGCCCGATTGCTCCCGCTAACGGACCGTAGGTATATTGTATGCAGGAATCGGGATCGGCCAAGCGTTTTCTCAAAAATAACGCCTGTCTGACGCTGGCCCTTGAAGCGAAAATCTCGTCGCGTTACGATAGATTCAGTTGGATTGGATAACAACTATGTCTGATGAACTTAAACTTATCGCTCCTACGGTGGAGCTTGAGGAAAGCTACCGCAGCTACGTGGCCGAGGCCAGGGAAGCTGACGAGATGTTCGTGCCGTGGGTGCTGGGCTTCGACGCGGATGATTTTCCGGCGTTGCTGGCCAGGTTGCGCGATGCTGCTGATGGGAAAGGCGTTCCCGACACTTTCGTTCCGCATACGACTTACTGGACGGTTGACTGGTCCGGCCGGGTCGTTGGTGTCGCCAATATCCGTCACGAACTTAACGATAGTCTCCTGCTCGATGGCGGACACATCGGTTATTCGATTCGCCCGTCGCTGAGGGGACGCGGGCTGGCGACACGTCAGTTGGCGCTGGCCCTGGCCCAGGCCCATCGGATGGGTATCGCTCGCGTGCTGGTGGTCTGCGAGTGCGATAATCCCGCTTCGGCGCGCGTGATCGAGAAGAACGGCGGGGTTTTCGAGAACGAAGCGCTCTCAGAAGAGACCGGCAAGATGGTGCGGCGTTACTGGATCGAGTCGTAAATCAACTGCGGGCTGCGATGTCGCACTCCCAATTACGGCAACAGCGGGGTCTTGAACGTGTGACTGTCAATCATAAACAAGCACCGGGCCCGCCGACATATCGTCGACGGGCCCGGATACAGGGAAAGTCCCATCCGTTCCCGGAAATCTGCAGCGATGCGCCGGGACGGATGAGGTCGTTAATCACCGCAAAGGCTCTTGCGGTTACTATCTAAGGAACAGCATCTCGGCGTAAGTCGGCAGCGTCCAGCAGCTCGAATCGACCAGCGTTTCGAGCTTGTCGCCCAACTCGCGAAGCTTCAGCATCGCCGGGATCACCGTGTCGTGCTGGTACTTTGCGAACACCAGCGCGTCGTCGGAAGCTTCGGCGCCCTTGGCTGCGTCCAGATCGATGGCGGCCTGACGGAATGCTCCGGCGGTTGATACGACTTCCTGCAGCAGACCCAGCAGTGCGGCGTCTTCGACACCGGCGGCCTTGGCGCTGTTTACGGCGTCGGCGACCTGGGCCTGGTACTTCAGGGCGGCCGGCAGGATCATCGTGTGGGCCATCATCGAGGTGGTTTCGGCCTCGATCGAGATATTCGTGGCGTAGTTCTCCAGAAGGATTTCCTGGCGGCTGTGAAGTTCACGCTCGGAGTACACGCCGTACTTGCCGAACAGTTCGATCGACTCGGGGCTGGTGACCAGCGGTACGCAGTCGACGGTGCTGCGAAGGTTGAGCAGTCCGCGTCTTTCGGCTTCTGCGTGCCACTCCTCGGAGTAGTTGTCGCCGTCGAACAGTACGGGCTTGAACTCGGCGATCATCTCTGTCAGCAGTTCCTGTACAGCGACGTTCAGGTCCTTGCCGGCGGCGAGGTCTGTTTCGAGCCTGGTGGCCGCGAAGTCAAGCGATTCGGCGATGGCGGCGTTCAAGACGGTGTTGGCGCCCGACACGTTCTGGCTCGATCCGACGGCGCGGAATTCAAACTTGTTTCCGGTGAAGGCGAACGGGCTTGTTCTGTTTCTGTCTCCGGCGTCGCGGGGCAGCTTGGGCAGCATGGAAACGCCGACTTCAATGCTTTCGGCGGTCTTGCTGGAGGAGGCGGTTCCGGCTTCGATCTGACCGAATACGTCCGACAACTGCTCGCCCAGGAATACGCTTATGATCGCCGGGGGCGCTTCGTTGGCACCCAGACGGTGGTCATTACCGGCTCCGCAAACGCTGACGCGCAGTAGCCCGGCGTATTTGTGGACCGCGCGAACGGTAGCGGCGCAGAACAGCAGGAACTGCGCGTTGGCGTGGGGCGTATCGCCTGGGTTCAGCAGATTCTCGCCTTCGTCGCTGGAGATCGACCAGTTGTTGTGCTTGCCCGAACCGTTGATGCCTGCAAACGGTTTTTCGTGCATGAGGCACGCGAAACCGTGCTTTCCGGCCAGGCGAGTCATAATTTCCATCGTCATCATCTGGTGATCGGTGGCGAGGTTTGACGTTTCGAACGTGGGAGCCAGTTCGTACTGTCCGGGCGCCACTTCGTTGTGTCGCGTCTTGATCGGAACGCCAAGGCGCAGCAGTTCGTATTCCATCTCGGCCATGTAGCTCAAAGCGCGTTCGTTGATGGCTCCGAAGTAGTTGTCGTCGAGTTCCTGTCCCTTGGGGGGCTTGGCTCCGAAGAGGGTCCTTCCGGTGCAGACCAGGTCGGGGCGGTTGACGTAGAAGTTCTTGTCGATCAGGAAGTATTCCTGCTCGGCTCCGACGGTGGTCAGAACTCGCTTGGCGGTGGTGTTTCCGAACACTCGCAGAACGCGAAGGGCCTGCTTGCTGAGAACGTCCATCGATCGCAGCAGCGGGGTCTTCTTACCGAGCGCCTCGCCTGTCCAACTGAGGAACATCGTGGGGATGACCAGCGTCGCGCCATTGGGGTTGTCCAGGATGAACGCGGGACTGGAGGGATCCCATGCGGTGTATCCGCGGGCTTCGAAAGTCGCTCGCAAACCGCCCGAGGGGAAACTCGAGGCATCGGGCTCGCCGCGAACCAGGTCGCTTCCGGAGAACTTGGCCATCACTTCGCCGTTGTCGGTCGGAGTTACAAAGCTGTCGTGCTTCTCGGCGGTGCTTCCGGTCATCGGCTGGAACCAGTGTGTAAAGTGAGAGGCGCCGTGCTCGAGAGCCCAGTCGCGCATCGCCAGCGCGATTGCATCGGCGATCGAGGGGTCCAGTTCCTTGCCGGCCTTGATGGTTTCCTGCAGCTTCTTGTAAACCTTGATCGGCAGTTTGGCTCGCTGCGCCGAGTCGTTGAATACGTGCTCGCCGAACACATCGCTGAGGTCGCGAGTCTTGTAGTCGACCACGCCGCCTACGGTCTTGGTCTTGCAGATTGCTGCGATTGCGTCTTGTCTAACATTTCCCTGTGTCATTTTATTGATCCTTCAGTCAACAGACGAAATCGACTCCGTGGCCCGGTTTTCTTATCCGCCGAGCCGCCTGGTCGCCCACACAGCGATCAAGCTTATCGAGTCTTTATTATTGTAACCGTTCAGGCCCATTGGGGCCTGTGATGTCCGCCTGACCGGGCAACGCACCCAGGGGCAAAACACCAACTCTTCAATTCAATTCAACTCATAGCATACACGCTCCGTTCTGATTAACAAGCACCGTTTCCGGCTT
>PVBE010197191.1_pt1 | contig 15432 bp, 18 predicted proteins | sample 1631181 | NCBI WGS metagenome assembly PVBE01 (sample SAMN08397723, study PRJNA350692) | Marine metagenome, whole genome shotgun sequencing project. | isolation source: water | place: Pacific Ocean | collected 2012-04 | reverse complement strand
TCCCACAAGTGAGCAATTCAAATCTTCTTGATCCATAAATGTTTTAAATTGTTTATCCAATTTATTTTTTCGTGCATTCTCAGATACGGTATTAGTCCAACCCGTAGTAGCAAACCCTGCACCACGAACCAAGTGTCCACCTCGACCTCCATAACCAATAATACCAATATTTAAATGTTTGCTATCTGAAAGACCTTTGATGATAGCCGGTGCCGACTTCTTCTCTTGAACCAAACCAGAAAGGATATTTGATTTTTTTAATCTATCTCTGCGTATTTTTCTCCAAACTTGAGAAAGAAACAGGCCAAATACTGGTACAGTTGCAAGTCCTTTTAATAATTCTCGGCGGTCCAAATCATTGCTTTGCTGTTTATTATTTTCACTCATAATACATTTCCTCTAATTTGATTTGGTGAATAATCGATCTAGACCAATTATGTGGCCAGTAGGGAATGTATACATTACCCACAGAGCACAGGCCTCAATTAAATTTTTATTTACAATGATATAACTGCCTTCTCCGGGTCTGGAATATTCTAGACCAAGAAAGGGAGGTGCAAAAAGATAATATAACATTACAAATCCCATGCCTACTAAAGCAGAATAGCGACTAAATAAACCTAAAAGAAGGGATACGCCAACTAAAGTTAAGCCCCACATATTCACAAAATCTGATATTGTCAATAAGGTAGGATTAGACGCAATGGTTTCGGCCAATCCTGAAAATATCCATTTCGAATCCAATAAATAAGCAGCTGAAGACCAATATGGATTGAGTATTTTTGAAACACCTTCATACAAAAAATGCCAACCAATGAGAACTCTCAAAGTAACAAGGCCATATAGCTGAAACTTATTGTTTATGATTGACGAGTCTAAATTGTTTACATTGATTTTGAAATTTAAGGAAAAAAAATTTATATGCCAACTTAAGATAGATTTTCGGCTACAATATCTGCTACATCTTTTACTTTGATAGGCTCTTGCCCAGAAGGAGTAAGTGGGCCAACTCCTTGATTCATCATACCATAACAAAAATTACATCCTGTTACAACCGTATCAGCCTTTGATTCAATCACCTGTTCTGCTCGTAATAGGTGAGTACGTCCTTCACCACCTTCTTTCTTCCACCACAGCGCTCCTCCAGCACCACAACATAGAGTTTGTTTTCCATTTTCATCTAGTTCAAAAAATTCTGGTGCAGCAGCTTTTATTGCATTTCTTGGTGCACTCACCTCACCAAGAGTTCGAGATAAATTGCAAGGATCATGATAAGTTACCTTTTCTAAAGATCCCGGATTAATATTAATTTTTCCTTGCTCTAATAATTCTGAAATCACCTGCGTATGATGCTTGACTTCATATTTAATCTCATGATACTTACTATATTCTTTTTGAAGATTGACTACGCAATGTGGACACATAGTTGTCACATTTCTAACCTTATTTAATTCTTTCACATTTTGATCCATTAACAATTGATAGGTTAATTTGTCTCCTAGCTTATTGGCAGGGTCTCCAGAGCACTGCTCATTGCTTAATACTCCATATGTTACACCAGCCGAATCTAGAATTTTTGTAAAGTTCTTCACCGAAGTTATAAAATTTGGATCCATAGCATGTTTAGCAAAACAACCCAACCAAAGCACTAGCTCCTTATCGCTAGTATAGACTGGCAGTTGCTGAAGTAATTCACTTGAGGATGCACCTTCTGTATTGCCTGTTTCTTGTAGATTGCGTAATAGTTTCTGATACTCCTGAGGAACATCTCCTTCAGCTAATACTTGAAAACTTCTAATTTCATCTGCTTTTTCTACATGATTTCCAACAGGACATACTTCTGTACATGCTTGACATGTTGTGCACTCCCATCCCGCTTCTACATTAATTTTATTTACAACATTTACATCACCAGATTCCAACATAGGTTGCTTTAAATCCAATATAAAATGATATTTTGGATCCAAAACTCCTCCTCCTCTATTTGCAGGACATACATCAGTACATCGACCACATTCAACGCATGTAAAAATATCGAGCGCTTGATCTTTGCTAAGTCGTGATAGATCCAATAATAGGTTGTCTAACTCTTCTTCAGATGCTTCTAAATCTATTGGTATAGCTGGATGGTTAGGGATTTCAAATGGTCTTAGAAAAATATTAAATGGCGACAATACTAGGTGCATATGTTTTGATTTAGGAATTAAAAATAAAAAACCGCCAATTACACCTGAGTGTATCCACCAATTCACTTTAAATGCTAGCGGACTCTTAAGTAAATGTAATTCATCAATGAGATAAGTAGTCATCAAAGTAACGATAAAAATAGCAACTACACCGGATGTTGCAGAAAACTTGCCTAAAGCCTTTGGTTTGAGAACGAACCTACGGTAAGCCAAAACCACAATACCAAATGAACATAGAAGAGCCCATGGGCCGCCAAATAATCTAAAATACCACAGGCGGAATGTGTCATTAAATAAATGAAATCCAAATGCCATCAAGAAATGATTAATGGTAATTAATCCAAAAAAGATAAATCCGTACATAACAAATGCATGCATTGTTCCAGCAGATTTTCTTGCACCGCTTGCTACTTTCTTATGCAAAATTACTTCATCAAATACTCTTTTCAATCTATTAGGTAACTGATCAATGCTAAAGTCAGATTTACCTTTTAAAACGATTTTTAATCGAAAAAGCAGTTGATATAGAAAGAAAGATAGCCCAGAAGATAAAAATAGGACTAATACTATTTGCTCTAATAGAGAGAAGGATACCATATGGTATAGAATTTACTTACTTTTTAAGTTCTTCTGTCAATTTTGGTACAATTTCCATTAAATCGCCAATGACAGCGTAATCTGCAATTTCAAAAATAGGAGCTTCCTCATCTTTGTTAATTGCAATAATATTTTTTGAGCCTTTCATACCTACTACATGCTGAATAGCACCAGAAATACCTACAGAGAAGTATAGCTTAGGTGAAACAGCTTGTCCTGAACTTCCAATCTGTCTGTATGATGGCAACCAGCCCATATCAACTACGGGTCTCGATGAGGCTATTTCTGCCCCCATTGCTTCTGCTAAGGATTCGACCATAGGGATGTTATCCTCGCTTTCAATTCCTCTACCAACAGATACGATTAAATCTGCTGTAGTTAAGTCTACACCAGAAGAAGACTCTTGAAACTCTGGCTCGCTAATAGACTTAATGTCTTCATTGTTAAGATTTACTTCAAATACAGATGCCGCATCAGAACCTCCCAATTCTATATCATCACTAGAAAATGCTGCAGACTGAAAACTAAGAAGTGTTGTATTGCTACTCGTATCTGACTGAATATTAGTAGCAAGTTTTGCATTAAACACTTGACGTGCAAATGCAGGAGTGTCTCCATTATAAGTAACGGATATAATATCACTCACAAATGGTAAATTTAATTTTGCACTTACTCTAGGTAAGAAATCACGTACCATATAAGAGTGTCCCATAATAACATATTGAGGAGATAAATCTGTAATAACATCTGATAATACCTTTGAATATCCATCAGCAGAATATGCATTAATCATATCATGTTCTGCTAAGATTAAATCTTTTGCTTTGTATTCGCTAGCTTGTTCTTTGAGTGAGCTAGCATTTTCACCCATACATAAAATAGATAATTCCATGCCTAACTTAGATGCTAAGCTTTGTCCAGCAGCTACTGCTTCTTTACTAAAAGCATGGATATTTCCTCTTTGATTTTCTAATACAACTAAAATCATGATACTACTCTTAGTTTATTTTTTAATACATCCATAAGTTTTGCAACTATTCCATCAACATCACCTTCAATTTTCTCTGTAGCTTTCTCATTTTTAGGAATAAATAAATTAATAAATAAATTAATAAAATTTTGTTTTTGTAAACCAGGTTGTCCAACGATTACTTTTGATTCTTTGCGTTTAGCACCCATGATTCCTTTTAATGAAGGATATCGTGGCTCATTAATACCAGATTGTATAGATACGCTAGCTGGAAAAGGCAGTGTTACCCATTGGAACCATCCAGACTCTAGCTCTCTCTTGACTTTAATTTTACTTTCTTGAATGTCGGTTTCAATGCCTAAAGTTGCAGTAGACATACCTAACATTTCACCAATAAGCACTCCAGTTTGCCCAGATCCTAAATCATCTGATTGTAAACCAGAAAAAATGATATCAAAATTTTCATCTTTGATGTTGTCAGCAAATAATTTTGCAATTGTTAATGGATCGGTGTTGGAATCTTCATTTTTAATAAAAATAGCTCGATCAGCACCTTTAGCAAGGCCATCTTTAAGAACTTTTGATGTATTATCTTCAGACCCCATTGTTATCACAACAACCTCACTGCTATTATCTAGCTTTTCTTTAATTTGTAATGCTTCTTCCAAAGCATATGAGTCACTTTCGTTGACTACGAAGTTTACAACTGCTTCATCAATCCATTTTGATGTGGAATCTATTCGAATACTAGATTCATAGCTTGGAATTGCCTTTGTTAATACTGCTATTTTCATAATTCAAGGTCAATATAATAATATTTTTTTAACAAAAACAATAAAAAACCGACTAGATAGTCGGTAATAATATTTTGACAAAAAAAACAGGCTATAAAAGAAAGTTGATAAGCGGGGGAAAGTCTTTCAATCTTTCGAAATTTTTATAGCCTGAAAATTTTTACTCGTTCTAGCAATTTAATGGTAAGGGTGAGGTATTGTAAAGTAAAAAATCTCTATTAGGAGTCAGAATCTTCTGTAGCAAACTTGGTCCAATCACTTGATATTGCAGATTCATCAATAGAAGTTTCTGATGGTGCTGTAGGATTATTAAATTTTGCATCATCTTCATATATATTCAAGCTATCTTTCTTTACTTCATACTTATCAAGATCCAATTCTTCATCCTCGCTATCTAAAGTTTCTTTATCTTGACTATATAAGTCTAAATCAAAGAAATCTAAGTTTTCTACGTGACCATTCTCCATGAGGTACTCAAGGAATGGCAGGTATATTCTTTGTTTGAGATTCGCCTTACACAATGGACATCTTAGCTTAGTTCCAATGTCTGAAGCTCTTATTTCTTCGTCACAACAAGGGCTAATAACTTCATCTACTCTATTTAAATCAAAATCATTCATATAAGGACGAAGGTATTATTAGTTATCTATGGAGTCAACAATTTTTGTAAATACTATTTAAGGCTTCTTTCTTAGACGAAGAAAATGTTTTATCCCTTCTTTTCATAGCTTTCTCTGCAGTATCACAAAAGTCATCAAATTTGATTTTCATTAACTTATCTTTGTAGAATAATGAAAAGGCAGGAATATGTCTTGGAGGAAAAGATTGTGCAACAATATTACAACCCATCTCAATCACTGTTCCGGTATTGAGAGTTGTCCCAATTGCTGTTTTAACATGCTCACCAATAATAGAGCCAAAAAATATCGATTCTGTATCTAATAGTTCTCCGCTCCATTTAACTTTTACAGATGAATAATTATTTTTGAGATTGCTAGTAGTGGTCCCTGCACCAAGATTGGCCCATGATCCAATAAAACTATGCCCTAAAAATCCTTCATGCGCTTTATTAGAATATGGCTGAAAAATACAAGAGTGGACTTCTCCGCTCACTTTACAGTCGTGATTAATAATAGAATTTGATATAGTAGAATGAGATTTTACTAATGTATTTTTTCCCAGAAATAAAGGTCCATTTAGCACAGTAAAAGGTTCTACTGTTGCAGTATTATCAATGACTACTGGTCCAGTCTCTTCATTAATAACAACATTATCAATTACGCTATTAGAAGATGAAATATCTGATAATAAATCACTAATCTTATGAATTAAATCCCAAGGTTTATTATTATCAAGAAAAGAGCTTGGCTTGTCTAATAATATTAGATTCGATACAATAATATTTTTTAAATCTTTATTCATATTTTTATAAACTGTTGAATCATAACAAATGTTTCTTCTAAATCTCTTTGATAATTAGTATCAAGTATAACATTATAATATTTTTTTGAATTATCATAACTAAAACCCATTCTTACCTTTGAATTGCAAGCTCTTAAAAGGAAGGAAGAAAAACGACTAAAATTGATATTGAGATCAATCATATTTTCATATTTTAAATCTTTTATTTTTTCTAAAAATTCGCTTGTTGGAATGCCAAGAGAATTGATATCCTTATAAGAAAAGAGCAACGTAGATTCACTCATTTCTTGAGGATAAAAATTAATGAGAGCGTCTTTGACAAGAAAATGGATTCTAGCATCATTTGATTGAATCTTTTCTAGAAAAAGGGCAGCTAAATCAAAAGCAACTTCTCCATCTGGCAATACAATTAGTATAGAATTTTTTTGATTCCCAGAATATTCATACTTTTTAGACTGATTAGAGAAATAATCCTTATAATGCCACCAGTACTTTAATTTTTCTATCGTTGAATATTCCATATAGTTACATCTTAACTAAAAATCATTAATTAGAATATTGAATTTAGAATTAAATTAGCTTAATCATGGCAAATAAAAAAATAGGGAAATTCCCATTTACAAAAGGTATTTACAAAGATATGTACCGCAATAGATTGTGGACCATGAGACAATATTCTGGTTTTTCCTCTGTATCTGAATCAAATAAAAGATATTTATCGCTATTAGATAGCGGTGTCACTGGACTATCAATAGCATTTGATCTTCCTACACAAATAGGATATGACTCTAATGATGATATGGCTTTTGGAGAAATAGGAAAATCAGGAGTTCCTATATCAACTCCTGAAGATATGGAATCTTTATTTGACAATATTAATCTAGAGAAAGTTTCATTATCTATGACTATCAATTCTACAGCACCTATATTATTAGCATTTTATATATCATTAGCTAAAAAACGAGGTTATTCTTTGAAAAAATTAAGAGGCACTCTTCAAAACGATATATTAAAAGAATACATTGCAAGAGGAACATATATATTCCCTATTAAATCATCCTTAAGATTGACAACTGATATATTCGAATACTGCCAAGAACACTTACCAAATTGGAACTCCATATCTGTATCGGGATATCATATAAGAGAATCTGGGAGTACGGCTATACAAGAATTAGCTTTCACATTTGCTAATGCTATTACTTATTTAGATGCTGCTAAAAAAGAAAAGATTGATATTGAACAGCTTACAAGGCAAATATCATTCTTTTTTAATTCTCATAGGAACTTTTTTGAGGAAATTGCAAAATTCAGAGCAGCAAGACAAATATGGGCACATATTGTTCGTGATCGTTTTAATATAGATAATATTAAGTCTCAGCTATGTAGGTTTCATGTACAAACTGGTGGATCTACTCTTACAGCACAACAAATTGACAATAATAGTGTAAGAACTACGCTACAAAGTCTAGCTGCTGTATTGGGAGGTGCTCAGTCAATCCATACCAATAGTAAAGATGAGGCATTGAATCTACCATCTGAAGAAAATGCTCTATCAGCGCTAAGAATGCAGCAAATTATAGCCTATGAAAGTGGAGTACCAGAATTTGTTGATCCTATCGGAGATAGTTCTTTAATAGATAGTATGACTAAAGACATAGTAGAAAAAGTAAATAAGAAAATTGATGAAATGTTATCAAAAGGTGGTGTCAAAAAACTGATTGAGAATGGAGAGATCCAAAATGAAATTTCAGAATCATCCATAAAATTTCAAAATGATTTGGATAGTGAAAAAGCTATTTTAGTAGGAGTAAATAAATTTAGAAATAAAGAAGTATCTCATAAAAAAGAAAAGCAAACAATTAAAGAAGATGACAGGGAAACTATTATTGATCATTTTAAATCTTCTCGAGATGAAAAAAATGTCACTAACGCCCTTGCATTACTTGAAAGCAAAGCAGGAAGCAGTGAAAATCTAATGCCATATATTATTGAATGTAGCGATAATCAATGTACGCTTGGAGAAATAACTTATTCTTTGAAAAAAATATTTGGCGAATATTCTGAATAATTGAAAAAAATAAGGAACATTATAAAAAAAAATTAATAATATTAATTATATAAATTGAAAGATGAGGAAGAAGATGAAAAACAATAAAATTTTAGTGCTATTAGGTGCTTTACTAATAATTAATTGTTCAGGAACTGTACCAAATGTTGGTAGTGAAGTATCTGTACAAGAAACACCAGATAGCGGAGAAGAAATGGCTAAACAAGAAGTTTCTGTTGAAACATTTACTATTCAAGAACCTGAGTCTCCTCCATTACCAGTAACTGTATTTGAACCATACATGATTAAGAGAGGCGACTATCTAATTAAGATTGCTGCTAGAGAATACGGTGATTCTTCTATGTGGAGAGAAATATATGAATGGAATAAGCAGGAAATTGGCCCTAATCCAGACAGAATATACCCTTACAATTTTTTATCACTCAAGAGAGATTCCGAACAAGCAAAGAATTGTGAATTAGAATTTTTTGAATATACAATTCAATCAGGTGATACTGCATGGAGTCTTGCGCAAAAAATCTATAATGATGAATTAGCATGGGTTGTTATTTATATGGATAATTCTGATGTGATTAAAAATAATAATGGTGTATTGCAGCCAGGCGCTACTTTCCAGATGAGAAAAAAACTAGATCCTTGCAGCTAGACTATAAAAGTATATCTCTCAATACAAAATGGATTAAAAGTGGTTTAGATTCTATTATCTATAGAGAATCAATGGATTCTACTTTAGATATTGCTTTAAATAAAGATTACCAAGCTCAAGATTCTAAGAAGGTGGTTGTCACCGACAATCAAACGAATGGTCAAGGTACTCATGGGAAAAAATGGATTTCAGTCCCTTATAAAGATTTAACATTTAGTTTGATCCTAGGAAGAGACTATTACTTTGAACAGAATCTTATTGATCAGTGTTGTATTGGAATGTTAAATGTTTTATCTACTTATAATGTTGAAGGGCAAATAAAGTATCCAAATGATATTTATGTGAATAATAAAAAAATTATTGGTATGCTTTTATCTAATGTTCAAAATAGCAGAGAGAATAATAAACCATACCAAGCGCTCAGTATTGGCATAAATGTTAATTCGGTTATTGATATTAAGAAGCTTGATTCTCAAGCAAAAGTAAGTAGTACGTCATTATTTTTAGAATTGAATAGGGAAATTAATAGAGAAAAATTGCTAAAATTAATAATTGAAGAAATAGATCTAATTATTCAAAAGCTGGTTCACCAGTGATTTTTTGTCCAATTATTAGTGTGTGAATTTCGTGCGTTCCTTCATAAGTATACACTGTTTCTAAATTCATCATATGCCTCATCACTGAATAGTCATCCATAATGCCATTTGCACCAAGAATCTCTCTAGCTAACCTCGCACAATCTCGCGCAATGGCAACATTATTTTTCTTTCCTAATGAGATATGTGAAAAATCTAGTTGATTATTGTCCTTTAGTTTACCTAACTGTATGGCCAATAATTGTGCTTTACTGATTTCTTGAATCATGTATGCTAATTTTTTTTGTGTTAATTGAAATCCAGCAATTGGCTTAGAGAATTGCTTGCGTTCCTTGCTATAATTTAATGCGACTTCGTAACAGTCTACTGCAGCTCCGATTGTTCCCCATGCGATTGAGTATCTTGCCTGTGTTAAACAAGATAAAGGTCCTTTTAATCCTTCAACGCCTGGTAATCTATTGCTATCTGGAATACGTACATCTTTCATAAATAATTCTGAAGTAATGGATGCTCTTAAACTCATCTTCCCATGAATGTCAGAACTGCTAAACCCTTTTGTACCTTTTTCTATTAAGAATCCTCTAACTATACCTTCTTCATCTTTTGCCCACACAACTGCTACATCTGCAATTGATCCATTAGTAATCCACATCTTTGAACCATTAATAATCCAATCATCTCCATCTCTCTTTGCCTTTGTCAGCATTCCTCCGGGGTCTGAACCATGATTAGCTTCTGTCAATCCAAAACAACCGATAGCTGTGCCAGCAGCTAATTTTGGTAGCCATTTCTTTTTTTGTTCATCTGTACCGTACTGATGAATAGGATACATCACAAGACCTCCTTGCACACTACAAACAGAGCGTAAACCAGAATCTCCCTTCTCTAATTCATGCATGATTAGACCATAAGCTGTACTGCTAATCTCACTACCACCAAACTCCTTAGGTAGTGTTGCTCCAAAAAATCCCAGTTCTCCCATTTTTGGAATTAAATCAAGAGGAAATGATCCCTTATCATAATATTCATTTACAATTGGATTAAACTCTTTTTCAACAAACTGATTTGCTGTTTTTTGTATTAGTAGCTCTTCGTCTGTCAACAAAGAAGTGATATTGCAAAAATCTGGACCAATATATTTCATTTATGTATCTCTATTCCTTTAATATAGTAGATCTGAAACTCTATTAAATAATGTAGAATTTGTGGCAATTATAGGGTCTGTAACAAGCGTTTTCTTTTGATTATAAATAATATTCTTATCATTGATTGTCTTAAATACTCCACCAGACTCTTTTATAATACAGTCCCCTGCACAAATATCCCATTCGTTCTTTGGTGCAACTGTTGAAAAAATATCATATTGATTGGCTCCAACTAATCCTAGTTTGTATGCAACACTTCCAATAGGTTCTATTGTAGAAAAATCTTCCTTATATTCATCCCATAATTTTTTTCTATACTCAGATCTACTTACAACAATAGAGGAATCTCTCAATTTTTCTTTGATTGATATGTTAACATTTGAACCATTGAGATATGCTCCTTTATCTTTTTCAGCATAGAACATTTCTTCCGTATAAGGGTTATAAATAATTCCAATAACAGGATGACCATCTTCGACTAATGCTATACTGATAGAAAAGTGTGGGATACCTTCAATAAATTCTTTTGTTCCATCTAAGGGATCTACAATCCATACACGAGATTTTTCTAATCGTTCTTTTGTATCTACAGTTTCTTCTGACAGCCAGCCATCATTTGGGAATTCCCCTCCAATAAACTCTGACAGATAATGATCTGCTTCATGATCAGCAATAGTTACTGGGTTATTTAAACTTTTATACTCAATCTTCTTATCAGAAGCAGAAAAATGCTTCATTAGAATCTTGCCAGCATTGCGTGCTGCGACTTTTCCTGCAATTAATTCCTCGTTAAACATAATTGTCAGATTATATGTATTTTAAATTTAAAAATCGCTAAATTACTTATGAAATTGAGGTGTAGATATTTAAAAACTAACTATTTTTTATTTTTATAATTTTAAACTAATAATTTTTTTATACCTAAGTATTCTCTCCTCTATTTCATAGAAAACATAAACTATATGACTATCTGTTCATCACGTATGATGTGCATTTAGTTTATAATATTAAAGTAAGGCTTTTATGAAAAAAGAAATTTATATCAGCAAAGGTGTAGGAGAAACAAGAATTGCTGTCAAAGAAAATGGCAAACTTGCTGAGCTCCATGTTGATAAAGAATCAAAAGAAAGAACTGTAGGAAACATCTATAAAGGTGTTGTTGAAAATGTAATTCCTGGAATGCAAGCTGCATTTGTTAATATAGGTGAAGGCAATAATGCATTCTTACCATTCTCTGAAATTTCAGATCCAGAATTGATTGCAGACCGCAAACCTAAATCTAAAAATTCAAAAGAAATCAATGTTTTGTTATCTCCAGGGCAAGAAATTATCGTTCAGGTGATTAAAGAGCCTTTCGATAATAAGGGAGCTAGAATTACTACCAATCTTTCAATTGCAGGTCGTTTCATTGTATTAATACCTAAATCAAAGTATGTAGGTGTATCTAAAAAAATGCAGGACCGTTATGAGCGAAGAAGATTGAAAAAAATTGCGTTTGATATGAAAAAACATGGATTAGGAATCATTATTCGTACTGTAGCTGAAGGTAAGACTGATAAACAAATTCAAAATGACTATATCAATCTAGAAGAAAAATATAATGGATTGATAAAATTAGCAGAAAAAAGTGAAGCTCCGATTCTAATTTATAATGATTTAGAGATGACATCAAGCGTATTAAGAGATTTGATAAGCGATAAAGTTGAAAAAATTGTTGTTGATTCTAAAGACGATTATAAAAAAATACAGAAAATGATTAAAGACGATGCGCTTGATATTGGAGATACTCTAGAACATTATCGTAAAAGAAATCCTTTATTCAAAGAAACTGGTATTGATAATTCTATGATTAAACTATTAAGAAATAAAGCATGGTTGAAAAGCGGTGCATATCTGATTATAGAAAGAACTGAAGCGATGGTAGTGGTTGATGTCAATAGTGGAAAATTTGTTGGAAAAAAAGGACACGAAGAGAACTCTTTACAAATCAATCTAGAAGCAGCGAAAGAAATAGCAATACAGTTAAGATTAAGGCATTTATCAGGATTAATTTTAATTGATTTTATTGATATGGTTTCAGCAGAAAATAGAAAAAAAGTATATTCTCAAATGAAAAAAGAATTAAGAAAAGATAGGGCAAAAGTCGCTGTATCAGAAATTTCTGAGTTTGGCGTCCTTGAAATGACAAGAGAGAGAACAGGTTTAAGCATTATTGATTCTTTGACTGAATGCTGTGATACGTGCAATGGAGATGGTAGAATTATATCAAAAGATACTCTTTTGACAAGAATTGACTATTGGTTACGCGATTATAAGCAAAAAAAGAAGGATCTTAGATTGAAACTATATCTTAACCCTGAAATCTCTCATTACTTAAAACAAGAAAAGAAGAGAGATTATATCAGTCTAATGTGGAAAAATTTTGTATATCTGCAAGTTATTGATGATATATCAATGGGTAAAAATGAATTTAAATTTACTAAGATGTCAGATTCGACAGATATCACTCGTGAAATAGGTACTTGATAACCAATAAATTAGCTATTAAGTTCCCAAGCTATGTTTGCAATTGTAGAAATATATGGAAAACAATATAAAGTCGCTAAAGGCGATACTCTCTTAGTAGATTCTAAGATAGATATTGCAGTAGGCAAAACTTTAAAGTTTGATAATGTGAAAGCAATATCAGATAAAAATACTAACATATTTAATCCTAAAGAATTAGACCCTTATAAAGTAAGTGCAAAAGTGCTTGAGCATAAAAGAGCTAATAAAGTTACTATTATTAAAAAAAAGAGAAGAAAAGGTTATCAAAGAAAAAATGGTCACCGTCAAGATTTAACGATGCTTGAAATTCAGTCAATTACTGGATCTAAAGCAAAGACAGCAGCAAAAAGTACTAAAAAAGCTGCGCCAAAAAAGAAACCAGCAGCTAAGAAAAAAGTTGCTACAGAGAAAAAATAAAAGGTAATAACTCATGGCTCATAAAAAAGGACAAGGTAGCTCAAGAAACGGAAGAGACTCTAATGCACAAAGATTAGGAGTAAAAATGTCTGATGGACAATTAATCCTATCTGGAGGAATCATTATTAGACAAAGAGGTACTAAAGTACATCCTGGACGCAATGTTAAAAGAGGAAATGATGATACCTTGTTTGCTACATCAGCTGGATTAGTAAAATTCAGCAAAAAAGGTAATACAACCTTTGTTAGCGTCATCGAACAAAACTAAAAATGGCTAGACCAAAAATAGCACTAATCGGAGGTGGGCAAGTCGGTGGTAACATTGCTCTACTCTCTGCTCAAAAAGAATTAGGCGATATCGTTATTATTGATATCCTCAAGCTGAAAACTTCATCAAAGGAAAGGCTTTAGATATATCCCAACTTCTTCCACATGACGGCTATGATGCTAAACTAAGTGGTTCATCAGATTTTGCTACTATTAAGGATTCAGATGTAGTAGTTATTACTGCAGGATTTCCAAGACAACCAGGCATGGATCGTGAAGATTTATTAAAGAAAAATTTAGATATCATGACAAATGTTGCAGAGCAAGTTAAGCTACATGCGCCTAATGCATTTGTAATAGTAGTATCTAATCCTTTAGAAGCCATGGTATATGCGTTTTATAAAGTATCTGGTTTTGCTAAAAATAAAGTAGTCGGTATGGCTGGCGCGCTTGATAGCGCTAGATTTAGATCATTTATTGCAGAGGCAACCAATCTTTCTGCGCAAGATGTCACATGTATGGTTCTTGGTGGACATGGAGATACAATGGTTCCTGTCAGTCGATTAGCAACTGTAGGTGGCGTTCCATTAACATCGTTATTAGATGCTGATAAAATACAAGCAATTGAAGATAGAACGCGCTTTGGTGGTGGAGAGTTAGTTAAGCTTTTTGGTAAGGGATCTGCATTCTATGCTCCTGCACAATCAGCAGTAGAAATGATTGAAAGTTTTGTAAAAGACAAAAAGAGAGTAATCCCTTGTGCATCATTGTGTGAAGGTGAATTTGGAGTAGATGGATACTTCATTGGTGTTCCAACTGTAATTGGCGCTAATGGTGTAGAAAATATTCTAATTTTTGATTTAAATGATGAAGAAAAAGATGCACTTGATAATACTCTCAATGAAGTAAAAAAAACAGTTCAAGAAACTGAATTATAATCCATTTGAATACTATATTATCTACTTTATTTCTTTCTCTATTATTATCATCTAATCTTATTGCTCAATCTGGCTTTGTAACAAAAGAAAGCACTATAGCATCGTTTAAAATGGGATCTATGAAATCTTCTACTTATAGTTACTTCTCTGAAAATTCTTACTACTCTAAAATGGGTTTTTCATTTAAAGGTAAGGGTCTTGCAAGACTTATGAGTAGAGATATAGAGAATGGGACTGTGATTTCATTTGAAGATTCTACTATTGTAAAAATTAATTATAAGAAAAATCGTTTTACCAGACAATCATTTTCAGAATTTTTAGCAGAAAAAAATTCTTCAGAAGAAGAGCAAACTGATAATCAGTCTGAAAATGAAGAATCGGATGAGGGTGATTCCGATCCTATAGTATCTGATACTCCAGAAATGATCAATGGTTTCGAATCATATAAAATTACTCTAGATGATGGTGAAAACAAGCAGTTCATTTGGGTTACTGCAAAAGAAGAACAATCTGATCTTGTAAAAACTATGAAAGAAAGAATTGTTAAATTTGAGGATAACTGGGGAAGTTTTGATATTAATTTTTCAGAATTGGGTATGAATGAAAATGCCATTCTTGTTAAAGCAGTTTTTAGTGATGAAGATGGTAGTTTTGAATATAATTTAGAAAAATATGCCCCAATAAATGGAATACCAGAAATGTTCAATATGTCGAAAGATTACAAAAAAGTTAAAAACCTAAAAATGTTCTAAGATTTTTCCTTTTTTAATTGTTTAATCATATCGTTATACATTAATTCTTCTCTCTTATAAGGCCTATCCAAATCAGTAGCTTCT